>Ga0134069_1000011_pt1 | contig 27296 bp, 19 predicted proteins | sample 15_taG_8_FD_128869 | JGI IMG/M metagenome (GOLD analysis project Ga0134069, IMG submission 128869) | Grasslands soil microbial communities from the Angelo Coastal Reserve, California, USA - 15_D_Wat_40cm_2_24_1 metaG | ecosystem: Environmental > Terrestrial > Soil > Grasslands ...
CGCCCGACGTTCAGCTCGCGCATGCAGGCCACGATCACGCTCGAGTCCACGCCGCCGCTCAGGAACACGCCGAGGGGGACGTCGGCCTCCAGGCGCACGCGCACGGCGTCGCGCACCTCGGCGCGCACGCGGCGCCGCAGCTCGTCCCAGGAGGAGGCCGCGGGCGCGCGCACGGCGGCGCCCGCCGGCAGCACCCAGTAGCGCCGGAGGGCCAGCGCGCCACCCGCCAGCGTCGCCGTGTGGCCCGGCGGCAGCTTCGCGATGCCCTCGAAGATCGAGCGCCCGGCCGGCGTGTAGCCGAAGGCCGCGTAGTGCTCGAGCGCGGCGGGGTCGAGCGCGCGACCCACGGCGGGGTGCAGCAGCAGCGCCTTGGGCTCGGAGGCGAACACGAGCAGACCGTCGCGATGCCAGTAGTAGAGCGGCTTCTTGCCGAGGCGGTCACGCGCCAGGAAGAGCCGCCGCCGTCGCGCGTCCCACACCGCGAAGGCGAACATGCCGCGCAGCCGGTCGACGCACGCCTCGCCGTACTCCTCCCACGCGCGCAGCAGCACCTCGGTGTCGCTGCGCGTGGCGAACCGGCGGCCGCGGGCCTGCAGCTCGCCGCGCAGGTCGCGGAAGTTGTAGATCTCGCCGTTGAAGACGAGCGTCGCCATCCCGTCCGCGCTCGTCATGGGCTGCTGCCCGGTGACGAGGTCGATGATGGACAGCCGCGTCATCCCGAGCGCCGCCTCGCCATCCAGGGACCGGCCCGTGTCGTCGGGGCCACGGTGCTCGAGCGCGCGCAGCATCGCGTCGAGGACCTCGCGGCCGCCGCCCGCGCCGACCCAGCCGGCGATGCCGCACATCAGCGCGTCGCCGTCACCGCCGCGCCGGCGACGGTCTCGAGGAGGTCCAGCAGGCGGCCGGCGGTGCGCGCGGGCGCGAAGTCGGCGGCGCGCGCGCGCCCGCGCCGGCGGAGCGCCTCGCGGTGCTCGGGCTCGAGGAGCACCCGCGCGAGGGCGGCCGCCAGCGCACCCTCCGCAGCCACGTCCACCACCGCCGCCCCAGGCCCCGCCACCTCCGGCAGCGCGCCGCGATCGGAGACGATCACGGGCGCGCCGCAGGCCATCGCCTCCACGGCGGGCAGCCCGAAGCCCTCGTCGAGCGAGGGCAGCACGAAGGCGGCGCTTGCGCTGTAGAGGCCGGGCAGGTCGGCGTCGTCGATGCGGCCGGGAAAGACGACGCTCGCCGTCACGCCGAGCGCGCGCGTGAGCGTCTCGAGCCGCGGCCGCCGCCCGGCATCGCCGCCCGCCAGCACCAGCCGGTGAGCGGCCCGCAGCGTGGGCGGCAGCGACGCCCACGCGCGCAGGAGCCCCTCGAGGTTCTTGTGCGGCATGAAGTTGCCGACGGAGAGGACGTAGGAGCCGCCGAGGCGGTAGCGGGCGCGCGCCACGTCGGCGAGCAGCGTGGGAACGAACTCGGCGCCGACGGCGACGCCGATCGTCGTCACCTTCGCCGGCGCCACCCCCAGCCGCTCGATGACGGCCCGGCGCGAGTGCTCGGAGTCGGTCACGATCGCGCGCGCGCGGCGCGCATAGAGCCGCGCGGCGGCGGTGAGCACGGCGTCGCGCAGCGGCCAGCGCCGGCCGCCGTAGCCGATGAAGTAGAGGTCGTGGACCGTGAGCACGACCGGGCACGGCGCGAGCACCGGTCCCTTGTAATAGGGCGAGAGCAGCACGTCGGCGCCGCTCCGACGCAGCGCGAGCGGCAGCGCCACTTGATCCCACCAGCGCGTGCCCGGCGCCGCCAGCCGCGTGAGGGTGACCCCGGCCGGCGCGTCCTCGAGCACCGTGTTCGCGTCGCCGTACACGGTCGAGCGCCAGCCGCGTGCGGCGGCGGCGCGCAGCACCTCGCGCAGGTAGCGGCCGATGCCGGTGCGCGCCCCGGCCACCAGCTCGCGCCCGTCGACGTCGAGCCGCATCACGCCCGTCGCCGCGCGTGGAAGATCATCTCGCAGCCGCCGACGTAGCGGACGTCGAGCACCTCGAAGCCGTGGCGCGCGAGGCTCGCGGCCAGGCTCGCGCGCGTGTAGTGGGTGACGTGCTCGTGGGCGTAGGCGCCGGGCAGCACGCGGCCGTACACCCACTCGATCACCCACCAGAGCCACCGCCCGTAGTCCGGGGTGCCGGCGATCAGGGTGCCGCCCGGCCGCAGCACGCGCGCGGCCTCCGCGAGGTGGTCCTCGGCGTTGGTGACGTGCTCGATGACCTCGGAGGTGATGAGGGTGCCGACGCTGGCGTCGCGCAGCGGCAGCCCGTCCCCGCTCGCGCGGGTGAGCCGCGCGTGGCGCGGACGCAGCCAGCGCAGCTTGCTGTGCCGGATGTCGATCCCGACCGCCGTGGCCAGGTCCACGATGATCCGGCTCGAGCCGCAGCCGACGTCCACCACCGGCCCCTCGCCCACCCAGCCCGTGACGATGCGATGGCGCGTCCGCTGCCAGTAACGCTGGAGCCAGATCGCCCCGTCGTAGGCGCGATAGTCGTAGTCGGCCGCGTCCACCGAGTTGCGCAGCCGCCACATGCGCGCGAGCGTGCGCGTCAGCGCCCAGCCGAACTTCACGAGCCGCGCGTGGGAGCGGCCAGAGCCACGCGCCATGTAGTGAAACGGCACCTCGACCACCCGCCAGCCCTCGGCGTGGGCCCGGACCAGCACCTCCTCCAGGAAGTCGAAGTCGCGCGCCTCGGGGCGGAGGCCCTCGAGCGCCTCGCGCCGATACATCCGAAAGCCGCTCGACAGGTCGTGCACCGGCAGCGCCAGCACGCGCGCGTAGGTGCGGTTGAGCACGTGGCTCAGCAGCCGCCGCAGGCCGTCCATGTCGGCGCGGCCGCCGGGCACGTAGCGGGACGCGATGAGCACCTCGGCCTCGTGGCGACGCTTCCACAGCTCCTGCGCGAACACGGGACGGTGCGAGAGGTCGGCGTCCATCGTAAGGATCCACGGCGCCGTCGTCGCCGCGAACCCGGCCAGCAGCGCGCCGCCGTAGCCGCGCTCGGTCTGCACGACCACGCGCGCGCCGCGCCGCGCCGCCGCCTCACGCGAGCCGTCGGTGGAGCCGCCGTCGGCGACGACGATCTCGGACGTCACGCCGAGGTCCTCCAGCACCTCGCGGAGCGCGGGCAGGAGCAGCGCGAGGTTCTCGCGCTCGTTCAGCGCGGGGATGACGACGGCGATCTTCGGCGTCACCGGGTCGCCTCCCGGAGGCGGCGGGCGAGCAGCCACGCGAGGAGCCCGGCGCCCGCCGTCTTGCCGGTCAGCAGCAGCGAGGGCAGCCCCGCGTGCAGCGCCGGGAAGCGCTCGAGCGAGTAGCGCGCGCCCAGCAGCACGGCCGCGGCGGCCAGCGCCACGCTCGCCCGCGGCGAGGCGTCCGGCGCCAGCACCAGGAGCGCCAGCGGCAGCAGGAGCACGACGAGATGGTGCTCCTCGGAAAACGGCGCCACGAGCGGCACCGCCGCCACGGCGAGGCCGAAGGCCCAGTCGAACGCGGGCGTCCCGGGCGCGGGGCGGCCGCGCGCGGCGTACGCGACGGCGGCGAGGATCGCCAGGCTCGTGGCCAGCGCCACCGGCTCCACCGCCCGCGCGCCGAGCCCGCCGTCGAGCAGCCGGTGGAGCGCGGCGTGCGGCGCGACGTTCAGGCTCCACGCGTGCAGGGACGCCGGCATCGCGAGCGCGTGGCGCACCCAGTCGACGTGCGCGCCGGGGCCGACGGCGGCGACGCCGGCCGCGAGGCCGGCGGCGGCCACCGCGGCGGCGCGATACGCGACGGCGCGCTGGCCGATCCACCAGAGGGCCGCGATGGGGAGGCCGAACTGCGGCTTGACGTGCACCGCGAGCCCGAGCGCGAGCGCGGCGCCCCACGGCCGCCCCTGGCGCGCGCCCCACCAGCCGAGCGCCAGGAGGGCCAGCACGACGACGTTCGCCTGGCCGAGGTGGAGCGTCTCCACGAGCGGCTGGGAGAGCGCGGCGACGGCGAGGACCGCGACGAGGCGCGCGGGCTCGGCCGCGCGACGCCGCAGCACGAGCGCCGCCGTCACGACCAGCAACACCTGCCCCAGCGCGAGCCACGCGAGGGCGGCCGCGCGGAACGGCAGCCACGTCCACGGGCGCATCGCGACGTAGAAGAGCGGCGGGTACTTCAGCGGCGCGCCGGCGGAGCGAAGCCCGAGCTCCTCGTTGAGCCGCGCGGGCGCCGACGGGTCGAAGGCGTCGCCGCCGCGCGCCACGTGGATCGCGAAGGCGTAGTAGTGCGCGAAGTCGATGAAGCCGCCGTCGGCGGCGATCCGGATCACCGTGCCCGCGTAGGCCGCGACCAGCAGCGCGGCGGCCACCGCGAGCGCGGTCGCCGCCGGCACGCGCGCGCGCGGCGCCGCGGCGAGGTCGGCGCGGCACGCGGCGCTCGCCTCCGCGCGCGCGCCGAGCGCCGCGGATCCCGTGAGCCAGGCCCCGAGGCCGAGGGCGACCGTCCTCACGGCGAGCTCGAGCGAGGCCAGCGCGCCCGCGACGCCGCCGCCCCAGCCCGGAAAGTGCTTGTCGAAGTACGCGACGCGACTGAGGTACGCATGGCGCAGCATGCGCGCCGGGCTCCTGGCCGTCGAAGCGCCCCAGTGGTGCACGGCGACGGCCGCCGGCACGTAGCGCAGGCGGAAGCCGGCGGCGCCCAGCCGCGCGCAGAGATCGACGTCCTCCATGTACATGAAGAAGCGCTCGTCGAAGCCCTCCACCGCGTCGAACGCCTTGCGGCGGACGAGGAGACAGGCGGCGCCGCCCCACGCCACGTCGTGCGCCGCCGCGTGGCGCCGCAGCGTGCCGCGCAGGAGCGCCGGCTTGAGCGCGGGCGCCCGGTAGAGCGCGTACTTGAGCGAGGACGCGAAGAGCACGTCGCCGGCCTGGCTCCAGGGCGTCGGCAGCGCGTCGTGCACGGAGGGCTGCAGCGTGCCGTCGGCGTTGACGAGCCGCGCGAAGACAGCGCCCAGCGTGGCGTCGGCGTCGAGCGCGCCGAGCAGCGTGGCGAGCGCGCCGGGCGCGAGCTCGCAGTCGCTGTTGAGCAGCAGGATGGCGCGGCCGGTGCCCGCCGCCGCGCCGACGTTGGACGCGCCCCCGAAGCCGAGGTTGGACGCGCTCTGGAGCAGCCGCACGCGCGGAAACTTCGCGGCGACCATCGCCTGCGAGCCATCGCTCGAGCCGTTGTCGACGACGATCGTCTCCACGCGCAGCCCGTCGGCGGCGCCCTCGAGCGCGGCCAGAGAGCGCGCCAGGTGCTCGCGCGTGTTCCAGGAGACGACGACGGCGGTGAGGTCCACAGGGTGTGTCACCGCCGCCGCCTCGGCGCGAGCGCCTCGTCGTAGACGGCCAGCGTCCGCGCGATGTACCGCTCGATGGTGAACTCCGCGGCCACGCGGGCGACGCCGGCGACGCCGAGCCGCGCGCGCACGCCCGCGTCGGCCGCGAGCGCGCCGATCGCGTGGGCGAGCGCCGCCGCATCACGCGGCGGGACGAGCAGGCCCTCGCGGCCGTCGCGGACGATCTCGGGCGTGCCCCCGCTGTTGGTGGCCACGACGGCGGTGCCGGAGGCCATCGCCTCGAAGAGCACGCGGCCGCAGGGCTCGGCATCGGAGGCGAGCACCAGCACGTCGAGGGCGCGCATGACCTCGGGCACGTCGCGGCGGTAGCCGACGAAGCGGATGCGGTCCTCGCGGCCGGCGTCCTTGACGGCGCGGCGGAGCGCGTCGGCGCGCCAGGCGTCCTCGTCGAAGAGCGGGTCGCCGATGATCGCGAAGTGCGCGTCCACCCCGCCGCGCAGCAGCCTCACGGCGGCGCCGACGAAGTGCTCGTGGCCCTTGCCGAGCCCGATGCGCCCCACGATGCCGACCAGCGGCGCCGCGTCGGGCACGCCCAGCTCGCGGCGGAACGGCGCGCGCGGCACGCCGGGATGGAACTCGCGCGTGTCCACCGCGTTGATGATCGTCACCGAGCGATCCCAGCCGCGGCTGCCGGCGAAGCGCCGCCGGATGGCCTCCGCGTTGCAGATGATCCGCGTGGCGAGCGGCGCCAGCGCGCGGTCCACGTCCCACATGTCGCCGTGAATCAGGTTGCGCGCGTGCCAGATCACGGGCACGCCGGCGAGCCGGCCCGCGAGCCCGGCCGGGACATTGGTCTGCGGCCCGTTGGCGTGCAGCAGGTCGACGCGGTGGGCGCGCACGATCCGCACGAGGCGCGCGACGGCGCCGAGGACTCTGCCCGCGCGGCGGAGCGGGGCGAAGGCGAGCGGCAGCGTCGGCACGCCGTCGGCGGCCAGCGCCGCGGGGAACGCGCCGTGCGCGGGCCCGGCGAAGCGCGGCTCCACGCGCGCGCGGTCGAGATGGCGCAGGAGCAGGCGCAGGCTCCCCTCGGCGCCGCTCAGCTCGCCGACGTGGTGCAGGTAGAGGACCCTAGCCGGCACGGCGCGCCTTTCCTCGGGCGGCCGCGCGCGCCAGCACCCGCTCGTAGCCCTCGGCCACCCGGTCCCACGCGTAGAGCGCGGCCGCGCGGCGACGTCCCGCCTCGCCGAGGGCACGGCGTCGCGCCGGGTCGTGGGCCAGCGCCGCGATCGCGTCGCCGAGGGCGATGGGATCGCCCGGCGGCACCAGCACGACGGCGTCACCGACGACCTCGGGCAGCGCGGTCGAGCGCACGCTGACGACGGCGCGGCCGTAGCTCATCGCCTGCGCCACCACGAGCCCGAACGTCTCGTAGGTCGAGTGGAAGGCGAAGAGGTCGCAGGCCTCGAAGTACGCGCCGAGCGCGGCGCGCGGGACGTAGCCCGCGAAGCGCACGTGCTTGTCGATGCCCAGCTCCGCGGCCAGCGCGCGCAGCGCGGGCGCCTCGGGCCCGGTGCCGCCGATCACCAGCGTGACGGCGGCGCCGGCGTCGAGGCCGCGCCGCAGCGCGTGCAGCAGCGCGTCGACGCGCTTCTCGGGCGCGAGGCGCTGGAGCGCGAACACGAGGACGTTGCCCGGTGGGACGTCGAGGGCGGCGCGAACCGCGCAGCCGTTGCCGGGCGGCGGCGGGATCTCGACGCCGTTGGCGACCACCTCGCCCCGCCCGCGGCCGGGACCGTAGATGGCGTCGCGGCAGTATCCGGAGACGTAGGTCGCGTCGGTCACCAGCGCGATGAGCGCGCGCTGCCACCAGCGCCAGAGCGCCGGCACGCCGGGGCCCGGCACGTCGCGGCCATTCATCGTGAGCACGGTCGGCACGCCGAGCCGGCGGTCGGCGACGACGGCGGCGAGCCCGGTCGGCATCGCGTAGTGGACGTTGAGCACGTCGGGACGCGCGGCGGCGATCGCGCGGCGCACGGCGGCCACCGCCGACAGCGAGAACGGCGGCAGCGCGCCGGCCGTGACGCGATGCCCGCGCACGCGCATCAGCGTCACGCGGTCTTCGTAGCGCTCGACCGGGAACGTCACCAGCGCGTCGTATTCCGACGACCCGTGGTCGCGGCGCAGCGACTCCGGCAGCACCGGCGTCAGCAGGCGGACGTCGTGGCGCCGCGCCAGGCGGCGGTAGACCTCGAGGAGCACCAGCTCGGCGCCGCCGACGACCGGCAGGAAGGTGGGCGTGAGGACGAGGATCTTCACACCAGCACCCGGCGGTAGACCGCGCGCGTCTCTTCCGCGATGGCGGGCCAGGCGACGCGCGCCGCGAGCTTGCGGGCGCCCTGGGCCAGCCGCGCGCGCTCGGCCGACGAGGCGAGCAGCGCGACGAGCCGCGCGGCAAGCGCCGCGGCGTCGCGCGGGGGCACGAGCGCGACGTTGTCGGCGTCGCGCAGGTACGCGGACGGCGCAGCGGGTGAGGTGCTGACCACGGGCAGGCCGTGGGCGAGCCCGGCCATGAGGCTGCCGCGACGGATGGAGGCACCGCCGTCGAACGGCGCCACGAACACGTCGGCGGCGGCGAGGATCCGCGAGACGTCCTCGTCGGTACGGCGGCCCGTCCACGTCACCGCGGCGGCCACGCCGAGCCGGAGGGCGAGCGCCTCGAGCCCCGCGCGATACGCACGCTCGCTCTCGCGCGTGTCGCCGATCACGACGAGGCACGCCTCGGGGCGCGCGCGACGCAGCATCGCGAGCGCCTCGAGCAGCGTCTCCATCCCCTTGCCCGGGTACACGAGGCCGAAGTGGGCCAGCAACGGCGCGCGCGCCGGCACGCCGAGCGCCGCGCGCGTCGCGAGCGGATCGCCGCCCGCCGCCACCGCGATGTTGGAGCCGATGGGAATCTCGGTCAGCCGCCGCGCCAGCCAGCGCAGCCGGCGGCGCACCATGGCCGTGACCTCCTCGTTGGCGGCGACCACGTGGCGCGCGCTCGTGAGCAGCCAGAGGGCGGCCGCGCGCGAGCCGAGGGTGGCGTCGAGAAGCGTGTGGACGGTGACGACGGCCGGCGTGGAGAACGTCGCCCGGAGCGCGCGGCGCCGGTGGCGATAGAGGTCGGGCGCGTACTGGAGGTTCACGACGTCGGCGGCGACGACCCGCCACCACGGCGCCGCGTCGTCGAGGATCGGGAGCACGGCCACGCCGCCGCGCGCGGGGCCGCGCCACGCCGCGGAGGCGACCACGGTCACCTGCTCGCCCTGGCGCGCCAGCTCCTCGGCGAGGCAGCGCGTGTAGTCGCCGACCCCGCACGTGACGGCCTGCGGTGGGTACGACGGGCACGCGATCAGGACGCGCACGCCGGCACCTCCAGCGCGCGCGGCCGCCACACCCGCGCGATGAGCCGGCTGACCCCGAGCAGCGCGAGCGCGTTGAGGATGAAGAACAGCACCTGGTGCAGCGTCAGCGTCAGCCCCTCGAGCGTCGGCAGCCGCGCCAGCAGATCGCGCGCGCTCACGTCGGGCCGCGCGACGACCGTGTGCAGCGTGTCGAGGCCGGTCCACACGGGCAGCGCCTCCTTGAACAGCACGCCCATCCCCGTGCCCGACACGAACGTCTTGAGCGCGTACGGCAGCGCGTTGGGCACGGGCGCGAAGCCCGCCTGGGCGCCGAGATAGCCGCACACGAGCGACGGCACCGCCAGGAGCAGCAGCGCGCGGCGCCCCAGGCGCTCGAGCACGACGCCCGTGAACGCGGCCAGCAGCGGCAGCGCGGGAAAGAGGTAGCGCGCGCCGAGGCCGTGCGACCACGAGGCGCGGTCGGCGAACTGCGACTGCCACGAGGCGCCGATGACGACGAGGGCCGCGAGGAGCGTGACCGTCAGCGCCGCCTCCGCGCGCCGCGCCCCGCGCCAGGCCATGGCGAGACCGGCCAGCGCGGTGAGGAGAAACGGGGAGTAGAGGAACAGCCCGCCGCGCGGGCCGACGAGGAAGTCGGCGACGATCGCCGGCTTGGGCGCCACGAGTCTCGTCTGGAGCCCGGTGATCGCGGAGTACGACGTGCGCCACGGCGCGCCGAAGAGCCACGTGTCGTAGACGCCCAGGGCGAGCGCGAAGGGCGCGCCGCCCAGCGCGAAGGCCGCCGCCGCGCGCGCGCCGCTCCGCGCCAGGACGACGAAGCCGAGCAGGAGCGGCAGCAGCACGACCGAGTGGGTGAGCAGCACCGCCGCGCCGGCGAGCGCCCCGGCCGCCGCCCGGTGGCCCGCCCCACCGACGAGCGCGAGCCGGACAGCCATCGCGAGGGCGAGCGCGGTGAGACTCTCCTTCGTCAGCATGGTGCCGAACTGAAACGCCTGCGTGCCGAGCGCGAACAGCAGCGCGGCCAGCACGCGGCCGCGGCGGGACGCGCCCAGCCAGCCCGCGAGCCAGGCCACCTGCACCGCGGTCAGCGCCATGGCCGGCGCGCAGAGCAGCAGGACGACCACGGCGTTGACCGTCTCGAGCCCGGTCCAGCCCTCGACGGGCGCGCCGCCCGCGACGCGCCAGACGGCGTAGACCGGCGCGATCACCAGCGAGGTGCCGAACGGCACGCCCGGCACCACGCGGCCCGCGCGGGAGGTGGCCGTGTCCTTGCCCTCGTAGAGCCGCCAGTGCACGAGCTCCCAGCGGCCCGTGTCGACCAGCGACACCGCGCCGTCGACGAAGTTGTCGCTGTTGGAGAACTGCAGCCACGGGTTCCAGAACGCGACGTAGACCAGGAGCGCGGTGACGAAGATGCGGGCGCCGTCCGAGCGCCACGCGCTCACGTCGCCTCCACGGGCCGCCGCAGCGTCGTCAGCGCCAGCGCGGCGAGGATCGCGAGACCGTAGGTCTTGATGCCGGCCAGCAGCACGGCGGGGCCCGCGGTCAGGCCCGGGTGCTGGTAGTAGTCGTCGACGGCGCCGATGAGCACGAGGGCGAGCGCCAGCCACGCCGCGCGCCCGAGCGAGCCGTCGCGCAGCGTCGCGTCGACGAGGACGGCGAGCGGCAGCAGCGTGAAGACGAGGTGATTGATCGTGGTGTTCGGCGCGATCAGCAGCAGCACCAGCGCGACGAGCCCCAGCTCCGGCACCAGGCGCGCCGGCGCGACCGGGCCCGGCGGCCGCAGCACGATGACGGCGCCGGCGAGGACCGCGAGCGAGGCGACGGCGCCGGCCGCGCGCCACGCGCCGAGCGGCAGTGACGGCACGAGCCCGTGGCCCGTGGCGACGATCCAGCCGGTCAGCGAGAGGTTGCCGAGCTGGCCCGGCACCGTGCCGTAGCCGTACTGCGGCGCCACCCGCGTGACGTACTCCGCCGTGGCCGCCCAGCCGACCGTCGCCGCCGCCAGCGCCGTGCACGCGACGGCGGTGAGGCAGGCGACGCCGAACGCCCGCCACTTGCCCCGCCACGCGAGCCAGCCGATGAAGAGCGCGGGGTGCACGCGCAGCGCGGTCGCGACGCCGAGCGCGGCGCCGCCGAGCGCGGCGCGCCCCGAGGCGAGCGCCCAGACGAACAGCGCGAGCAGGGCCAGCACGAGCTGGTTGATCTGCCCCAGGCCCATCGAGTTCTCGAGCGGCTCCCACGTGAGGAAGATCGCGGCCAGGGTCAGCGCCGCCACCGCGCCCAGCCCGGCCGCGCGCGCGATCCAGGCGAAGGCGGCGACCAGCAGCGCGGCGCTGAGCGCCAGCCACGCGCCGACGGCGTGGCGCCAGCCGAGCGCGCTGAACGGCACGAACGGCAGCACGGCGAACGGCGGATACGAGAACTGGTGGATGTGCACGAGGCTGTCGTGGGCGTGCAGGGTGCCGAGGCGCCGCGCCTCGGCGACGAGCGCGGCGTTGCGGTTCACGCCCTCGCTGTTGACCATGTCCGGCTCGTAGAACGACGCGCCGTGCCGGAACAGGTGGGCGCCCGTGTAGAGGATCGCGAAGTCGCGCGCGTCGCCGTGGCGCGCCGTCTGGAGCGTGCGCACGGCGAAGCGTGCGGCCAGCCCGGCGACCACCAGCGCCAGCGCCAGGACGGCGACGGGCACGCGGCCCCTCACCGCGCGGCCTCGCGCGCCCGCGCGTAGACCTCGGCCGTGCGCCGCGCCGCGACGTCCACCGACTGCGTCGCCGCGTAGGCGCGCGCCGCCTCCGCGAGCCGCCCGCGCGCCGCGGCGTCGTCGAGCAGCGTGCCGAGCGTCTTGGCCAGGTCGTGCGCGTCGTCGGGCCGCACCAGCGCGAGGCACTGGCCGCGCTCCTCGAGCTCGCGCAGCGGCGCCAGCGCCGTGGCCACGACGGGCCGGCCCTGGGCGAGCGCCACGTGCAGCGAGTACGAGACGCTGTCCTCGGTGGCGTAGGGCACCACCACGACGTCCATCGTTTCGAGCGCCACCGCCACCTCGGCCGGCGGCACGTAGCCCGTCACCACGAGGCGCTCGGCGAGGCCGGCGCGCGCGGCATCGGCGCGCACCTCGGCGAGCAGCGGGGCGTGCTCGGGCAGCCGCGGGCCGCCCGCCACCAGCAGCGCGGGCGCCGCGCGACCTCCCAGCTCCGCGAGGGCGTCCAGAACCAGCGCAAAGCGCTTGGAGCGCTCGACGAAGCCGAAGACGCCCACCACGAGCCGCCGGCCGAGCGCCCAGCGCTCGCGGAACGCCCGCACCGACGCCGCGTCGACGGGCACGCGGCGCGGCACCGGCGGCGGGACGACGAGGCAGCGGTCGGCGGCCACGCCGCGCGCCACGAGCCGGTCGCGATGCAGGCGCGCGTGCACGATCACCGCCTCCGCGCGCCGGAACGTCTCGACGTCGTGCCAGGCCGGGGCGCCCACGGCGTTGGCGAGCGCGCTGCCGAGGCCGCCCTCGTAGCGCGCGGGACCGACCGGGCGCACGGTGTGCGCGGTCACGACCAGCGGCGCGCGGATCGCCGTGCGCAAGAAGCGCCACGCCAGCGTGTAGGTCAGCGGGTCCACGCCGAAGAACGAGTAGGTGTGCTGCACGTGGGCGACGTCGGCGGCGCTCAGCCGGCGCGCGTCGGCCGCGAGGGCGAGCGGGTTGAGGCGGTTCGGCCGCAGCACCACCGTCTCGAGGGCGACGTGGTCCCGCAAGGCGGGGACGAGCGCGGCGCTGTAGTCGGCGATGCCGCAGCGCTCGCGCGCCGTCGTGTACATCGCCACGCGTAGGCTCACCGGATCAGGCCCTTGCGCTCGAGCTCGTCGCGGGCCTGCCCCACGCGGTCGTCCGGCCGCTGCAGCCGCGCCCACGCCACGAGGTCCTCGACGCCCTTCGCGAGCGCGACGCGCGCGCTGAACCCGAGCACGCGCCCGATGCGCGAGACGTCGGCCACGCAGTGGCGGATGTCGCCCTCGCGGAAGCGGCCGACGATCTCGGGCGCGAGCGCGACGCCCATCGAGCGCGCGATCGCCTCCGCGAGCGCGGCCACCGAGGTCGAGTGCCCGGTGCCCACGTTGAGCGCCACGTCGGCGACGTCCTCCCGCTCCAGGGCCAGGCAGAACGCCTCCACGATGTCGCTCACGTGGATGAAGTCGCGGCTCTGTCGCCCGTCCTCGAACACGGGTGGCCGCTGACCGTTGAGCAGGCGCGACGAGAAGATGGCGCCGACGCCCGTGTACGGGTTCGAGAGCGCCTGGCGCGGGCCGTACACGTTGAAGAGCCGCAGGGCGACGGTGCCGATGCCATAGGCGCGGCCGACGCAGAGGCAGAGCTCCTCCTGATCGCGCTTGGTCACTGCGTACACGGACGTGGGCGCGATCGGCTTGTCCTCGTCGCAGGGGGCGGGTGTCGTCACGACGCGGCACGTCGGGCAGCGCAGCTCCCAGTCACGCGCCTGGAGCTGCGCCAGCGGGCGCGGCGTCGGCGCCACCGGGCCGCACGACGGGCAGCGGTAGCGGCCCTCGCCGTAGATCGACATCGACGAGGCCACCACGAGCCGCCGCACGTGGTGGCCGCCGTTCACGAGCCGATCGAGCAGCACGGCCGTGCCGCGCACGTTCTCGTCCACATACGGCACGATCGCGTACATCGACTGCCCCACCCCGACTTGCGCGGCGAGGTGCACGACGGAGCCCACGCCCGCGAGCGCCCGATCGACGGCCGCCGCGTCGCAGACGGACGCGCGCACCAGCTCGACGCCGTCCGGCAAGTGGCGCGCGCGGGTGGCGCCGGCGCCGTGGACCTGGGGCTCGAGCGAGTCGAGCACCCGCACGGTGGCGCCGCGCGCCAGGAGCGCCTCCACGAGGTGGGAGCCGATGAAGCCGGCGCCGCCGGTGACGAGGACGGGAAACGAGATCATGGCGCGGAGAACCTCCTGACGACGGCGGCGTGGTCGTGGCGCGCGCCGTCGCGCACGCGACGGCGGACGGCCAGCGTGTCGGGCAGCCGGCGCGCGTTGTGGATGAAGGCCAGGGCGATCGAGAGGGCCAGCTTGAGGTTGCGGCGGCTCACGTGCCACGCCGCGCGCGCCAGCAGCGCCGCCGCCAGCCGCGCGGCGTCGCGCGCCGGCAGCACTTTCAGGCCGAAGCGGAGCAGGTTCGTGTGGTACGACACGCGGCGGCGGAACCAGGTCTTCGGCACCTGTCCCGGCGCCACGCCGCGGATCAGGTGCTGGTACTCGTCGCCCGACATCCCGACCTTGTGGTAGAGCACGGCGTCGGGGAGGTGGATCGTCCGCCAGCCGCGACGCCACGCGCGCCAGCAGAGGTCGGTGTCCTCGAAGTCGATGAAGAACGTCGGGTCGAAGCCGTCCAGCGCCTCGAAGCGGTCGCGCCGCACGAGCAGGCTGCCCGCGCAGCCCCACGGCACCTCGACCGGTCCCGCCGCCGCCGCGGTGTACTCGACGGCCCACGGCGGCACCACGACGTCGTGGTAGGAGCCGGGCACGAAGCGCGTGCGGCCGTGGATGACGCGCGCGCCGTCCCAGGAGCGCTGGGTGGGATCGACGGCGAACAGCGTGTCGTCGGCCGCCAGCGCGCGCGCGAGCCGGCCGACGCAGTCGGGCTCGAAGCGCATGTCGTTGTTCACGAAGAAGAGGAGCTCGCCCTTGGCGTCGCGCACGGCGCGATTGTAGGCGCGCGTGAAGCCGAGGTTGTCGCCCATCGGCAGCCAGCGGGCGGGGTGGCGCGCGGTGACGGCCGCGCTGTCGTCGCCTGATCCGTTGTCGACGACGACGACCTCGTGGGCCGGCCAGTCCTGCGCGGCGAGCGTGACCAGGCAGTCGTCCAGCAGGTGCGCGCCGTTCCAGTTCAGCACCAGCGTGCTGACGAGCGGCTGCTCGGTCATGGATGCCCCCCCTGGGGGGACCGCGCGCCTGCCTCGCGACGCGCCTTCATGAGGATCCCCATGGCCAGCGACGGCCACCAGTCGCCGGTGACGGCCAGCCACGGCGCGCGCCGGTCGTCGAGCAGGCGCTGCGGCACGAGCGGGACCCAGTTGCCCAGGTGGCGCTCGACGCGCAGCCCGTGCCTCGCGAGCTGGTGGCGCAGCATGCGCGGCGTGTAGTAGCGCAGGTGGCCGGTGCCCGCGACGCCGACGTCCATCCACATCGGATAGCGGCCGAGCAGCAGGCGCACGCGGTTCTCCAGGCTCGCGAGGTTCGGGGTGGTGACGACGAGCGCGCCCCCCGGCCGCAGCACGCGGGCGATCTCGGCCAGGAGGTGGTCGGTGTCCACCACGTGCTCGAGCACCTCGGCGGCCACCACCGCGTCGAAGGCGCCGGCGGGCCATGGCAGGGGCGCGCGGTCGAGATCCACCGAACGCGCCTCGACGCCGCGCGCGCGCGCCGCCTCGACCAGCGCGGGCTCGGCCTCGGCGCCCTGCACGCGCCAGCCGCGCGTGGCGAGCAGCGCGGCCAGCTCGCCGCCGGCGCAGCCGACGTCGAGCAGCCGGCCCGGCGTCTCGTCCTCGAGCAGGCGCAGCAGCTTGCGGATGCGCGACTCGCGCAGGTCCATGCGGTGGCCGGCGTAGTCGGTACGCGCGGAGGTCATTTATGCCCCCCCTGGGGGTCTGGCTTCGCCGCGAGAAGCGCCCAGCCCTTGGCGTCCGTCGTCCCGGGACGGTTGCCGTGTCCGGTGAGCCGGCCGTCGAGCCAGTCGAAGAGCCGGTAGGCGAGCGCGACGAAGGCGAGGCGCGGCCGGGGCGGCAGGTTCAGCTCGATGGCGTGGAAGACGACGAGCAGCGGGCCCCCCGTCGCCCACGCGGCGACCACGCGCAGACCCGCCTGGGCGCAGAGCGCCTCGAGACCCTGGCGCGTGTAGCGGAAGTAATCGCCGGGATGGTTGTGGGTGATGTGGTACTGCGGCGCCGTCAGGCAGAGGTGGCCGCCCGGCGCCAGCACGCGCGCGCACTCGCGGAGCAGGCGTGGCGGATCGGGCACGTGCTCGAGCACCTCCATCAACAGCACCGCGGCCACGGTCGTGTCGCCCAGCGGCAGCGCGTGGCCGTCGGCGATCAGGTCGAGACCCGCGCCCGGCACGACGTCGAGGGCCACCCGGCGCCCCGGCCACGCCGCCGACGCGACCGCCGCCTCGGCGCCGGCCCCCACGTCGCAGAGCAGCCCGCCGCCCGGCCGCCGCCGCGCGGCCTCCTCGAGCATCAGCCGCGCGTGACGCGTGGGATGGTCGGAGCTGCCCCGCACGCGGCGGTGATGGCCCGTGAGGTAGCGATCTTTGAGACGGCGCGTCAGCGTGCTCACTCGGCCAGGAGCCGCTTGACCACGAGGTGGTCGGCGCTGCGCGTGTAGCCGAGCGCCCACAGCGTGGCCGCGTAGACCGCGGCCGCCAGCACGATCGCCGGCAGCACGCCGAGTGGATGCGCGAGCCAGAGCGCGGCCAGCATCCCGCCCGTGGCCGCCGCGTAGCGCCAGAGGCCCGCCGCCGACACCGTCACACCGAAGGCGCCACGTAGCAGGCGCACGACCAGGACCAGGTTCAGCCACTCGCACGCGACGGTGGCCACCGCCGAGCCGGCCGCGCCCCAGCGCGGAACGAGGAGCACGTTGCCGCCGACGTTGACGAGCGCGCTGAACGCGTACACGCCGACGAGCGCCCACACGCGGTCGCCGGCGACGAGCGCGTGGTTGGCGACGTTCACCCAGAAGAGCGGCAGCGTGCCGAGGATCAGCAGGCGCAGGAGCGGCGCGGCGCCGGCGAACTCCGGTCCGAACAGGAGCGCCACGAGGTCGCCCGCGACGGCCACGGTGCCGACCGTGAGCGGCAGCCCGAGCGCGAGCAGCGGCCGCCAGCCCGCCTCGAGCAGCCGCCGCGCCTCGCCGGGCGCGGAGATGGCCACGCTCGACAGGCGCGGGAAGAGCGGCCCGCCCAGCGACGCCGCGAGCGCGATGACGGCGTCGAGGAAGCGATAGGCGGCGGCGTAGCGTCCGAGCTCGCCGGGGGCCGCCAGCCACTCGAGCATCACCATGTCGACCCGGTAGTAGAGCGCGAAGCCCGCCATGAGGAGCCCGAACGGCACCGCGCGACGCAGCAGGGCGACGCCGGCGCCGGCGGGCACGGCGGGCGCCGGTCCCGCGGAGCCGGCCAGCGCGCGCGCGACCAGCCACATCAGCGTGCCGGCGGCGAGCGAGCCCGCGAGCAGCGCGACGACGCCGCCGCCCGCGGCGAGCACGCCGACGGTGATCGCGGACGAGAGCACCGAGCCCGTCACCCGGTGCAGCGACAGCCGGCCCATCCGCTCGCGCGCGGTCAGGAGCACGAGCGAGGGCATGGTGCGCGCGGAGACGACCGACGCGAGCCCGCCGATGCCGATGGCGGCGACGATGGCGGCGTCGTGGCCGAGGAGCAGCGCCAGGCCCACCATCGCCGCCGACGACGCCACCGCCAGCGTCAGCGCGGCGCGCCGGACGACGGCGATCACGCGCGGCGTCTGGGCCGGCGCCCGGCTCGCGTCGCGGATGGCGAGGGTCGCGAGGCCGAAGTCCGCGAGCGCGCCGAACGGGAAGCAGAAGGCGAGGACGTAGGCGTAACGGCCCAGCTCGTGGACGCCGAGCCAGCGCACGAGCGCGACCGAGACGAGGAGGTTGATGGCCTTCGTCGCGACCTGGGCGGCGACGAGAGCCGAGACGTTACGCCCGATCACGGCCGGGCTCCGGCCCGCTCCTTCTTCGGCGCCGCGGCGGCCGCCTTCTGGGCCACGGCCGCCGCCGCCACCGCGCGCTCCTTCGCCTCGAGGGTCGGGATCATCATGACGATGCCCGTGATGAGCCAGAACGGCTCCATGATGCGCACGATGATGAACGTGTTGGAGCCGAAGCCGTGGACCAGGAGCCCGGCGAAGCCCGCCAGGAATCCGAGGACGAGGCCGCGCTCCTCGGGATCGCCGCGCGTCGCGTAGACGTCGAGCGCGTGCCGGCCCACCGCCCACATGAGCCAGAGGAAGGCGGCGAGGCCGACGAGGCCCGTCTCCGCGAGGACCCGCGCGTACTGCGCGTCCATGAAGCCGAAGCCCGTCACGCCCCAGCCGAAGATCGGCCGCCGGGCGAACCCGTCGAGCGCGGACTTGAAGGAGATGAGGCGGGCGGAGGTGGACGGGTCGAACGCGACCTTCCCGACCCGCACCGTGTCCGAGCCCTTTTCCTCCTTGAAGGTATAGGTCACGCGATCCTTCACGGCCTTCGGCGCCACGAAGATCAGCGCGGGCGAGAGCACCAGCCCGAACAGGATCAGCCCCACCACGAAGCGGCGCCGCGTGGTGTAGCGCGCGATCACCAAAAACGCGGGGATCAGGCCGAGGTACGAGGCGCGCGAGAGCGTGAAGAAGAACGGCACGGCCATGAGCCCGAGCAGGATCAGGCACTGCGCGCGGCGGCGCAGGCTCTCGGTCTCGAACGCGACGCCGGCGGCGATGGCCATCATGAAGAGCAGGTAGCCGCCGAAGGTGTTGGGCTCGCCGATCTCGCCCTCGAACGGCGCGGACACGCGCTCGCCCGAGGGCACCTGCGCCAGCCCGATCACGCTCACGATGGCCGCCGTGATGAAGGCGGCGCCGATCAGCCGCCAGGCGTGCTCGCGGTCGCGCAGGTTGTTCACGGCCATGTAGTAGATGACGAAGTACTCGACGTACTTGAGGACGTAGAAGTAGCCGGACCACGAGGAGATCGTGCCCGTCATGTAACCGAGCATGGTGGCGGCGAGGTTGACCGCGATGTAGGTGAGGATCGGCCAGTTCAGCGGCGTCCGCGCGATGAGGTTCAGCTCCTTGTTCACGGCCGTCTTCGCCAGCCACGACAGCCCGATGACGAGGAGGACGAAGTCCTCGGTGCGGAAGGTCACGCCGCGGCCGGCGCCGACGCCGGCGCCCTTGCTGCCGAACTGCGGCGACAGCAGCATCGAGAAGATGACGACGTAGATCCCGAAGTCGGTGCGCACGAAGGCGAGCGCGAACAGGATGAGCGCGGCGACGGCGCCCATGGTGTAGGTGAACGAGACGTTCGTCAGGCCCTGCGCGACGGTGAAGGCGCCGACGACCGCCACCACCCCGAAGACGAAGATGCTGCCGGCGGCCGGCGGAGCTGCGGCCCGGCCGTACTGTGACATGGCTTACCGGACCTGGACGACCTGGTGTGCCGGCAGGTCGAGCTGCCCGAGCTCCCTGCGCTTGGCCTCGGCCTCGTCGCGGGACGGGAAGGCGCCGTGGCGGACGACCAACGCGGACGCCTCGCCGGGCTGCGCGGCCACGCGGACCTGGTGGCCGGCGGCGCGGACGCGCTCGGCCAGCTCGACGGCGCCGCGCAGCGGCAGCGGCGCGCCGACGCGCAGCACGAGCGGGTCGGTGCTCACGACGACGGCCTCGCCGAGTCCCTGCTCGCGGAGCGCGGCCGCGACCGTCTTGCCCTCGTGCGCCGTGGGCACGCGCTCGATCAGCACCGCATAGACGGCGCTCCCCGTCGGCTGGCGCGAGCGCACCGTCGGATAGCCCGCCTCGGTCAGGCGCCGCTCGAGCTTCTCGGCCTCCGACGCCGAGAAGAATGGTCCGAACTCGATCGCGAAGCGCGCCGCGGGCGTGGAGGCGCGAGGGGGCGCCGCGAGCGCGGAGGCGACGGGCGCCGGCGGCGACGTGAGCGCGGACGTCGCAACCGCCGACGGCACTGCAGGCGCGGGCGGTGTCGCCGGGGCCAGGGGCGCGGCGGGCGGCGGCGGCGTGATCGCCGTCGATGGCTTCGCCGCGGGGGGCGGGCTCGCCGGCGCCGGCGCCGCCGGGGGCGGCGTGACGGTGGCGGGCGCGGGCGGTGCGGGCGGCATGGCCTCGGGCGGCGTGGGCGCGGGCGGCGTGGCCGCCGGCGACGGCGCCGGGCGCGAGGGCGGCGTCGGCGTCACTGTCGAGGACGGCGCGCCGGGACGCGGCGGCGCCGACGGCGTCGCCGACGGGCTCAGTCGCTGGCGCAGCAGCTCGCGCGGGTTCACGCCGTCGAGCCCGCCGAAGCGCCACACGACGACGGCGGCCAGCGCGCCGACCGCGCTCAGCACCGCGGCGAGGATGATGATCAGGCTCCGGGAACGGCCCCGGCCGCCCGCTTCGCGCCGGGCGGCCCTCGTCGACGGCGGCAGCGTGGCGACCGCGAGCCCCGCGTCGTCGGCGGCGTCGCTGGCCGCGGCGTCGCTGGCGGCGGCGTCGCCGGCCGCGGCGGCGCCGCGGCCGCGTCCGAACCACCCGCGCGCGCGGTCGACCGCGCGCTGCACGCGCCCGCCGCCGCCGCGCGGCGGCTCGCCCGGCGTTTCCTCGCCGTAGTAGTGCGTGTAGTAGTGCGTGTACGTGTAGCCCGAGACCTCGGTCTGCAGATCGTTGAGGACGACGCCCCAGACCTGGGCGCGCGCGCTCTCGAGGTGCGCCTTGGCGCGCTTGAGCACGAGGCGGCCGACCTTACCGGCCTGGTAGACGAGCAGCACGCCGTCGGCCTTGCCGGCCACGATGGCGGAGTCGGTCACGGGCAGGATCGGCGGCGTGTCGATGAGCACGATGTCGTACTCGGCGGCGACCGCGCGGAGGAACTCGGTCATGGCCGACGTGGAGAGGAGCTCCGATGGGTTGGCCGGGATGGGCCCCGCCTCGATGATGTGGAGGTTGTCGAGGCCGGGCGCGGACATGACGTCTTCCATCTCGAAGCGCCCCATGAGGATGTCGGCGACGCCGCGCACGCAGTCGCGCCACTGCGCGTTGCCGACGAGGATGTCCGACAGGCCGGGCTCGCGCTCGATGCCGAAGAAGCGATGGATCGACGGCCGCCGCATGTTGCCGCCGACGAGCAGCGTCTTCTGGCCGTTCTGCGCCATCGTCAGCGCGAGGTTGACGATGGTGGTCGTCTTGCCCTCCTGCAGCGTGGGGCTGGTGACGACGAGCACCTTGCCGCCGCGCTCCATGCGCTCGAACTGGATGTTCGTGCGCAGCGTGCGGTAGGCCTCGGCCACGGGCGACTTCGGATCGAAGTGGGTGATCAGCAGCGCGTGACTCTGGAGCGCGTCCGGCTCCACCTGGGCGAGTCCGGGCCGGCGCTCGATGAGGCGCTGCATCGTCTCGTGCGGGTCGATGTGCGGAATGATGCCGAGCACGCGCACGCCGAGGTACGACTCGACGTCCTCGATCGTCCCGATGGAGGTGTCGAGCGTCTCCTGCACGAAGGCCAGCACGAGCCCGAGCATGAGGCCGAGGAGCCCGCCCACCAGCATGGTGTTGAACGTCTCCGTGCCCGTGGGCGCGGTGGGGTCGGCGGCGGGCCGCACGATCGAGACCTCCTCGATGCCCTCCGACTCCTTGATGAGCGCCTCCTGGTGACGCGTCTTGAGCAGCGTCAGCAGATCGTCGTTCACCTTGGCGTCGCGCTGCAGCCGCTGGAGCGACAGCTCGGTGGCCGGCACCTCACGGTTCTTCGCGAGCAGATCGCCCATCTGGCGGTTGAGGATCTCCTCGCGGGTGCGCAGCGCGGCCACCTGGGCGGCCACCTCGCGGCGCATCTCCGCGCGCACCTCGCGCAGCCGGTCGTCGATGGCCTGCAGCCGCGGGTGGCGGTCGGTCACCTCCAGGGCGAGGTTGGTGCGCTCGAGCATCAGCTCGCTCTGCGTCGAGGCCAGCTTCGCGAGATTCGGGTTGGTCGAGTCGACGTAGATGCGGTCGTCGTGCGCGGCGGCGCTGTTGCGGGCCAGGCGCGCCTGCATGCCCTCCAGCTCGATCCGCTGCTGGCGCGTCCGCTCGATGTCGCCGCGCACCTGGGTGAAGAGCGAGAGCAGCACGGTGGACTCGGCCCCGGGCGCGATGATGCGGTTAGCGTCGCGGAACGCCCAGACTTCCTCCTCGGCCCGCTTCACGCGCCCCTCGACCTCGCGCAGCTGAGCCTCGATGAACTTGCGCGCCTCGGTCACCCGCGAGTTGCGGTTGGCCTTGTTGTAGTCGCGGTAGACCCCGGCCACAGTGTTGGCGAGCTCCTTGGCCTCCCGCGGATTCGGGGAGGTGACGGCGATCTCGATGATGCTCGTGCTCGGCACGCGGCTGGCCTTGACCTTGCCCCCGAGGTTGTCGAGCGTCGCCTGGTAGGAGCGCGACTCGCGGACGGCCTCGCCGGTCGTCGTCTGCGGCAGCTTGCCCATCCGCCGCGCGACTTCTTCGAGCACGGGATAGCTCTTGATCAACGAGACCTGCGTCTCGATGTTGTCCGAGCCGTTGACGGCGAGGACCTCGACGAGCAGACCGGACAGCGTGGTGGACTGCTCGAACTTCACCGCGGCCGTCGCCGTGTACTGCGGCACCTTCTGCCGGGCGAACCAGAAGCTGGACCCCGCCACCAGGACCGTGCAGACGATGATGATCATCCGCCGGCGGCGGACGATCAGCCAGTAGTCCCGGAGGTTCATCTCGTACTGCGCCATGCCTAGGCCCTCACCGTCCGCCCTCGCCGACGGGGCCGGTGATGTACAGGAACGGCGCCTCGGAGAGGTCGAGCATCTTCGCGACGGCCAGGCGCTGGCCCTTGCCGTCGGCGAAGATCTCCACTTTCGGCCGCAGCGGATGGTTGCGGTTGACGGCGGTCACGCGCCCGACCTCGTCGGTGTTCAGGCGGACGACGGTGCCGGGCGGGAACACCGAGATCTCGGAGAGGAGCGCCTTGATCAGCGCCGACGGGAACTGGTCGTTGCGCGTCTTCACGATCTCGCGGATCGCCTCGTGGGGTCTGAGCCGCGGCCGCGACGCGGGCGGCACCGTGAGCGCGGTGTACGTGTCGACGAGGGCGACGATCTTCGCATCCGGGTCGATGGTGGGGCCCTGCAGCGCCTGCGGGAAGCCCTGGCCCTGCTCGCGCTCGTGGTGCTCGAGGATCGTCTGCACGATGTGCTCGTCGGGCGGGCCCCAGCGGCGCACGATCTCGGCGGACTGCCGCGGGTGCGAGCGCCACAGGGCCAGCTCCTCGCCGGAGAGCGCGTCGACGCGGCGCAGGATCGAGTCCGGCATCTGCCAGAGGGCGACGTCGAACAGCGCGGCGGCCTGGCCGAGCGCGGTGAGCCGCACGCGGTCGTACCCGACGCCGCCGCCGATGCGCAGGGCCAGCACGCACACGCGCGCCTGGTGGAACGCGATGTAGTCGACCGCGGGCGGCGCGGCGGGATTGTTGGCGACCCAGAAGAGATCGGCCGAGCGCGCGAGCGCGGTGATGGCGCGATCCACCAGGGCCTGCAGCCGCGCCCACGGGAAGCCGCCGCCGCCCCGCAGCAGCCCGTGGACCTCGACGAGGAACTCCTGGATCTCGGCGAAGAGCGGCTCCGGGCGCTCGGCCGGCGCCTCGGGGATGCGCGGCTCCGGCGGCGGAACGGGCTCGCGCCGCTCGACGGGCTCGGTGCCGAGCGAGGCGAGCGACATGCGGCGCGTGGGCGTCACGTGCGGCGGCTCGGCCGACCGCTCCGGCGGAGCCGGCCGCTCGGGCGGCGGCGCGGGCGGCGACTCCCGCACGATCCCGCGCACCAGGTCGCTCATCCGCACCATCAGGCGACCCCGACCATGTCCTTGATGACCTCGGCCACGATCTTTTCGCCGACCTCCTTCACGCGCTTGGTGTAGCCGACGAGCAGCGCGACGTCGCAGAGGTTGTTGATCTCGCGCGGCGTGCCGCGCGTGAAGTCGAAGATCAGCTTGATCGCCTCTTCGGTGAAGATCGGCGTGGCGCGGTTGGCCATCTTCAGCCGATGCGACACATAGGCGGCCGTGTGCGTGTAGTCCAGCGTGTTGAGGTGGTACCGGATCGTGATGCGCTGGTCGAGGTGCTTGAGCCGCCGCACGCGCTCGCGCAGCTCGGGCGAGCCGATGAGGAGCAGCGTGACCAGGAAGCGGTCGTCCGTCTGGAAGTTCATCAGCAGGCGGACTTCCTCGAAGACGCCGTCGTCCGCGATGAGCTGCGCCTCGTCCACGATGATGACGGTGTCGCGCCCGTCGCGGTAGTTGCGGAAGAAGACGTCGTTGAGCAGGTGGAGCAGCTCGGACTTGCTCTTCTCCTTCGACTCGACGCCCAGCTGGTAGAGCGCCTCGCGCAGGAAGTCGGTGGCGTTCCAGCTCGGGTTGGTCAGCAGGCCGATCTCGTAGCGCTCGGCCTCCAGCCGCTGGATCAGCGCGCGCGAGAGCGTGGTCTTGCCGCAGCCGTACTCGCCGGTGAGCATCCCGCAGCCCTTCCGGTGGCGCACGGTGTACACGAGGCGGACGAGTGCCTCCTCGTGCTCCGGCGACAGATAGAAGAACTTCGGGTTCGGGGAGTTGTCGAAGGGCGGCTCGCTCAGCTCCCAGTAGGCTTCGTACATGGCCTACTTGTTCCCGTTCGTGAGTGGGCCGTTGAACAGGACGAAGATCCCCGTGTAGGCGGTGACCAGGCTCGCGACGAGCGTGGCGATGGTGACGTAGTCCTGCCACCACTTCACCGCGACCTCGGGCACCGTCATCACCGCGCCCGGCTCGAGCGGCGGTGCCTCCGCCATCGCGTAGGTGCGGCCGTTGCGGAAGGTCACCGTGGCGGCCTTGACCTTCGCGCGCGCGCTCGGGCCACCGGCCGCCGCGAGATACTCGCGCGGCGTGAGGTCGGGCCGGAAGTCCTGCGCGCCCGGGGTCTTCACCTCGCCCACGACGTAGACCTTGTCCTCGAACACCGGCAGCACCACGACGTCGCCGTTCTGGATCGGGATGTTCTGCGTCTCGTCTTTCTCGACGAGGAGCCGGTGCAGGTCGACGGGGATGCGCTGCGCGGGCCCGGCGTCCGAGCGGTCCACGAAGGCCAATCGCAGATCCGCGAAGGCGGCGACGCCGCCGGCCTTCACCACGACGTCACGCACCCGCTCGCCGCGGGCCAGCTCGAAGCGCTGGACGATCGTCGGCTTGCCCTGCGTCTGCGTCTTGCCGCTCTCGACGGAGCCGTTGAAGGCGCCGCGCACCTCGACCACGTCCTGGATGCTCGTGAGGGGCGGCACGTAGAGCGTGTCGCCGGCCCGCAGCGGAACGTCGGCGGCGGCGCTCACGGTGCGCAGGTCGAGCGACGTCGTTTCCTTGCGTCCGTCGGCGCCGACACGCGTGAGGCGCGCGTCGGAGCCCGCGCCGGCGACGGTGACGCCGCCCGTCAGCTCGAGCAGCTCGCGCAGCGAGCCGCCGGGCCCGAGCTCGTACTCGCCGGGGCGGCGCACGGCGCCGGTGAGGGTGACGGGGGCCACGCGCGGCGGCACGTTGATGCGCATGCCCTCCTGGACGAACGGGTTCTGCGTGATGTCGCCCTTGAGCTCGAAGAGCAGGAGGTCGATCTCCGTCGAGCGGCCGTCGCGCGCGACCAGCACGTGGCGCGCGCTGCCGCGCGGCGTGATGCCGCCCGTGGTGAGGATCACCTCGTGCAGCCGCTGGGTGGCCAGCACCTGCAGCGTGCCGGGCCGCTCCACCTCGCCCGAGACGACGACCTCGAACGAGCGCGGCGAGATCACGGCGATGCTCACGTCCGCGTAGCGGAAGATCGCGCGCGCGCGCGCGGTGATCGTGCGATTCGCCTCGAGAAGCGTCAGCCGCGCCACCCTGATCGTGCCGAGCGGCGGCAGCGCGATCGCGCCCTCCGGATCGACGACGATCTGCACGCGAGTGACGTCGAGCCGGCCGACGATCTGCACGTCGAGCACATCGCCCGGACCGAGGCGATAATCCGGCCCGGCGATGCTGCGCGCCTGCTGGCCGAGGTACAGGTCGCCGCGGCCGGGGGCGAGCGGCGCGAAGGCGCCCGGCGTGCGCGGCGTCTGGGGTGTCGGCGGCGTCTGGGGCACCCCCGGCGGCGGAGCCCCGGGCGCGGGCTGTGCGACGGCGAGCGTGGGTGCCAGGAGACACACAACGAGAGCGAGGCTGATGGATTTGCGTGACAATCGCTTCACGGATTCGCTTGGACAGTTGGCGTCCAATACGACATTTTCCCTTTTTCGCTCAACGGGCGTCAAGGAAAAAGGTAGATTTTTTCATAGGTTTTGCAAGGTTTGAGGAAAAAAACGATGACGCCGCAGACCGTCCGTGCCGCGCTGGCCGCTTCGATTCTTTTCGCCTTTGCGGGCGCGAGTTTCGCCCTCTATGCCGGGCTCACTCGGTTGGGCGACGCGGGCAAGGCTGCGGCGCCGGCCCCGATCGCCACCGCGGACGCGCTCCAGGCGGCGTTCGTGAGCGTGGCCGAGCGCGTCCGGCCCGCCGTCGTGCATATCGGCACGCTGCAAGTCATGCGCGGCCGGCGGCCCCCGATGATCCCCGGCCCCAAGGCCGACGACCCGTTCTTCAAGGACTTTTTCGACCAGTTCTTCGGCCGCAGCGGCCCCGGCCGGCGCGAGGAGTTCCAGACGCCCGGCCTCGGCTCCGGCGTCATCGTGGACAGGCGGGGCTACGTGCTGACCAACTTCCACGTCGTGAAGGGCGCCGACGCGGTGACCGTGCGCCTGGCCGACAAGCAGGAGTTCCGCGGCCGCATCGTGGGCTCGGACTCCAAGACCGACATCGCGATCATCAAGTTCGACGCCCCCGCCGACGTGCGGGTGGCCACGCTGGGCAACTCCGACGCGCTGCGCGTCGGAGAGTGGGCGATCGCGATCGGCAATCCGTTCGGGCTCGACCAGACGGTCACCGTCGGCGTCGTGAGCGCGACGGGACGCGCCGACGTGGGCATCGCGACCTACGAGAACTTCATCCAGACCGACGCGTCGATCAACCCGGGCAACTCGGGCGGCCCGCTCGTGAACCTGCGCGGCGAGGTGATCGGGATCAACACCGCCATCGTCGCCACCGGCCAGGGCATCGGCTTCGCGATCCCCGCCAACATGGTCAAGCGCGTCACCGCGCAGCTGATCGACCGCGGGCGCGTGCAGCGCGGCTGGATCGGCGTCGCGCTCCAGCCGATGTCGGCCGAGCTCGCGCAGGCGATGGGGCTGTCGGACACCAGGGGCGCCATCGTCGCGCGCGTCTACCCGGGCAGTCCCGCGGAGACGGCCGGGCTCGCGCAGAACGACGTCATCGTGAGCTTCGACGGCGCGCCCGTCGAGGACTACCACCACCTGCAGCGGATGTCGTCCGAAGCCGAGGTCGGCCGCAAGGTGAAGGTCGACCTCGTCCGGCGCCGCGAGAAAAAGACCGTCGAGCTCAAGGTCGCCGAAGCCCCCGACACCGGCCCCAGCGCCGAGACCCGCCCGAAGTAGCCAGTCGCCGCTGGCCCGGCATTTGGCGCGCGGCGTCCCAGGTCGGGGCACGACGCTGTTGCAAGCTCTCTGAAAGAGTTTGGGGGGCCTCGAAGGGCCCCCCAAACCCCCCAGCGCGCGGCGCTGCTCGGCGGTTACTCGCTACGCCACAAACGGCGGGATCGGCGGTATCTCGAGCTGCTGGGTGCGGACATCCTTCACGCCCGGCACCGCGCGCGCGACC
>Ga0134069_1000043_pt1 | contig 20009 bp, 16 predicted proteins | sample 15_taG_8_FD_128869 | JGI IMG/M metagenome (GOLD analysis project Ga0134069, IMG submission 128869) | Grasslands soil microbial communities from the Angelo Coastal Reserve, California, USA - 15_D_Wat_40cm_2_24_1 metaG | ecosystem: Environmental > Terrestrial > Soil > Grasslands ...
ACCGGCACAGCGCGCCGCGATGCAACGCCCGACATCATCGAAACGGTATCGCGTCATGTCGAGAACTCCGCCCCGGCCTAGGCAGCATCTAGTGGACCCGCTGATGCTCGCTCGCCCATTCGATCACCAGCATCAGAAAGAACACGATGCCGAGGATAAATAAGATGCGCCGAAGCGGGTTCCACCGCCAAAAACGTTTTGGGAATCGAGGCACCGGGAGCCAGTACATCAAAACGCCCACCAACATCAACGCAACGAGAATGATGCTGGCAGTGCGCGCGATAAAATCGTACACCGTCGCAGTCCTCCTACCGGCGAGGCTCCATCGCGCGGCTCAGTCTCGGTCCGGCGGCGCCGGAAGGCTCGCGCACTCCGCACACAACTTGTCTCGCTCACGCTCGGGCTCCTCGGGCGGCATGACGATGGCGAAGGCGCGTCCACAAAGCCCTCAGATGCGGCGGTGGGCGAGTGTCATCAATACTCGCAGTAGTTCAGCTGGGGCCGCCATACCCCGGCGGCACCGGGGTGCGACCGCACTCAGTCTGTGCACTCGTCGGAGACACCGCTGGCGCGGCGCCTGAGGAACATCCCACAGCCGCGACCGCCGCGGCGAGAGCAAGGACACCAGAAAGGACGCCGCGCCGCCGCATCACTCGTAGGGTCGAGGACTGGCGCGGTACTCGCCTGAGCCCGTTTCCAGCCCCCGCCTCATCGAACGGCGCAGACGGATTTCCCGTACGCCGCTCTCCTGTCTGCTTCGCGTCATGGGTTATGTGACCTATGGACTGGGAGCGCTTTCGGGCGCGACCCAATAGCGAACTCGATAGTCTCCGAAGAGACCGAGCCGTTCATGGAGCCACGCCGTACTCCACCTCTTCCAGCCAAAACCGTTACGGCCCCTCGCCCTCATCAAATGTCGCCGCACTCTCTGCTCCACCCACTGCCTCACAAAGGCAAAGCACCGACGCGCGTTCCCGATCCGGAAGTAATTCGCCCACCCCCGAAGGATCGGGTTGATCTCGGCGATCATCCGATCGACCGGTTGTGATTGATACCGTCGGAACACTTCCCTGAGCTTGCCCAGCAACGCTGTCCGCTGGGTAAGCTTCGGCGTCACTTGCGCCCTCCAGACGCCTCGCAATGAGCGAACGCGTCGGAAGTCGAAGCCCAGGAATCCAAACGTCTCCCCTTGTCGCAGGTCTGCGAGCCGGCTCTTCTCCTCATTGAGCCGCAGATCGAGCTTCGCGAGCTCCTCGCGGAGTCGCCGGTGCACGGCCCTCAGCAGCCAGTCATGCCGACGGTGCCAATCCACGAGAATCACCAGGTCATCGGCGTAACGCGCGTACTCCACCCGCGTGTACGCTCCTTCCCGGGTCACCCTGATGGCCCGCTCCAGCATCGCATCTACCTCGGTGAGATAGATGTTCGCCAACAGCGGCGAGAGCACCCCGCCTTGGGGCACGCCCCGTTTCCCGGAGGCTTTGAGCATCAGCTTGAGTAGGTGCAGGATCTCGCTATCCTGAACCCGACGGGCTACTTTCCCGAGCAGCAGATCGTGCCGCACGGTATCAAAGTAGGCCGCCAGATCCACGTCGATCACCCGCGTCTTACCCTCGACAATGTCCTTGTCCACCCGAGCCACCGCCTCATGGGCCGTCCGCCGCGGTCGATACCCGTACGACCCGTTGCAGAAGTCAGCTTCGAAAATGGGCTCCAAGATAAGTTTGAGCGCCCCTTGAACCACCCGGTCTCGTAGCGCCGGAATTCCTAACACGCGGACTTTGCCTCCGCGCTTCGGGATCTCGACGCGCCGATTCCGCAGCGGCCGATAGGTGCGGGCGACCAGTTCGTCCTGTAGCTGCGCGAGAAACACTTCGACGCCGGCCGCCTCGATCGCCGCGAACGTGACCCCGTCAATGCCCGGTGCCCCGTTGTTGCGCTTTACGAGCGCGTACGCCGTCTTCAACGTCTCTCGTTTCACCACATAAACGTACAGGCCCCAGAACCGCTTCGTCTTGTCAGCCTTCGCCGTGACGTAGATCCTCCGCCTCAGGTCCTGCAGACTGACCGGCGTCGTTGTCATGCCGCCCCTGCCTCCCGTGTCGTCGCAGGAAGTGCAGAACAGCAGGGTCCCTTCGCTCCACGGGCATTACCCCGTTTCATCGCTACTCCGGACCCGTCCGCCACCCGCTCGCCGTCGGCCGATTTCCCGGGACCACCGGTTATACGACTGACCTGACTCCGCTGATTTCGCAGCGGGACGAGGAGGGCTTCTCCAGTTGCTCGATGCGTCTTGGTCACCGTGCTGTCGCTCCAAGCCCCGCCGGAGCGCACCGCCGCGTCAGCCAGACTGCGACGGCCCGTGTTGCCTTCGCGGGGTAATCGACCGCTCGGCCTCCGGGGTTTGGATCTTTCGGAGCCAACTCACGTTCACTTGCGTTACGGCCCGGTGACTCGCTCACCATCCGTCCGATGGCTTTGTCGATAGGCTTCAGAGTCTTGGTCTCCCTCCACCCTGCTATCCAAGCTACGGGGCGTCTGGCTCTTGCCCCGACGGGACTAGCACCCGCTAGACGCACCTGCCTTCTCTGGACACGCGATCACCTGATCAGCCCGCGCCAGTACCGACGGCGGGATCGTCAGGCCGAGGGCCTTGGCTCAACGCCGGGCGTATGACATTCTCTCGCCCGGCGTCGGCATCGACGCACCTACCTTCCAAGCCCTTTGATCCCCTTGAACCTTCCGGTCCCGCAGGTCGTCACATAGGTCCCCATGAAACTCGTCTTTCTGCTCCGTTCAGGATTCATCACTGTCTGTATCGCGTGTTGCCCTCCCCTTATGAGGTCCGCGACGGTTGAGCATGCTCGTTGCGACGGTGAGAAAGACGAATCGGTGGCGGTCGGCTATACGCGTGCATCGACATCGCTCTCCCGCGCCTTGATTTCGTTAAGGGACGGGCAGTTTATCGTGACGGTTAAGCGAGCACAATAGCGGAGCGGATGATGGCGATAGGGGCGCGATGATAGCGTGACCGCCAGTGGTCCGTCTCGACAATCACTCTGACACGTCAGGGAATGGAGCGAGTGGCTTCCGCCCGCGAACCCCCGTTAATCCGTCTTGACGGGACGGAGTCCCAATCCGCAATCTCGTTCTGTACCTGGTATCGAATGCTGGCTGTACAGCGGAACATTGAACGGCCAGTACGTGACGCTGACAACCTTGTTGCAGGCAGGGCAAACGGCGTTGCGGATCTTCGTCATCCCGTGATCTTGCTCGATCTAAGAGCGACGCCCCGCGCCGACACTGACTCTCGGTGCCTCGTATTTCCCTCCCGTTTCAAGTGCCGTGCAGCCCACGCTGGCCCATGAGGCCTTCCACCGTCCCGGCTGGATCCGAAGGCGCGGTGCGACGGCGCTCACACCACGCCCCCGGGTTGCAGGCGCCGGACGGCTACTTCACATCCCCCGCCGAGGTAATCGTGTCCCGCTTGATGTCGCAGCCCTGGCCCACGGCGACGATCTGCTTCTCTTCCCTGGTCTGGTCGTAGACGACCAGGCAGTTCCCCACGCGCCACCACTGGGTCGACGGCCTCGTGGCACATCCGGCGAACACGAACGCGATGAGCAGCGTGAAGAACAACAGCAGCCGACGAGGCTTCATACGACCTCCAAATCTCAACGCCAGGCCCCTGTGGCCTCAATGTGAAGTCTCACGAGACTACCCGCGCGTAGACGAGTGACGCGCGGGTCACCGTAGAAATTGGAATGGCGGCGATGCCAGTGTCAGGGCTGAGGCGCTTCAACGTTGGCAGTGCCCCCAGGGCTCGACGCGGGGAGCGCGCGGCATCGAGCAGCAGCACACGCGGTCGATAGGGGCGAAGCACCCGACGGGCTCCCGCGAGCGAGGCGCCCCGGCTGGCGATGCGCTGCCTGGCGAGGACGGTCTGGCATCGCAGACGCTTCGCTGCGTCCGCAACGACGACGATTGACAGGTTGGCTTCGCTGGTCTTCGGGGCGTCGGATCGTGTCACGGCATAGCTTCATGCCACGACACGACGGTCGCCGACAATCGGACCTAGGTCTATCCGACCTTTGTCTGAGTCGAGGCGGCGCGGCCGACGGCGACGGCCAGCTCGAGCCTCGTGCAGAGTCCGAGCTTCCTGAAGATGCTGGTCAGGTGAACACACTCGGTTGGCTCGTATAGCCCGACGCCGGATTTCACAGGAGCGCGTGGAGGCGATCCGTCAAGTGTTTGGTCCTGCCCACTCCGGCTTTGGTGCCCGTTCGCGCTGACTCGCGGACAGAACGCGGGACAGCGCCCTTTTAGGACGCCACTCCCGCGACGGCGAACCGCTTGACGATGAAGTGTTCCAGTGAACATCCTCTATGGACTCAACGAGGGGCCACATGGTCAGCCGCCGAAGCTGACGGCCGTCGAGCGTCAGGCGTCGGTCCGCCGTGACGCCGCGGACGGGGAGCGTGCGCTCGACATTATTTGCGAGGCGCTGACCGGCTGGCAGGGCATGCTGCGGCAAGAGACGGGACCGGCCCGGCGCGCGATGCAGGCGCTGCTCAAGGGTCGTCTCGCGTTCGTCGAAGGCGCGCGACTCCCTGCGCGCGCGGAGGCCCCGCCGGCCCTCGTTTGAAGGTGATCCGGACCTACTTGCCCTTGACGAAGCCGTGCTTGACCAGTCGCAAGTCCTGGTCCCCCACGAGACCGATCCCCGGCGCGTGATACTTGTATTCGGTTCCAGAGCTGATCGCCGAGCTTTCCTTCACTTTCAGGCATCTGGCGAACGTTCCCGCCGGTGTCTTGCACGTCTCGTTCAGGCCGACGATCTCCGCCCGGTCCATGGCCACGCCGGGCGCGACCTCCTGGTAGTACTTCATCTTCAGTTTCGGAGCTCCCGGCATCATCAGGCCCGCCTTGGCGCCGTTCTGGCCGGCGAGCCACGAGCCGTCGTGCTTGACGACCTTCCCTTTCTCGTAGAAGTCGACGTCCTCGCCGAAATAGAAGACGTCCTTCGTTTGCTCACAGATCGCGAAGTAGTTCCGCGCCACCTCAAACAATTCTCCCTTCTTCCACTCTCTCTCCTCGACCACGCGCGTGACCACGCCATCGATCGTCCTGGTCTCGTCGAGGACGGTGATCTCGACCTTCGTACCGCCTCCTTCCAGCACCAGCTGGAAGCCTGGCTCCAGCACGAAGTAGTCGTTGCGGCCCGTCGTCTGCAATTTGCAGCTCGAGATCGCGAACTCCTGTTGCCACGAGGAGTTCGTGGCCCAGCCCACCCCACATGCCGGGGACAGTGCGAAGATCACGGCAGCGAGAACGACACTTCGCGGAATTCGCTTGGTCATGGCTTGCCTCCGCTCGCGCGTCACCTGATGTTCACCACCAGAACTTGGCAATGACGGACATCGCTTGGTCAGCGCGACGAATGACGGGGGCTTCCTCGTCGCCCTGGTTCCTCAAGAAGGCTTGGCCGGGGTAGAACCAGCCCATCCTCACGTCCAGTCCGAGCCGCCGCAGACCGAAGAGCCGGCGGAATCCGATCACGAGGTCCAAGCCGCTCCCGACGTCCTTGCTGCGCGGCCTCAGGGGGTCGACCTGGTTCATCTCGGCCGTGAGGGCGGAATTGGAAAGGCTCTGGGCGAACTCGTCCAGCCGGTAACGGTGCCAGACCACGTCGACGAAGACGTTGGAGAACGGCCGAAAGCCCACCCCGGCCGTGAAGATCTCGATATTGCTCAGCTCCGGGTCCAGGGCCTCGCCATAGATCTTGAACTTGGACAACCCGCCGAACCGCGTTTCGTTCGTATGCAGGCCGGATTGACGGAACTGGTTGTTGTGCCGGTCGTTCGGGCTCTCGTCGCCGCTCCCGAACGCATAGCTGACAGTGATGCTCGGCGAGAACGGGATCCAGGGGAACCGATACGTGGCGCCCACATCGTATCCGTGAGCCGCGAACCTTTTGGTCGGCGTTCCGCCCCTGACGGGCCCCCCGACCGAAGGCCCATCCTTGCCGATCAGCTGCGCGATCTCGATCCAATAATTGAAGCTGTCGGACGGCCTGCCCAGGGCGCGCACGCCGATGAGCTGAGCTCGCGTCTTCCGTTCGAGGAGCCTGCGCTGCTTCTCGGTGAGCAGATCGTCACGGACGATCGTGTAAGCAGCGAATCTGTGGTCCTCGATTCCGCGGTAGTCCGCGTACAGGATGTAGGTGTCGATTCGGTCCCTCGGCTGACGCTGATTGGGCGCCAGATCCAGGTCCAGGTAGACCTCGCGTCCGGCGGTCGCCTCGATGCGAAATGGGCCGGCCTTGACGGCGACACTGGCGATGTCGAGCGAGGTGTCATACAGCCAGTGCCGCTCGTCCTCGTAGTTCTTTCGGCCCACCGAGATCTCGAAGGGGGAAATGATCTGATGGACCTTCACGAATGCCTGGTCGACGAGGAGCGACAGGCGCCGTTTCGGCGCGCGCTCTAATTCTCCGTTCGGCAGGATGACCTTGCTCTCCTCCTGGACGGGGATCTCCCACTCGAGTATCCCTTCGAGCACTGTCTCGAGCCAGTCGTAGGGGCGATACACGATGATGCCGTTCAGCTGAGGCTTCAGGAGGAGGGAGTTGTCGCGAACGAGGTCGTGAAGATCCCGGTTGCGTCGGTACACGATGTCCGACTCGCTGCCGTAGGCATATTGATACGTCAACCGTGTCGTGGCGGGTGGTGGTGGAGCTCCCGCCTCAGGCTGCTTCGGCGGCAACTGAAATTGCACCTGGAGAGGGGTGCTCTCGTCGTCCAGGTCGCTCCAGCGCCCGTCGTCCGTCGTGCTCGGTAGCAGCGCGAAACGAAGCGCATCATCGCCGTGGTCACTGCCACGTCGAGGCAGGAGTCGCCACTGGATCGACGGACTGCCGCCGGCCGGTGCCGCCGCCTCGGACTCGGTTGGACGAGTCGTGGCCAACGTCTCGGTAGGCGGTGGTGACTGTTCCGCCCCGGCCGCCTGAAGCCCGACCGTCAAGGCGACGGCCAGCACGGTCGATGGAAACGCGCGGTTCACGCGTCGGCTAAGCTGCCTCGAGCTGGCGTTCGGCCCGCCCCGAAGGCCACATAGAGGGCCGGCAGGACGAACAACGTGACCAGGGTGGAGGCGATCAGGCCGCCGATGATCACGATGGCCGTGGGCTGCAGGATCTCGAGCCCCGGAATCTGCCCGAAGACGACGATCGGCAGAAGGGCAGCGAGGATGGCCACCGAGCTCGCAAGGATGGGCGACAGCCGTTCGCCGGTTCCGCGAAGGACGACGTCGCGAGGAGACGGCATCCTTTCGTCTCCCTCGAGATGGCGGTAGTGATGGATCAGCGAGAGGCCGTTCCGCGCGGCGATGCCCAGCACCGCCAGGAACCCGACGATCGAGCCCAGGGAGATCACGCCGCCGCTGACGAACGCCGCGAGCAGCCCGCCGACGACGGACGCCGGAAGAGCCAGGAACGCGAGCACCGCCAGACGCCAGCTCCGGAATGACGCCTGCAGCAACAGGAAGATTCCGATGACGGAGGCGACGGCGATGCCGAGCATGCGGCGCTCGACGCCCTGGCGCTCGCGGTACTCTCCGAGGATCTTCGGGCTGTGCTCGAGCGGGAACTGGATCCGATCGAGGCTGTCGTCGATCGCCTCGACCACCGAGCCGAGATCACGGCCCGACACGTTCGCGACGACATCGACGTACGGCGCGAGGGCCTCGTGCTTGATGACCGTCGGCGTCGACACGATGCTCACGTCCGCGACGTCGGCCAGACGCACCTGGTTGTAATCGAACTTCCCGACCCACAGCTCCCGCAGATTGGTCAGACTCTGGCGTGTCTCGGGGGCTCCCCACACGACCACGTCGAGGATCTTCTGCTCGGCGGAGAGCAAGCCGACGGTCAATCCGGAGAACACCGTCGCGGAGACGCGCCGGACGTCGCCCGGCTTCACGCTCGCCTTGCCCGCGCGCTCGAGATTGACCGTGACCGAGACCTGTGGCTCCTCCACCTGGCCTTCGGCGCGCAGGTCGACGATGCCGCGGATGCCGGACAGCGCCGCCCTGACTTCCTCCGCCTTCGTACGTAGGATGTCGGGCTTGGGACCGTAGATGCGCACGACGAGCGGCGTGGTCGCGCCGGTCAGCGCCTCCCCGACGGTGTCGCGCAGGTAGGCCTGCACGTTGCTATCGAGACCGGGGTAGCCGTCGATCGTCTCGCGAATGGCGGCGACGGTCTTGTGGTAGGGGGCGTTGGGATCGATGCTGATCCAGATCTGGCTCGAATTGATCCCCACGACCTGGTCGCCGGTCACTGCGCGCCCGACATGAGCGCCGACGCTCCGCACCCCCGGGAGCGTCTGCAGTTCGCGGCTGACTCGAGACGTGATCCGGTACGTCTCCGCGTAGGACGTACCGGGGGCGGTGCTCACGTTCACGAGCAGGTCCCTCTCCTTGAAGGCGGGGAGCAGCGACTGCCCGAGAAAGGGTGCGACCGCAACGCCGACCACGAGCACGACGCCCGCGACAGCATAGATCACGCGAGGCGCCCGAATGACAACTCCCAGAGCCGTCTCGTATCGGTCGCGAAGCCACGCGGCAACGGGCGGCTCGCCGACGCGGCGGGACCGTGCGCCGAGGAGGATCAGGCTCAGGGCAGGCGTGACGCTCAGTGCCACGGCCATCGAGGCGACAACCGCCAGCACGTAGGACCGGGCCAGGGGTGTGAAGAACGCTCCGGAGATCCCCCCCATGAAGAAGATGGGCATGACGGCGAGGACGACGATCAGCGTGGCGTAGATCGCGATGCTTCGCGTCTCCAGCGTCGTGTCGTGGATGAGCGTCAGGAGCGAGGCGCGGTCGCCTTCCTTGCGCTCGCGCAGCCGCCGCGCGAGCTTCTCCACGTCGACAACGGCGTCGTCGACGACGACGCCGAGGGCGACGAGAAGGCCGGCGAGCATCATGGTATTGAGCGTCGCCCCCGTCAGGCCGAGCACGATCACCGCCGTCAGGAGCGAGAGCGGGATGGACACGACACTGATGAGCGCGCTGCGCCAGTCGAACAGGAATGCGCCGATGACGAGAACGACGAGAACCGCCCCGAACAGGATCGCCCGGGCGAGATTGGCGAACGAGTCTTCGATGTACGACGCCAGCCGGAAGACGCCGGGGTCGATGTCCACGCCGGGAAGACCACGACGCAACTCCGCGAGTGCGGCCTCCACTCCGCGCGTGACCTCAAGTGTGTTCGCGGACGGAAACTTGTCGACGACGAGCAGGAGGCCGTTGCCGTTGTTGACGAACGCGTCGCCGATCAGGGGCGGGTGGGCGAACGTCACCTCGGCGATCTCACCCAGCGACATCGTCTTGCCCGTCATCAGCAGGTGCTGCGCGCCAACGGCGACCTTGGCCATGTCCTCCGGCGTCGTGATCGGCATGCCGTGATAGACGCCGAGCCGCTGATTGCGATTGTCGATCCACCCTCCGGTGACGGGCGCCGATCCCTTCAGGAAGGTCAGCGGCGTCACCCAGAAGGCGTCTCCGGCGGCGGAGATGATGTCGTCCTGCATCAAGCGGGAGTCGCGCAGCCGGTCGGGATCGATGTGGACGTGCAGCTGCCGCAGTCGCTGGCCCCAGATCGCCACGTTGGCCACACCGGGCACGCCCAGCAGCTTGGGCTTGATCGTCCAGCGAGCGAGCAGAGAGAGCTCCGTGGGCTCGACCTTCTTGGCCGCGATCGCGATCATCATGAAGCGGCTGGTCGTCGACCGGGGCTGGAGCATCGTCGGCGGCGTCGAAACGTTCGGCAGGGTGTACGCGAGCGTGAGGCGCTCCTGGATCATCTGCCTCGCCCGCATGACGTCGGTGCCCCCCTGGAACGTGAGGGTGATCGACGAGAGACCGGTCACCGACTTCGACCGGATCGACTGCAGCCAGGGGATGCCACTCAACAGCTCCTCGAGGTTGAGCGTGATCAGGCTTTCCACCTCCTTGGCGGACAGCCCGATCGCTTCGGTCTGGACCTCCACGACCGGCGCCGCGAACTCGGGGAACACGTCGACGGGCATGTTCCGAAGTCCGACGGCTCCGAACGCGACCAGTGCAGCCGCGACACCCACGACCAGGAAGCGGAACTGCAGGCTCGAGCCAATGATCCAGCGGAACATGGCTAGATCCTCCACATACCTTTATTTACCAAAAACTTCTGCGCCGTACAGCAGGGCCGCGCCGACAGTGACCACCGCGGTCTTGACCGGCGGGCCCTCGGACAGCACCGCCAGATCACCGATCACCCGCTCGATGCCGATCTTTTGCCGTTCGAACGTCCGCGGGGCCGTGTTCACGTAGACCCAGGTGGCGCCCTGAGCGTCGTAGTAGACGGCGCCGTAGGGCACGACCGTCCGCACCTCCTCGTCCCCGGCCAGCTGCAACTCGACACGCATGCGCGTGTTCGGCGTCAGGCCGTGGTCCTTGCCGGGCACCGTGTAATACACCTTCAGCATGGAGCGCTTCGTGTCCTCGACCGGCGGCAGGCCGGATGGTCGTGCCAACAGCTCAGAGCCGGACGCCTCGCGCGTGGCCAGCGGTAGCAGGCGCGCGGGCCTGTCCTTTGCCACCCGGTCCCATTCGACCTGGGTCAGCGTCACGAGCATCCAGGCATCGCCGGCGGGAGGCGCTGTCGTCACTGCCGCAACCCGGTGGATCGTCGGTGACGCTGCGGGCGAGGCGAAGCCTCCAACCTTTGCGCTTCCAAAGATGCTGCCTCCAGATCCGGGGCTGGCCGTCGCCGGCTGCTTCTCCGGTTGAGCGACGACCAGGCCACCGACCATCTGCCTGCGGACGATCGGCTGCTTGCTCACCGTGCCCGTCTCGATGCCCAGCCGTTTCGCCGCAGTCTCGCTCAGAGTGATGCGCTTGACCGGGCTCCCGGGGATGCTGTCCAGCTTCACCGCATCGCTCTTGGCGCCGGCCGCTGCCGCGGGCGCCGTCGCGGCCGGGACGGACAGGACCGCAATCACTGCCAGGGAAATGAGCCCGCCGATCACGCATTCGGCTTTCATCGAGCGCTCCTCCTCGCTGACCTGCTTGCTTTCTCAGAACCGCGGCACGACGCCATCCTTGCCGACGAAGATGAACACCGCCATATACCGGCCGTCTGGGCCCTCCTGCGCGCCGGCCACCACGTGGGCGCCGGGCTTGAGCAGGCTGAAGTCTCCGCGCGACATCGCGAGCACCGGCACGTCGCGCGGGACTTCGACGTCGGTTTCCTCTTCTTCCGTCGGGCCGTACTTGATCGAGATGACACGGTCCTCCATGTCATCCACCCAGCCGTGCGTCATCACGCTGGTCGGCGTGAGGTCCCACTTTCGATGCCCCACCGCGATGCCACGAAGCTGCTCGTCGATGATCCGCAGCTCGTACCCCCGGTGCAGCCAGCTCAGCGAATCGCGGACGATGGGGCTGTAAATATCGTCGCCGAGCTTCTCGGAAACCGCCCCGACGTACTTCCCGAAGGTCACGTCCGCGAAGCTGGCCTTCGACAGCCCGAAGATGGTGACGGACTCCGAAAGGTGGAGGCGCACGGTCTTGTTGTCGCTGCCGCGCACGACGATGAGCGACTTCTCGACCGAGGCGAGGACACCCCGGATACGCTCGGGCTCCGCGTTTTGCGCCCAGGCCGGCATGCCGGCGAGCGGCGCCACGGTCACGGCAACGATCACCCCGCAACGACCGAGCTGGCGGAGATTCATGGGCGCGTCCCTTCGGGTGCTACCGCGCGAGGGAACGAGTCGTCGATCGTTTGGCGCGATTGGCGTCCGAATCGGAGATACAGGAGCGGCACGACGAAGAGGCTCAGCAGGGTCGACGTGACGATGCCTCCCAGGATGACGACGGCCATCGGATGCTCGATCTCGTTCCCGGGAACGCTGCCGGCCCACACCAGCGGCACCAGCCCCAGACTGGCGCAGAGGCTCGTCATCAGGATCGGCGACAGCCGTTCGTTCGCGCCACGCAAGACGAGACCGATGCCGAACGGCTCACCCTCGACGTGCTCGAGATGCCGGTAGTGCTCGAGGAGCATGATGCTGTTCCGCGCCGCGATGCCCAGGACCGTGATGATCCCGACCAGGGAGCCGAGCGAGACGACACGGTCGCTCATGAAATTCGCGAGCAGGGCGCCGACCAGCGCGGCGGGAAGGGCGAGGAAGATGAGGGCCGCGAGCCGCCAGTTGCGGAAGGTCGTCTGCAGCAGGAGGAAGATCACGATCGCCACGACGCCGCCGGCGATGAGCAGATTCGTCTGCGCCGCCCGGCGCTCCTTGTACTCTCCGAGCAGGTGCGGGTGGTAGCCGATCGGGAACTGGACCTTCGCGAGGCGGGCCTCGACCTCGCTGACCACCGAGCCGAGATCGCGGCCCCGCACGTTCGCGTGCACGTCGAGGCGTCGGGAGCTGTTCTCGCGCCGGATCTTGTTCGGCGTCGGCGCCACGGCCACCTCCGCCACTTCTCCCAGCCGGACCCGGCCGCCGTAGGCCGTGTCGATGGGGAACTCGCGGATGGCGTCCACGCTGCCACGGACCTCTGGCGGCGACCACACGAACACGTCGTAGACCTTCGCGTCCCTGTGGATGTCGGTGACCTCGACGCCCGTCATCAACACGGCCGCCGCCCGGCGCACGTCGCCCGGCTTGAGGCCATGGCGCGCGGCCGTCTCGAGGTTCGTCGTGATCTGTATCTGCGGCACGTTGACCTGCTGCTCGACGTGCAGATCGACGAGACCCGGGATGTCCTTGATCGCCGCCTCCACCTCGCGCGCCTTCGCCCTCATGACCGAGAGCTCGGGTCCGAAGATGCGGATCACGATGGACTCGCCCGCACCCGTCAGGACCTCCTTGATCCGCTCCTGGAGGTAGGTCTGCACGTCGCGGTACAGCCCGGGATAGCTGGCCACGGCCGCCTCGATGGTCGCCCGCGTCTTGTCGTAGTCGACCGCGCGATCGACGCTGATCCAGTTCTCGGTGAAGTTGACGCCGTACGGCTCGTCGCCGGCGACGGCTCGCCCGATGTGGGCGCCGAAGTTGCGCACCCCCGGAATCGCCCGGAACTCGCGGCTGGCCTGCTGGGTGATGCGCACCGTCTCGGGGTGTGAGGTTCCCTCGGGGGGCACCCAGTGCATCAGGAAGTCGCGCTCCTTGAACGTCGGAAGCAGCGTGTGTCCGAGGAAGGGGAAGACGCCGAGGCCGGCGATGACGACGACGAGAGCCCCGGCGTACACCGTGCGCGGCGTCCGGACGGCTCGTGACAGCAGCGCCTGGTACGCCCGCTTGAGCGGCGGCAGCAGCGGGGACTCGCGCTGCTGGATGCTCCGGCGGCCCACCAGCATGAAGCAGAGGGCCGGCGTGACCGTCAACGCCACCACCATCGACGAGAACATCGCGATGAAGTAGGCGAGGGCGAGCGGCGCGAAGAACGAGCCCCCGAGCCCGCCCATGAAGAACACCGGGGTCACCGTCAGCACGATGATCAGCGTCGCGTGCACGATGGCCGTGCGCACCTCGAGGGAGGCGTCGATGATGACGCGAGCGATCGAGCGGCCGTCGCCCGTCAGACGGTGCTCTCGGAGGCGCCGGACGATGTTCTCGACGTCGATGATCGCGTCGTCCACGACGTCGCCGAGCGCGACGATGAACCCGGCCAGGACCATCGTGTTGAGCGTGGCGCCCAGGTGATAGAGGACCAGCGCCGCCGTCGTGAGCGACAGCGGGATCGCGATGGCGCTGATGAGGGCCACGCGCCACTCGTAGAGGAAGGCTCCCAGGACAACGATGACCAGGACGAGGCCGCTGATCAGCGCGAACGTCAGGTTGCCCATCGCCTGCTCGATGAAGGTCGCCGGCCTGAAGATCGTCGAGTCGATCTCGATGCCCGGAAGGCCCGGCTTCAACTCCGCGAGCACCTTCTCGACCCCCCGCGTCACCTCGAGCGTGTTGGCCCACGGCAGCTTCTCGACGATCATCATCAGGCCCACGCCGTCGTTGATGACGGCGTCACCGATGAGCGGCCAGGTGTCCCACTTCACGACGGCGACCTCGTTCAGTCGCGGCGGGCTTTTGCGCCGGTTCTTCGACGCGACGGAGACCTCGGCGAGATGCTCCGGCGAGAAGACCGGTGAGTCGAAGTGGATGACGAGCCGCTGGTTGGGCGTGTCGAGCATGCCGTCGATGCGGGTCTTTGCCCCCTGCGTGTACCTCAGGAGGCCGAAGTCGAGGGCGTCCGAGGTGGTCTCCATGACCTCCTCGAGCGTGACGTCGTGGGCACGCATGCGCCCGGGGTCGACCTGCACCTGCAGCGACTTGATCTTATCGCCCCAGATCGGAATGTTCGCGACACCCGGGACGGACATGAGACGGAACTTGATCGTCCAGTACGCGATCATCGAGAGGTCCATCGGGTCGTGGGTCTTCGACGACAGCCCGATCTTCATGACGCGGCTTGTCGATGACAGCGGCTGCAGGATGATCGGCATGCCGGCGGACTGCGGCAGACTCGAGATCCCCAGCTTCACGCGCTCCTGCACGCGCTGTCGCGCGTCCATGAGATCGGTGCCCATCTTGAACAGGACCGTGACCTGCGAGAGGGCGAGGACCGACGAGGAACGGATCACGTCGACGTTCGGGATGCCCCTCAGCGCCTCCTCCATGGGAATCGTGATCATCTCTTCCACTTCGGCGGCCGTCATTCCGGGTCCCTCGGTCTGGATCTCCACCTTTGGCGGGGCGAACTCGGGGAAGACGTCGACCGGCATCTTGCGAAGTTCCTGGCTTCCGAAGACGAGCAAGGCGGCGGCGAGCGCCAACAGGAGGAACCGAAATCTCAGACTCGAGCCGACGACCCAGCGGAACATAAATCTCCCCCCCGACCCGGGGCGCGCGGGAAGGGATCGAACTAATTACAACAGAGTGGCGCGGAGCGTACGCTCCCCGTTGCCGCTCCGCAAGTTTTTTTTCAACCATGAGAATTGTTTCGCAACCGTGAGAGAGGAGGGGAGTTCGGCCATCGTCGACGCAAAACGCATCTGAACACGCCCGCTGCGCGCCTGATCGCGAATGGCGGGGAGCGACTCCTCCTGCTCGAGGAGGTCGAAGCGTTGCTGGCGTCGAACGGATTCGTCGTGGACGCGTGCCGTCATGTCGTGCGCCGTGCAAGCACGGTGGTGTCGCTCGCCAAGCGTCCGGTGTTGTGCGCGCTCGCACGCGCGCTGAGCGAAGCGTGGCCGGGAGACGTACCGAGGGACGCGCTCGTGGCGCGGGCCTTCGGAGCGAAGCTCGCCGATGAATCGCATCGCGCGCGCTTGCGCGTCGAAGTCGGGCGCCTTCGCACGGTGCTTCGGACGCTGGCCGACGTGAGCGCGACGCAGCGAGGGTTCGCGCTGGCGCCGCGCACGCGAGGTGGTCGTGCTGGCCCCGCCAGTGCCGGGATTCACGACCACCTTGTTACTCCCCTCGCCTGCGGGAGACCGGCCGAGTGCTCGCCACGATCCCGGCGCCCGGCGGCGGCGGTGACTCGGGGCTGACGTGGGCCGAAGGGACGCTCTGGGTGGGCGATTCTTCGCACGATCGAGTCCAACCGCTTCGTCACCGGGGTCACCTGGATCGACGGAGAGCTGTGGCACGCCACCTGGGAAGGTGACGAGAGCGATTTGCGGCGAGTCGATCCTCGAACGGGCGAGGTTCTGGAGAGGCTCGAGATGCCGCCCGGAGTGGCCGTGTCGGGGCTCGAGTCCGATGGCGGCGATCTGTTCTTCTGCGGAGGAGGAAGGAGCGGCAAGCGGGCGGCACAGTCGCCGCCGCCACGCGCGTTCACATTTTACGGACTTACGGAGCCTCGTCTCTCATACGCTGCTGTTGCTCGAGTCGGCCTGGGCGGGAGTCGTTCAGAGCGCGGTCGCCGTAGTCAGCGCCGTGACGCCGGTCGAGTCGCAGCTCGCGTTGTGCTTCCAAACGCCGATACTCCGAGTATTCTTTCGGTCCACCCACGTATAAGCACTTGCAGTTCGTGGGGTCGGCGTACACGTACTTGACCGCCCCGCTGCTCTCGCGGCTCACCAGCCGGTACGGCGGCGTGGCGTCGAGTTGCTGGGTGTCGGCGGGCTGCGTCCTGAACCCGGCCGCCGCCAGCCATTGCTCGGTTTCGCGCGTCTGCCAGCTTCGCGTCGTCGCGCAGCCCGTGAGCACCACGGTCGCCGCGACGGCGAATAACGTGAGTGTTGTCCACCGTGTTTTCATGCGCTCGTCCTTTCGCGCACGCGTTTGCGTACATCTTCTCATTCCTTGAGACGAGCACCAAGCGACGGACGTTGCGCTTCGCGGTCTTGCTCGGGGTTTAGGCAGACTCCCTTGGCAAACCCTTGAAAAGCAGGCTCTTGCCGCCGCCCGTCCCGTGCCAGATCCCGATCGCGTTCATGCGCCGGGGCTTGACCTCTTGAGTGAACGCCTCGAGGCCGAGCCGCTGCATCCGCTCGACGACGAACCGGGCGAGCTCGCCTTCCGCCGGCGTGCCCGAGTAGCTCTTGAAGCGGATCATGTCAGCGAGGAAGTCGAGCGCGCGCTTCGCGTAGTCCCGGTTCATAGCGTCACATGGCTACCGACGGGAGCTGGGACGATAGAACGGATCGCGCGCCGCCTCGTCCAGCCAGCCGTCGTAGAACAGCTTGACGTGCGGGAACACGTCGCGCGCCAGGCGACGACGGCGCTCTTCCTCGGGCGAGAGCGGCACCTTGAACGAGTCTGACAGCGCCTTCAGGACGTCCGCCTTGTTCACCCGGGTGATCCGGCCGTCGCGTAGCACCGGTTCTCCGGCGACCAGCACGGTGTCGACGGCGAACGACTTCGCACGGTGCACCACCGCGTCGATCACGGAGACGTCATGCTCCAGATACGGATATCCGATGTCCTGCCAGCGCATGAGCACGACGTCCGCCGCCTTTCCCGGTTCGAGAACGCCGATCGAGTCCGCGAATCCGGTCGTCCGGGCGCCGTTCTCGGTCGCCATGCGGAAGACCTGGGCCGAGGTCGGCACCACGTCGTCCATGCCAGGCACGCGATGCAGACGCAGGACGAGACGCATCTCCTGCAGCATGTCGCGATCGTCGTTGATGCCAGCCTCGTCGAGCCCGAGCGCCACGATGACGCCCGCCGCCATCCAGTGATTGAGCGGCGCGACGCCGCTGCGCAGGCGAAGGTTCGAGCTCGCGTTGTGACAGATCATCGTGCCCGTGTCGAGGACGCGCTGGATGTCGTCTTCGTTGAGCCATACGCCGTGGCCGAGCGTCATGTGCGGGCCCAGCATGCCCATGTTCTGTATGTGCCGGAGGGCGGTGGTGCCGGAGCGGCGGTCCGCGTACTCCTTCTGGTATGCGGTCTCCAGCAGGTGCATGTGCATGCCGACGCCGTACTTCGCCGCGTGGTCCTGCAGCCCTCTGAGCGCTTCGTCCGAGCACCAGTGGAGGTTCGCCGGCGCGAGCTGGATGCGAACGCGGTCGCGCGTGTTCCAGCGCTGCCACAGGTCGACGAAAAGTCCCAGGTTGTCCGCGATCGGAATCGTCTGGGTCTTGAGCCACTCTCCGAGCTCGGAGGCGAGTGCGGGCGGCAGGCGCTTCAGGAACGCTTCGTCGGGCTCGTAGACGAGCCGGCTCTGGTCCCGGAGCGCATACGAGTACGAGACGCGCATGCCGATGTCCTCGTAGGCCTTGAGGACCTGCTCGGCGACCGCCTGGACGCGCGCGATCGGCGCGATCCGCAAGCCATGCAGATGCTGCACCGTGGTGATGCCGCACTCGAGCATCTCGAACGCGGAGTAGAGCGTGTCGAGGTACGGATCGACGTTCCGTGTCGCCATGCGACTGGCGAACCACAGCTCGAGCGGATAGTCCGGCGAGCCGAGCTGGAACGGCGTCACGCCGACGTGGTGATGGCTGTTCACGAAGCCGGGCATGACGACGTGCCCGGCGGAACCCACGATCGTGTCCGGCGCATATTTCGGCGCGAGATCCTGGTGCCGGCCGATCTCGACGATCGTCCCGTCGCGCTGGAAGACCGCACCGTCCTCGATCACGCTGACGTCGGTGCGACTGGTGGCTCTGGCGATGACGTACTTGCCGCGAATCAGTGACGAGGCCATGACCGCTCTCCCCGGCGCGACGGCGCCGCCTTACTTGATGCGCGTGTCCAGCATCTCGGCGAGCTCCTGCTCCTGGAAGGCTCGAGTCACCTCCGAGCGGAGTCGTTCGACGAACAGCGCGCGATAGCGTTCGAAGTCGGGACTGATGACGTTGCGCGGCCGCGGCATGTCGATGTCGACACTGTCGAGCAGCCGGCCCGGCCGCGCCGTGAAGATGACGACGCGATCCGCCAGGTACGCGGCTTCGTCGATGTGATGGGTCACGAACACGACCGTCTTGCCCGAGCCCAGCCAGATGTCGAGCAGGAAGCTCTGCATGTGGAACCGCGTCTGCACGTCGAGCGCGGCGAACGGTTCGTCCATCAGCAGCACGTCGGCACCGAGGCACAGCGCGCGAGCGATCGCCGCGCGCTGCTGCATGCCGCCGGACAGCTCGTGCGGATGCTTGTTCGCGAACTCCCGCAGGCCGACCTGGCGGAGGAACTTTTCCGCCTGTTGCCGTCGCTCCTTGCGGGGGACGCCGCGGAGCTGGAGCCCGAACGCGACGTTATCGATCGTCGAGCGCCACGGGAACAGCGACGGCTGCTGGAAGATCAGTGACCGATCGGCGTCGGGGCCGGTGATCGGCTTGCCGTCGTAGGTGATCGTCCCGCCCGTCGGCATCTCCAGGCCGGAGAGGAGCATGAGCAGGGTGCTCTTGCCGCAGCCGCTCGGACCGATGACGACAACGAACTCTCCGTGCCGCACGGAGAAGCTCACGTTCTCCAGGGCGGCGACTTCCCGCGTAGTGCCGACGCCCCAGACCTTCGTCACGTTCGTGCAGACGATCTCACCCATCCCGATGTCCTCGACCCATCAGACGCGAGCCGCACTTCTCCACCAGAGCACCCGTTTCTGGAGTACCCCCAGTCCCACGTCGAGAAGGTAGCCGACGAGCCCGATGATCGCCATGCCGAGGAACGTGAGGTTCATGTTCATCATCTGGCGTCCCATCACGACCACGGCACCGAGGCCGGTCCGCACGCCGACCATCTCCGCCGCCAGCACACCCATCCACGCCGCGAAGAAGTTCATCCGGAGCACGACGAAGAGGTTGGGCAGGATCGCCGGGAAGATCACGTGCCACATGATCTGCCGGCGACTCGCGCCGAGGACGCGGGCCGTGTTCACGTACACCTGATCGACATTGTTCATGCTGTTCAGCGTCGCCAGCGTGAGGGTGAAGTAGATCCCGACGAAGACGACGAAGATCGCCGCGCCGTCGCCCATGCCGAAGGCGAGGATCGCCAGCGGGATCCACGCCGCCGGCGCGATCGGCGCGAGCATCGTGATGGTCGGGAACGTCAGGTTCCGGAAAAGCCAGAGATAGAACGCGAGGCTGCCGGTGAGCACGGCGGCGAGCGAGCCGAGCAGCAACCCGATCAGCACGCGGCGGAGACTCGCGCCGATGGCGGTGAACACCGCGAAGTGGAGCGGTATCGCCGTCACCCCGGGCTGCGGCATCAGGAATTGGGACTGATCACGGATCTCCGCCACGAACTTGTGCGGTGGCGGCAGGATGATCGTGTTGATCAGCCCGAGGGCGGCGGTGATCTCCCAGATCCCGATGACGATGCCGACCGAGAGGACCCACCACCCGGCCTCGACGACGAACCACCGGAACCGCAGCGAGCTCGCTCGCGACGGAACGCGCAGCGCGGCCGCCATCCCCGCTCGCACGCTCATACGTGAGCCACGCTCTTCCACCAGAGCACGCGCCGCTGCAGCAGCCCGAGTCCGGCATCGAGGAGATAGCCGAAAATTCC
>Ga0134069_1000075_pt1 | contig 18022 bp, 17 predicted proteins | sample 15_taG_8_FD_128869 | JGI IMG/M metagenome (GOLD analysis project Ga0134069, IMG submission 128869) | Grasslands soil microbial communities from the Angelo Coastal Reserve, California, USA - 15_D_Wat_40cm_2_24_1 metaG | ecosystem: Environmental > Terrestrial > Soil > Grasslands ...
GCGTTCAGCTCGTCGCCTTCCGCGTGAGCGACGCCCAGCGCACCGACGTCACCGTCGGCCAGCGCGCGTTCCCCTCGTTCGCGTACGGCCCGCCCGACAAGGGCGCGCGCGTCGCGCTGGTCGCGCTGCCGTACGATCACGCGGCCGGCACGCCGATCGCCATCACCGCGCGCGACGAGGCCGGCAACGTGGCCGCGCGCGGCGTGCCCGGCCAGCTGAAGCCGCGCGCCTTCCCGCGCGACACCATCAAGATCAGCGACGCATTCTTACAGATCAAGGTCCCCGAGCTGCTGCCGCAGCGGCCGCCCTCGCAGCCGCTGCTGGACGCCTTCCTCGTCATCAACCGCGAGCAGCGCAAGCAGGCGGAGACGACGAAGCGCGAGGTCGGCGCCAGGACCGCGGAGACGCCGCTCTGGGAGGGGCCGTTCACCCAGCCGCGGAACACGAAGGTCTTCTCCAACTTCGCGGAGACGCGCACCTACGTGTACGAGGGCCGCGCGGTCGACACGCAGGTCCACTACGGCTACGACCTCGCCTCCACCAAGCAGTCGCCGGTGCCGGCTGCCAACGCCGGTGTCGTCGCCTTCGCCGGCCCGCTCACGATCTACGGCAACGTGGTGATCCTCGACCACGGGCTCGGGCTGCAGACGCTCTACGCGCACCTCTCGTCGATCGAGGTGAAGGTCGGCGACCGGGTGACGAAGGGCCAGGAGCTGGGACGCACGGGCGCGACCGGCCTCGCCATCGGCGACCACCTGCACTTCGAGGTGCTCGTCTCCGGCGTGTCGGTGACGCCGCTCGAGTGGTGGGACGCGAAGTGGATCCGCGACCGCGTCAACCGGCCGCTCAAGGAAGCGGGTCTGCCCGAGATCGGCAACGCGGGCGGCGTCGCCAGGGACGGGCCCGCGCGCCCCGTCAGCGCCGCGCGCCGGCGCGCGCGCTAGAACGCGCCGAATTTCTCGTAGGCGGCCAGCGGCGTCATCCCGCGCTTGACGGCCGTGCGCACCTTGCTCTCCGTGCTCACGAGCCGCTCGCAGCGCTCCAGCACCTCGTGCGCCACACGCCGCGGGACGACCACCACGCCGTCGAGGTCGCCGACCACGATGTCGCCGAGGCTCACGCGCACGCCGCCGACCGTCAGGGGCTGTCCCCAGTCGGTCACGCGCCAGCGCGGCACCGAGTCTTGAGGACTGCGATAGCGCACGAAGGTCGGAAAGCGCGTGCGCGCGATGGAGGCGGCGTCGCGCGTGCTGCCGTCGATCACGGCGCCCCGGACCTTCCGCGCGCGGAACCACTCCGCCGACAGCTCGCCGAAATGCGCGGCCTCCTGGTCGTTGGCGGCCAGCACCAGCACCGAGTCGGCGGGCACCGCGCCGAGCATGGCCAGGAACTTCCGCAGCGTGGCGTCGCGGTCGCGCGGCGAGCCGCGGTGGGTGCGGCCGCGCGCGGTGAACGCGTAACCCGCCACCCGCATGTCGGGCGTGAGGGGCTGGATCGCGTGGGGCAGCGTCTGGCGCAGCAGGCCCATCTCGTCCATGACGTCGGTGATGGCGGCGGTGTAGATCTTCGCAAAGCGGCGCGGCAGGTTGTCGGAGCGTCGCGAGGCCATGGCCCGCGATTCTACGACACGAGCAGACGGGGCAGCGCGCGCGGCGGCACGTAGTCGCCGATCACGCCGAGGAGCGCGTCGAGCACACGCGGCCGGGCGGCCAGGCAGCGGGCGGCCAGGTTGGCCAGGCGGCGGCGGCCGATCAGCGCCTGCAGCGCGCGCGTCGCGCGCTCCTTGTCCGCGAACGCGGCGCGCCGGGCGCGCCCGTAAGCGGCCAATGCCGCCGCCGAGACGTCGCCGGCGCGCAGCGCGGCCACGAGCGTGTCCGCCGCCAGCTCGGCGGAGCGCAGCGCGGTGAAGATCCCCTCGCCCGTGAACGGGTCGTAGAAGCCCGCCGCGTCGCCGACGAAGAGGACGCCGCCCTCGCGGGGGAGCGTCACGCGATAGGCGAGCGGCGCCATGGATTGCAGCGGCGCCACGCGCCGTGCCTCCGCCAGCCGCCGCGCCAGGTGCGGCAGGTGCTTCACCCGCGCGGCGAAGAAGTCCTCGAGGCGCGAGCACCACGGGACGGCGTGGGCGAGCGGCACCACGAGGCTCAGGTTGACGCGGTCGGGCGCGAGCGGGTTGAGGATCGCGTAGTCCGGCGGGTCGACGAAGATCTCGCCGACGTCGCGGCAGTCCGGTACGCCGGCCACGTAGGTGACGAGCGCCATCCGGGCGAGCGGGTGCGGATGGCGACAGCCGAGCGCGTGCGCGACCGCCGAGGCGCGGCCGTCGGCGGCGACGACGACGCGGGCGCGCGCCTCGACGCGGGCGCCGCCGGCGTCCGCGCCGAGGACGCCGACGACGCGCCCGTCCTCGACGACGACGTCGGTGACGCGGACGCCTTCGCGCAGGTCCACCGGCAGCGCGCGCACCCGGTCGAGCAGCGCGCCGTCGAGGGTGGCGCGCGAGACGCCGATGGCGTGCTCGCGGTAGGGACGGAAGCCGCCGACGACGCCGTACCTGGCGGCGAGCACGGTGCCGTCGGGCGCCGTGATCCGCATCCCCGCCAGCGCGACGGCGCCGCCCGCGTCCACCGCCTTCAGCGCGCCGAGCCGGTCCAGCACGCGCCCGGCCTCGGGGCTCAGGTACTCGCCGCAGATCTTGGGCCGTGAACGCCGCACGCGCTCGAGCACGGTCACCGCGAGCCCGTGCTCGGCGAGCAGGATGGCCGTGGCCGCGCCGGCGGGACCGGCGCCGACGACGATGACGTCGGCCGCGCGCGTCATGGATGCCCCCCGTGGGGCGACGTCGCCTCCACCACGAGCCGCCCGAGCCACGGGTAGCGCGTCACCGTGGTCCGCGTGACGCCGGCGGCGCCGAAGAGGTCACCCAGCTCGGCGGGCGCGTAGGCGCGCCGCACGGAGAGCGGCCCGTCGTGGCGCGACATCGGATGCACGGGCAGGACGCGGGTGGCGAGCCACACGAGGCCCAGCGTCAGCGGCGTGCGGGCCAGGTCGTTCACCACCAGCCGGCCGCGGCACGCGCGCCCCATCTCGCTCAGCGCCGCGACGGCATCGGCGGGCTCGAGATGGTGCAGCGTCAGCGCGGCGTGGACGACGTCGGCGGCGCCCGCGGCCAGCGGCAGCGCGGTGGCGTCGGCGCGGAGGACGACGATCTCCGGGTACGCGGCGCACTCGGCCGTGGCCAGCCGCGCGGTCGCCTCGTCGTCCTCGACCACCAGCACGCGCACGCGGCGGCCGGCGCGGCGCGCCCAGGAGGCCACGCGCCGCGCGAAGGCGCCGTCGCCGCCGCCCACGTCCACGACGCACAGCGTCCGCTCATGCGGTGCGGCCGCCGCGACGCGCCGCACGCGCGCGAGCGAGAGCGCGTGACCGCCGAACCAGGCGTTGAGGCGATCGAGGTCGGCGAGGGTGGAGGCGAGGTCGGCCGGGGGCACGCGGCCGTCGAGGTACTCGCGCGCACCGGCCGCCCGCCGCATCACCAGCGGAGCAGCGCGCCTTCGGCCGCGAAGCCGGGGCCGAGGCCGATCATGAGCCCCCAGTCGCCCGGCACGGGATGCTCGAGGCCCAGCAGGCGCTCGAGGACGAACAGGATGGTCGCCGACGACATGTTGCCGTGCTCGCGCAGCACCGCGCGCGGATGCGCCATCTGGGCGTCGGTGAGGTCGAGCAGCTCGCGCGCGCGGTCGAGCACGCGACGGCCCGCGGAGTGCAGCACCCAGTGCGCGACGTCGGCGCGCTTGAGGCCCTGCGTCTCCATGAGCACGCGCGCCATCTCGCCCATCATCGTGGCCCCGATGCGCCGGACGTCCTTGGAGAGGACCACGCGCGGCCGGCCGCCCGGATACTCGAATCCCATCGCCGACAGGTGCTCGGAGCTGAACAGCGTGCGGTGCCCGATGATCGCGGGCCCACGCGGGTGGTCGCCGCCGAGCGCCAGGGCGCCGGCGCCATCGGCGAAAATCGCATGGGCGACCGCGCTCTCGAGCCGGTCGTCGAGGAAATACGCGGTCGAGCAGATCTCCACCGCGATCACGAGCGCGCGGTGGCCGGGAAACGCGTGCAGGTGATTCCACGCTTGCTGCAGCGCGACCATCGCGGAGGCGCAGCCCGTGTCGCCTACGTGCACGCGCTGGATGTCGCTGCGACCGCCGAGGCGCGCGACGAGGTGCGCGTCGAGGCTCGGCGTGAGCCGGCCCGTGCAGGTGGTGGTGGCGATGAAGTCCACCTCCCCGGCCGACCATCCGGCGCGCTCCAGCGCGGCGCGCGCGGCCGACTCCGCGAGCGCCAGCGCGCCCTCGCGGAAGCGCGCGTTCAGGTCGTCCACCGTCTCGTTTGGCGTGAAGCGCGCCGGGTCGATCCAGAGGTGGCGGCCCTCGATGTCGCTCGCCGCGAAGAACCCGCGGCGGCGCGCGTCGGCGTAGCCGGCGAGCGCGAGGATCTGCGCCTGCGTGTAACGGTACGGCGGCACGGCGGTGGCGACAGCGGCAATCCGGGGCGTCATATAAGATGGAGACTCAACGTCGAGCATACTGCGAGGATCGAGCCCATGCCACTCTTCAGCTTCGAAGGCAAGCGCCCCAACGTGCATCCAACCGCCTTCATCGCGCCCACCGCCGTCCTCATCGGCGACGTCACCGTGGAGGAGCGCGCGTCGGTCTGGTACAACGCCGTGCTGCGCGGTGACCTGAACCCCATCGTCGTGCGCGCCGGCGCCAACGTGCAGGACTGCTCGGTCGTGCACGTGACGGCGCGCGCCGGCGTCGAGATCGGCCGCGGCGCCACCGTCGGCCACAACTGCACCGTGCACGCCGCGTGGCTCGGCGAGGAGGCCCTCGTCGGCAACGGCAGCACGGTGCTCGACGGCGCGCGCATCGGCGCGGGCGCGATGGTCGCCGGCGGCGCGCTGGTCACGCCGGAGACGCAGGTCCCCGACGGCATGCTCGCCATGGGCACGCCCGCGAAGGTGAAGGGCCCGCTGGCGGGGACGCCGGCCGAGTTCTGGGTGAAGGCGAACCCGCAGGGGTACCAGAAGCTCGCCCAGCGCCACCTGGCGGGCATCGCCGAGGTCCCGCGATGACGCCGCGGCGGTTCGCGCTGCTGGCGTTCTCGAAGCTGACGTTCCTCGACCTCATCGGCGTCTACGACGCGCTCCGCCGTGTCACGCCGATGGGCGTGGCGCCGGGCGTGAGCGTGACGATCATCGGCACCGAGCCCGAGATCGTCGACGAGAGCGGCCTCGCCGTCCGCGCCCAGGCGGTGTACGAGGATCTCGCGGGCTACGACCTGCTGTTCCTGCCGGGCGGGGTCGGCACGCGCCCGCTCATGCACGACGCGCGCTTCTTGCAATATCTCGCGACGTGGGGCGACGCCCGGCCGCTCGCCTCCGTGTGCACGGGCTCGCTGCTGCTGGGCGCAGCGGGATATCTGAAAGCGCTCCGGGCGACGACGCACCACAACGCGTTCGACGCGCTGAAGCCGCTGTGTCGCGAGGTCGTCACCGATCGGCGGATCGTCGAGGATGGGCGCGTGGTGACCGCGGGCGGCGTGGCGTCGTCGCTCGGCCTCGGGCTCTACCTCGTCGAGAAGTACTGGGGCGCCGCCGCGCGCGAGACAATCGCCGCGCAGCAGGAGTACACGGCCTACCGCGTCGTCTAGCTACCGCCCCTGGAACTTCGGGGCGCGCTTCTCCGTGAACGCCGCCACGCCTTCCTTGTGGTCCGCCGTCTGGCGCACGATGGCCATGTGCGAGGACACGAGGTCGAGATGCGTCCGGAGGTCGAGCTTCATGCTCTGGTAGACGAGCCGCTTGATCATGCGGATCGGCACCTGTGGCCCGTCGGCGATCTGCCGCGCGAACGCGTAGGTGGCGTCACGCAGCTCGGCGTCGGGCACCACGCGCTGCACGATGCCCAGGCGGAGCGCCTCCGGCGCCTCGATGAAGTCCGCCGTCCACAGCAGCTCGAGCGCCTTGGCCGGGCCGACGAGCCGCGGCAGGAAGTACGTGTCGCCATCGCCGGGCACGAGCCCCACGCGGACGTAGCCCGTCGAGAAGCGCGCGGAGGCGGCGGCGAAGCGGACGTCGCACATCACAGTCATGCCCATGCCGGCGCCGACGGCGAGGCCGTTGACCATCGCGATCACCGGTTTGTCCAGCGTCTCGAGCGTCTTCGGCACCCGGTGGACGCCCTCCCACAGGTTGTTCTTGTGGTCGAGCTGGGTGGGCTCGCCCTGCCCCATGCGCGCCACGTCGCCGCCCGCGCAGAACGCGCGGCCGGAGCCGGTGACGATCACGACGTTGACGTCGGGATCGGCCTGGGCGTCGGCGAGGGATTTCGCCCACGCCTCGATCATCGGCCCCGTGAAGGCGTTGAGCTTGTCGGGGCGGTTCAGCGTGATCGTCGCGATCCTGTCCTTCTTCTCGTAGAGGAGGTCACTCATCGTCAGTCCTTCGGGAGGCCGAGCACGCGCTCGCCCAGGATGTTCTTGAGGATCTCGGTCGTTCCGGCGCGGATGCCGCTCGCGCGGGCGAGCAATTCGTAGAACTCCCACTGCCCGTCGTCGGGCGCCCACTCGGAGCCCTCCGCGATCTGGGCGTACGGCCCGATGACCTCGGTGGCCGCGAGCGCCAGGTCCGAGTCGAGCTGGCTCCAGAAGAGCTTGGAGGTCGAGCCCTCGGGGCCGGGCTCGCCGCCGCGCAGGATCTTGGTGAGGCTGCGATAGGCGTTCATCTGGAGCGCCTGCTCGCCGATCCAGAGCGCGGCCACCTTCTGGCGCACGAGCGGGTCGCCGCCGCGCCTGCGCTCCTTCACGAGCCGCACGAAGCGGTGCAGCGCGTTGCGCAGCGCGATGTGGCGGATGAAGGTCAAGAGATCGCGCTCGTAGGCGAGCGTGGTGATGGCGACCGCCCAGCCCTCGTGCAGCGTGCCGACGAGGTTGTCCCTGGCCACGCGCACGTTGTCGAAGAACACCTCGTTGAACTCCGCCTCGCCGGTGAGCTGGCGCAGCGGCCGGATCGTGATGCCCGGTGTCTTCATGTCGACGAGCAGGAAGCTGATCCCCTTGTGCCTGGGCGCATCGGGGTTGGTGCGCACGAGCAGGAAGCACCAGTCGGCGACGTGCGCCATCGACGTCCAGACCTTCTGGCCGTTGATGACGAAATGCTCGCCGTCCAGCACGCCGCGCGTCTGGAGGTTGGCGAGGTCGGAGCCCGCGTTCGGCTCCGAGAATCCCTGGCACCACAGCTCGTCGGCGGTCAGGATCTTCTGCAGATGTCGCGTCTGCTGGGCCGGCGTGCCGTACTTCATCAGCGTCGGGCCGAGCATCGAGAGCCCGCCGCGGTTGACGAACTGGGGCGACTCGGCGCGCGCCATTTCCTGGAAGAGGATGATCTGCTCGGTGAGCGGGGCGCCGCGGCCGCCGAACTCCTTCGGCCAGCTCATACCGACGTAGCCGGCCTCCCACATCGTCTTCTGCCAGGCGCGCAAGCGCCGGACCTCATCGACGTCCGCGCGCGACGACGCGAACGCCTTGCCGCGCAGGTCGTCCGGCACGTTGGCCTCGAGCCACGCGCGCACGTCCTTCCGAAACGCCTCCTCCTTCTCGCTGAACTCGAAATCCATTCCTCTACCTCGCCTGCCGGTCATTCGCGTACCGGGCGCAGTCGCCCGTGGCCTACCACATGACGCAGCCGCCATCGACCATCAGCGCCTGACCGGTGATGTAGCGCGCCTCGTCGGAGGCCAGGAACACCGCCGCGTTGCCGATGTCCTCCGGCGTCTGCTCGCACTTCATGGGCACGATGTCGCTCACGCGCTTGTCGAAGACCTGGCGCGGGGTCATGCCCTTGAAGGCGGGGTTGGTGTCGGCGATGTGCTGGGCGAGCTTCTGCCAGAACTCCGTGTAGAGGACGCCGGGGCAGATCGCGTTGACGGTGATCCGGTGTGGCGCCAGCTCCTTGGCCACCACGCGCGTGAAGGTGATGACGCCCTGCTTGGCCACGCTGTAGGCGGGCATCGTCACCGCCGCCAGCGGCCCCGCGATGGACGCGATGTTGATGATGCGGCCCGCCTTGCGCTCGAGAAAGTACGGCGTCACCGCCTTACAGGTCAGGAACACCGATTTCGTGTTCACGGCGAACGTGCGGTCCCAGTCCTCTTCCGTGTTGTTCATGAACGGCATGCCGGGCGGCGAGGCCATCCCCGCGTTGTTCACGAGCACGTCGATGCGGCCGAGCACGTCGCGCGTGCGATCCACCATGAGCTTCACGTCGGCGCTGCTGGTGACGTCGCACTTCATCGCCAGGACCTTGCGCCCGAGCGCCTTCGCCTCGTCGGCCGTCTTCTCGGCGTTGAGAACCTGGATGTCGGGGATCGCGATGTCGGCACCTTCCTTCGCCATCGCGAGGACGATGCCGCGTCCGATGCCGCTGCCGCCGCCCGTGACGATCGCGACCTTCCCCTCGAGCCGGGCCATGCACTCCTCCGTCGATATAATCGGTGTCTCGGAGGGACACATGACAACACACACCTTGCGAAGCCGCAACTGGTTCGGGCGCATGGACCTCGACGGCTTTGCCACCCGCTCGTGGCTGAAGACCGAAGGCTTCAGCGACCTGATGTTCGACGGCCGGCCCGTGATCGGCATCGCGAACTCGTGGTCGGAGCTCACCAACTGCAACGCGCACCTGCGGCAGGTCGCCGAGGCCGTGAAGCGCGGGGCGCTGTCGGCGGGCGGCTTCCCGCTCGAGTTCCCGACGATCTCGCTCGGCGAGGTCCTCATGAAGCCGACGACGATGCTGTTCCGGAACCTCATGGCGATGGACGTCGAGGAGTGCATCCGCGCCTATCCGCTCGACGCCGTGGTGCTCCTCTCCGGCTGCGACAAGACGACGCCGGCCATGCTGATGGGCGCCGCGTCCGCCGACGTGCCGGCGATCATCGTCACGGGCGGGCCGATGCTGCGCGGCAAGTGGCGCCAGGAGGAGCTGGGCTCGGGCACGGACCTGTGGCGGCTCTGGGCCGAGCGGCGCGCGGGCCGGCTCACCGACGAGGAGCTCTGCGAGGCAGAGTCGTGCATGTCGCGATCGTCAGGCCACTGCATGGTGATGGGCACCGCGTCGACGATGGCGTCGATGGTGGAGGCGCTCGGGATGACGCTACCGGGCAACGCGGCGATCCCCGCGCCGGATTCGCGGCGGCTCGCGCAGGCCGAGCTGGCCGGCCGCCGCGCCGTCGAGATGGCGAAGGCGGGCGGGCCGAAGCCGTCGGAGATCCTGACCGCGCGCGCCTTCGACAACGCGATCCGCGCGCTGATGGCCGTGGGCGGCTCCACGAACGCGGTGATCCACCTGCTCGCCGTGGCCGGGCGCGCCGGCGTGCCGCTCACCCTCGCGCGCTTCGACGAGCTCTCGCGCACCACGCCGTTCCTCCTGAATCTGAGGCCGTCGGGAAAATACCTGATGGAGGACTTCTTCTACGCGGGCGGGCTGCCGGTCGTGCTGAAGGAGCTGCTGCCGCTGCTGCACGCGGAGGCGCCGACCGTCAACGGTCGGAGCATCGCCGACAACGTGCGCGACGCGCACTGCTGGAACGACGACGTCATCCGTCCGCTCGGAGTGCCGCTGGCGTCCGAGGGCGGCCTGGCGATCCTCACCGGCAACCTCTGCCCCGACGGCGCCGTCATCAAGGTCTCCGCGGCTTCGCCGCAGCTCCTCACGCATCGTGGGCGCGCGGTGGTGTTCGAGGACCATGCGGATCTCCACGAGCGCATCGATGATCCGAAGCTCCCGATCGACGAGCACTCCGTGCTCGTGCTCAAGCAGGTCGGCCCCAAGGGTGCGCCGGGCATGCCGGAGTGGGGCGCGGCGCCCGTGCCCGCGCGGCTGCTCCAGCGTGGCGTGAAGGACATGGTGCGCATCTCGGATGCGCGCATGAGCGGCACGTCGTACGGCACCGTCGTGCTGCACGTGGCCCCGGAGTCGGCGGTGGGCGGGCCGCTGGCGCTCGTGCGCGACGGTGATGAGATCGAGCTCGACGCCCATCGGCGCACGCTCACGCTGCGCGTCGGTGACGAGGAGCTGGCGAAGCGGAAGGCGGTCTGGAAGCCGCGCCCGCCGCACTTCGCGCGCGGCTACGGCCGGCTGTTCCTCGATCACGTGCTGCAGGCCAACGAGGGATGCGACTTCGACTACCTCCGCGGCAGGACACCCGTGCGCTTCGAGGACAGCGCCGGCCCGTCCCACGCGTGAGCGCGACATCGAGGAGCGCCACGGCTCCGCCGCGGCGCTCCGAGCGCTGGGGGGTTTGGGGGGCCAGGTCGGGGCCCCCCGACATCAAGGAGATTGAATTTCGACGCGGTTGACGCCGCGGGCGACCGCGACGATGGACAGCGGCGCGAGTGGACGTCCGGCGGCGTGCGCCGCGATGACGGCGCGCGACGGCACGATCGTGGCGAGGCGCGAGGCGGTCACGATGCGCGGCGCCCTGACGAGGGCCGGCGTCGCGCCCCGTCGCCGCGCGGGGGCGACGGCGCGGCGCACGACTTCGTCGCAGTCGCATCCGATGGCTTCGCGCGACGCGCGCGGCGCCGCGGCCGGCACGGGTATGGCCGCCGGTGCGGTCACGCGCGACGGCAACGCGGAGACGGCCGGCGGCGTCGGCGGCGGCTCTGACAGGGGCGTCGCCGCCAGCACGAGCGCGGCGGTCAGCGGCACGCCGACGAAGAGTGCGGCGGCGCGTCCGGCCGACGGGTCGTCTCCGGCGGCGGGACGGCCTGGGTGTAGCCGGACATGACCCGCGTTGCACAGGTCGGACAGATGCCGTCAGAGAATTTTCACACGCAGGCCACGCCACCAGCCGACGCCAGGCAAGCGTGGATAGCCGTGATATCGCGAGTGCCACGCGCACCGGATCAGCAGCACGCCCCTCGAGAGAGCACATGCGATGCCCGTACTCGCCGCAGCTAGCGCCGCGCGAACCGAGCCTCCCCGCCGCCGCGTTCAATGACAGGGCGCAGGGACCCCGCCACCCGCAAGGCGCGGGCAGCGGCATCGGCCGGCAAGTCCCTGCGCGCCATCACGATCGCGACGGGCACGCGCCCGCCGGCGGCGGCCAGCAGGCGCCGCGCGCGGGCGGGCGGCACCGCGCCGATCTCGGCCACCAGGCGCGCCGCGCGCTCGCGCAGTTTGCGCGAGCGCGGCTGCACGTCGACCATGCGGTTGCCGTACACCTTCCCCAGCCGCGCCATGCTCGCCGTCGTCAGCGTGTTGAGGATCAGCTTGGTCGCGGTGCCCGCCTTGAGCCGCGTCGAGCCGGCGAGGACTTCGGGCCCCGGCGCTGGCGCGATGATCACGTTCGCCGTCTTTCTGGTTTGCCGTCGGGACGCCTTCGCAGGGCCTCCGGCGCCCGACGGTCTGCCCAAGAGAGCGCGCGCTGGATTACACGACACCAGCACCGTCTTCGCGCCGGCGCGGCGCGCGGCGGCGAGGGCGCCCTGCACGAACGGCGTGACGCCGCTCGCCGAGACACCGACGACCACGTCGCCGCCCCGGACGCCGGCCCGCACCGCGCGCGCCCCCGCGCGCGTGTCGTCCTCGGCGCCCTCGCGCGAGCGGAACACTGACGCGCGGCCACCGGCCATGATCGCCTGCACGCGGCTCGGCGGCGTGCCAAACGTCGGCGGGCACTCGGCGGCCTCGAGCACGCCGAGCCGGCCGCTGGTGCCGGCGCCGACGAAGATCAGCCGCCCGCCGGCGCCGAGCGCGGCGACGATCAGGTCCACGGCGGAGGCGATCTCGCGCGCGACGCGCCCGACCGCGCGCACCGCGCGCGCGTCCTCGCGATTCATCAGCGCCGCGATGCGGCGGGCGTCGAGACGGTCGAGGCGCGCGCTCGCGCGGTTGGCCCGCTCGGTGGCGAGCCGCTCGTAGCGGAGGCCGCGCGCCATGGCGCGCATGGTATCACCGGCTGCGCTACCATCTGCGGGTGCCCGCCGTCCTGACCGGTCTCGACCTCCTCCTCCGCGACCGTCTTTCGAGCCTGCGCCGCCGCGCGATCGGGCTGCTCACGCACCAGGCGTCGGTGAATCGCCGGCTCGAGCACGCGGTGACGCTGCTCAGCGACGCGCGCGGCGTGCGCCTGACGCGGCTCTTCGCTCCCGAGCACGGGCTCTGGGGCGCGCCGCAAGACCACGCGACGATCGCGAGCGACCGCGATCCCGTCACCGGGCTCCCGGTGATCAGCCTCTACGGCGCGCGCCGCGAGCCGACGCCGGCGATGCTGGCCGGGCTCGACGCGCTCGTGGTCGACCTCCAGGATGTCGGCGCGCGCTACTACACGTTTCAGTGGACGCTGGCCCTCGCCATGCGCGCCTGCGCGCGGGCGGGCGTCGAGGTCGTCGTGCTCGACCGGCCCAACCCGCTCGGCGGCGCCGTCGTCGAGGGCAACGTGCCGGATCCGGCCTTCGCGTCGTTCGTCGGCCTCTACCCGCTGCCCGCGCGGCCGGGCCTCACGCTCGGCGAGCTCGCGCGCTGGCTCGCGCTCGAGCACGGGCTCGGCGGCCGGCTCAGCGTCGTCGAAATGCGCGGCTGGCGGCGGGCGATGCTGTGGGAGGACACCGGCGTGCCGTGGGTGGCGCCGTCGCCGAACATGCCGACGCCCGACACCGCGCGCGTGTATCCCGGCGGCTGTCTGATCGAAGGCACGAACCTCTCGGAGGGGCGCGGGACGACGCGGCCCTTCGAGTGGGTCGGCGCGCCCTACCTCGACGCGCACGACTACACGGCGGCGCTCGACGCGCTCCGCTTGCCCGGCGTCGCCTTCCGTCCCGCGCGCTTCACGCCGACCTTCCACAAGTGGGCGGGACGGCTCTGCGGCGGCGTGCAGATCCACGTCACCGACCGCGCGACGTTCAAGCCGTTCCTGACCGGGCTCGCGGTGATCAGCGCCGCGCGTCGACTGCGCCCGCGGCGCTTCGCGTGGAAGCGTCCGCCCTACGAGTTCGAGCGCCGGCGGCTGCCGATCGACATCCTGCTCGGCACCGACCGGATCCGCCGCGCGCTCGAGCGCGGTCGTCCCCTGCGAGAGATCGAGCGCAGTTGGACAGCCGACCTCGCGCGCTGGCGGCGGCGACGGGAACGCGTGCTGGCCTACCGGTGATCGAGGGGCGCCACGGCTCCGCCGGGACGCCCCGAGCGCTGGGGGGTTTGGGGGGCCATCTCGGGGCCCCCCATTTCCTAGTTCGAGAAGAGCCGCGTGAAGAAGTTCTTCACGCTCGCGCCGAACGCGTCGGCGCTCTCCCTGATGCTCCCGTCCTTCAGGTGCCCCCAGGCGCTCTTGGCCGGAGGCTTCGCCGCCTGGCCGGACTCCTTGAGCTTCTCGCCGCTGAACTTCGCGCCCTCGACGACGGTGTGGCCGATGCCCTTCGCGGTCTCCTCGACGCCGGTGCCGAGCTTGCCTTCACCGATCTTTTTCGCGCCGGTCTCGACCTCGCGGGTGGCGGATTTGACCTTCGATTCGTCGGCGGCCGTGGCCGGCGCCGCCATCCAGCCGATCAGGGCCGCCAGCGGGATCGCGACGGCCAGGAGTCTCTTGGTGATCTTGGTGGGTTGCCTCCTCGTGTGCTTCACGCCCCCAGGGTACCGCGGGGCGGTCGCCGGCGGAGGGTCCGGCGACTCAGCCCCGGCGGTCGGGTAGGTCCGTCGACAATCGCGCCAGCGGATGGCCGGCCGGGATGACGGCCTCGTGGCCAAGCCGCACGACCGAATCGTGCTGCTCGATCATCCAGGCGTCGCCGCCCACGGCCGCACGCGCCGAGCCCCGGCCCTCGCGAACCGAGGCCAGCACGAGCCAGATCGCGGTGACGATCAGAACCGCCGCCAGCACCTTCATGCCTGTCTTCTCTCGCTTACGAGGTGAAGCCACGCGCGCGCATGCAGCTCGCGTACGCGGCCCGATAGCGCTCGTCGTGCTTCTTGTTCTCGTTGAGACCGTAGAGCGTGCCGCCGCCGACGCCGACGACGCCACCGATGGCCGCGCCCTTGCCGGCACCCTTGCCGCCGCCGGCGATCGCTCCGCCCGCGGCACCGACCGCGGCGCCGACAACCGCCCCGATCGCGCCGTCCTTGACGACTTCCATCGTCTTGTCCTTCGAGCCGGTCTCGCTCGCCGCGTACTTGTTGCACGCGTCGATCGCGCTCTGGCTCGGCGCGGCGGGAGCGCTCGCCACCCGCGCGGGGGTCGCCTGCTGCACCTTCTGCTGCGTCTTTTGCTCCTGCGCGGCACGGTCACCGCCGGTCCAGTTCGCGACGACCAGGCCGGTCACGAGGGCGGTGGCGATCACCACCGCCATGCCGATCGTCGTCACTTTCCATGGATTCATTCGTCTGTCCCTCCCAGGCCCGGTGGGCTACCTGAGGTTACCGCTGCGGCCGTACGCGTCAACGTTGCCGTGCGGCGATGCGCCATCGCTCGGGCGAGCCGCGTTGCCGGCGAGGGCCCCGCTGCTGCGCGCGGCTTCGCTTCCGGTCGTGACGACCGACGCGCTCGGCGGCCGCGACGACTGGTTGTAGCGCGTCACCACCTGCCCGATGTTCTTGTCGGCAACGAGGCCCTGGGCGCGCATCTGCCGGAAGACCTGCTCCCAGCCCGTGCCGCTCTGCTTCATCGCGGCGATCTGGTCGAGCGTGAGCGGCTTCGGACCGTTCGCGCTCCCCGCGGAGGGCGCGCCCGACGGCGACGGGGTCGTCGTCTTGCGGGCGCCCTTCGTCGTCGTCGTCGTCGTCGGCATGGTCTGCGCCTCGAACAGCGCCCGCGCGACCTTCTGGTGGCCGGGCGACAGTTTTTGATAGGCGCCGGCGGCGTTCGGCGGCGGCGTGATCTGCGCGTCAGCCGTCGCCGCTCCGAACAACAGAAGAATCGCTGCGACGTGAGATGCGTCGCCCATGTCAGGCCTCCCGGGTCGTGCACGCGGTCAGTACCGCCTGGTGGCGGCCGGAAAAGACACCTGCGCGCACGCCCTCCGGGCCCGAAGGAGCAGCACCACCCGTGCCAGGCCTCGGAGAATTGTCTTCTCGTCAAATAAAATGCCGAGTTAGGCTACGACCAGGGAGAGTCGCCACCCCCGTTTTTGTGTCCGCGCTCTGACGTCTCGCCAGGTTTTACAAGTCAGACTGGCATTCGTGCATATTTTCCCACCGGGGTCCGTGACGCGGCGTGCCCCTACGAATCGAGACGTCGTGGCTAGAATGGCGGCGTGACGAGCCTCGAAGATCTCGTCGGCGAGCGACTCATGATCGGTCTGCCGGGCGCGACGCTCGACGACGCCGACCTCCGCGTGTTCCGCGACACGCGCGCGGCGGGGCTCATCCTCTATCGCCGCAACTTCGAGAGCCCGGCGCAATTGCTCGACGTCCTCGGCCGCCTCGAGGGCGCGCTCGGCCGCCGATTGCTCGTGGCGACCGACCACGAGGGCGGACGCATCGTGATGCTCGGGCGCGGCGTGACGATCTTTCCCGACAACCTCGCGGTGGGCACCGCGGGCGAGGAGACGTTCGCCTACAAGCAGGGACTGCTCGAGGCGCGCGAGCTGCGGCGGCTGGGCATCGACCTGAACCTCGGGCCCTGCCTCGACGTCCTGACCGATCGCTACAGCCCCAACATCGGCATCCGTTCCTACGGCAAGGACCCGAAGCTCGTCGCGCGCTACGGCGTCGCGCGGCTGCGCGGCATGACGAAGGGCGGGCTCTCGGCATGCCCCAAGCACTTCCCCGGCAAGGGTCATTCGCCGCTCGACGCCCACCTGAAGCTGCCGACGATCACGTCCGACTGGGACGAGATGCACGCGGTGCACCTGGTGCCGTTCTTCGAGGCGATCGCCGCGGGCGTCGAGTGCGTGATGACGTCGCACCCCGTGTACCCCCGGCTCGATCCCTCCGGCGTGCCGGCGACGTTCTCGCGCCGGATCGTCGACGAGTACCTTCGCGGCGAGGTCGGCTTCCGCGGCGTGATCGTCTCCGACGACCTCGAGATGGGCGCCGTCGCGGAGACGTGTCCGATCGGTGAGGCGACGGTGCGGACGGCGGAGGCTGGCCACGACCTCCTGCTCGTCTGCCACACCGAGCCAGCGCAGCGCGCGGCGGCGACGGCGCTCGTGGAAGCGTACCGCTCCCGGCGGCTGCCGCGCGCGGGGCTCGAGGCGGCCGCGGCGCGCGTCCGCGCGCTGCGCGAGCGGCGGAGCGCGCGGGTCGAGGGCGGACCGCCCGCGCCGGAGCGCGACGGCGCCCCGCTCGCGATGGCCATGGCCAGCCGCGCGGTCACCGAGCTCACGCCCGGCCGCGAGGCGTTCGCCCGCGCGCTGAACGGCCGCGTGCTCGTCGTCTTCCCGCGCTTCTCCGAGCTGGCCGCGCGCATCACGATCGAGCCGGAGGTGTGCGACGAGGCCGGCTGGGTGCGCGCGGCCTTCTTCCCCGCCGGGGTGACGCCGGAGCCGCGCGTGGTCGGCATCGAGCCGTCGGCGGCCGAGATCGAGGACGCGGCCGGACGCGCCGCGTCGTCAGACGCCACCGTGCTCTTCCTCTACGACGCGCACCTCTATCCGTCCAACCGCGCGCTGCTCGAGGCCGTGCAGGCGCGCGCGCGGCGCCTCGCCGTCGTGCTGCTGCGCGATCCTTACGACGCCGCGCTGCTGGCGCCGGGCGTGCACGGGATCACGGCCTTCGGCTGGCGGCGCTGCCAGCTCGAGGCGGTGGTGGCGCGCCTCGCCTATCCCTGAGGGGTCGTTCGCGCGGGCAGCAGCGGCGTCAGCGCGAGCGAGATCGCGATGGTGCCGACGGTGCCGACGATCACGAGCCACGACCACGGAAAGCTGATCCGGCCCGTCTCCGCGAGGTAGAGCAGCGTCAGGTTGATCAGCGTCATCATCACCATCGCCACGACGTTGGCGACGTCGGCCACACGGCGCCGCGAGAGCAGGCCGAGCAGGAACACGCCGAGCAGCGAGCCGAAGGGGACGCCCGCGATCTTGAACACGAGCCAGAGGATCTGCTGCCGCCAGCCGAGAAACACCCACGCGATGATCCCGAGCACGACGCCGGAGACGACGACGCACGCGCGCGAGACGCGGAGGTAGTGGTCCTCCGAGCGCCCGCGCGCCAGGAGCGGCCGATAGATGTCGGTGACGAACGATGCGGACAGCGAGCCCAGCGGCGAGTCGATCGATGCGAGCACGATGGCGGCGAGCATCAGGCCCCGAAGCACCGCGGGCATCGTGTGGCCGACGAAGTACGGCAGCACCTCGTCGTTGCGCGCGATGGCCGGCGCCCCCTGCTGCGCGTAGAAGGCGAAGAGGCCGGCCCCGAGGCTCAGGTAGATCGCCAGCGTCAGCAGCGTCGCGAGCGGCGTGAGGGCGAGCGTGCGCTGGCTGTCGCGCCGCGTCTCGACCGTGAGGAGCCGCTGCATGAGGTCGTGATCGGTCCCGAAGGCGGCCATCGAGCCGATGAACCCGTTCAGCACCGCCACCCAGACGATGTTGGGATCGGTCGCCAGCCGCGTCCAGAAGTCCGGGGCGCCCGGCGCGGGGCCCCAGTCGACGATGCGCAGCCGGCCGGCGGCCTCCGTGAGCTGCACGATGGCCGCGACGCCGCCGTCGATCTGGGAGACGAGGAAGCCGAGCGTGAGGGCGCCGGCCCCGAGGAACATCAGCGCCTGGAACACGTTCGTCCACACCACGGCCGAGACGCCGCCGGTGGCGATGTACGCGATCGACACGACCACGGTCACCACGATCGTCGTCTCGATCCGCCAGCCGACGAGCAGCGAGACGGCGATGGCCGTCGCCGTGAGCCGGGCGCCCGAGCCCGTCAGCCGCGTGAGGAAGAAGAAGAGCGAGCCGGTCACCTGCGTGGCGCGGCCGAAGCGGTCGCGCAGGAATTCGTAGATGGTCGTGACGTCGTGCCGGTAGAAGGCGGGGA
>Ga0134069_1000136_pt1 | contig 15299 bp, 12 predicted proteins | sample 15_taG_8_FD_128869 | JGI IMG/M metagenome (GOLD analysis project Ga0134069, IMG submission 128869) | Grasslands soil microbial communities from the Angelo Coastal Reserve, California, USA - 15_D_Wat_40cm_2_24_1 metaG | ecosystem: Environmental > Terrestrial > Soil > Grasslands ...
CTCGGGCTCGAGATCGCGCAGCGCCCGACCCTCGACGCGCCGCAGGCCCGCGAGCCCGTTGGCCCGCCCCCGCCGCTCCAGCTCCTCGAGCATCGGGAGCTCCGCGGCCGTCGTGGCCACGACCAGCTTGCCGGAGCGGCGGCAAGGCACCCGCTCCTCCAGGCAAAACTGATACAACGCCTCGCGTCCCTCACGGCAGGTGCGCGCCTTGAGCGAGCCGGCGTTGTAGTAGAGACCGGAGTGGATCACGCCGCTGTTGTGCCCGCTCTGGTGCGCGGCAAGGCGCTGCTCCGCTTCCAGCACGACGAGCGAGCGCCTGCTTCTCTCGAGCAGCGTCATCGCCGTGGCCAGGCCGACGATACCGCCTCCGATCACCGCGAAGTCGAATCTCGGTCCCGTCGTGTTCATCGTCCCGAAGTGAAACCCGGCCCGGTTGTTCTCAAGAAGCATACCGGTGGTGGCACGCATGTTGCGACTCCACAGACCCCTAAGGGGGCAGCGCAAGCGTGACCACGTCGAGCCGAATCCTCCTCCCGAGCGAGCGCGAACGCACGCGGGAGCCGCCGGCCGCACATCGCGGGTGCTGCCGCCACTGTGGCGCGCCGCTCACGCGCACGTTCGTCGATCTGGGTATGTCGCCGCTGTGCGAGAGCTATCTCGACGCGGACCAGCTCGACGAGATGGAGCCGTTTTACCCGCTGCGCGTGTACGTCTGCGATCAATGCCTGCTCGTGCAGCTGCAGGAGTACGTCAGCCCCGAGACGATCTTCCGCGAGTACGCCTACTTCTCGTCGTATTCCGACAGCTGGGTCGACCACGCGCGCGTCTACACGGACCGGATAATCGAGCGGCTGCAGCTGAACCGCGACAGCTGCGTGGTGGAAGTCGCGAGCAACGACGGCTATCTGCTGCAGTGGTTCGTGGCGCGGGACATCCCCGTGCTGGGGATCGAACCGGCGGCGAACGTGGCGCAGGTGGCGATCCGCAAGGGCGTGCCGACGCTCGTCAAGTTCTTTGGGCGCGCCACCGCGCGGGACCTGGCGGCCGCGGGCAGGCACGCCGACCTCCTGATCGGCAACAACGTGCTCGCCCAGGTGCCCGACCTGAACGACTTCGTGGCGGGGCTGCAGGTCCTGCTTGCTCCCCGCGGCGTCGTCACCGTCGAATTTCCCCACTTGATGCGGCTCGTTGCAGGCAATCAATTCGACACCATCTACCATGAGCATTTCTCGTATTTCTCGTTCCTGGCGGCGGAGCGGGTGTTCGCGGCCCATCGGCTCGTCGTGTTCGACGTGGAGGAGCTGGAAACGCACGGGGGCTCGCTCCGCCTCTATGCCCGGCATGTGGAGGACTCCTCGAAGCCGGTGGCGCCGCGGGTGCGCGAGCTCGCGGCAGCGGAGGAAGCCGCCGGCCTGCGGCGCCCGGACTACTACGCGGCCTTTGAGGAGCGCGTGAAGGACACGAAGCGCCGGCTCCTCGAGTTCCTGATACAAGCGAGACGGCAAGGTCGCACTATCGTCGGCTACGGAGCGCCGGGCAAAGGCAACACGCTGCTCAACTACTGCGGTATCCGGACGGATTTCCTGCCGTACACCGTGGATAAGAGTCCCTACAAGCAGGGCAAGTTTCTCCCGGGAACCCACATCCCGGTGCATGCGCCGGAGAAGATTCGCGAGACGCGACCCGATTACGTGCTGATCCTCCCTTGGAACCTGAAGGATGAGATCATCCGCCAGTTGGCGTGCATCCGCGAGTGGGGCGGTCAGTTCGTCGTCCCGATTCCCGAGCCCCGAGTCTACTAATGATGTTTACGGCGCTGAGGCTGGCGAGCGCATTCCTGATCGAACCCGAGCTGCTGGAAGATGACCGCGGGTTCTTTGCGCGGACGTGGTGCGCGAGGGAATTCACGGCGCACGGTCTGAACCCCGCCCTGGTCCAGTGCAACATCTCGTTCAATCGACGCAAAGGGACGCTGCGGGGCATGCATTTCCAGGCCGCGCCGCATGAAGAGGCGCGACTGGTGCAATGCTCGATGGGATCGATCTACGACGTCATCATCGATCTGCGCCCCGAGTCCGCCACATACAAGCAGCACCTCGCGGTCGTGCTGAGCGCGGAGAACCATCTCATGTTGTACGTCCCGGAAGGCTTCGCGCACGGATTTCAGACGCTCGAGGACAACACGCAGGTCTTCTACCAGATGTCCCAGTACTACTCCCCCGCTCACAGCCGCGGAGTCCGATGGAATGATCCGGCGTTTGGCATTCCCTGGCCCCTCGATCAACCGATCATGCTGCCACGGGACCAGAACTACCCGGACTTCGCCGAGGCCGTGTACCGATGACGGGCCCAGACGGCGGCGCCCGGATGTACCAGCTGATCGCCGAACTGTATCCGATCTGTCGGAGCATCACCGGGAACGGCGTGCGCGAGACCCTGCGCCTCGTGGGCAAGCACGTGCCGTTGTCGGTGCACGAGGTGCCGACGGGAACGAAAGTCTTCGACTGGACCGTGCCGAAGGAATGGAACATCACCGACGCCTACATCAAGGACTCCCGCGGCGAGCGCCTCGTCGACTTTCGCAGATCCAATCTGCACGTCGTGAGCTACAGCGTGCCGGTGCGGCAACGCATGCGCCTGGCGGAGTTACGGCCGCACCTCTTTACCCTGCCGCAGCATCCCGACTGGATCCCCTATCGCACCTCGTACTACCGCGAGAGTTGGGGCTTCTGTCTGAGCGAGCAGCAGCTCGGCACGTTGCCGGATGACGTGTACGACGTGTGCATTGATTCCTCGCTGGAGGAAGGGTCGCTTACGTATGGTGAGTGCTACCTCCCCGGGGCCAGCGAAGAGGAAGTCCTGGTGTCGTGCCACATCTGCCATCCGTCCCTGTGCAACGACAACCTCTCCGGCATCGCCGTCGCCGTCACCGTCGCCCAGGCGCTCGGCGCGCGCGCCCGGCGGTACTCCTACCGGTTTCTCTTCCTTCCGGGCACGATTGGCGCCATCGCGTGGCTCGCGCTGAACGAGCGCCGGGTGTCCCGCATCAAGCACGGTCTGGTGTTGGTCTGCGTGGGTGACGCCGGAGCCTCCACCTACAAGAAAAGCCGCCGCGGGAACGCGGACGTCGATCGCGCGGTGAGCCATGTGCTCAAGGACTCCGGCCAGCCCTACGAGGTCCTGGACTTCACCCCCTACGGCTACGACGAGCGACAATACGGCTCACCGGGCTTCGACCTTCCGGTCGGCTGCCTGATGCGGACGCCGCACGGACGCTTTCCCCAATACCACACGTCCGCCGACGACCTCAGCTTCGTCCGTCCCGAAGCGCTCGCCGATTCAGCCGCCAAGTGCCTCACGACGTTCGACATCCTCGAGCGCAACGCCGTCTACCTCAATCAGAACCCCAAGTGTGAGCCGCAACTCGGCAAACGGGGACTGTACGAGGGCATGGACGGGCAGGCGCAGCTGCCGCACCACGAGTACGCGCTCCTCTGGGTGCTCAACCTCTCCGACGGAAGGCACAGCCTGCTGGACATCGCGGAACGGGCGGACATGAGCTTCGACACGATTCATCGCGCGGCGCAGGCGCTGCTCACTCACGGTCTGCTTCGCCCCAGCGCCGACGAGGGAAGGAGCGCGATTCCCGCGCTATCGCTGCATCGCTGACCCGGGTGTGGCGCCGTCGCAGCACCCCTCCTGCCCGCACCCCCTTGGTCCCGCTCTTGCTCACACCGCAGGCGCCATGACGAGCCAGCCGATCCCCGCCCCGCCCACCTCGGAACCCGGTGCGGACGTCCGCGAGCTCGACCGATCCCTGATCCGCGGCATTGCCTGGACCGGCGGCGCAAAGTGGGCCAGCCAGCTCCTGACGTGGGCGTCGACCCTGATCGTGGCTCGACTCCTCACCCCCGAGGACTACGGCCTCGTCGGAATGGCCTGGGTGTATCTGGGCGTGATCACGCTGCTCAGCGAGTTCGGCCTGGGGACCACGGTGGTCACGCTGCGCGACCTGGGGGAGTCGGAGGTGGCGCAGCTCAATGGGCTGTCGCTGCTGATCGGGGTGGGCAGCTTCGTCATCTCGTGCGGCGCCGCGATCCCGCTGGGGCGGTTCTTCCACGCGCCGCAGCTGCCGGCCGTCGTCGTGGCGATGAGCGTCGCCTTCGTCATCACGGCGTTCAAGACCGTGCCGTTCGCGTTGCTGCAACGCGAGATGCGGTTTCGGACGCTCGCGCTGATCGAGACCTGGCGCGCCGCGGTGCTGGCGGTGAGCATGATCGCCTGCGCCGCGCTCGGCCTGCGCTACTGGACGCTCGTCATCGGCGGACTCCTGAGCTCGGCGCTGTCCACGGCCGCGACGGTGGCGCTGCGGCGACCGCGATTCGCGTGGCCCCACCGGCAGTCCCTGACCCATGCCATGACGTTCAGCCGGCACATCATCGTCGGGCGGCTCGCGTGGTATGTCTACTCGAACGCGGACTTTCTCGTCGCGGGCCGGATTTTGGGGAAAGTGGCGCTTGGGCTGTACGAGGTCGGCTGGAACCTGGCGAACGTCCCCATCGAGAAGATCACGAGCCTCGTGGGTCAGGTCACCCCCGCGGTGTTCTCGGCGGTGCAGCGGGACCACGCGGCCCTGCGGCGTTACTTACTCCGCGTCACCGAAGGTCTCGCGTTGATCACCTTTCCGGCGAGCCTGGGCCTCGCCCTCGTCGCGCCGGATTTCGTGCTCCTCACGCTCGGTGACAAATGGCAGGGTGCGATCGCCCCCTTGCAGCTGCTCGCCCTGAGCACCGGCTTCCGCGCCGTCACGCCCCTGTTGCCGCAAGTGCTGAACGTGGTCGGAGAAACGCGTCTCAGCATGCAGTACGGCCTGCTCTGCGTCACGGTTCTTCCCACGGGGTTCTACCTGCTGGGCGCGCGCTGGGGCACCGTCGGCCTCGCCCTGGTGTGGGTCGTCGTGTTTCCGCTGCTCGTGCTACCCGCATATCGGCGCGTCTTGCAGGTGATCGAGCTGTCGAGCGGCGAATACCTACGGGCGCTGTGGCCGGCGGCCAGCGCCTCGCTGATCATGGGGGCGGCGGTAGTTGCGGTGGAGCGCGCTGCCGGAGCAGCACAGGTATCGCGAGTCCTCGGTTTCAGCGCTCAAGTCGCCGTTGGAGCGATCGCCTACACACTTGTGTGCGCCGCTCTCCACCGCGCGCGTATCGCTGCGTTCTTCCAGCTCCTGCGCGCGATGCGTCAGCCGGGGCCGGCACGCGAGGTCTCCGTCGCATCCTGAGATACCCGACCGGTCCGGCCTAGAGGCGCCGTTGCCGGCTCCCGGAGCAGACGATCGACGAGCGGCGCGATCGTGTCGTACGTGACCGGCAGGACGTCGAGCCCGCTGCTGCGAGCCGTCGCGCCACAGGTGCTCGAGCACGCCGCCGATGCCCGCCACGTCCCGGTGCTCGAAGACGGCCGCCCCGAGTCGGGTTCCCTCCACACCCGCCGCGCTGCCCGGTTCCGCCACGACGAGGGCCGGGATCCCCATCGCGATGCACTCGTACAGCTTGGCAGGGGTTTGCAGCTCCTGTTCCTGGGCCAGCACGACGGCCAGCCGTGACCGGGCGATCACGTCGAGCGCTTGGGCGCGCGGCACCGCACCCAGCACCTCGACGTACGGCCCCAGACCCGACGCGGTGACCTGCTCCCCGAGCGCGGCGGCGGACGAGGCCTCCGCGTGGCCGGCGATGCGCAGTTTCGAACCCGCTTGCGCGGCTTCCGGGTGGCGTTCCAGGAAGCCGCGAAACGCCTGCACTACGGGCCCGAGGTCGCGGCTGCCGTACAGCGTGCCGGCGTAGATGATGCTCAGCCCGGGATACGGATGCCGTGCGGGGGGCAGGCATTCCGCGTCGACGCCGTTGGGCACGCAGTGGACGGGCACCTTGGGATATTTCGCCGAGAGCACCGCCGCGAGCTGGGGAGTGTTGGCGATGACGCCGTCGGCGGCCCGGACGGTGAGCCGCTCCAGCCGCGGCACGAGGACGCCAAACAGTCGCGTTTGGACGACGGGATGGGATTCCCAGGCTTTCGAGTGGGGCCCTGCCCACGGATCGCGGAGGTCGATGAGCCAGCGCACGGGCTGCCCGATCGTCGCCAGCCGTGCCACGAGGTGGGCGGAGTGGGGTGGGCCGCTGCTCACGACCACCTGCGGATGGAAGCGTCGCACCAGCGCCCGAGCGCGCCGCGCGGCGCGCAAGGTCCAGCCCCTACTCTCGTCTGGGAACGCCAGGAACGCCGCGAGCTCCGTGCGGAGCGCGCCGAGGAGACCGCCCGGCCTGGCCGAGCGCGCCAACCGCGTGCCGTTGGGGGACGATCCGTCGGACCGCTCGTCCGGCCGCCGCACGCGCCGGTAGTAGTCGATGAGCGTGCGGCGCCGCGGACACCACTCCACGTGCGCCCGCACGGCCGGGTCGCTCGCGATGGGAGCCGCGGCCGTGACGACCGCCACCTGCCAGCCCAGCCGGGTCAGGTATTTCGTGATGCCCGCCCAGCGCAGGCCTCCGACCGAACCATCCGGCGGGAAGTGATACGTGACGACGAGCAGCCGGGGGGGATCGTCAGGCATGGACGGCGTGCGCCAGGGTGGGCTGTTGCCGTTCGGCGGCCTCGCTCACGGTCGCGAACCGGAACGAGACCATCTTGGAGAGGCCCTCTAGGTAGCGCGCGATCGTGGCGTAGAGGCGCTCCACGTCGGCCGCCCCGGACACCCAGGGCATGAGCCCGGCGCGGAGGGCCACGCTATGGAAAAACAGGTGGAGATGGTGCACGCCCCCCTCCAACGCTCCCCGGGAGAGCGCGAGCATGTCCCGCACCGACTCAAACTCCGGATTCAGAATGGTGCGTTTGACGACGCCGAGGCGGGCGCAGACGCCGGGGAGATGCACCGCGCGCACGGCGCGGGCGTGGAGCAGGCGATGCACGAGCGGCCAGCGCGTGGCTGAGAACCTCGTGTACCCGCAGGTAATCGGGACTTCCACGAGCGGCCCGAACGGTTCGGACACGCGCACGTCCCGCCCGGGGTCGGTCCGATACACGGCGAGCGGAGCGCCCACGAACGTCGGACCGTCGTCGGTGGCTTCCCAGCTCACGAACGGCGTCACGCTGCTGTCCACCTGGTAGCCGCAGCTGAGGAGGGCGGACACCGCGGCCGGCCCCAAACCGAAGCGGCCGGCGCGAAACGCCGTCGGCGCAGCTCCGAAGACATCGCCCAGCGCCGCGGTCAGGCGCTCGAGCTTCGCGAGCTGGAGGCCCGGGGCGAGGTTCTTCATCAGCGTGTTGCGGCCCGACAGCGCTTCCTCGACCGGCGGCGTATTCCACGGGTGCAGGTGCGCGCCGATCTCGGCGCGGCCGCCGGCGGCGATCTCCCGCAGGATGTCGGCGGCGCGCGGATCGGTCGCGACCTGGTACGTCGTGAAGAACGTCGCCCGCACATCCAGCGCGCCGAAGAATCGTGACAGCCGCGGCAGCGCCTTGATGTTGTTCAGCGTGATCCCGGTCCGAGCCGGAACCCAGTTGTCCTCCTCGGTATCCACGGAGACGACCACCAGCACGTCGCCGCGGGAGCCGAACGCTTCGGACGCAGTCACCATGCGGACCGTAGAGACAAGTTCCATGCCGTCACGCAGGCGCGGTGCGGCCGCGCGTCGTGGCGGCCGGGCCACAGAGACCGCGATAGAGCGCCTCGAGCTTGCGGCGCACCGTGGCGCTGTCGAATCGTCGATACACGCTGCGGCGGCCCCGCTCCCCCACGGCTTTGCCGCGGTCCGGGAGCCGCAGCACCGTACGCAAGGCTGCCGTGAAACCCTCGAGACTGTCCGGGGGAACCCTCCACCCGAGCTCCGGGGCGGCGATCATCTCGTGGATCCCACTCACATCGCTCGCTACCACCGGCAGTCCGGCCGCCATGGCTTCAAGAACCGCGACCGGGAACCCTTCGGCGCGGGTCGGGAGGAAGAACACGTCCGTACTGGCCAGGACATCGGGCACATCGCCGCGGGGACCAAGGAACCGGACCCGTCCGTCGAAGGCGGGATCCTGGGCCAACTGCATCATGCGCTCGGCGAACGCGTCTTCCTGGTGACCGACCGGGCCGGCGATCACGAATACCAACCGCGGAAACTCCGGCAGGAGGATCCTCGCCACGTCGAGCAGGAGATCGATCCCCTTGCGCCGGCACACCTGCGCCACCGTGCCCACGACGAGGTGATCGTGCGCGAGGCCGAGGGCAGGACGGATCGACCTGCCGCGGCTGCATGCCGCGAGGTCCGCCGGGTTGTTGAGGACTGCGCACTTGTGACGGATGCGCTCGAAGTGCGCGATGTCGGCCGCTTGGGCCTCGGACACCAAGAGTATTTTCCGGGCCGCGACCCGATTCAGGTTGCGAACCTCGATGGGCTCGGAATTCTGCATGTGCAGGATGACCGGGATGCCGCGAGTCCAAGCGCCGAGGACCAGGTCGGTGTTCCATCCCAACTCGTTCACGTGCACCACGTCCACTCGATGGGAGCGCAGCAGACTCGCCTGGCGTCCGATCTGTCGCAGGGCGACCAGCGGCCGCCGGTAGCTGACACTGGCGACCGGGCCGCGCACGATGCCGACTCCGCGCTCCGCCAACGCATCGACCAGCGGGCCGTCGGAGGAGGCAAGAAACAGCGGCTCGATACATGAACGGTCCAAGGCGTCAATCAAGCCGACCAACGCCTTGGGCGATCCGGTGTTGAACTGCGGGGTGCTGTAATGGTAGAGGACGCGCAGGCTCATCGGGTCACCCGACCTCGGGTGTGCTCGCCTGGGCGAGCGGTCCCCGCAATCCGGCCATCAGCGTCAAGGGCGAGCCTGCTGCCCGCGCAATGCTCGCCCGGTCTTGCGCAGAGAGCACGGCGAACCAGGTCCCGACCCCGTAGGCCAGGAGCCACGTCGCGTGCCAGGCGAGCGACTGCCAGAGCGCCGCGCTCGGAGCGAGCAGTATTCCGCCACAGCACGCCAGCGACGCGATGCCAACGAGCCGTACCACGGGCCGCCAGTCGTACCTGATCGGCCAGAGCCGTTGCGAGCACCGGTAGGTGAGCCACTCCCGCACCGCGAACGCCGCCACGGTTGCCAACGCCGCACCCAGCCCCAGCCACCGGGGAATCAACGCCACGTAGCCGACCAGCGCCACGACCGTACCAACGCCATTGGCGAACGTGATGTACTCCGTGCGCTCCCGCATCTGGATGCCGAGCCAGTGGATCCCGTACCACGCCTGCAGCACGTACGCGACGAGGATGACGGGCACCAGACTGCCGGCCGACCGGAAGGCGGGCCCGGCCACGAGGTTCAGGAAGTCGTGTGCGAAGAGCGCGATCCCCACGGTCAGGGTGATCAGGTACACGTTGAAGTAGACGAACACACGCGCGTACAGCTCGTCCCGATCGGCACGCCGCGCGATCGCGAACCGGGCCGGTTCCCAGATGCTGTTGAACGGCTCCCACGCGAGCGCGAACAGGAGAAAGCCGAACTGGTACGCCAGGCCGTAGAGCCCGACGACCGCCGCGTCACCGGCCTTGTTGAGGAAGTAGCGATCGCCGAAGGTCATAATGAAGGTCGCGACCTGCGTCGCCACGAAGGGGAGGCCGAACCGCACCAGATCCCGTACGGTGCGACCAGACACGCGGCAGCCAACCCGCGTGAAGAGGTAGATGGTGAGGGCTGTTCCCACGAGCGTGTTGGTGATCAGACTGCTCCACAGGACGCCGGCGGCCCCGAGGCCCATCCCGACGAGAAACAGGACGTTCAGGCCGACCTGCAGGACCAGTTTCACCGCGTTGACCCCGACGTAGAAGGCGGAGCGCTCACGGACCTGGAGGTAGGCGAACGGAACCAGTAGGAGACTCTCGGTCGCGAGCGTGCCCGCCGCGATGCGGACGAGCCCGGCCTCCGTCGTCGAGCGGAAGACGATCGCCGCGATGTGGGGAGCCGCCAGGTAGGTGCCGAGCGCGACCGTCCCGTAGCACGCGGTGAGGACGAACGCGGCGGTCGACAGCACCGCCTGCCTGTCCCCGTCGGTGTCGGCTTTGTGAAAGTAGTAGAAGATGCCGGCACCGAGGCGCGACCCCGCCACGATCGACATCACCTCGAGGACCATGATGAGGAGCTGCAGCGTGCCGTAATCGGCCGGCGTCAGATAGCGCGTGTACACGGGCAGCATGATGAAGCTCACGGCCCGGCCCAGGACCACGCCGACGCCGTAGATCAACGTGTGCCGCCCGATGCGGCCCAGCCCAGACGCCGCGTTCGTCACAGCAGCCGCTCCAGGTCGACGCCTGCTTCCAGGACCTCGGCCAAGCGCTTCACCTCCAGCACGTGAGGCTCCCAATACCAGCGCGGTCCGCCGCGCTTGTGAAACTGCGTCGCCACGTCGATCAGGTAATAAGCGAGTGCGCCGACGACCTCACGCGGGCCGAGGGCGTGCTGGCGCGCGACCGCCGCGATGGTGCCCCGGCACGCCTCGCTCTCCGCTCCGCCTGCCATCAGGCGATCAATCCATCGGCCGGCCGTCGCACGGCGGCCGGCCCCGTACCGCAGGTCCGAGCAGGTGCGGACGAAGTGGCAGACGTCGTACAGCGGCACCTGCACCTCCCCGAACACCTCGAAGTCGAGCAGCCACCACGATCCGCCCGAATGCACGACGTTGCTGGGCCAGAGGTCGCCATGTTGCGGCGATCCGTGGAGCGTCCCGCCGGCACCGAGCGCCGTTTCCAGCGACCGAAGGGACCCGCGCGCCAGGCCGACCGACTCGAGGTAGGCGAGGGACCCCCGAGCCGCCTCCCGCAGGCCAATCGGTTCGCCGCGCCCCAGCAGATTGGGCAGCGTCTCCGCCGCCCGCTGCGCCACGCGCCGCGTCACTGCCAGGATCTGGTTCATGGTGCCGGCCCACTGGCCCGCGGACAGGTGGGCGACGGTGTGATCGAAGGGTGTCCCCGGGACGTACGCGCTGATGAGCAGTTGCAGCCCGCCGGACCGCACGCCCCACGTCTTCGGGACCGCTCTGCTCAACTCCGCATCGTGGCTCAGCGCCGCGAGCACGGCGATTTCGTGTTGCAGCGCCATGCTGGTGGCGGGACGGCACTTGCAGAAGTGGGTGGGCGCCCCCTCCGGGCCGAGCAACAGGAAGTTGAATCCGCAGCTCTCCAGGTACGTGTTCGCCAGTCGTCGCAACGGCGGGATGCCGCCCCAGTTCTTCAGCAGCACAATGCGGGACCAGTCCGACCCGGTTACGGCGGCGCCGTTCCCCCCGTCGATCCGGGCGATCGCCAGCAACTCGCGCAGCTCTTGGTTCACCGGTAGGCCAAGTAAATCAGGGACCGATAGAGCACCGCGCCCAACCCGAGCCACGCGAGCGCGCGCCGCAGGCGGCCGTGGAGCGAGGGCCCTCGGGCGAGGCGCTCATAGGCGAGCACCGCGCGACGGTCGAGCGGGATGACACAGCGCGGCTGCTCGTACGACGGCTCAGCGCAGTACACGCGCACCAGCGAAAACCCCGCGCGTGCGAGCCGGCGCTTCAACCCGGGAACTCGTTGGGCGCCGCCGCCCCCGTTGGCGGCGCGGCCCCACCAGCGGGGATTGGCGAGGCCGACGTACAGACAGCCGCCCGGCCGAAGAATCCTGCGACACTCCTCCAGGAGGGTCGCCCCGGCGTACTCCTCATCGAGGGTGACGCAGTCGAACGTGCCGTCCCGATACGGCAGCGTGAGGGGAGTCGCGCAGGCGGGCGCCACGTTCGCGTATCCCTGTGCCGTGAGCCTGGTCCACGCCCGCCCGAGCGTGCTCCGGTCAAAGCCCAGGTAATGGACGCTCCTGAAATGCTCCGCGAGACCCGCCATCTGCGGCGCGCCGTCGCGGCCCAGGTCGAGCGCCCGCTCCCAGCGGGAGATTTCGGCGAGCCAGAGCCAGTTGGTTCGCGCACCGTCGTTCCCCGGTGGCAGCCCGCTTGTCGCCGCCTCCAGCTGCGCCAGGGCCCCCGCCTCCCCCTCAAAGCCGACCATCCCGGAGACGCTCTCACTCATGACGGCAGTGGGATGCAAGAGGTACGCTGTGCCGGGCAACTTGTGGAACGGGTGTTCAATTCCCGCTGCGACAAGGACTTCAGAGGTGATGCCGAGTCCAGGCGTATGCGATGTGTTGCGGCAGAGCAACGCCAGGCGGCGCCGGGCCGCTTACGCGACCACCGCCGGCTGCGCGGCCTCCCGGCGGGTGGGCTCCCACGTGGGCGCGCCCTCGCCCCGCGCGACCCGGAGGGACGCGTGTAGGGGGGCCAGGTTGCCCATCACGAGGTACGCGGGCACGGCGACCACCTTCGGCAGCCGCCGGCCCTCGGGCCAAAACCACGCCACCACGGCGCACAGCGCCGCGAAACCGGCGAACCCCAAGGCCCAGCGGGCCCAAGGAGCGATCCACGCGAGGCACGCCAGCGCGCCCAGCGCCACAATCCCCAAGTGGGGAATGACCCAGCGGCAGACCTTGTGGCTCGCGAGGGTCCACGAGAACAGCCCGTAGCGGACGGGATTGAGCAGCTGGCGCTCGCGGTAGAGGGTCTCCATGCCGCGAGTCATGGTTCGGACCTTGCGCCGATATTCGCGCCGCAACGACGAAATCCGCGGGACGTAACAGACCGCCTCTCGGACCGAGACGGCGCGCCATCCGAGCTCCCGCGCCACGAGGCCGGCGGCGAAGTCGCGGCTCAACGACTCGGGCAGGAGTCGCATGTGGATCGGCGCCCGTACCGCGTATAAGCAGCCCGCCGCTCCGACGATCCCCGCGACCCGCGATTCCAGGTCGCGTACCCACATCTCGTAGCCCACGTACCAGGACTCGGCGTAGTTGGGGTGCTGCGGCGCCCGCGCCACACTGACATTGCGGTTCGACGCGACGCCGACGGTCGGATCAGCGAAGTGCGCGATCAACGCCTTGAGCGCTCCTCGCTCCACGTGCACGGAGGCGTCGGTATTCACGATGATCTCACCCCGTAACACCGGGAGCGCCGCGTTTTCGGCGCCCGTCTTCCCGCGACGGTGCGGCAGCCGCAGCAGCTCGACGCCGCGGCTCGCGTACTCACCCACGATCGCGTCGGTGCGGTCCGTCGAAGCGTCCGACACCACGAGGATCTGGCGCCGGTCGGCCGGATAGTCGAGCCGGAGCAGGTTCTCCAGCGTGTCGCGGATGACCGCTTCCTCGTTGTAGGCGGGGAGGACGATGCTGATCCTCGGCCACTCGGTCAGGGGAGCGACCGGAGAGTGCCGGCGCCGCACGGCGGCCAGGATCATCAGCAGGAGGGGATAGCCGAGATAGGTATAGAAGACAAACCCGCCAACCCCACACAGCGCCCACAGGCAGACCGCCGTCATCCCACGCTCCGCATCGAGGCACTCCGACAGCTAACAAGCTCCGTGCCCAGGAGGCCAAGCGAGTCGTCACGGTGGCGAGCCCGGACATGTGGCGGGCGCGCAACGCGGCGGCTCGACCGGCCGCGTCAGCAGGCGGCCCCGGTCTTGCTGCACCGCCTCCACGTATGTGCGGCATCGTCGGCATCGCGCACGCTGACCCGGGGCGTCCCGTTTCTGTCGCTGTGATTGGGCGGATGTGCGGGACGATCCGCCATCGCGGGCCCGACGACGAGGGGACGTACGTGGAGGGGCCGGTCGGGCTGGGCATGCGACGCCTCAGCATCATCGACCTGGCAGGCGGGCGGCAGCCGATCTTCAACGAGGACCGTTCCAAGGTCATCGTCTTCAACGGCGAGATCTACAACTACCGCGAGTTGCGCCGTGACCTCGTCGCGCGGGGGCACCGCTTCACGACCCACGGCGACACCGAGACCATCCTCCACCTGTACGAGGACGAGGGCGCGGACTGCGTCCGGCGGCTGCGCGGCATGTTCGCGTTCGCGATTTGGGACGCGGCGGCGGAGACGCTGTTCCTCGCGCGCGATCGGTTCGGTATCAAGCCGCTGTATTTCACCGCCGCGCCGTGGGGTGTCGCATTCGCGTCGGAATTGAAAGCCCTGCATGCCGCCGGGTTGACCGACCGGGCGCTCGACTGGGACGCGCTCGACATGTATTTCCAGCTCGGCTACATCCCGGCGCCCGCGACGCCGTTCGGCGATGTCCAGAAGCTGGAGCCCGGCCACACGGCCATGTGGCGCCGCGGCAACGAGCTCTCGATCCGGCGGTACTGGGATCTCCCGCGGCAGCGCGAGCCCGCGCCGCGCGACGTGGAAGCGCAGCTGGTGACCTGGCTCGACGAGTCGGTGCGGGCCCACCTCGTGAGCGACGTGCCGGTCGCGGCGTTCCTGAGCGGCGGCCTCGATTCGTCGGCGGTGGTCGCGAGCTGGGCGCTGGCCAGCGATGCGCCGCACGCCTTCACGGCGCGTTACTTCGGCTCGAGCGCCGCGAGCGCGGATGAAACGGCCCTCGCCCGGCGCCTCGCCTCCCGCTACGGGGTGCAGCTGACGGAAGTGGACATACACCCCGACGTGCGCGATTTGCTCGAGCCGATCACCTACGCCCTCGACGAGCCCCACGCCGACGAGTCGGCGGTGCCCACCTGGCTGCTGTCGCGGGCCGTGGGCGCAGCTTACAAGGTCGCGCTGACGGGCATCGGGGGTGACGAGCTGTTCGCGGGCTACCGGCGCCACATCGGCCTGCTGGTGGGCGAGCACTACGCCCGCCTGCCGCGCGGCGTGCAGTGGGGCGTCAGCGCGCTCGCGAATCTGCTGTGGGAGCCGGACGGCGCTTCGCTCACCGTCGACCGCCTCAAGCGGTTCCTCCGCCCCAGCAATGGATCCGCCCCGGACCGGTTCCTCGGCTATCTCACCCGCTGCCCCGATCCGGACCGGCACAGGCTGTACACCGCGGCAGTGCGCGATCAGCTGCGCGGCGCGCAGGCGAAGGCCCGGTTCCGCGAGCTCTACGGGCGCCATGGTGCACCGGGCGGCCTCGCGGCCGCGCTGTACCTGGACTACAAGACCTTCCTCGCGGACGACGTCCTCGCGCTGAGCGACCGCATGGCTATGGCGCACTCGCTGGAGATCCGGGTCCCACTGGTCGATCACGAGCTCGTGGAGCGCGTGTTCCCGCTCCCCGACCGCGTCAAGATCGGCCTGTGGCAGAACAAGCGGCTGTTGAAACGCGCGCTGCGGCAGCGCCTGCCCGAGCATCACCTGCGGGCGCCGAAGCGCGGGTTCGTGGGCCCCACCGCCGAGTGGCTCCGCCACGAGC
>Ga0134069_1000139_pt1 | contig 15175 bp, 16 predicted proteins | sample 15_taG_8_FD_128869 | JGI IMG/M metagenome (GOLD analysis project Ga0134069, IMG submission 128869) | Grasslands soil microbial communities from the Angelo Coastal Reserve, California, USA - 15_D_Wat_40cm_2_24_1 metaG | ecosystem: Environmental > Terrestrial > Soil > Grasslands ...
GAAGTCGAGCGGGCGCTCCATGGCGAGGAACAGGATGTACATGGTCGGCACGGCGTAGAAGATCGTGATGCGCTGGGCGGCGATCGCGTCGACGAACGTGTCGGGGACGAACCGCTCGTGCATCACCATCGTGCCCCCGGCCGTCACGAGCGAGTTCATGATCGCGTTCTGGCCGAAGCAGTGGAACATCGGCAGCGCGCAGAGCCCGCGGTCGTCGGGGCTCATCTTCAGGTGGTGCACGGTCGCGTACGCGTTGGAGATCACGTTGGCGTGCGTGAGCATCACGCCCTTGGGGCGCCCGGTGGTGGCCGACGTATAGAGGATGGCCGCCGTCTCCTCGCGCTCGAGGTCCCGGGCGCGTCGCGGGGCGCCGCGCAGCGAGCCGAGGTCCTTGGCGTCGAGCAGGTGGCGCACCGACGGCATCCGGTCGCGCGACGGCAGGCTGCCCGCGACGGGATCGGCCGTGATCACGGCCGTCGGCTTCGCGTCGCCGACGATGTACTCGATCTCCTCGGCCTTGTAGGTGACGTTGAGCGAGAGCGGCACCAGCCCGCACTTTTGCGCGGCGTAGTACGCCAGCGCGAACTCCGGCCAGTTCGGCAGGTGCAGGCCGAGCCGCTCCCCGGACGACAGGCCGAGACCGGCGAAGCCCCCCGCGAGCGCGGAGACGGCGGCGTCCAGCTCGCGGTACGTCCAGCGCCGGTCGCCGGCCACGAGCGCGGTCCGGGCGCCGTGGTAGAGCGCCGAGCGCTCGAGCAGCTGCGCGACGTTCACGGAATGAGCAGCACCTTGCCCGTCGTCTTGCGGCCCTCGAGCGCGCGGTGCGCCTCCGCGGCGTCCTTGAGCGGGAACTCGAATTCCATGCGCAGCTTCAGCTTGCCCTCGCGGACCCAGCCGAACAGCTCGCCGGCGCGCTGCTGCAGCTCCTCGCGCGTGGCGATGTAGTGGAACAGGCTCGGGCGCGTGAGGAAGAGCGAGCCCTTGGCGTTGAGGATCTGCGGATCGATCATGCCGATGGGGCCGCTCGACTGGCCGTACAGCGCGATCATGCCGCGGATCGCGCAGGAGTTGAGGCTGCCCTCCCACGTGTCCTTGCCGACCGAGTCGTAGGCGACCTGCACGCCCTTGCCACCGGTGATGCGCTTCGTCTCGGCGGCGAAGTCCTGCTTCGTGTAGAGGATCGTCTCCTCGGCGCCCGCCTCGCGCGCGAGCTTGGCCTTCTCGTCGGTGGAGACGGTGCCGATCACGCGCGCGCCGCGCAGCCGCGCGATCTGGCAGAGGATCAGGCCGACGCCGCCGGCCGCCGCGTGCACGAGGCACGTGTCGCCCTTCTTCAGCGGATAGGTCGAGCACGCGAGATAGTGCGCGGTCATGCCCTGCAGCATGATGGCCGCGCCCTGCTTGGTCGAGACGCCCTGCGGCAGCACCACGAGCCGCGCCGCCGGCACCGCCGCGTACTGCGCGTACGCGCCGGGCACGCCCGTGTAGGCGACCTTGTCGCCGACTTTCACCTCGGTGACGCCGGGACCGACGGCCGTCACGGTGCCGCCCGCTTCGAGGCCCAGCGTGAGCGGCATCTCGAGCTTGTAGAGGCCGCTGCGCTGATAGACGTCGATGAAGTTCACCCCGGCCGCCTCGATCTTGACGACCGCCTCGCCCGGTTTGGGCTGGGGCTCGGGGGCGTCCTCGAGCTTCATGACGTCGGGACCGCCGGGCGCGTGGATTCGGATCGCTTTCATGCGGGACCTCCTGGGCGTGTGGGCGTTGAGTATAGCGCCGCGCCGGCGGCGACCTCGATCGTGCGCTGGCGCGGGCCTTCGAATTCGACCAGCACGATGCGCTGGAATTGACCCAGGCCGAGTCGCCCATCGCGCACCGGCACCGAGACAGACGGCCCGACGAGCGCGCTGAGCACGTGAGCGCGGACGTGATCGGCCGAGTCGTGGACGTATGCCGTCGTCTGCGGCACGAGACCATGGAGCACGCTGAGCAGATCTTCGGCGATGCCCTCTTCGTTGGTGAGGACGGTCAGGGCGCACGTCGTGTGCTGGATGAAGAGGGTGCACACGCCGTCGCTCATCGACGCCGCCAGCGCCGCGACGTCCTCGGTGATGTCGATGACCTGCTCGCGAGCCTTGCTCCGGACGGTGAGGGCGCTCATGGGGTCCTATGCTGCACCCGCTCCGGCGATTTCGTCCAGCCCCGGCAACGTCAGGGCAGCGGCGGCGGCGGGACGGCGCCCAGGCGGCCGCGCAGCCACTGGTACATCGCGAAGCACTCGAGCGCGAACGCCGGAAAACCGAGATAGCCGAGCACGGGCATCTCGAGGACCTTCACGTGGCCGAGGTAGGGCACGCTGTACGTCCACTTCGTCGCCGCCCAATAGTTCCAGAACTCCCACAGCGCGCCGCACACGACGCCCGCGGCGAGCAGCGCGGCCAGCCGCGAGGCGTCCCCGCGGCCGAGGTCGGCGAGCCAGGACGGCCGCCCGGCGCGCGCGTTGAGCGGCTCGAGCAGCAGCGTGAAGGCCGCCCACACCAGCGGCACGAGCCACGCGGAGACGACGACGAGCGGCAGCACCGCCGCCACGGCGCCGACGACCACGAGGGCGCGCAGGGTCGCGCGCGGCGGGCGCCACGGTCTCACGCGCACGCGGCGAAAAACGCGGGCGCGGAGGACGGTCGCGGTCAGGAAGAGCGCGGGGAAGATCGTCGCGAACGACCAGTCGTAGCCGAGGCGGCGCAGGAAGAGGTTCGGCTCGAGGCCCTGGTAGCGCCACCAGAGGCCGGCGGCGTCGGCGCCACCGCGCCAGAAGCGCGGCGCGTTGTACCACTCGAAGAGCCACCAGCAGCCGACCGAGGCCAGCCCCACGAGCACGCCTTCGACGCGGTCGGTGGTGAGGTACGAGCGGCCGGTCAGACGCGCGGCGAGCGCGTCCACCAACAGCACGTAGCCGGTCCAGACGAGCGGGGTGAACCAGCGCGCGACGAGCGGCTGGCCGCTGAGGAGCGCGGCCTCGGCGGCGAGCACGAGGCCCAGACCGATCCAGCCGTGGGCGCGCATGCTCAGCGCATCGTGCCGAGGTCGATGGCGAACGTGCTCACGTCGCGGCCGGCACTGTCTTCGACGATCAGCGAGGCCTTGGCGCGCCCGTCGAGGTCGCGCGTCGGAAAACCGTACACGCAGCGCGCGAGGTAGCGACCGTTCTCCTGCCGGTGGGCCGTGCGCTCGTTCTGCACGAAGGCCGCCTTGATCTCGCGATCACGGACGACGAGGCGGGGCGTGTAGAGACGCGCGAAGCCCTCGGTCGCGCCGTGCAGCTCGACCCACAGCACCAGACGGTCGCGGGTCTCCTTGAGGAGCGTCTCGGGCTCGCCGGGCTTGAGCGGCTTGCCGTTGAACGTCGCGTGCCGCGCGGCGACGACGAGGCGATGGAACGGCGTGAGCACGCTCAGCGAGTCGCCGGTGGCGTTCTCGACGCGCCATTCGGCGTCGAAGGCGTCGTTGCTGACGCTCTTCTCGCCCACGCGGACGGCCTCCTGCTGCCCCTTCGCGTCGAGCGTCAGCGAGGCGCCCGCGGCCACGGCCGGCCAGAGGGCCAGGGCGAGCGCGGCGAGCGCGCGCCTCACGGCTTGGGCGGCGCGCCGACGACCACGCGGTTGAACGAGTCCGGCGCGAAGTACTTCGCGGCCACGCGCTGCACGTCGGCCGCGGTCACCTTCGCCACGCGCTCCTTGTAGCGGTCGGCGTAGTCGAGCCCGAGCCCCTGCTCCTCGACGGCCACGACGAAGTCGGCCACTTTCGCCGAGGTGTCCAGGCGCAGCGGGAAGCTGCCGATCAGGTAGTCCTTGGCCAGCTTCAGCTCACGCTCGGTCACCGGGTCGCGCGTCATGCGCGCCAGCTCCTCGCGCATGATCTCGATGACCTTGGGCACCTCGGCCGTGCGCGTCTGCGCCGACACGCTGAACGAAGCGCCGTACTTCGCCGGGCTGACGTGGGAGTAGACGGCGTAGGCGAGCCCGCCCTCCTCGCGCACGCGCGAATAGAGCCTCGAGGCCGAGCCGCCGCCCAGCACGTACGAGGCGACCGTCAGCGGGAAGTAGTCGGGATCGGTCTGGCGGATGGCCTGGCGCCCGAGCACGATGGTCGCCTGCGTCAGGTCCTTCTCGATCGTCTCGGTCTGCGGCGGCCCGCCCGCGGCGACGGTGGGCACGCTGGCCGGCGGCTCCGCGGGCGCCTTCCAGCCCCCGAGGCGCGCCAGCACCTCGCGGCGCGCGTCGTCGACGGTGATGGCGCCGACGACGGCCACGACCGTGGTGTCGGGCCGCACGTGCCCGCCGTGGAAGCGCACGACGTCGTCGCGCGTGAGCTTGCCGACGGACTCGATCGTCCCCTCCACCGGCACACCGTAGGGATGCCTGGGGAAGACGAGCCGCGCGAGGGCACGCCCGGCCACCGTGCCGGGATCCTCCTCCGAGCGCTTGATGGCCGCCTGGATCTGCGCCACCTTCCGCTTGAGCTCGTCCGGCGGAAACGTCGGCGTCAGCAGCACCTCGGCCAGCAGGTCGAGCCCGAGGCCGAGGTCTTTCTTCAGCACGGCGAGCGAGGCGCCGAGGCCGTCGCGGCCGGCACCGGCGGAGAGGCTGCCGCCGACGAACTCGATGGCGCTGTCGAGCTGCGGCCCCGTGTGCTTGGCGGTGCCGCGCGTCAGCAGCGCGCCGGTCAGGTTCGCGAGGCCCGCGCGGTCGGGCGGGTCGAGGACGGCGCCCGCGTGCGCGAACGTGCGCACGACGACGATCGGCACCGCGGGCCGCTCGGCGACGAGGAGCACGATGCCGTTGGGCAGCACCTCGCGGTGCGCGATCGGCCCGGCAGCGCCCGCGGGCAGCGCGAGCAGCAGCGTGAGCACGACGAGCACCGCGGCCGGACGGCGCAGGCGCATGACCCAGTCTACCGCCCGGGCGACCTTGAGGACGCGCGCGCCCATCAGGGCCGCGGCAGGAGCACGCCGACGTTCTTCCTGTCGTCCGCGAAGTACGCGCGCGCCACCCGCTGGACGTCGGCCGCGGTCACCGCGCGCAGACGCTCGAGGAAGCGGTCCTTGTCGGCGTAGACGCCGATGAGCTCGAAGCGCGCCAGCAGGGCCGCGCGGCGGTGGACGGAGTCCTCCTGGAAGACGAACGTCGCCTCCACCTGGTTCTTCGCGCGCTGGAGCTCCTCGTCGGTCACCGGCTCCTTCTTGAGCGTCTCCATCTCGGCCAGCAGCGCCTTCTCCATCGCCTCCGCCGTCTGGCCGGGCATCGGGGTCGCCCAGAACCAGAAGAGGTTCGGGTCCTGGGAGAAGTAGTTGTAGTCGCCGCCGGCCTCCAGCGCGAGCTGGCGCTCGTACACGAGCCGCTTGTACAGCCGCGAGGCGCGGCCTTCGGACAGGATCGTCGAGAGCATCTCGAGGGGGAACGCGTCGGCGGACGTCTGGTTCGGCACGTGGTAGCCGACGTAGACGATCGGCAGCTGCGCCTGCTTGGCCACCACGACGCGGCGCTCGCCGTTCTGCGGCGGCTCCACCGCGAGCACCGGCGGCGGCGTGGCCCCCCTGGGGATCTTGCCGAACTTCGCGCGGATCTTCGCGAGCACCTCGGGCGCCTTGAAGTCACCGACGGCGACGAGGATCGCGTTGCTCGGCATGTAATAGGTCTTGTAGAAGGCGCGAATCTCCTCGGGCGTGATCCGCTTGATGTCCTCCATGAAGCCGATGATCGGCGCCCCGTAGGGATGGCTCCTGAAGGCGATCGACGAGACTTCCTCGCCGAGGAACCCGCCGGGATCGTCCTCGGTGCGCGTACGCCGCTCCTCGATGACGACCTCGCGCTCGGAGGCGATGTCCTTGGCGTCGAGCTTCAGATTGTGCATCCGGTCGGACTCGAGCTCGATCACGAGGTCGATGCGGTCGGCGGCGATGTTCACGTAGTAGGAGGTGACGTCCTGCGAGGTGAAGGCGTTGTCCTGTCCGCCGTTCTGCTCGACGAGGCGCGCGAACTGACCCTGTCCGTGGGTCGGCGTGCCCTTGAACATCATGTGCTCGAGGAAGTGGGCGATGCCGGTGGCGCCGCGCGCCTCGTTGCGCGAGCCGACGCGGTACCACATCTGGAACGACACGATGGGACTGCGGTGGTCCTCCTGCAGCAGCACGCGCAGGCCGTTCTCGAGGGTGGCCGCGAGCACGCGCTCGCCCGACTGGGCGGCCGCGCCGCCGGCCGCGAGGACGAGGAGGAAGAGGGCGACGAGAAACGCGCGCATCGTTTTGCCTAGTGTATCATCCGGGTTCTATGCGGCTTGGGCTCGCGCTGCTCGCCACGCTCCTCCTTCCGACCGTGGCCGCGGCGCAGTCGTGCGCGGAGCCGCTGGCCGTCGTCTTCGAGCGCGTCTCCCCCGCCGTCGTCTCGATCCAGGCGATGAAGATCAACAAGGCGAAGCCGCAGCGGCGCTTCGAGACGATCGTCGGCTCCGGCGTGATCATCGAGAAGGACGGCCAGATCCTCACCAACGCGCACGTGGTGGACGGCGCCGCCTCGCTGTCGGTGACCCTCGACTCCGGCAACAAGACGCCCGCGCGCATCCTCGGGCTCGATTCCGTGCTCGACGTCGCGCTGCTGCGCGTGGAAAGCGCGGCCGCGCTGCCGGCGGCGCGGCTCGGCGACTCGTCGGCGGTCAGGGTCGGCGACGAGGTGGTCGCCATCGGCAACCCGATCGGCCTCGAACAGACGATGACGCGCGGGATCGTGAGCGGGCTCAACCGGCTGCTGCCCGGCATTTCCGACGAGCCGATGATCCAGACCGACGCGCCGATCAATCCGGGCAACTCCGGCGGGCCGCTGGTGGACCGCTGCGGCGTCGTGGTCGGCATCAACACGCTGATCTCCGAGGACGCGCAGTCCATCGGCTTCGCGGTGCCGATCAACGCCGCCAAGTCGATCCTGCGTGACCTGCGCGAGGTGGGCCGCGTCGTGCGGCCGTGGCTGGGCATGCAGGGGCGTGCCGTCGACAACAAGCTCGGCGGCGTCGTCCGCATGCCGGTGACGCCCGGTTACCTGGTCGAGGTCGTCTACGACGGCTCGCCCGCCGACCGCGCGGGGGTGCGCGGGGGCAACCTCTCGGTGGTCGTCCAGGGCGAGGAGTACCTGCTGGGCGGTGACATCCTCACCGAGATCAACGGCACCCCGGTCCGCAGCCATTCGGAGTACATCGCGCGCGTGAAGACGCTGCGCGTCGGGCAGCGCGTGAAGATCACCGTCGTGCGCGAGGGTCAGTCGCGCGAGATGATGCTGACCGTCTCCGAGCGTCCTCGGCTGCCGTCCGACCTCGCCGATTAGCCCGCTCGTCCGTCCGTTTCGACCGTTCGTCACCTGATTTCGACCGCTCGTCAGATGGCCGTGGACGGCGCGCGCGGAGCACCGCATGGTGAGCGCGAGCCGGACACCTGCCGGCCGGGAAGGGTCGCCGATGGACTATCGGGTTGCCGTCGACCACGTGAGCAAGACCTACCGCCTGGGCAAGGTCGGCGTCGCCGCGCTCGACGACGTGTCGTTCACCGTGGCCACCGGAGAGTTCGTGGCCATCGCCGGGCCGTCGGGCAGCGGCAAGACGACGCTCCTCAACCTCATCGGCTGCCTCGACACGCCGACCGCCGGCGAGGTCCTGATCGACGGCGAGTCGGTGAGCGCGCTCTCCTCGGGCGGACGCGCGGATCTGAGGGCGCGCAAGCTCGGCTTCGTCTTCCAGACCTTCAACCTCATCCCCGTGCTCACCGCCTGGGAGAACGTCGAGTACCCGCTGCTGATCCGGCCGCGCGGCGGCGACCGGCGCGCCCGCGTGAGCGCGGCGCTCGAGCAGGTCGGCCTCGGCGACCGCGCGCGCCACCGGCCGCCGGAGCTGTCGGGCGGTCAGCAGCAGCGCGTGGCCATCGCCCGCGCGCTGGTCGGCGAGCCGGCCCTCGTGCTCGCCGACGAGCCCACCGCCAACCTCGACAGCGCCACCGGCCGCGACATCGTCGAGCTGATGCGGCGTCTCAACCGCGAGCGCGACGTCACGTTCGTGTTCTCCACCCACGACCCGCGCATCATGTCGGCCGCCGACCGCGTGCTGGAAATCTCCGACGGGAGGCTTCGATGAGACATCTCCTGGCCATCGCCGTGCTCTGCATCCTCGCCGTCCTGCGCCCGGATCACGTCGAGCCCCAGACGGGCGACCTCGTCGCCCAGGGACGACAGGCGCTCGACGCCGACCGCCCCGACGACGCCATCGCCCTGTTCGAGAAGGCCGTCGCCGTGGATCCCAAGAACCCGGCGGCGCTGGCCTGGCTCGGCAGCGCCCAGGTGCGCAAGGCCGCGCGCATCGGCGGCATGGAGGCCGCCGGCTGGGTGAAGCGCGGCTTCGACACAATGGACGAAGCGGTCGAGCGCTTCCCCGACGCGTTCGTCGTCTACGTCGTGCGCGGCATCACCGCCACGCGCGTGCCCGATCTCTTCCGCAAGGCGGACGTGGCGGTGAAGGATCTGAGGACCGTCGTCGCGATGAAGGACGCGCAGCCGCAGGCCGTCCCGGACGGCGTCATGCCGGCCGTCTACCTGAACCTCGGCCTCGCCTTCAAGAAGACCGGCCAGCCGGGCGCCGCGCGCGCCGCGTGGGAGAAGGCGAAGGCCCTCTACCCGGCCGCGCCCGAGGCGGCGGCCATGGACAAGGAACTGAGGGGCCTCTAGGCCATGGCGCTCTACGCGAAGCTGGCCCTCCGCAACGTCTTCCGCAACCGGCGCCGCACGCTGATCACGCTGGCCGCCATGGGCTTCGGCGCCGCTGCCATCATCGTGTTCGGCGGCTTCGTGCACTCCATCTATTACGGCGTGCGGGAGTCCACCATCCGGAGCCAGGTCGGCCACATCCAGATCTATCGCAAGGGCTACTCCGAGAAGGGCAACCTGGCGCCCTTCGACTACCTGATCGCCGACTACCCGGCGCTGCGCGACGAGCTGCGCCGGCTCCCGCACGTCAAGACGGTCACCGCGCGCCTCGGCTTCTCCGGCCTCGTCTCCACCGGCGATACCACGACCGCCTTCGTCGGTTCCGGCGTCGTGCCCGAGGGCGAGATGGACCTCTCGGCGCTGGCGGTGATCGTCGACGGCAAGGAGCTGGCGACGCGCGAGCCGCGCGGCATCACCCTCGGCGTCGGGCTGGCGCGCGCCTTCGGCGTCAAGCCGGGCGACGACCTCATGCTGCTCACCACCACCAAGGCGGGGGCGATCAATGCGCTGGCCGTGAAGGTGCGCGGCGTGTGGGAGTCGGGCGAGAAGGCCTACGACGACCGCTTTCTCCGGATCGGCTTGCCCGAGACCCAGCGCGTCCTCGACCTCGAGGGCGGCGAGGTGCAGTCGGTCGTGCTGCTGCTGGACGCCACTGACAATACGGCGCGGGTCCGGGAGAGTCTCGAGCGACTCATCCGAGACCGTGGCCTCGATCTCGAGATCAAGACGTGGGAGGACCTGGCGCTCCGCTACCACCAGGTGCGCGAGCTGTTCGGCCGCATCTTCGCCGTGCTCACGCTGATCGTCTCGATCATGGTCGTGTTCGGCATCACCAATACCATGACCATGGCCATCTTCGAGCGCACGCGGGAGATCGGCACGGTGATGGCGCTGGGGACGCGGCGGCGCGGCGTCGTGTCGATGTTCGTGCTCGAGGGCTTCGTCCTCGGCGTGCTCGGCGCCGTCGCCGGCGTCGTGCTCGGCGTGGTCCTCGCCAAGGCCATCTCCGCCGTCGGGATCCAGCTCCCGCCGCCGCCGGGCTCCACGCGCGGCTTCATGGTCCAGATCTTCGTCGTCCCCGCGGTGCTGGCGCAGGCGTTCCAGCTCTCGATCGTCGCGGCCACGCTGGCCTCGCTCTATCCCGCCTGGCGCGCCGCGCGCCTGGACGTCGTGGAGGCCCTCCGGCATGTGTAGGCTGGCGCTCACGGTCGCCCTCACGCTCGTGCTCGTCTCGAGCGCGCGCGCGGACGAGGCCACCGACCTCGTGCGCGAGGCCGACCGCGCGCGGCGGCCCGCCGACAGCTTCGTGTGGAAGATCAGCATCACCAGCCAGGAGGCGAAGAAGGCGCCCTCGGTGGACGGCTTCGAGGTCTTCGTCAAGGGCGGCGGCCGCGTATTCGTCAAGTTCGTGGCGCCGCCGCGCAACGTCGGGCGCTCGCTGCTGGCGCTCGGCCGCGACCTCTGGATCTATCTCCCGGATGCCGGCAAGCCCGTGCGCATTCCGTTCTCGCAGCGCCTGGTCGGCCAGGTCGCCAACGGCGACATCGCGCGCGCCGACTACGCCGGCGACTACGACGCCACCCTGGCCGGCGAGGAGTCCGTCGACGGGGTCGCCTGCCACGTGCTCGACCTCAAGGCCAAGAGCAAGGAGGTCACCTACTCCGCCATCAAGTACTGGGTGTCGAAGGAGGGCCGGCGGCCCGTGAAGGCGGAGTTCTACGCGGCGACGGGCACGCTGCTCAAGACCGGCCTCTTCGACAACTTCAAGGACGTCGGCGGCCACCGGCTGGCGACGCGGCTCACGCTCACCGACGCGATCCGCAAGGACCGGCGCTCTGTGCTCGACTACGGCGAGCTGACCGTCCGCGACCTGCCCGACAAGTACTTCGACAAGAACTACATGAAGACGCTCGACTGACATGCGCCGGGTGCTGGCGGCGGCGCTGCTCCTCGCGCTCGTCGCGCCGGCGGGCGCCGACGAGGCGGAGCCGCCCGCGTGGGCGAAGGCGCTCCGGCTGCGGGGCCGGCTGGCCGAAGAGTTCGCCTACCGTCTGCACGATCCGGGCGACGTCAGCAAGCTCAAGACGCTCGGCTGGCTCGACGGCAAGTACGCGTTCTCCGAGTCGGTGGCCGTGCGGGCCGCCGTCCGGGGCTGGTACGACGCCGTCTTCGAGGCCACCGACCGCTATCCCGCCAACGTCGAGCGCGACCAGAAGACCGACCTCTCGCTGCGCGAGGCGCTGCTGATCGTCGGACTCGGTGACCTCGACGTGAGGCTCGGCCGCCAGCAGATCGTGTGGGGCGAGGCGATCAGCACGTTCGTGACCGACGTCGTGAACCCCAAGGACTTCCGCGAGTTCGTGCTGCCCGACTTCAGCGAGCTGCGCATCCCGATCTGGGCGCTCGACGCCACGTACCGGCTGGCGGAGGGCGTGAGCGTCGAAGGTGTGTGGACGCCCGACACGCGGACCAACAAGCTCCCGAAGCAGGGCGCGGAGTTCCAGTTCGCGCGCTTCCCCTACCGCTTCCGCAACCCCGTCGTGCGGCTGCCCGACGACGCCGACGAGTTCAGCCTCACGCGCAGCGAGGGCGGCGTTCGGCTGTCGGTGCTCCGGCAGGGCTGGGACGTCGCGCTCATCTACTACGACGAGGCCGACAAGTCGCCCGTCCTCTTCCAGCGCCGCGTCGCGCAGCCGCCCGGGCCCGAGGTGGTCGTGCTCGACCCCCAGCATCCGCGGCTGCACATCATCGGCGCGACGCTGGCCAAGAGCTTCGAGCCGGTGGTCATGCGCGCCGAGGCCGCGTTGACCCTCGGCAAGCGCTACGAGACGGCGAACCCGCTCGATCCCGACGGCGTCGTCGGGCGCGACACGCTCGACTGGCTCGTCGGCGTCGACTACACGTTCTTCGAGACGGTCGACACGGCGCTGCAGCTCAGCCAGAAGGTCCTCATGGGCTCCGCCACGAACCTGACGCGGGCCGGTGTCGCCGCGCCGGTGACGACGTCGGTGACGCTGCGCGCGACCACGGGCTTCTTCGACAACACGCTGAACCCGACCGTGCTCTTCGTGGCCGGCGTCAACCGCGGCGACTTCCGGCTGAGCCCGCGGATCGACTACCTGGTCAGCGGCGCCGTCACGCTGTCGGTCGGCGCCGACCTCTTCGAGGGCCCGCACCGCACGCTGTACGGCCAGTTCGACAGGAACGATCGCGTGACCTTCACCACCACCTGGAGGTTCTGAGATGGCATGCCGGCGCCCCGGATTCGGTCTGATGCTCGCGGGACTGATCGTGACGCTGGCGGGGTTCGCGGTGGCGCTGACGGCGGCCTTCGGGATCCCCCGCCACTGGACGACCGTCGGCGTCGGGGTCGCGCTGCTCGTGACCGGCGCCGTCCGCGCCGCGTTCCGCGACCGGCGGTCGGATGCGGCCGCATCCTGATACGATCGGCGTGTGCCCTCCGCTGAGACGATGCGCCGCCTGACGTCGACGCACTGGTTCCGCGTCGGCCTCGCGAGCGTGAGCGCCGCGGGCATCCTGACGGCGCTGTTCGCCCTCGCGGGCCACAGCGAGATCTCGGTCACGCTGCAGAGCGCGCTCGTCCACGCCGCCGGCATGACGGTGCTGGTGTCGCTGACGATGCCGTGGCTGCGCCGCTGCGTCGAGGGGCAGCCGGCACCGCTGGGCTGGGGACTGAAGATCGCCGCGCTCCTGCCCCTGGCCGTCGTCGGCACCGTGCTCGCGTGCGGCGTGATCACCCTGCTGGGATTCCGGCCGCGCGAGCCGTTCTGGACCTGCTTCGGCCACGACCTGAGCATCTGCGTGCTCATCACGCTGACGCTCGGCATCAGCATGGGCCTCTACGACGCCCAGCGCCGGCGCCTGGACGCCGTCACCGCCGCGCTGCGCGAGCGCGAGCTGGAGCACGAGCGCGCGCGCAAGATGGCGCTGGAGGCGCGGCTGGCCTCGCTGGAGGCGCGGCTGCAGCCCCACTTCATGTTCAACACGCTCAACGCGATCTCGGCGCTGATCCAGGACAACCCCGAGGAGGCCGAGCGCACCATCGAGCGCCTGGCCGCGCTGCTGCGCTTCGCGCTCGACGCCACGGAGCGCGGCCTCGTGCCGCTCGACCACGAGCTGAAGATCGTCACCGACTACGTCGAGATCGAGCGCACCCGATTCGGCGAGCGTCTCACGTACGCGATCGACGTGGATCCCGAGGCCGCCGGCTGCGCGGTGCCTCCGCTGGCGATCCAGACCCTCGTGGAGAACGCCATCAAGCACGCGATCACCCCGCGCCTGGACGGCGGGCGGCTCCGCGTCGAGGCGACGGTGCGCGGTGATCAGGTCCGGCTGTCGGTGTGGGACGACGGGCCGGGCTTCCGCCCCGACGCCATACGGGCCGGGCACGGCCTCGACAACCTGCGCGGCCGGCTCGCCGCGCGGTTCGGCGCCGACGCCAGCCTCGAGATCGGGCGCCGCGACGGCGGCACGCTGGTGACCGTTGCCCTGCCGCGCGCCGGGCTCTCGTGAGCGGGCGCGCCCTGCTCCGCGCCTTCCTCATCGACGACGAGCCGCTGGCGCTCCAGCGCCTCGCCCGCCTGCTGGAGGCCACCGGACGCGTCGAGATCGTCGGCCGCGCCACCAATCCGGTCGACGGCCTCGCCGCGGTCGCCGCGAAACCCGTCGACGTCCTGTTCCTCGACATCCACATGCCGGGCCTCAGCGGCTTCCAGGTCGTCGAGCGCGTCCCGCCGGGACCGATGGTCGTCTTCACGACCGCCCACGACGAGCACGCGGTCCGCGCGTTCGAGGTCAACGCCGTCGACTATCTGCTCAAGCCGGTGGAGCGCAAGCGGCTCGATGACGCGCTCGACCGCGTCGCGGCGCGGCGCGCCGGACCCGGCGACGACGGCGTGCGCGAGGCCCTGGGCCGGCTGGCGCAGCACCTGCGCGCGGCGCCCTTCCTCGACCACCTCGCCGCGCGCATGCGCGACCGCGTGCAGCTCATCCCGGTCCAGGAGGTCACGCACGTGCTGGCGAAGGACCGCGCGACCTATGCGGTGACGGCGAGCACGCAGCACATGCTCGACGCGACGCTGGCCGAGCTCGAGCGGCGGCTCGATCCTCAGCGCTTCCTGCGCATCAATCGCGGCATCCTCGTGAACCTCGCGTGGGTGGCCGAGCTGCGGGCCGATCCCGACGGCCGCCTGGCGGTGCGGCTCAAGGACGCGGCGCGCAGCGAGCTGGCCGTTTCACGCGACCGCGTGCGCCCGCTGAAGGAGCGCCTCGGCCTCGCGTGACCGAGCTAGAGACCGAGGCCGCCCATGGCGACGGCCGTTTCGACGCTCTCGAGGAGGCGATTCAGGTCGACCGGCTTGGTCGCGTAGTCGAACGCCCCGGCGGCGAGTGCCCGTCTGGCGACCTCCACGTCGGTCGTCCCGCTCACCATGATCACCGCGGTGCCAGGCGCGAGCGCCTTGAGCGTCGGGAGCGCATCCACCCCGCTGAGGCCCGGCATGTCGATGTCGAGCAGGACGACGTCCGGCGCCCGCCCCGTCAGCTCCCTCACCGCCGCCGGGCCATCGACCGCTGTGCGGACCTGGTATCCCTTCGCGACGAAGAACTCCTCGAACATCTCCCGGATCGCGGGATCGTCGTCCGCCACGAGCATCGTCCGCTGCTGCGCGGGCCGTGTGTCGATCGCGGCCTCGGCGGCGGGCGGCCGCGAGGGCGCCGGGACGGGCGGTGCCTCTCCGCCGAGAGCGGCCAGGAGCCGAGCCAGATCGAGCGGCTTGTCGAGAATCGCCTTCGCCCCCAGGGCTTCGGCCTGTTGGCGCACGACGTCGTCGATGTAGGCGCTGAGCACGACGACGCCGATCGAGGGGTCGAACGCGTGGATGCGCTTCAGGGCGTCGATGCCGCCGAGGCGCGGCATGTTGAGGTCGAGGACGACTGCGGCGGGACGCTGCTGCTTGACGTGGAGCAGCGCCTCGAGGCCGTTGGTGGCCCGGAACGTGTCCCACCCATACGCCTGGAGGTACTCGGCGAGGAGGTCCCTGATCTCCTCCTCGTCGTCCGCGATCACGACCTTCCGCAAGCGGCGCGCGCTCATGCCGTCACCCCGATGGCGCGGGCAGACTTCCGAGCCATCCGCGCATCGTGACCTCTAAAGTACCGTCGGCCCCGGCCGACGTCGTTTTCGTTCGGGAGCTCGCCGGGTGTTGCGGGCGCGCAACGCGCCTGCTCCCAGGCTAAACGGGTCAGGCTGACCACGCCAAATTAAAAACGACCGACACGCGTGGCGAGCGTTCGCCTCCGGAGATCTCCCTGGTGAGCCGGACAACTATAGAGGTAACGATATACTTGACACAGTTATC
>Ga0134069_1000165_pt1 | contig 14521 bp, 12 predicted proteins | sample 15_taG_8_FD_128869 | JGI IMG/M metagenome (GOLD analysis project Ga0134069, IMG submission 128869) | Grasslands soil microbial communities from the Angelo Coastal Reserve, California, USA - 15_D_Wat_40cm_2_24_1 metaG | ecosystem: Environmental > Terrestrial > Soil > Grasslands ...
AAATTTCCGCGCTGGGTTGGGAAGTGCGCGACACGAAAGATGGTTCAAGGCTCACGGGCCGTGGCGCATCGTGATTCTGCGGAGCGCGCGGGTCTCGCGTGCTGGCGAGCACGTCCTCGCGATCGCGAACTCATTTCCAGCGCAGTCATGCAAGACGGAACGTAATAAAAGCAAAGTTCGTTTGGGCGCGACGCCGAAACCAACACGCGGGACGCGTGTGCTCCCCAGAAAAATGCGCTAGCAACTCTGAGCACGATTGATCATGTTGGAAGCACACTCATGTTTGCGGCGGCAGATTTTCTTGATCTCGAACACACGGCCCACCCGAAATTGTTCGAGAGCCAGAACTACGTCTGGGACGCGCTCAAACAAATTGAGAGCTATCTCCAATTTCGATTGAAGCCTGGGATCCTGGGCGAGCTGATGGGTAAGCCGTTTATCAGTCATCAAGTGTTCATCGGCAGAGGAACGATTGTCGAGCAGGGCGCAGTGCTGAAGGGACCGGCCTGGATCGGTGAAAATTGTCGTGTCCGCAGTGGTTGTTACGTGCGGGAAAACGTCATTGCCGGAAACGGCGTGGTGATGGGCAACTCGTGCGAATTTAAGAATTGCATCCTCTTCGACGAAGTACAGGTGCCGCACTTCAATTATGTCGGCGATTCGATCCTTGGTCATCATGCGCATCTCGGCGCCGGCGTAATTCTCTCCAACGTGAAACTCGATCACAGCGAGATTGCGGTAGTCACGTCCGACGGCGACATCCCCACTGGTCTCAGAAAATTCGGCGCGATCGTCGGCGATCGCACGGAAATTGGTTGCAACGTGGTAATCAACCCGGGCTCGGTGCTCGGCCGCGATTGCATGATTTATCCAACCGTAAACTTCCGCGGTGTTTTATCCCACGGCAGCGTAGTGAAATTACGACAAGAGCTGCAAGTGCTGGAAAAACGTTAACGAGTGAGAACAGGAGATTAAACGCGGATGGGGGGGATTCGAACCCCCGTTTCTACCGAGCGCCTTCTGACGCACGGATTTACCTATGAAAATGGACATGAGAAAACATCGTTGAACATTGACGGATGTTATGCAGCCTAATTATGCACTATGCCAAGCATTCATCGTCAACCAGGCAGACCGTACTGGTTCTGTGCATTCTCAATGTTCGATCCTCAAACGAATCGCAGCAGGCGCGTCTTTCGCTCCACCAAAACTCGCGATAAGAAGCAGGCGCTCGAAATCTGCCGCGCGTGGCACAAGGCCGCGCTCAAAGCGCGCAACGGCAAACTGAGCGTGGACGCTGCGCGCGAAATCATCGCTCGTGGTGTCAGCGACGTTTTCACGGCGGCAAACGTGGAATCGCTGCCGAGCGCGTCCGTCAAGTCGTGGTGCGAAACGTGGACGGAAGCCAAAGCAATCGAGACGGAGGAATCGACCCACGCGCGCTACAAGCGCGTGATGGAACGGTTCACCGGTTTTCTCGGCGAAGCAAAGAGCAAGCGTGACCTCTCCACACTGCAAGCGAGCGACATTGCGCGGTTTCGTGATGGTGAGGCGAAAGAACTGTCGCGCTCGACCGCCAATCTCGGTGAAGCGGTGCGGCAGGGATTGCTCACGGTCAATCCAGCCGTGCGCGTCAAGCTGTTCAAATCAAATGCGGAATCGAAGCGGCGCGCGTTCACGCTCGCGGAAATCAAGCGCATCCTCAAAGCGTGCGGCGACGACACCGAATGGCGTGGCCTCGTGTTGTTCGGCCTCTATCTCGGCCAACGGCTCGGAGACTTAGCTCGCCTCACGTGGCGGGCAGTCGATTTGGACTCCGGCGAGATTGCGTTTACGACGCGCAAGACGGGGCGGCGCATCGTGCTGCCACTCGTGCAACCGGTCGCCGATTATTTGGCATCACTGCCAGCGAGCGACAAACCGAACGCTTTCATTTTCCCTCACGCAGCGAGCGCGAAGCGCACGGCCTCGTTGTCGAATCAGTTCCGGGATATTCTAGTTGAAGCCGGATTGCTTGAGCCGCTGGCGCGCGGACATAAGAGCACCGGCAAAGGCCGCAACCAAGCGCGCGAAGCAAGCGAGATTTCGTTCCACAGTTTGCGCCACAGTGCAGTGACGATGTTGAAAGCAGCGGGTGTCTCTGACTTCATGGCACGCGAGATTGTCGGTCACGAGAGCACCGCAGTCTCGCGGCAATACACACACCTAACGACGGACGACAAGCGCGCAGCCATGCAGCGGTTGCCGGATGTGACAAGCGCCCTCAAAATCAATCAGCCAGATGTTACGAGTGAGAATCCGTGACTAAGCAAGCAAATGGCAACACTGCCATGCTTCTGTCGTGTACCGGCGGATTGCTACTCCGTTACAACTTCGCGATGTCCCGTATGGCATCCCGCGCGCACCGCCCGTTTTTGAACCGGCAACTGTAACGGCGCTTGCCGAGAGTCCATTCAACGATCAACGCGCCGCCGCCTTTGCTCACCGCAACATAATCGCCGTCATCGGTGCGCTTGTAGCTCTTGCCGATCATGTCCTCGACAACTGCGTGCCTGTTCAACTGCTCCAGCTCGCGAATCTCCTGCTTTTCTTTGTCGGTGAGCGGCTGTTCGTCTTTGCGCTGCACGAAACATGTATCGCCATCGAGAATCTTTCGCTCCGGGACACGCTCAACGGTGAGTAATCGCCAGACCTCTGCTTCGAAGCGAGCACGATCCTTTTGCGCATCCGTGCGCTTGTCGCGGTGGACGATTGCGTTCGCCTGTCGTCGGAACCAATCGGCGTCCGCGTTGAGCACGGCGCGTTCGCATTGCGCGCTCCACGTTTTCCAGAGCGAATCAATCTCATCCAGCAGCACGTAGGCTCTCTGTGATGCGCGTAGTTTATCCAGCACCTTTTGCTCGCGCGTTGTCAGGTGAAAGCGCGGCAGCGCGGGTTTCTTCGACAGTTGATCGTTCTTTGTTGCGATTTGCGATTCAATGTCTGCTTTGCGCGCTGATAGATAGTTGTCCGCCAATGTCCAAGCGTTCCCGTCGTCTTGTTCGAGCGCGGCCAGCACATCATTGCTCTCGTGAATTGCTTTGTCGTAGTCCTTTCGCTTTTTTTCATCCCGGCAGGCTTTTCGTTCTTCCACCAGCATGTTCCGCTGCGCCGTGGCTTGTTCTTTTTTGAGAGCCAAGATCAACTGGCGCAAGCGAACCATTCGCGAATCGCGATGACTGTGAAGCAGCTTATGGCGCGTGTCGGTTGGCTGCTCACGGTTGATCGACGACTTAACGCCGGAACCTTTACGCCGTCCGCGTTTCATCGCGCGACCGCTTTCATCGGAACGATCTTTTCCATTGTCTCTGGCCTGATGCTCCAATAACGCTCAGCCTCTTTCGGTTTCACAAGCTGGCGATAGTTGGTGAAAATCATGTCCTCATTCGTGTGGCCCATTTCGAGCGCGAGCGCCTTCGCGTCTCTGAAGTGCGCCAGGTGATAGCTCGCGAAGCTGTGACGCAATGCGTTGTCCGGCCATTCGTCGATGCCAGCGGCAACGCGCGCTTGATCGAACAACTGCCGGAAATTCTCTCCGGGCGTGACGTTGCCTTTGTGCTTACGCAGTGGCAGCAACCATTCACGCAGATTCGGTTGCATCGTCACATGCCGTCGCCGTGCCGTCTTTGCGTTCTTCGCGGTGACTTCGATCAACCCGCTGTCGAAATCAATCTCGCTCCAATCGAGGCGCTCAATCTCAGCGCGACGCAGACCGGCAAACAATCCGATTGCGATATATGGCAGCACGTCCGGCGTCGACTTTTCCAACAACCGCGCTGCCTGTGCGACGGTGAGGATGCCGATGTTGCCGCCGCCCTCTTTCGCTTTCGCGGTTTTCTCTGCCGGATTGTCTGTCGCGTATTTGCGTTGCACAGCGAAGTTGAACGCGAGCACGATCAAACGCCTGTAGTGGTTGCGCGTGACTGGCGAGACGTTCAGCGAACGCAACCAGTCGTCAATCTCCGCGCTCGTGATCGTCGCAACCGGCTGGCCGTTGAACTTCTCAGCAAAGATGTTGAGGCGGCTGCGAAGATCGTCCACGTGACGCTGTGAAGCGCCGTCCTTTTCCTTCGCCGCGACAAGTTCCTTCACGAGCTGCACTGCACTGCACGACTTCTCGGATGCTTTCAGATGAGCGATCAAATAGTCTGTCGCGTCTTTGATCGTGAGCGGCGGAGAATCCGAGCCAGCCTTTTTGTACTCGCTCAGTCTGCTCGCGCATTCTTGCGCCATGACGCGGAGCGCCTCCGGAAACTCCGCGTGTGCGATTCCGTTGCGTCTCAGCTCGGCGTTCCTGAACGCGGCCTCTGATTTGGCTGCTTCTTCTGTTTCGAAAAACTTCCGTTTCCGCTTTCCCGCTTCGCGGTAGTTCACCACGAATCTGAAATGCGGACGGTTGCTGTCGCGGTATCTGCGAACCGTGATTTTGCGTGTTCTCATGGCTATACCGTTGCCACATTGTTGCCGCAAACACAAGGAAAAATGCGTCAAAATGGCGTTTTTCGTGTTTGCATGAGTCACACAGAAAAGGGCGCGAAGAGCGCCGATCTTACCTATGAAAACGACCTTTTCAGAGGGGGCGCGCCCGGGGTGACTCGAACACCCGACCCACGGATTAGAAATCCGTTGCTCTATCCGGCTGAGCTACGGGCGCAGAATTAGCCCAGACATATACCGCGTTTCGGAATGAATCAAAGGACTGGAACTGCGTCTTTTTTAGTTTTGGTGTTTCGAGATAAGCATCAAATTCAAAATCCAGCGGCATGAATTTTTTCGGATATTGCGCGAGCGAGGAGCGAAACCTTTCCGCACGAGAGGACGGCCGACCAGTTTTTCTCCGAGTCACAATTTGAGAGCTGTCGCATGCTTGGCGCGCATACGATGGAAAAACGTAGCACAGATTGCGGCGGGGATTTTCGCTGTTTCATTGGCGACATTCTAAAGCCCCCTGCAGTTGCAACCACCCGATTGGCTGGCGGGCTTACTCGAACCATCTGCGCATACGCCGCGGCGCGCAGCGACTAACGAGCGACAAGGGTGCAAAATAGACGACCGGCGGTTCGTCCATTGCCCCCTGCGAATTCCGCCGGTCAATCAACCGAAAAGATTATCGAGACGCCGCGTCAGTCTGATCGCTTACTGAAAGACTAGATTAACTTGCGTTCCCGTGGTCCTGTTCGTACGCTCGGATTGCTCGTCGCGTCTGCGGTCCCAGGACGCCGTCAATGGAACCGTGGTAATAGCCGGCGCGAGCGAGCCGGCGCTGTAGCTCAGCCACTCTGGATCGGCTGCTATTGCCGTATCCACTATTTCCGTACCCATTATTGCCGTACCCATTGTCGCCGTATTGATTGCCTCCATAGCCGTAGCCATAACCGTAACCGTACGGGGAACCGTAGCCGTAGCCATACGGGTCACCATAACCATAATATCCGTACGGATAGCCGCCCCAGCCCCAGGATGGGCCCCAACCCCACCACCATGGAAAGCCGAAGTCGCCGATGAAGACAACGCTAGACCGGTTGTTGACGAACCGGTGGTTGACGAAGCGGTTGTTGACGAAGCGGTTGTTGACGAAGCGGTTGTTGACGAAGCGGTTGTTGACGAAGCGTCGATCGTTAAAGGTCCGGAAATTTCCTGCACCGCTCCGTGTGAAGGTCTGTCCACCTCGCGCAGGCATCGAAGCGAAATGATGGCCGCCACTAAAACCACTGCCACCGCGCGGAGCAGCCGTGACCAATGGTGCAGTTAGCGTCAGCGCAACAAGGCAAATCACAAGAAATAAGAGCTTTGAAGTATTCATAGTAGATGGGTTTCTGATTAATTAGACACCGCGCCTTGCTCAAAGTCTCGCTTTTTTTGCGTAAAAACGCATGAGACGCCCGTTCCCTTGGTACCGGTGCCCGATTGTTCCCACCTGAAATGAGATGACCGACGGCTCGCCCCTCTTTCCCCTTGCGACACCGCGGCTCAAAGCCAACCGAAAACTCGAGGTCGGGTCTAGTTTCGCATTGTTTCTTGCTGGTCAGCACGTAGCCGTCGCACTTATCATCCCACGCTCAATGACGGTGCGTGCTACGATCTTAATATCGGCTTTGTTCACCTGGCACATGCTTTACGCCGCGCCGACCGAACACAGCGTAAGTCCGTCTCGGCAGTTCATTACCTACGGAGCCGACGCGGCGTTGCGCGGAGCGGTCTCAGACTTGGCAGAGCGGACCAAGGCCGATTTTCTTGCATTGTTGCGGCAGCGCGACAACTGGACCGTCCCCATCGTGGTAGATTTACAGCCGCAGCAGGCAAACCTGCCAGAACTTCCGTCGGCTAACCTGCGATTTACTCAGACCGGCTTTGGTCTCAAGCTTCAGCTGGACCTAACCATCTCACAAAATCTCGATGTTTCATTGATCGAGCGCGAACTCCTACGCGGGATTCTCTTGGAGATGATGTATCGCCAACAGTCGCATATCGCTGCCGGCAGCGTCTTCGTCGAGCCACCGCATTGGTTGCTGGACGGGGTGCTTGCCCTCGGGCCGGGGCGCGACCGCGGAGATCTGATGCAAGCGCTCGCTGCGGCAGACAAACCTCTACCCTTGGAGAAATTTCTCCGTCAACGCCCGGAGCTTCTCGATTCAGCGGGCCGCGCACTTTATCGCGCGTATTCTTTTGCGCTTGTGCAAATGCTGAGCGATGGAAGGGATGGCCCTGGCCGCCTGGCAAAGTACATCGGCGATCTATCCGACGCCTCAGACGAACCGCTCGCGAATTTGAGGGCGCACTTTCCGGTTCTTGTCAGTGATGCGGAGAGAAGCTGGCAGTCGACCTTAGATCGGTTAAGGAATTTCCAGATCTCCCAGTTACTCACCTTCGCCGAAAGCGAGCGACGTCTTGATGAACTGTTGCGCGTAAAAATCTGGCAAACAAATAAGCCGACTAGAATAGCGGCGCTTGACGAATTTGCGCAGCGCAAGATTTCTCCAGGCGAGAAGATGGCGCTGAGTCAGCTGAGCCGTGATTTGCTCGTGTTTGTTGCCCAAGCCAATCCGGTTTTGCGGCCGATCGTGCGTGAATATCAGCAAATTACCGCGCTACTTGCCCGCGGGAAAAGGAGAGCAATCGCGAAGCGTCTGTCCCGTTTGGATGTGACTCACAAGCAACTCGCTGCTCAAATGAGCGACATAGACGACTACATGAACTGGTTTGAAGCGACTCAAATGAACAAAGGCAGCGGCTATTTCAGCGATTACCTCAAAGCCGTGAATCAGTCGCAGCTCGCACCTCCAAACCGACGCGATCCGCTTTCGGTTTATGTCGATGCGCTGGAGGACCAGTTTGAAAACTGAGTAATTACAGGTTGACATTGGACAGTTGCCGCTTTCCAGCTTGGTGACTATGTTGAACAGCGCGTTCTAAGGGCGCATTTCTGCTGATGCAAAAGATTGGGTTCGCCGAGGCTCTGGATTCCATCGTTACGAGCGATCCACGTTACGGGCGGGGCGCATATGTCTTTTTGCGCGACGCACTCGACTTCACGACCAAGCAACAGAAGAAAATTAAAGGCGTCAGCGTGCGTCATGTCACCGGACCGGAATTGCTCGATGGAGTGCGGCGCTACGCTTTGAAGGAATTCGGACCGATGGTGATGACGGTTTTCGACAGCTGGGGAGTCCATTCCTGCGAAGACGTTGGCAACATGGTGTTTAATCTGATCGGCGCCGGCGTGTTTGGGAAAACCGACGAGGATTCAATCGAAGATTTCAAGAACGTTTATGATTTCGCAGAGGCTTTTGTGAAACCCTTCACCCCGGAAAAACCAGCGACCGGGAAATCGCCGACGCATTTGCCGGCGCGCAAGGCCGCCAGGTCGAGCAACTGAGTGGTGAGCGCCGATCACTGATCATTGGGATCGACGCCGCCAAGGTAATCTTGATGAATTGTATCCCAGTGGCGAAGTTTCTCTGCGCGGGTTTATTGTTTAGCATGGTTAATCTCAAAGCTGCGCCGACTGAACCTTCGTCGGTCATCAACTTTCCGCCGACCACGGCACAGAAATGGATTCTCCCGAACGGGCTGACGATCATCGTGCAGGAAGATCGCAGCGCGCCGGTGGCAAGTGTGCAGGCATGGTGCGCCACGGGAAGCATCGACGAAGACCAACACCTCGGCGCGGGTTTGTCACATATTCTCGAGCACATGCTGTTCAAAGGGACGAAAACCCGAGGGGCCAATGAGATCGCCCAAAAAATTCAAGACGTGGGGGGTTACATCAACGCTTACACATCCTTTGATCGCACGGTCTTCTGGGTCGACGTGCCGAAAGATGGCGTCTCCACCGCCCTCGAGATTTTGGCCGATGCAATGATGAATTCCACTCTGCCTCCGGCAGAATATCAGAAAGAGCAGGAAGTCATCCGGCGCGAATTTGCGATGGGCATGGATGATCCGGATCGCATGGCCGGGCTGCTCCTTTTTGCAACCGCTTACCAGCGTCATCCGTATCGATTCCCGGTTATCGGGGAGCTCGAAATTTACAATCAGCTCACCCAGGAGCAGGTGATGCAGTATTACAAAACGCGGTACGTCCCGAACAATCTCACATTCGTGGTGGTAGGAAATGTTGATGCGGAAAAAGTGCGGCAACAATTGACGGAATTGTTCAAGCCGTATCCGGAGAAATCGCTCCAGCCGGTATTCATTCCTGCGGAGCCGCCGCAACTTGGCCGGCGAGAAGTACACCAGGAATTTGCCACAGAACTGACGCACCTCTCCCTCACGTGGCACATTCCAGAGGTCACGAGCCCCGATGTACCGGCGCTCGACCTGCTCTCGACCATTTTGGGCGACGGGCGCAGCTCGCGGTTGTACCGGCGCGTTCGCGAAGAGGCGGGTCTGGCGTTCAGCATATCTGCGTTTTCCTACACGCCGGGCGATCCCGGTCTGTTTGGCATCGATGCTACCGTCGACCCAAAGAAACGCGATGCAGCCGAGCAACTAGCTTTGCGCATCGTGGACGAGATAAAACAGACTGGCGTCACAGCGGAGGAATTGGCGAAAGCAAGAAAAATCACTCTCAGTCATCATCTCGGAGCACTTACCACCATGCGTGGCCAAGCTTCAGACATCGGCTCGAACTGGTTACTTACGCGCGATCTGAATTTCAGCCGGCATTATCTTGATGCCGTCCAAAAAGTAACGCTGGAGGACATCAAGCGCGTCGCGGCGACTTATTTGACCGAAAACAATCTGACCGTCATCTCGTTGAATCCAAAGGGTTCGCTGGCCGCCAAAACCGTGGGCGCGAAGTCGACAGCGGCGGGTGAGATTCAAAAATTTGACTTACCAAACGGACTGCGAGTGCTGGTGCGCGAAGATCCTCGGTTGCCACTCGTCGGGATGGGCGCAGTTTTTCGCGGCGGTCTTCTCGCCGAGACACCGCAGACAAATGGCATCACGCGTTTGATGGCGAAGGTGCTGTTGAAGGGAACGAAGACGCGCACTGCCGAGCAAATCGCCAACGAGATCGAAGCAGTCGGCGGTTCTATTTCGAGTGACGCCGGTAACAACAGCTTCAGCGTGTCGGTCGACGTCATGAAGCCAGATGTGAAATTGGGCTTGGATCTGCTTTCGGACGTCTTGCTCAATGCCACGTTCCCAGAAAAAGCGATCGCGCGCGAAAAGGAAATTCAGCTCGCCGCGATCCGGCAGGAGGAAGAGCAATTGACTTCGGTGGCACGCAACATCATGCGACAGGCGCTCTTTTCCCAGCATCCTTATGCGCTGCGGTCAAACGGTTCGATCGAGTCTATCCAGGGGTTGACGCAAAAAGATTTACTGGAGTTTCGTGATCGTTATGTGGCCGCCAGGAACGGCGTCATTTACATCTTTGGTGACGTCAAAGCGTCCGAAGTAAAACAACTCGTAGAGCGAACGCTTGGCAAGATGAAGCCTGGCGCCCTTGCGTTGACTGATGCAAAACCTTCAATGCCGCTGGGCAAACCGGAAACTGTGGAAAGCCGCAAAGACAAAGCGCAAGGCGTGATCATGGTCGGGTTCCGCGGCGCGAGCCTCTCGAGCCCTGATCGTTATGCGCTGGAATTGATCGATGAGGCGAGCAGCGACCTCGGCTCGCGCTTTTTCATCCGTATTCGCGAACAAATGGGGCTGGCGTATTATGTCGGTGCCAGCCAGATGCAGGGCCTGGTGCCGGGACTGTTCGCATTTTATCTCGGCACCGATCCGCAGAAGATCGAGGCGGTGAAAGCCGCGTTACTCGATGAAATCCACAAGCTCGCTAACGACGGTCTTACGCCACAGGAATTAGAGCGAGCCAAGAAGAAATTGATTGGACAGCAGGAGATCGCCAATCAAAGCAATGACGCGTTCGGTTATCACTGCGCGCTGGACGAGCTGTACGGATTGGGCTTCGATTATTACAAACGCCTCGAACACGACGTGAACGCCGTGACGCTTGATCAGATTAAAAAAGTTGCCGCGAGATATTTTCGCGATCAACCGTATGTATTGGCAACGGTGCGACCGCCAGAAGGCTCCGCAGGCGCGAAACAGAAGTAAGCCATGGCTGAAGTCCAAAAAACGACACAGAGCGGGGAGATGTCCCAGCGTTTCATTGAATTTGTCGTGATGCATGCGCAAAACGCCGCGCTTTTTCTCGGCCAAATTCCAAATCCAAAGACCGGCGAAGGCGAAGTGAACCTGGACCTCGCCAGGATGTTTATCGATCAGCTCGCCATGATTCAGGAAAAAACGCGCGGCAATCTCACGAGCGAAGAAACAAAAGTATTGAGCAACGCGCTTTCCAATTTGCAGATGGCATACGTGGAAGTCGCGCGAACAGAGCCTGCTCGCCGTGGCGAGGCCGCGCCAGAGACGGCTGCGCAACCGGAGACGCCGGAAGCTGCCTCACCAAAAGCGACCGAACAACCATCAGGCAAGACCGAGCAATCGGCGCCGGTTAAATCGAGCGAGCCCGAGGCAGAATCGCGAAAGAAATTCACTAAGAGCTACGGACCGTAGCTCGATTCGACTTCGCAAAAATTATTCTCGTGGTGTATTTCGCCGCGATTTTGACGTCTGCGTCTGTAATGGAACTAGGCACAAAGGCACGGTGTGGGGATCGCATACTTGGAGCTCTATTCCTATGCGAACGAACTGGAATCGCGGATAAGGACCCCTCGAATCGCGACGATCCGAAATGGTTACAGACCTAACGAGACGATGCCGCTGATCGCGGGTCCTCGCGCGCGACAGCTCATCTACTTTGATCGTCTTGCCCTAGCGGCTGCTGGTGCGCGAGGTGGGAGTCGCGCTTGGGCGGGCTCTTGCCCGTGCGGTTTTACGCACGGTGATTGTTCCCTGCCCTGGAGCGGGAGTGGGTGATGCTTCGGCATATTTTTTTGTAGATGGCCAGATCAGACGCCACGGTTGAGTTTTAATCGTCTCGCTGAATTGCTTGATGTTTTGGCCGGCCGGCTCGAGCTCGATAGTCGCCACCTTTAGTTTCTCTGAGGAACTCCGCAGGTTTCGCAGCGTCACCTCGATGTTGTCATTCTCCGTAAGACTGGTGCTGATCTTTTCGATGTTGGTAAGCGAATGCGAGAGCGCGCTCTCGGGCGCGGTCAGATCGGAAAGATGTTCGCCGAATGTCTTGAACTGGGTGAGAGCGAGGTTCAACTCGGAATTTTCATCGGTGAGACGATTGAGATTTTGGGCAGTCTGCTGAAGGTCTTTCATCGTATTGGTCGCTTCGGCAGCGACCGGTTTGATCACTTCGAGCATTTTCGCCGCAGCTTCGCCCAGATCGGGAGTGCGCTCGCCAGCGAACATCTCGCCATCCTTTGCGCGGCCAGAGGTTTCGGTCCCCTGCGTGATATCGATGGCCATGTCGCCGAGTAATCCAAGCTGCATCAGTCGCGCCCTGGCATCGCGATAGACCTTCGCGTTCTTGTCCACTTGTACATCCACGCGCACTTCGAATCTCGGTTTGCCCGGCGTGGCAGTTGGGCTCGGATTCGCGTTTGCTTCGGCGGCGTGAATTGCCGCCTCTGCTTGTTCCGCCTGTTTCTCCTCCTTGGGCGACACCGGCGAATACAATTTTTGGACCTGACCAATCTTGCGGCCTGCCAGCATCACCGGCGCGCCTTGTTTAATGCCGGCTGCGTTATCAAAATAAATCTTGTAGGTCACCAGCGGCCTGAACAACCCGGGCGCGCCGAGCAAAACCAAAAGGAAGGCCACCACCGCGATCGTCCCGATCACGAGCAGGCCGGTCATGATTTCATTTCTTTGTAATTGCATCGAGGCTGCCTTCCAGAATGGGACCTTCGGTGCTCCCGCTCAAAAACTGGGCGACCACCGGATTTTTCGATTGTTTGAATTTTTCGCGTTCGGCTTCTTCAATGATTTTGCCCTGATACAACATACCCATTCGCGTGGCGATGCGAAAGGCGCTGTCCATTTCGTGCGTGACAGTGATGGATGTCACTTTCGATTTTTCACTGAGGCTAATGATCAATTCGTCGATCACCGAGGCAATGACCGGGTCGAGCCCGGCGGAGGGCTCGTCGAGAAGGATCAATTCGGGCTCCAGCACCAGCGCGCGCGCCAGGGCCACGCGTTTTTTCATCCCGCCGCTCAGTTCCTCCGGCAACAGGTCCTTGGAATCCTTCATGCCGACGAGGTCCAGTTTTTCATCGACGATCTTGTCGATCTCTGCGCGCGATTTATCTGTGAGCTCTTCGAGCGGCAGGGCAACATTGTCGCGAACCGTGCGCGAACTCAGCAGCGACGAATATTGGTAGACCATGCCAATGTGTCGTCGCACTTGCTGAAGCTTTCGGCGCGGCAGCCGCGTAATTTCGAATTGCTTAAAAAAAACTGAGCCGGAAGTAGGCCGAAGCGTGCCGAGGATCAGGCGTAATATCGTGCTTTTTCCGCTGCCAGTCTGGCCCATGATCACCAGACGCTCCTCTGGCTCGACCTTAAGCGAAAAGCCGTCGAGCACTTTTTTTTCTTCAAATTGCATGCACGCGTCGCGCAACTCGACCATGTGCTTGGGGGTGGTCATGTCGGGTAGAATGTGGTGTAGACAATGTTGTATAGCGTATCGAATCCGATCACCGCAGTGATCGCAGTCACGACGCTGGACGTTGTGGAAGTGCCAACCCCTGCGGCGCCGCCTTTCACGGTCAATCCCCGGTAACACGCAATCGCGGCGATGAGCAGCCCAAACATAAAACTTTTCAAAATGCCGGTGATGATATCGCGAATAAGCAATGAATCTTTCACAAGATCGAGAAAATAGGGGAACGCGATGCTGAAGTACGCCTTACAGATCAGGCTGCTGGCAAATATGGCGGCGATATTCGAAACCGTGGACAGACATGGCATCAACAGAAAAAGCGCGAGCATCCGCGGTGCTACGAGGAAACGCAGCGGCCCAATGCCCATTGCTTCGATCGCTTCGACTTCCTCGGACACCTGCATTGTGCCAAGCTCGGCAGTGAAAGCAGCGCCGATCCGTGCTGCCAGCATGATGCCCGTGAGAAGAGGCCCAAGCTCGCGCGTAAAACCGATTGCCACCAATCCAGGAATCAACCGTTCTGTTCCAAAGCGTTGCAACTGATAACCGGTTAGCAGCGCCATGGTTAGCCCGAGGAAAAACGACACGAGTCCCACAAGCGGCACTGAATCCACACCGGCGCGTTGGGTGTGCCGGAAAAAGCTGACGGCACGAAACGGCACCCGCCCGTGCTGAATGCGTTCCAACGTCTCCTCGAAGGTATTCACGATGAACCAAAACACGCCGCCGACTTCACGCAGAAAATTGCGTGCGAGCTGGCCGATTCCCTGGGCAACCAGAAGAGGCGGATTAGCGTTTGCCATGGCCGACAAAAGTCGCCTTACTTGCGCCACACGGCAAAGGGCAAAGTTCGGCGCGGGAAAGCGATGCGAGGACGCATCGCACTCCAAAGCGCTTTGTGCGAAATTTCAGGGAAAGCTGATTCTGTTTTCGCGGTAGCTTTGGGAGTGCGCGCGCGTTCTCGCGCCGCTTTGATTTAGTGCGAATATCAACAAGACCGATGGCTATTCTGGCCAACTTAGCGGTCGCTTATGAGTTACGTTTCAATAACGAATTGCTTCTTTGCCATCGCGCTATTTAGTGCCGGGGCGCCGCCGCTTGCCAACGAGCAACAAACCTCCCCCAAGGCGTCAAACGAGGCGCCAATTGATCAGCGAAAAATGCAAAACGAGAAATTCGGGCTGGTGATCCACGGCGGCGCCGGAACGATCGAGCGCAGCAAAATGACGCCGCAAAAAGAACACGAATATCGCGCTGGGCTCGAACGCGCGCTAAGGGCTGGTTACGAAATTCTCAAGCGCGGCGGATCGAGTCTCGATGCTACGGAATCGGCCGTGCGCGTCCTCGAAGATGATCCTCACTTCAACGCCGGCAAAGGGTCTG
>Ga0134069_1000166_pt1 | contig 14520 bp, 7 predicted proteins | sample 15_taG_8_FD_128869 | JGI IMG/M metagenome (GOLD analysis project Ga0134069, IMG submission 128869) | Grasslands soil microbial communities from the Angelo Coastal Reserve, California, USA - 15_D_Wat_40cm_2_24_1 metaG | ecosystem: Environmental > Terrestrial > Soil > Grasslands ...
GGCACGCTGCCGGCGAAGGCGGCAAACTCCGCCAGAGGCCCGGGGACCCCGGTGACGCCGATGCCGCCGACGAGCTGCCCGTTCTTGAAGATCGGCACGCCGCCGCCGTTGACGGCTCCCGGGTCGCTGTCGAAGACGTCGGCCTTGCCGGTGGTGATGCCGAGTCCGCATCCAGTCTGATTCAGGCTGTCGCAGGGCAGGCCGTTGAGCGACCTCGACTGCGGCACGCTCTGCCCCGGGTTGAAGGCCGGGACTTCCGGCGAGGTGAGCGGACAGCCGCGATTCGTGTTCTCGATCCCGTACAGCGCGGCGTTGGCCTTGCCGCTGATGCCGGGCGGAAAATGAATCCCGCTGATGAAGCGCACGGTGCGCGAGGAGAGCGGAGCCTGGTCGTTGCTGAAGAACGCGCCCGTGCGGGCCAGGGAGACGGCGAGGTCGTTGGCGTCGACGAGGGCTCCGAAGTTTCCGGGCGCCGTCCCCGGAGCGCCCTTGCGAAACACGGCCAGCACCTGTCCCTCACGATCCGTGACCGCGATGACCATGGTGGTGGCGTCGAGGGCCACGGCGGCCACGCGCGTGATCTCGTTGACGTCGGCGGCCGTGAGGAACTCGTTGACGGCGCGATGCTGCGTGGCCAGGACCCGATCGAGATCCGCGCGATCTCTCACGACCTTGCTGCTGCTGTTATCGAAACAGCCCGACGCGCAGAGTCCGAGCGCGACGACGAGTCCGCCCAGCCTCCGCCCCCCGCGTGTCGACGGCATGGCGTCCCTCGCTACTTGAGGTTCTTCTCGAAGGCCTTGACCTGGGCCGCGAACTGCTTGGCGTCGTACTTGGCCGGGTTCTCGATCGCCGCGAACAGGCGGTCCAGTGCCTCACCGGCCGCCTTGTCCGGCTTGTTGCCCGGCGCCTTGGAGTAGACGTTGTAGAGCCGATCGAGCGCCATCGCCGCCTGCTCCGCTGCGCGGACCCCGGCGGCGGCGATGGCGTCGGCGTCCCCCGTGAGGCTCTGCATGAGCTTCTGGGTGCCGGCCTGGTCCCAGTCGCGGCCGGCCAGTCGCGGCGCCTCCTGGCTCATCGCCGCCGCGATCTTTGTCGCGCCCGCGGTGACGCCGGCGCGGTCGCCCTTCGTCACGAGATCGACGAGGGCGGCCACGTCCTGCCCGAGCGCCTTTGCCGCCTCCGGAGCCAGGACGTGCTTGACGACCGCCGCGTGTCCCTGAACCTTGCGCAGAGCGTCGTCGAGCAGCTTCGCCGAGACGCCGCTCTTGGCGCGGCTGGCCAGCTGCTTGGCGGCCTCGCGCAGCAGGATCGCCTGCCCGGTGGCCCAGACCTTCGTGTCGGCCCAGGTCCCCTTGTCCCGCCAGTGCGGCGGCATGTTGGCGCTGAACGTGGCCAGCTCGAAGGCCAGGAGATCGGGATGGCCGGCCGCCACCAGCTCCTGATCGATGCTCAGGTGGCAGGACACGCACTTCTCCGAGCGCAGGAGGAAGTTCTTGGTGTCGTACATCCCGAGCTTCACCGATTGCTCGTGGGTCCAGCCCTTCTCGGCGTGCGCCTCCAGCCACTTTTCCGCCGGGCCATGGCAGGCATCGCAGAACACGCCGTCGGTGATGTCGAACTTCGGCCCGCGTACCGCGGCCGGCACGTTCACGGCATGGCACGTCAGGCAGCGCTCGCTCGCCTCCGCCTTGGTGAGCTTCAGCTCGCGGGCGATCTTGGAGGGGCTCACGCCCGACTTCAGCTTTTCGTTGGTGAGCGTCGCGTAGGCCTTGGCGTGCTGGTCCTTCTGGGCCCACACGATGTTCTCGTTGAGCTTCGGATAGTCGGGCTTCGGCTTCGCGCTCCCGTGGCAGTTGGAGGCGGCGCACGAGGCGGCGCCCGTGTACTTCAGCTCGGTGGGCGCCTGCGCGTGGGCGCGCGGCGTCGTCGTCACGCTGCCCGGCCGCACGCCCGACAGCAGACATCCCAGGATCAGCACCGCGAGCGCGGCATACGCTCCCCGACGCAGCATGACTCCACCTCTTCTCATTCACGGCCTCCTCGGCGCAGCCGCGGTGGCGGCGCCTGCTCCTGCGGCTCTTCCTTCTTCGGCGCCGGCGCCCTCGGGGGCGACGGAGGCTCGTCGCTGACGGTGTAGACGCGGCCGTCCCGCAGATAGAGCCGCTCCATCTCCGCCCGGTTGAAGGGCCGGGAGCCGAGGCGGTTGAACACGGCGATCTGATTGCCCGCCTCGTCGACCGCGCGGTCACGGTCCGTGCCCTTCGAGACCGCCAGCGCGGGGCCGCGCGTCTTCGCGGTGGCGATGAGCCGCGGCTTCGGCCGCGGGCTGAACCCGAGATAGGTCGGCGTCTCGCTCGGTGACGTGAGCTGGAGCACGCGGAGTCCATTCCGGCCGTCGGCGACGTAGGCGAACAGGCTGGCGTTGGTCATGCCCACCTTCACGTCGTGGACGTCGTCGAGCACGCCGCCCGCGTCGTAGACCTGGTCCACCACCGGCTTCTCCGGATGCTCGATGTCGACGATGACCAGCCCCTGCCGGCCGGCCGCCACGTAGGCGTGGGTGCGCACGAGATAGAGCCCGCGCGCGTCGGCCAGCCGCAGGGCGGAATCCGGCACCGGTCGCGGACGATCGGGCGAGGTGACGTCGACGACTTTCAGCCCCTCGGCGTCGGTGACGAAGGCGTAGCGGAACTGCACGGCCACCGCGCGCGCGCCGACGATGTGGGGCGCGCCCACGGTGGCGACCACCTTCGGCTTCAGCGGATCGTCGAGGCTCACGATCACGAGGCCGCGGTCGGCCAGGATGTAGGCATGGGTGCCGGCGACCGTCAGATTGACGGCGCCGTTCAGGATGCCGCCCGGGTTGAAGGCGAGGGCCCGCTCCAGAAAGTTGTTCGCCGGATCGCCGTCGAGCAGGGTCGCGACGCCCGCCCGATGCGGGCTGTCCGCGGGGTTGCCGATCACGACCAGGCCCTCGAACCGGTCCGTCACATACAGGTAGGCGTACAGGGGGTGGATGCGCTGCTCCTGGTTCTCGGGCCGCTGCGTCCGCGTCGGGTCGACGGCGAGCGTCGTCGGCGAGGCCACGGCGGTGGCGAACCGGGTCTTCACGTAGAGCCGCTGTCCCAGCGGCGAGACGGGCGCCGTGACCAGGCGCTCGGAGAATCCCTTTTGATCGATCTGGGCGACATCGTAGGCGCGGAACCCTCCGGGGCCGTTGGCGGTGTAGAGGTATTCCCCGCGGAGCTGGATGCTCAGCACCTCGTCGCGGCCAAAGACGTCCAGCACGTCCCGCCCGCGGTGGTGCAGCGCCTCGCCCAAACGCCGCCCGCGATGCTCGTGCTGCGCATAGTTCGTGGGATACGCCAGCCGGTGGAGCTCGCTTCCGATCACGGCCTGCGGCTCGTCGCGCTCGGTGACGGCGATCGCTTCGAGCCCCCGCGTCCCCTCGGCCACGTAGATGTACCGGCCGAGGAAGTTATAGAAGTTTGTCCCCAGCATCAAGACCTGCGCCATCCACGCGTTGTTGTCGTTGCGGGCCGAGACGTGGCAGTCGGTGCAGGACTTCGTCTCGGTGGCCCGCACGGTGTGCGGCACGAACGTGCTGAAGGCGTGACCGGCGAAGCCCTCGGCGGAGACCGTCTGCTGCTGTGAGTAGACCCACTCGCGGTTCTGATTCTGCGAGCCCACCAGCACCGCGCACGAGGAGCGCGCCGGGGAGACTCGATGCTTCATCACGGTCGGATCGATGGCCAGCATGAAGACGTCGTCGCGGATCGTCTGGAAGTTGTACGAGGTCCAGTTGCGCTGCGTGTCGCCCTCGAAGTGGAGCATCGGCTTGCGGCGGTTGGCTCGCATCGGCAGGTGGCAGCCGAAGCAGCTGGTGACCCAGGATGTGTGGCAGCTCTGACACGTCATGCGCGCGTCGGCGTGCGCGAGCTCACGGGCCTCGCCGTCCTTGGGAACGGCGGCGCCCCAGGCGGCACCGTCGCGGCGGAGCGTCTTGGCGAGGCGGGACTTCGCACTGCGCTCGGGATTGGCCCGTGCCCACGGCGAGGCGGGGTCGATCGTGTCCGCCACCTGCGTCACCGTCCACTGCAGGCCTTCGGTGACCATCGACCGCTGGGTCAGCGCCTCGCCGAGCCACTGGAACCGGCGCTGGCCGAACGGCGTGCGCAGGGACGACAGATCCGTCCCGCCGGCGGGCGCGGCGGGCCCCGACGTCTTGAGGGTCGCCCGCTGCTGGATCGTGCCGTGACACGTCGTGCAGGTGATCTCGATGGCCGCGCGCGTCTCGCCGTACAGCTTGCCGTTGCCGTGCACGTCCTGCTTGAAATGACAGTCGACGCAGTGCATCCCCTTCTCGAGGTGGATGTCGCGCAGGTGCACGGCCTTCTTGAATCGCTCGGGGTCGTCCGGCTGCACCGCGGCGCCGGCGCCGTCGAGCAGCTGCCCTTTGCGGTCCTGCTTGAAGACGGCGCGGAAGACCCAGCCGTGGCCGTGGAAGTCGGCGAACTGCGTCCGCGTGAGCCCGGGATTCAGCTCCGTGACGTTGGCGAGGAATTCGGGATCGGACCATCGGCCTCGCACGGCCGCCCCGTCGGGGTTCGACCGCTCGATGGCGTCGATCTGCTCCGCCGTGAGCCTGGGCTCCTCGCCCGGATACATCAGCGTGCCATCGGTCTCGTTGTCCCACCACGTGTAGCCGAGAAAGCTGTTCGTGACGGTGGTGCCCGGATGGTGGTGGCACACGACGCACTGGCTCGAGGGGATCGACGTCGTCAACACGTGCTTGATGGGATGGCCCGACTCGTTCCGTGCGATCGTCGGATCGGCGGTGGCGCTGCGTCCGCGGTTGCCGTACTGCGCGTAGGCGGCGGAGTGCACCGGCGACCGGTCGTTCGCGTAGATGACGTGACAGCCCGTGCAGCCGCTCGAGCGGTAGTCGCCGGGATGATCGTTGGTGCCCGGGAACGACAGGGCCGGATCGAACAGCCGGGTGCGCTGCAGATTCAGCCACACGGGGTCGATGCGGTTCAGCGTGCCGAGCCCCCGCGCGCTCAGACGGTTGGCGGGCCGGCCCGGCGCCTCGTCGACGTTCGGCACCCCGAGCTCGAGCGGCCGCTGCTGGCCGCGCTCGAAGATGCGCAGCACGTTGCTCGGCTGCCCGATCTCGAAGCGCGGCAGCGGCTCGAGCCAGGGCAGCACGCCGTTGCCGACGGTCTCCTCGAGCGTCGGCGGCGGCGTCGTGTAGAGCCGGCGCGGCTCGCCGCTCTCCGTGTAGCTCTCGCCGAAGAGGGGGCGCTTCAGCGGGAAGCTCCCGTTGTTGTAGAGGGCCGCCGCCCAGAGCATGGGCCCGGTGGTCATCATGCTCTTCTCGACCTGCGCCACCTCGGCCGCGTGGCAGCGGCTCTGGCCGCACGCCAACCGCGCCGCTCGCAGGTCGCCGGGGTTGACGAAGCGGACGTAGTCGGCGCTCTCCCGAGCGAGGCGGACGTACGCGCGCGGGTTGGCGGCGCTCTTCGCGAGCTCGGCGAGGCGCGGCTGGACGTGCGCCTTCTTCTTGACGTCGTCGTAGGCGGTCGACCCGGGCTGCGTCGCGGCCGCACGGGCGACATCGCCGCGCCCGCCGTGGCAGTCCACGCACGCGAGCTTCACCGTGGTGGCCGTGTGCATGGTGGGAGCGTCGGTCGCCGTGTGACAGGTCACGCAGCCGACGTTCTTCCGGTCGACGTCCGCCTGACTCTGCCGACTCAGGTCGGGCCCCTCCGACGTCGCGGGTTCCGGCGCTGGGGAGGGCACGGGCGGCACCTCGGGCGTCTCGGACGGCCGCCGGATCCGCTGCGCGAGCTCGCCGGAGCCGGCGAGCGCGAGGGTCGACAGCGTGGCGGCGGCGACCACCGCCACCCCCGCGAAGGAGCGCCACAGCCTTCGTCTGGACGACGCGCTCATGCGTGGGGGATCTTGCTCAGAACGTGAAGGTCATGGAGAGAAAGGCCGAGTACAGCAGGTCGTAGGGGAATCCGGTGGTCTTCTCGAGCCCCCGGGCCGTGAACGTGAACGTCTCGTTCGTGTACACGTCGCGCAGACCGCCGAGCGCCTGGAGCACGCCCACCCCGCCCGTGATCACCACGTTGTCGATCAGGAACGGCCGCCAGCGGAGACCGAGGCTGTAGTCGATGCCGATGTCCTCCCGGATGTTCGGCTGAAAGAGCAGGCGCTCGAGGACCGCGGTGTGATGGAAGCGCAGATAGTTCACGTTCAGGATCGCCTTGAGCTTCGGCGTGAGCTCGACGTCGGCACCCACGTTGAACAGGAAGAGGCCGGGATTGACGAAGTTGGGCTGGCCCTCGATCTTGCTGCTGCGGAGGCTGGGGACGAGGCTGTTGCGGCCCACCAGCTCGAGCCCGGTGCCGGTGAGAGGCAGCCCCTGGCGCACCCAGTAGCTGAAGCCGCCGCCGGCGAAATTCGGATTGTCGAAGATCGTGTCGAACCCCCGCGCGACGCGGTCGGCGGGCTTCGAGTCGCCGGAGGCCCAGAAGAAGGAGGCGCGCGGCCGGAGCCAGTCCAGGTCCGTGGACACTTCGAGCGCCGCCATCTGGGCGCTGATGTCCTGGGCCCGATCATTGATCGGATTGCGGTTCTCGCGCCCCACGACCTGGTAGAACGCGTGCGTCACGTTGATGGGACCGATGTGGCCGTCGCCGTTCCACCCGAGCCAGACCGCATCCACGACCTTTCGGGCGAGCGTGCCCACCGGGGCGGGTCGGATCAGGAACCCGTTGGTGTCGAAGTGCTTGTCGCCGCTGTCGTTGAGGACGTGCAGGTTGAACATCAGGGTGTAGCCCGGCGTGAGGAAGTCCTGAACGAAGAAGTTGACGATGCCGAGGTGCTGCGAGCGCGTGTCGAGCAGCCGGTTCAGTCCGCTGTTCGTGTCCTTCTCCAGGGGACGGAAGTAGACGGCGTTGTACTGATACCGATTCGACCCGAGGTTGCCGAACAGGCGGAAGCCGAGCTGGTCGTCGCTGAAGATGAAGCTGCGAAAGTCGCTGGTGAAGGGCTGGATCCCCGCGCGGGCGGAAATGAAGTCGTAGTGCGGGCTGAGATCGCCGAGGTGGTACTCGACGAACAGCTCCTGGAGGCTCTTGAAGGTGTCGAAGCGCGTGGTGCCCTCGCGCACGTCGACGTTTACGATGCCCGTCTCCCGGACGTCGAGGTAGTTCAGGTTGAACACGGGCGTCACGCGGATTTCAAAGTCCCGCGGCTTGAAGGCCGTGTCGCCCTTGAAGAAACTGAACGACAGGATGAAGTTCTGGTTGACGAAGATCTGATCGCCGGTGCCGAAGAACTCCGCTTTTCCGGGCTCGGCCGCGCTGGCGTTGCTCGGCAGCGGGATCCGCCGCAGCTCCAGCAGGCTGTCGCTGATGGCCGACACGCTCAGGAAGTAGCGCTGTCCGAAGATCGGATAATCGCCCTTGAGGACGTTCTGGTTGTACGGATCCCACCAGCGCCCTCGCACGTACGGCGCCTCCAGCGGCCGCTCGTAGCGGTTCCAGTCGGGGAATCCCAGGCGCCAGCGGTCGAGGATCGGCACGAAGTCGGGGCTGGTCTGGATCGGAACCGGCCGACTGGAGCTCGGACCGGTGAAGCCGGGTGGCTTGTCCTCGGACTTCGGCGGAGCCGGTGGCGGCGTCGTCGTGGGCGGCGGCTGCGGTGGGGGCGGCGTCTCTTCCGGCGAATCGGGCTCGGGACGCCGCGGGCGCTGGGCCAGGAGCACGGGCGCTGGCGTCGCCCACGCGGGCGCGGTCACCGTCGGCTGGCCGGAGACGGCGGGAAGCGCGGCCAGGGCCACGACAATCAGCGCGACCATTCCTCGGTCCCCTGTCCTGTGCGGCGGTGCGGTGCCCAACCCGGTGCCGTGAGGCCGCAATCCTATCCCGAGTTCGCGGACCGGTAAAGGTTATCGGCCGTCCGGCCGCCCCGCCTGTGGGCAGTCGTTGACATGGCCCGGTCACCAAGCGTAGGTTTCGCGCACCGAATTCGAAATCTGCCGGTGAGGGCCATGTCCGAGAGAGCGATGCTGATCGACGAGCTTCGCGCGATCCAGCGGGAGCACGGGTACCTTCCCGCCGCCGCCCTCCGGGCCCTCTCCGAGCGCGCCCGAATTCCGCTCTACGACGTCCACGGAGTGGCGAGCTTCTATCCGCACTTCCGGCTCACGGCGCCACCCGCGGTCGACGTGCGCGTCTGCGCCGACATGTCGTGCCATCTCCGCGGCGCCGACGAGCTCAGCCGCTCGCTGGAAGCCCACCTCGCCGGCCGCGAGCTCTCCGGCGTCGTCGTGCGCCCGGTGTCGTGTCTCGGACAGTGCGATCGGGCGCCGGCCGGCTCCATCAACGACGTCATCGTCCCGGGGCTGACGCCGGCCCGGCTGACGGATCTGGTCGGCGCGGCGGCGGCGGGCGCCGCGCTGCCGCATATGGAGAGCACGCGCGCTTCCACCCCGCTCGGGATCCACCCCTACGCGGCGGGCGTCCACTACGCGGCGCTGCACGGCCTCCTGGCCAGTCGCGACATCGAAGGCGTGCTTACCATCCTCAAGGCCAGCGAGCTTCGCGGGCTCGGGGGCGCGGGCTTTCCGACCGGGGTCAAGTGGGAGATCGTCCGGGCCGCCCCGGGCCCGGAGAAGTACGTCGTCTGCAACGCGGACGAGAGCGAGCCGGGTACGATCAAGGACCGCTTCCTCATGGAGCACGCTCCCCACCTCGTGCTCGAGGGCATGATCCTGGCGGGCATGGTGACGGGCGCCCGCACCGGGATCATCTACATCCGCCACGAGTACGAAGCCCAGGCGGCGGTGCTGCAGCGCGAGATCGACGACTGCCGACGGCGCGGCCTCCTCGGTGCCGGCGCGCGCGGCGGTCGCGTGCCCTTCGACGTGAGCCTCTTCGTCAGCCCCGGCGGCTACATCTGCGGCGAGGAATCGGCGCTGCTGGAGGCGCTCGAGGGCAAGCGCGCGGAGCCGCGCAACAAGCCGCCGTTCCCGGGCACGCACGGGCTCTGGCAAAAGCCCACGGTCATCAACAACGTGGAGACGTTCGCCCTGGTGCCGCTGATCCTGACGACCGGCGCCGAGGCGTTCAAACGTCTGGGGCGGGGCGGCGCGGCGGGCCCGAAGTTCGTGGGCGTGAGCGGTCACGTCGAGCGCCCGGGCGTGTACGAGATCGCGATGGGCACCCGGGCGCGTGAGGTGATCGTCGAGCGCGCCGGCGGCGTGCTCGATGGACGGGCCCTCAAGGCGTTCGCCCCGTCGGGTGCGTCGTCGGGCTATCTCCCCGCGTCGATGGTCGACGTGCCGCTGGACTTCAAATCGCTCCAGCAGGCGGGGTCGATGCTGGGGTCCGGGGCCATCGTCGTCTGCGCCGACGGCACCTGCATGCTCGACATGGCGCTCAATGCCGTGCGGTTTTTCAAGAATGAGTCGTGCGGCAAGTGCGTGCCCTGCCGTGTCGGCTCGGCGAAGCTCGTCGACATCCTGAGCGAGATCGCTCACGGCCGCGGCCACGCCGAGCACCTCGAGACGATCGACCAGCTGTCGGAGGCGATGGCCCTCACGTCCATCTGTGGCCTGGGCCAGGTGGCTCCGGCGCCCATCAAGTCGGTCATCACGCACTTCCCCGAGGAGATCGAGGTACACGTCGCCCGGCAGCGATGTCCGTCCGGCGTGTGCCCGATGGCGTGAGCATGAGCGTGGTCAATCTCTCCATCGATGGGACGCCGGTCGAGGTCGCCGCAGGGACGACCGTGTTCGACGCCGCTCGGAGCATCGGCGTCGACATCCCGACCCTCTGTCATGCCCAGCACCAGGGACCGGTCGGCGTCTGTCGCGTGTGCACGGTCGAGGTGACCGGCGGTCGCGTGCTCGCCGCCTCCTGCGTGAGGACCGTCGAGCCGGGCATGGACGTGCGCACGAACACCGAGCGCGTGCAGCGGGCCCGACGCATGCTCTACGAGCTGCTGCTGGCCGACCATCCCAGTCCCTGCCTGCGGCAAACGGCCACGGGGGACTGTGAGCTGGAGGCTCAGGCGCGTCGCGCCGGACTGCAGACGTCGCGATTCACGCCGCGGCTCAGCGCCCGGGGCATCGACGACTCGTCGCCGATCATCAAGGTGGACCATTCCGCCTGCATCCTGTGCGACCGGTGCATCCGCGCCTGCAGCGAGGTCAAGCAGAACTTCGTCATCGGCCGGATGGGCAAAGGGTCGGGGGCGGCCATCGCGTTCGACGCCGACGTCCCCATGGGGCACTCCACGTGCGTGGGCTGCGGCGAGTGCATGGTCTCGTGTCCGACGGGAGCGCTCACCAACAAGAGCGTGCTCGACGTCCGGCTGCCGCAGGGAGACCTGCTGTCCCCCGAGGAGCTGCTGAGGCTTCCGATCTTCGCGGGCAGCTCGGGAACGTTCCTCGCCCTCAACAAAGGCTCGATCGTCCGGCGGCGCTTCCGGCCGGGCGAGATCATCTGCCGGGAGGGCGAGCACGGGTCCACCGCCTTCTACGTGCTGAGCGGCCAGGTCGAGGTGTCGATCTCCACGCCGATGGCCCACGTGAAGAGTGGCCGCCGGACGGGACGCGTGGGCGTCGCGAACTTCTTGCGCCGGCTCAGCCGGCTCGTGAGCAACAAAGAGGACCAGCGCGAGGAGGAGCCGCGGTTCATCCCGATCGACGGCCCCATCGACCTCGACTACGGCAATCCGGTGGCGCGCTTCGGCGCCGGCGAGATCTTCGGCGAGATGACGTGCATGAGCTTCTACCCGCGCTCGGCGACGGTGCGCGCGGTGGAAGAGACGGTCGTCCTCGAGATGCTCCGAAACGTCCTCCACATGCTGCAGAAGAACAAGCGCTTCAAGGCCGACCTCGACCGGCGATACCGGGAACGCGCCCTCGTCACGCATCTCCGCAGCGTGCCCATGTTCGCGGGTCTCACCGACGACTTCCTCGACCACCTCCGCAACCGCGTGGAGCTGGTCCGCTACGAGCCGGGGCAGGTGATTTGCCGGCAGAGCGAGCCGGCCGACAGCTTCTTCCTGGTCCGCATCGGCTTCGTCAAGGTCACGCAGGCGTTCCCCGGCGGCGAGATGGTGCTGCGCTACCTCGCCCGGGGGAGTTACTTCGGGGAGATCGGGCTGCTGGGCGCCGGCGTTCGCACGGCGACCTGCAGCGCGCTCGATCACGTGGAGGTCATCCAGATCCGCGGCGAGGACTTCCACGCGATGCTGGAGCGCTTTCCCGAGATCGGGGCCAAGCTGCAGGAGGTCGCCGCCGGCCTCCTGGCCCAGGACAACGAGCGTCACCAGCAGGTCAGCACGGTGCCGATCGCGGACTTTCTCACGCAGGGGCTGATGGAGGCGCAGAACCTGCTCCTCATCGATCTCGAGCGCTGCACCCGCTGCGATCTCTGCGTCCGCGCCTGCGCGGACGCGCACGAGGGCGTCACCCGCCTGGTCCGCGACGGCCTGCGCTTCGACAAGTACCTGGTGGCGACGTCGTGCCGCTCGTGCCGCGATCCGCTCTGCATGATCGGCTGCCCGGTGGGCTCGATCCGCCGTCGCGACTCGCTCGAGATCCTCATCGAGGATTGGTGCATCGGCTGCGGCCTGTGTGCCGAGAGCTGTCCCTACGGGAACATCAACATGCACGCCTTCACGGTCGCCGCCGACGACGAGCTGCAGCCGGGCCGCAAGAAGGCCGTCGTCCGCGAGAAGGCGACGACCTGCGATCTGAGTCGGGAGCTCGAGGAACCGGCGTGCGTGTACGCGTGCCCGCACGACGCCGCCATCCGCGTCGAGCCGTTGACGTTCTTCGCCGAGAAGTTCGGCCCCTCGAAGCCGCCCGGCTCCTGACCCCGTTCATGCTCATCGGCGCCGATCACCGCCGCTGGATCGTCGGAACGGTCATCACCGCCCTCCTGGCCCTGGCCGCGTATCTCGTCTACGTCCACCGCGCGCTGCACGGGCCCAGCGGCGGCAGCTGGCCCGGCCTGATCTTGGGCGCGGCGGGCCTCGCGCTCATGCTGTATGCGGGCCTGCTCGGGGCCCGGCGCAAGGTTCCGACCTGGCGCATCGGACGCGCCACGACATGGATGAAAGGGCATCTCTGGCTGGGCCTGCTCAGCTACGTGCTGATCCTGTTCCACAGCGGTTTCCGGTGGGGCGGCCCGCTGACGTTCACGCTCATGGGGCTCTTCACCCTGGTCGTCCTCAGCGGGATCTACGGTGTCGTCCTGCAGCACATCGTGCCGCGAATGATGCTGATGCAGTTGCCGCTCGAGACGGTGTACGAGCAAATCGACTCGATCGTGGCCCAGCTCCGCTCGGAGGCCGACGCGCTGGTGACCGCGGTGGCCGGGCCGTTGCCCGTGGCGGACCCCGTCCGCGCGTCCGAACGGCGCGGGGGCGGCGGGCTCTCACGCGGGCAAGTGCTGGCCCGACCCCTGCTGCGCGCCGCACCGACGTGGACGACGGCGCTGCCGGAGAGCGCCGTGCTCAGGGACGCTTACATGACCGACATCCGACCGTTTCTGGCCCTGAGGCTGCCTCGGACCGGTCGCCTGTTTCCGCCGCGGCTCGGCGAAGCCGTCTTCCTGTACCTGAGAATGGAGCTGCCGGCGGCGCTCGGCGAGGTCGTCGACGACCTGCAGGCCATCTGCGAGGAGCGGCGGCAGCTCGCCGTCCAGGTGCGGCTGCATCACTGGCTGCACGGCTGGCTGCTGGTCCACGTCCCGCTGTCGATGGCCCTGCTGCTGCTCTCGGTCGTTCACGCCATCGTGACCCTCCGGTACTGAGGCGGCCGCGTGATGGAGCCACGCTACAGCACCAAGACGCGCGCCAAGCGCATCGAGCCGGAGTACTTCAAGCGCCTGCATCCCTTCCGCCGCTGGAGGCTCATTCTCTCGATCACCGTCCCGGTGGTGGCGGCGGCGTGGCTCGTGGCGTACGCCGCGCGGGGAGATCAGCGCATCTACACGAGCGGCCCGCTGTCCACCGGGCACGCCATGTTCGGGACGCAGTGCGCGGACTGTCATGGGCCGGGCCGCGCCGCGGCGCCGGGCGGGACTCCGACCTCGGCCTTCTTCGTGCGGGTCAGCGATCGCGCCTGTCTGGCCTGCCACGATGCGCCGGTCCATCACGAGTCGCAGGCGTTCGATCCCCGGTGCGCGAGCTGTCACGTCGAGCACAAGGGGGACGTCGTGCTCGCCGCGCTGCCCGACGCACAGTGCAGCCAATGTCACGCCGATCTGACGCGGATGAGCCGGACGCCGCCGACGGTCGCCCCGCGGATCCGTGATTTCGGGTCCAGCCATCCGGAATTCGCGGTCGCCGTCAAGGAGCAGAACGTCGTGCGCCGCGTGCCTCTGAACCGCAGCGCGGAGCTCAAGGACCTCGCCCAGGTCAAGCTGAACCATCAAAAGCACCTCAAGGTCGGACTCAAGGGGCTCGACGAGCTGCGGACGCTGAAGGGCCCGTTTCGCATCCTCGAAAAGGCGGGAGGGCTCCAGCTCGCCTGCGCCTTCTGTCATCGGCCCGAGGCGTCGCGCGCCTCGATGCAGCCGATCTCGTACATCAGGCACTGTGGGCCGGGCTGCCATCCATTGGACGTCGACGCGCGGCTGCCCGACGTGGTCGCCCCGCACGACACCCCGGAGATCGTCCACGCGTTTCTCCGCACGCTCTTCATCGAGGTGTTCGAGCAGTGCCAGGCGCTCGCGCAACCCGGGCCGGCCGGCGCGGGCGCGGACAAGCTGAAGAAGCAGTGCCAGGACCTCGAGCTCGTCAGGGCGGCATCCGCGTCCGCCGCGCGCGGCGGTCGCCCACCGAGCGAGAGCGCGCCGGAGGCGCCGGCGGATCGACCGCGTGGAGGCCGCCTGGGCCGGTCCGTCGAGGCCGAGCCAGAGACCACGGACCGGCCGCGCGGAGGTCGCCTGGGCCGGCCCGCCGACGCCGAGAAGGAGACGCCGTCGCCGCGGGCCCCGAGCCCATCGGCGCTGGAGTGGGCGTCGGCGCAGCTCCAGGGCGCCGAGCGCGTGATGTTCAAGCAGAAGTGCGAGTTCTGTCACACCCTCAGCTCCGCGCCCGATCGGCTGCCTCGCGTGGCGCCGACCGCGATCCCCGCGAGGTGGCTGCCGCACAGCGTGTTCGATCACGGGGCGCACCGTCCGCTCGCCTGCACCGAGTGCCACAAGGCGACCGCGAGCACGGACACCACGGACGTGCTGCTTCCCTCGATCACCGTGTGCCGGGAGTGTCATCGGCAGGGCGGAGGGGCGAGGGCCGGCTGCGTGGAGTGCCACATCTACCACGACAAGGCGAAGGAGCGCGATCCAAGCGGCCCGTTCGCCGTGCCGCAGCTCACCAAGGGCTCGCGGTCGACCGCAAGCCCTCCCAGGTAGGCGGCGAGTGCCGGCCATGCGGTACGGGTTCTACCTGCCCACGCGCGGCCGCAGCGCCGAGCCGGACGCC
>Ga0134069_1000222_pt1 | contig 13511 bp, 10 predicted proteins | sample 15_taG_8_FD_128869 | JGI IMG/M metagenome (GOLD analysis project Ga0134069, IMG submission 128869) | Grasslands soil microbial communities from the Angelo Coastal Reserve, California, USA - 15_D_Wat_40cm_2_24_1 metaG | ecosystem: Environmental > Terrestrial > Soil > Grasslands ...
CAAAACGAGTTGCAGAACCGGCAGCGTCTGGAAGCCCGGCTCCGTAAACAAGCCCGAGACCTTGGGCTAGAGATCATTCCCGCAAAAACCGGTGCCGTATGACGGCATCAGTTCCTCAGAAGTGCCTTGCAGCTACGCGCTGCCGATCGCCCGCTTCAGTACCTCGCGCGAAATGTTCGCTCCACTCACGACTAGTGCCACAGGATCACCGCTGCCGGCCTCGCCTTGTAGCAACGCCGCCGCGCTCGCAGCTCCGGCTGGCTCGGCCAGCACATGCTCCTCCAGCAGTAAAGTCTCAATCGCGCGTAGCAATTGCTCCTCGCTTACCAACACTACTTCATCGACAAGATTCTTCACCTCGCGAACGTTCGCCTCCGCGGGAGTTCGCGTCGCCAATCCATCGGCAATCGTGTCGCACGTCTCCGTACCCACGACCTTGCCTTCCTTCCATGACAAGTAGTACGAGGGTGCGCGTTCCGCCTGCACGCCAATAATCTTCAGTTGCGGCGCGATCTGCTTGGCTGCCGCCGCGATCCCGCGAATCAGCGCTGTATCCCCCATCGGCACAACGATCGCGTTGGTTTCGGGAAGCTGTTCCAGGATTTCGCAGCCAATCGTTGCGGGACCGGCAGGCAGATCCTCGTCGGTAGCATCGTTAAGAAAGAACACCCCCGGCCTTTCGGCATACTCCGCCGCCAGCGTGAACGCAGACGCCAGGTCGCTTTCTCCGCTCTCCACAATGGACGCTCCCAACGTCGAAATGCGTTCGCGCTTCACGAGATTGCAGTTCGTCGGCAGAAAAATCCTGGCCTTGATTCCAAATTGCTTCGCGGCAAAGGCAACCGCCGCCCCGTGATTCCCCGTGCTGCAAGCCACCACTTCTTGGATCGGCCCCCGATTCATTCTCTGCGCCAGCGCGTAGACCGCCCCCCGCACCTTGAACGATCCTGTCGGCAGCTCCGTCTCCAATTTCAAATAAACGCTCTTGCCTGTCCTTTGGCTGAGGAATGGCGCAGCAATCAACCGCGTCGTCCCAAAATGCTTGGCCAGAAATTTCTGCGCCTCACGTATCGTGGGAATAGCCGGAACAATCTGCGAGTGTCCCACAGCGGTTTTCATTCGTACCTCAGCGCCACCATTGGATCGAAGCGCGTGATCTCTGCGCCCAAGAAAGAAGAGAGGCCTATCCCTGCAACGTTCCCTGTCGAAGGGATGAGCCTCTCTTGATTTCTAACTCCGGACGCATCCACCTCGGTCTAACACAAGCCCTTCAAAGAAACGGCGCCTAATTGTGGGTTCAGTCCAAGGCTGAATGCGCGTCCTGCTCACCAACTGAACAGAGCATAACCTCCCTGGCCTGCCGTCGTGGTCGGAAAAAAGGTCGCCCCTGCCCCGCCGGCGCCAAACTGCCCGTTGGGTTGGAAGGCAAAGCCGATCACCAGATAGCCCGGTCCTCCACTGCCAGTAGTAGAGAACGATGGGGCGGAAACACCGCTATGGCTAATCATGGCGGTTGAGTCGGATGCTCCGCCAGCAGCGCCAGGAAGAGGCAAGCCGCATGGTTGAGAGTCAGGTTGACCTCCGCTGCCGCCATGAGCGACAACAAGCATCGTGTTATTGGCGTCCAACACTTGCGTATCGCTTCCATTGCCTCCGGCCGTGGATAATGTCCCAGCAACACCTCCAATGCCCACGTTGATTGTTAAAGTTTGACCCTCTTGGACTGTCAAGATCGTATTCGAGTAAGCGCCGGCACCTCCGCCGCCTCCGCTATTGCAATGCATAACGGCGCCACCTCCGCCGGCGCCGTACAGTTCGATACTCAGCCGGCTAACCCCAGCTGGCACAACGAAAGGGCCGTTGCTCAGAAACTCCTGCCTGCCGCCAAGCCCACCACTCGAGCCGGCGGTTCCCGCTGGGCCCTGGGGCCCGGTATCTCCTTGGGGCCCCTGCGGAATCAAAAAGTTGAGCACCGCGGCATTCGCCGTCCCGCCATTCAGAACCGAAGCCGGCGTGCCTGCCGCGACAGTCACAGTGGTTCCCACCTGAATCGTGGCCGCCGCACCTGCAGCGCCAGCTGCTCCCGCAGGCCCCGCGGGGCCGGGATCACCGGTGTCTCCTTTCGGTCCCTGTGGACCGGGGGCGCCTTGAGGTCCAGTTGGACCGACAGGCCCCGGAGGACCAGTGGGGCCTTGGGGGCCAGGATCACCTTTAGGCCCCGGAGGGCCGATTGGGCCAATGGTCGAAGCGGGCAGCAAGGTCACGCTGAGGTCGTTGTTGCCGGAAGCCACGTCTACGCTTCGCGTGTCCGCGTTCCAGCTCGAGTTTGGGATGGAAACCACCACCGTGTGCGTGCCCACAGCGAGGCTAGTGCTCATCGGCGTGACTTTGCCGGTGTCCACTCCGTCCACGGCGACGTTGGCGCCCGACGGAAACGAAGTCACCTTTAGCGCGCCGCTCCCACTCTGCGCCCCTACTCTGCTAGGCACCAGCAAAAGAGCTCCGGCCAACGCGATCATCCAGGCAATCCTGCTAGGCTGGTTCATCGAGCCCTCCTTGAACGTTCTCACCGTTCAACTTCTTTGCGCCAACCTGACGCGGTTTGTGCTTATTTTCGGGGGAATACTTAGGTAAATCTTGGCAATTGCCGCTCCATTGTTGTCGCCACACGTAAACCATTTGTTTTCAGCGATGGAGAGTGGCAATCATAATGCTCAATTGACAATTACTGTCAGTCCTGATGCGGAAGAGTGTCGTACAAATCGTTCAAAGTCGCTGGTACATGATTCATCATGCGCCCGAGACACGCCTAATTCGTTCGACCATCCACCCGTCTCGGAAGCGACTACGCCTCACTCGTACCTCAGCGCCACCATTGGATCGACTCGCATCGCGCGGCGCGCGGGGATGTAGCTTGCCCAGAGCGCAACTATGAAGAGGACGACAGCAACCGCGGCAAATGTCACCGGATCGTGCGCCGTCACCTCAAACAGCAGGTTCGTCATCAACCGCGTCAATGCGAAAGCAGCGCCGATTCCAATCGCCACGCCCACCAGTGCCATCTTCGCGCCCTGCTTCAAGACCATTTGCAGCACGTCTCCACGCTGGGCCCCGAGCGCCAGGCGAATTCCAATTTCGCGCATGCGTTGCGACACAGTGTAAGAAATCACGCCATAGATGCCGATGATCCCCAGCACCAGCGCCATTGCCCCCGCAATCCCGAGCATCACAAGCGTGAAGGAAGTTCGCGCCACCGATTTGTCATACACTTCCTCCATCGTCCGCACTGATGCCAGCGGCAAGTTCGAGTTCACCGACCACACCACCGCTCGAACTTCGTCCAGAAAACTTTGCGTCCCAGCGCGCTCGCTTCGTATCACGAACGTCACCGTCCGTACCGTGTCCGCAGTCTTGCGCCCGAACAGGTATTCCATCATCGGTGGCCAATAAACGATTTCAGGCGCCTTGTCCTGCACACCTCTTTCTCGAACATCCTGTATCACGCCGATCACCTCATGCCATGGCATCGAGGAAAACTCCCGCAATTGTTTGCCAATCGCCTCCTCCGGCGTGCCCCATATCTCTCGCGCCAAATTCTCCGAAATCATCACTACTGGTCGCAGTCCGTATACGTCACTCCACGTAAATTCCCTGCCCGCAATCAATCGTGTTCCCGCCGTTTGCAAAAAGCCTGGAGAAATATACTTGTACAGATACAGCGGTGCCATCACGTTGTCGGGGTATGTCTTGTCTTGGGCAAAGATGCAGTCCCAGTCCGAATCGAAACCTTCCATCGGCATTTCGCTCACCAGCCCCGCAGACTTCACGCCGGGGGTCGCTGCCAGTTTCTCCAGAATTTCGTTCTGAATGCGCAGCACTCGCTCCGGCTCTGCTACCAGCGCGTCCGGAATCGAGATGCGCATCACCTGGAGATGCTGGGGGTCCGTGAACCCTGGGTCGACCGTTCGCAATGCTCGGAACGTTCGGATCATCAAGCCCGCGCTTACGAGCAGCACGAGTGCCATTGCCACCTGACCCACTACGAGAATGTTGCGGGCGCGGTGGCGCTCCCGGCTCGCGTTCGCTGCCCGGCCTCCGCTGCGGAGAGCTAACGATGCCCGCGGCCCGGCATATTTCAGCGCAGGAATTAGCCCGAGGAATAAACCGGAAAGCACTGCAAGCAGCACAGTAAACCCGAGCGTCCGCGCATCCAGCGAAATCTCACTTAGGCGCGGCAGATTCGTCGGGCCAATGGCCAATAGCAGACGCACCCCGGCATAAGCGAAGGCAGCGCCGAGAGCTCCGCCCATCAGCCCCAGCATCACGCTTTCAACGAGGAGTCCTCGGACCATTCGTCCCCATCCCGCGCCAAGCGCGGCGCGAACGGCTAGTTCCTGCTGTCGCGCCTCGATTCTCACCAGCAACAGGTTCGTCACGTTAGCGCACGCGACGAGCATCACCAGCCCGATCGTTCCCATCACCACCCAGAGAACGTCGCTGACGTTGCCAATGACTTCTCGCTTTAATGGACGAATCATCGGTGTAATCTTCCATGTCTCGTAGAAATGCGGATTCGTGCCAGGACCATTTGTCCAGGAGTCCATCCAGATTGGCAACATGCGCGTAAGATCGGCATTAGCTTCCGCGATGGTGAAACCGGTTTTCAGCCGCGCGACCCCCTCGAACCCGAATCCCGCAAGGATCAAATTGCGGCGGTCAAACGCGAGCGGCACCATGACGTCGAAATCGGTATCGACCAACCGGGAGCCTTTATGGGTAACGCCGACTATTTCTCGAGGCCGCGCATCCACTGTAATGTTGCGCCCGATGATCGACTGGTCTCCGCCGAACTGCCGCTGCCAGTAGCCATAGCTGATCATTACGCGCTGCGGGCCGCGCGGAACTTGATCTGCCTCGGAGAGCCATCGCCCAACTGCAGGCGGAACGTCCAGCGCCTGAAGTACGCCATCGCTGACTTCAACTGTACGCACCTGCTCCGGCTCAGCCACGCCTGTAACGCTCGCGGTTCCGGTAACCCACACTCCCATCGACTGGAATGCGCGATTGTGCTCGGCGTACGTGAAATACATCGAGGGTGAAAGGTGCAGGCCGCTCTCGAAATCCGCTAGTCCTGGCGCGCCAGGAGCGATTTGGTGCAGCGATACTAACTGCTCAGCATTTGGATAGTTCAGCGGTTTCAGCAGCACGCTACTCACCACGCTGAACACCGCCGTGTTCGCGCCGATTCCTATCGCGATTGTCAGCAACGCTACTGCGGTAAACGTCGGGTTGCGGCGGAGCGCGCGCAGGCCATAGCGGATGTCCGCAAGAAATTCTTCAACGGAAGGCCAGCGCCAAACGTCTCGACTGTCCTCTTCCGTCAACGTCACATTCCCAAACTCCCGGCGAGCGGCGTACGTGGCCTCTTTCCTGGACATACCTCTCGCAACCAACTCCTCGATCTTCTTTTCAAGGTGCTCCCGAATCTCTTCCGACAGCTCACCGTACAGTCGACGCCGCGAAAATAGTTGCTTCAGCCACATCACGATTCACCTGTTGCTAGAGCACATCTAAGCTTTTCGAACATCGTTCAAAAATCTTCACTCGTACCTCAGCGCCACCAGCGGATCGACACGCATCGCGCGGCGCGCGGGGATATAACCAGCAATAAGTGCTACGCCGGAAAGAATGCACGTGGCTACTGTCAGAGTTACAGCGTCGCGCGCGGGGAGCCCAAACAACAGACCCTGCAGGACCTGCACGGCCGCTAGTGACATGCCCAGGCCGGCTGTTATTCCGCACCCCAGAATTGTGCCCACATCTCTCGCCACCAAAAGCAAAATCGACCTCGGCTGCGCCCCAAGAGCCATGCGGATGCCAAATTCGCCTTGCCTCTGGGATACGAGGTAGCTCAGCGTTCCATAGAGACCAATCATGGCGAGCAGCAAGGCCAGTGCGCCAAAGAAGCCCGAGAGCAGCGCCAGCAAACGCTCCTGAACCATCGAGTCGTTCACTTGCTCGGCAAGCATGTGAAACTCCAGCGAAATTCCCTTGTTCACTTCGCCGACCGCACTTTGAACTGGCCCTAGAAGCTCCGAGGGCCGCATCGCCGTGTGCAACTCGAAGACTTCTGCCTTAGGTCGTTCAGGATAGGGGTACTGGGTGTCAGGAAAGAATGCAGTCGGATGGGTGTCCTCGCGAACCGACTCGTACTTGGCATCCTTGACGAGTCCGACGATCTCGATAGGCGGGCCGAATTCCCCGGAAACTTGCTGCAGACGAAAAGTCCTGCCAATGGGATTCAGGTTTGGAAAGAACCGCCGCGCCAAGGTTTGGTTGATGATCGCCACTCTCAGGCTAGTCCCAGTATCGCCGCTGGTGAAGTTGTGACCGCCCAGCAACGGCATATGCAGAGCTTCAAAGTATCCCGGCGAGACGGAATTGAGCCACGTTTCCGCTTCTCTGTTCGTCAGGGCATGGGACCAGTCTGTCTTGATGGGCTGACTCCACGCGCCTCCCTCCATCGGACTCATCATCGATCGACCCACAGAAACAAGGCCAGGCAAAACGCGGAGCCGCTCTTCGATGGTTTCGTAAATGGCGACCTGCCGGTCCGGTGGCACCTTTGCTACTTTAAGATCAGCAGCCACAAGCAGGACGTTGTTACGGTCAAAACCGATGTCGAGCGTCGCGAGCTTAGTAAAACTTCGCAACAACAGGCCAGCCGCCACTAAGAGAACAAGAGAGAGCGCCGCTTGCGCGGCCACGATCCATTTGCGTGTGCGAAAGCGCAACGGCCGCTCGATTTCAAGCGCCTGGCTTCCTTTCATGGCCGAAGTCAAAGAAACTCGCGTGGAACTTAGCGCAGGTAGAAGACCAAACAGAATGCCGGTAACCACCGCAATCGTTGCCGTGAAGCCAAGGACGCGGCCATCGGGAGAGAGATCGAGGAAGACAGCATTACGATGCGTGGAGATGTAGCGAACCAGCAGAGCCGTACCCCAGTGCGCGAAGAGGATGCCCAACATTGCCCCTGCCAACGAAAGCAGGACGCACTCCGTTAGCAGCTGGCTAATCAAACGCTTGCGGCTTGCGCCCAATGCTTGCCTTACCGCTATCTCCTTGTGACGTGTAGCGGTGCGCGCCAGCATCAGACTCGCGATGTTGGCGCAGGCAATGAGCATTACTAGTGCGACCACGGCCATCAGAATATCGAGCGGCCGCTCAAACTGACGCCGCATACCAAATTCGGAAATGCCGGTGGCGGCAGGCGCGGCCATCAACGTGAGTTTCAAGAAGCGTCGCTGCCCATCGGGAGAAAAGTCCTCAGGCAACGCGGCTGCGAAGATCGCCGGTGAGATCACCTTTAGCCGCGCGGTTGCTTGCAGTCGGCTGATTCCCGGCTTGACTCGCCCCGCCACCTTGAGCCATCACCAACTGCGACTGCCCAGTCTTGATTCTTTGTTGTCAAACAGGGCCGTAGCACAAATAGGCACGGCTACGTCGAACTTTTCGCCCACGTTCAATCCGTAAAAGCCAGGCGGCGCGACGCCTATTACTTCAAAGGGTTGGCTGCGAAGTGATAAGGTGCCACCTATAGCGCTATCCACCCCGCCGTAGCGCTCCTGCCAAAACCCGTAGCTTATTACGGCTACTGCGGGACAGCCTCGACGGTCGTCGGAATCCACAAACAACCGGCCAGCAGCGGGGCGAAGCCCCAACGCATTGAAGAAGCCGCCGCTCACCCAAATCCCGTTCGCCAGACGAACCGCACCGCCCTGGGCAAGGTCGAACTTGTCTTCGCCCCAGGAGAAAGCACCGGAGAAAACGTCCTGACGGTCGCGTATCTGTTCCCATATCGGACTCGTGAAGCTAGCGCCTTCACCACTCCAGTCCGGATCGTCATATTGTACCTGCAGTAATTCATCCGGCTTCTCGACAGGCAGCATCCGCAGCATGACGGCATCAATAAGACTGAAGATCGCGGTGTTCGCGCCGATGCCTAGGGCGAGGGTCAGAATGACAACCAGCGTGAATGCTGGAGACTTGCCGAGCGTCCGCAACCCATAGCGAACATCTGTTAGAAAATTTTCAACGAATGTCCACCGCCAAATCGCGCGGCCATCCTCTTCCGTCAGCGTCACGTTCCCAAACTCGCGCCGAGCAGCGTAGGTGGCTTCCTTCCTGGACATGCCGCCCGCAACCAACTCCTCAATCTTCTCCTCAAGATGCTCCCGAATCTCTTCGGAAAGATCACCGTAGAGCCGCTGCCGTGCAAACAATCGCTTGAGCCAACTCATGATTCACCCGGCGCTAACACCCGCGTAATTCCTTCAAGCATCTTTTCAAATCGCGATACTTCATGCTCCAGATGCTTCGCTCCCTTGACCGTCAGCTTGTAAGTACGCACGCGCCGATTCGTGGACGAAATGCCCCAGTCGGCTTTCACCAACTCTTCCTTTAGGAGTCGCTGGAGAGCCGGATAGAGCGAGCCTTCTTCGATCTGGAGCAAATCATCGGACGCTCGCTTGATGTGCTGCGCCAGGGCATACCCATGCAGAGGCTGCCGCTTCAGCGTTCGGAGAATCATCATCTCCAGTGCTCCAGGAAAGAGGTCTCGCTGCTCGCGGTTTTTCATGGGTAGGAAGTTCTCTCCAGGCCTCGATTCTAACTACTGTTAGTCTAGGCCTAGAGCAAAATAGTATGAGCTTGGGAATTCGCTGTCAAGAGGAAAACGAGTCACGCTCGCCGCACTCTGGTGTCTTCAACTCGCCGCCGCTGCCACTTCTTTCTTCCTGGAAAGGTTCCACAACTGAATATACGGCTCCAGGTCCTTCATCATTTTTTGGAATTGCGCGATGTCCAGCGATTGCGCGCCGTCGCTGATGGCTTTTTCCGGCGCGGGATGCACTTCCACGATCAATCCATCAGCGCCAATGGCCACGCCCGCGCGCGACAATGCCGGCACCAAGCTCCGTTTTCCGGTCGCGTGGCTCGGATCGAGAACCACCGGAAGATGCGTCAATTCATTCAGCGCGGGAATCGCAGCAATGTCGCAAGTGTTGCGCGTCACCGTTTCAAATGTGCGAATGCCCCGTTCGCATAAAATCACGTCGGCATTTCCGTGCGCCGTAATATATTCTGCCGACATCAGCAGCTCTTTCACCGTGCTGCTCAATCCGCGTTTCAGCAGTACCGGACGTCCACATTTTCCGAGCGCTTTCAGCAGCATGAAGTTCTGCATGTTTCGCGCGCCCACCTGCATCACGTCCGCATATTTCGCAACCAGGTCCACGTCGCGGTCGCTCATCACTTCCGTGATAATCGCGAGCCCCGTCGCCTCTTTCGCTTTCTTCAGCAGCTTCAAACCTTCTTCCTCCATCCCCTGAAAATCGTACGGCGAAGTCCGTGGCTTGAACGCGCCGCCGCGCAGCATTTTCGCGCCGGCTTTCGCCACGCCTTCCGCCGCCTGCATGATCTGTTTTTCCGATTCCACTGAGCACGGCCCGGCCATCACCACGAATTCCCCGCCTCCAATTTCCGTTCCATTCACTTTGATTTGCGTTTTTTCCTTGCGGAATTCCTTGCTCACGAATTTGTACGGAGCCGAAATCCGCACCACGTTGTCCACCTGCGGCATGGCTTCGATCGATTCCATGCACGCGGTTACATCCCCCACCCCGACCACGCCGATTACCACGCGTTCCTCCCCTTCGATGGAGTGCACCTTGTATCCGAAGTGCTCCACTTGTTTTCGAACCTCGTCAATCTCTTCCCGTGTTGCATGCAATTTCATGGAGATGATCATTTTCCCGGTCCTCTCGATTTATTTTTCGCCCCTAAAACAAAAAGCCCACTCGGCTGGCGAGTGGGTCGAAAACTTTTTTCTGTTGATTCGCTTACAGAAACGCCCCACGCCGCCTGGATGGATTCCAAGTAAATCGATACCAGCGATAGGAGTTGGCGATCTCGGCGTTCATGACCAATGCAGTGTAATTCTTCTTCTCTCAGGATTCAACAAATTCTTTGAGCCAACAATGGCGCAATGAAACCCATGCGGACGCATGCAGGACTCAGAAAAACAGCACCGCGATGCGATAGTGCGAAAATCCCGGAGCAACATTCGCGCGGCACGCTCCCACAGCGGCTTTACTGTAAGGCCCGCTCCGAATCTTTTTTTCGATATCCTCCGGCAATTTGCTCAGGTCGAAAACTTCAAAACGCATCATCGATTTTGCCGCGCCCTCCGCAAGTCCCGCGTCGCTTCGGCAGGTTCTCCGCGCTTCCTCCGTCGCGCTCGCAGAATGGAATCCCATCGCAGCGAGCAAAGAAACCACCTTCTGTTCCTGCTGCTCCACGCTCAATTCCGGGACTATCTGCGAAAAATCCTGCACCGCGAACAGCCCGCCCGGCCCGTGCACGGCGGCAATGCCGACGGAAGTGAGCCGCGGGTCCAAAATATTTCTTCGGTGGCCGGGAGAATCCATCCAGCCGGCATGAATGATTTGAGGGCTCGCGCCAACGGCGATGTTTTCGGCGATGACGCTGAAGCGCGCACCGGCTTCCGCGAGACGTCCTTCAAGATTGGATTCGTTGGGGAGCTGGTGCTCGAGCATGTTCAGATTCGCCATGCGGAGAGCGTGCCGGCGGGCGGCTTTGAAGAGAACATCGTCCCATTGCAGCGCGGAGAGGCCTTGCGCGGCGCGTTCACGATTGAGAGCTTCGAAAAGCTGGCGCTCCGAATCGTTGCGCTGGAGTTGCACGTTCGCGCTCGCGGAAATAAAAAAAAGAACAGTAGCGGCGAGGAGAACTCTTGAATTTCTCATCGCGGCGGCCAGGAGAAATTTAGAAATTCTCATCGCAGCAAGGAGAAATTTTAAATTCCTCATTGCGGCGAAAATCAGCCGCGAACGCGAACGGCGCTGAAGCTGAGGACCACGTGCCCGCCGGAAGTCGGACGGCCGAAGCTCAGCATGGGGCTGAAGCGCGAGAAAAGCAGAATCTGGTCAAGCTGGTGGCGGAGCTCCACACTCGTGGGCCCGGAGAGAATCTGGTAATCGGTCATTTGGCCGTGCGAGTCCACGGTGACATCAACGAGCAGGCCATGCGGCAACGAAAGTTCAAGGTCCTGCTCCTCCGGCGCCCAAGATTGCGGGTAGTCCGAAAGAGAAACCAGTTCGGCGGGGCGCATCAGGTTGAGAGCCACGTCGTTCTGCACGGCGCGCACAGTGGCGCCCGGCAAAATCATCTGGAGCACCAGAATGAAAACAAGAATAGCGGAGAAGAAGCCGCCCGTGGCCGGGACGGTCAGGGGCCGGAAAACGTTGTCGAGCAGAATTTCCGCGCGATCCTTGATGCGGCGAACACGGCTCGCCCAATCCCGCGAATGTTGGCCCTGCGCAGCAGCAACTTTAATGCGGATGGCGAGATCGGCAGGCGGAACGTTCCTGGGAACGCGCGAAAGCATGACGGCCAGCTTGCGGAAACGTTCCAATTCTTCGCGGCAAACGCTACAACCTTCGAGATGCTGCCGAACCTGGATGCGCTCCGCGACGCGCGCTCCGCCAGTTATAGCATCGTCGAAATAAGCAGCCAATTTAGTTCGTACTGTATTGCACTTCATGGGAGCCCCTCGCCCGCGGAACTTGCCCGCGGGGATTTTGCCTCTGGTGACTGCAAACCGGCTAACCCCTCGGAAGAAAACGTGAACCTGCGCGCGGCAGAAAACGCATCGCCGAAAGGCGACGGCCGCGATTCGGAAACATTGCCGTGCGAAGACGTTTGCCCGCGGCCCGCATGAATCTGCTGCGCGCCCAAGAGCGGCTCGAGAATTTCCTTTAGCGCGCGACGCCCGCGAAGGATGCGGGACTTCACCGTGCCGACGCTGCATTCCAAGACTTCGGAAACTTCCTCGTAACTCAGGCCTTCCAGATCGCGCAAAATCACCGCGCTGCGAAAGACCTCCGGAATCTGCTGCAAAGCGCTGTGGACGACCGTTTGAGTTTCCAGGGCCGCGAGTTGCTCGAAAGGCGTGGCGCAGAGATCCTCGATTTCGATGCGCGCATGACCTTCTTCCGGTTCGGCGTCGATGGAGACATTTTTCTGCAAGTGGCGCTTGAACCAGCGCTTGTGATTCAGCGCTTCGCGAATCGCGATGCGGTAGAGCCACGTTTTCAAAGAGCTGCCCTGGCGGAAATTGCGAATGCCGCGAAAGGCCTTCAAGAAAACTTCCTGGGTGCCGTCGGCGGAATCGGAAGTATCGCCGAGCATGCCGAGAATGAGGTTATAGACCGGTCCATGATAGTGGGTGACGAGCCAGTCGAAGGCCGTCTCCGAGCCGGCTTGCAGCTCATGGACAAGATCGGCTTCATCGCGGCCCCAAGAAAGGGCGCTAGCCCAATCGGACACTGCCGGCCTTTCCGGCCCGCTGCTGAAAAGCGAGCCACGCTGCTAAGGGGTCAACGTTAGAACGCCTTGGCGTTAGAACGGTGGACCCAGGCCTTTTTTGCGAGTGCGACCATTTTGCTCAGGGTTTGTAAGTACAAACCCTGAAACCCGAACGGTCGACTTGCAACCCCGAATGAATCGGGGTAAATCGGGAACGCCGTGAAGCAGGTCCCCGATGTCCGCTCACTAGTCTTAGACACCGAGGAAAGCGGACTTGTTTCCTCGGATCGTGAAGAAATCCCGTGCCTTCGCGGATTGTGGCACCAATGGCGTTTGTCTGCAATGGGACGGATGGTCCCGACCGGTCGGGACCTCCCGCTCCACAATTGCGGAGAGCTTCGGCTGGAATTTTGGGGGTACCACCCCGGGTGGTTTTGGGCAAAGAGTGCGGAAGCAGCTGAAAATAAAGGGGTTGACTTTTTTCACGACGCAAAATAGTGCGCAAAGCTATGATAAGAAAGGAGTTGACTTCAGTGGCGAGTGATCAGCGACGAATTCTGCGGCCCGGTGGCCCTCACATTTTTGTAACGATATGATATGACAGGGTTTAAGAGGTGGTGGTCGGCAAACGATATGATTCCATGGGAGTTAGGAGAAGATGGGTGGCAAGTACAGACTGGACGGGGAGAAGAAACAAGATCGCGGCGAGCATGTTGAGCCTGAATCACCCTGAAGGATAGATGGAAGTAAGGATTGGTTAAGTGTTTTGCAGTGAATGGTAGAAATTGGGGGTTGAACGGTAGCGAAGGCGGGTTGAACAGCAGCGGGCGCGCGAATGGGAAAATAGGCAAAGTCAAAAGCCCCAGGTGTGAAACCGACCGAGGGGCATCCGGCCGCAGCGTCACCCTTTTGCAACGGGTCTAGTTCACACCGTTCTTCGGGTCCCAGGAGCCTTGCTCTTTGCGAACGTAGATGATCTGGCCGATGTGATACGCGTTGTGGTCGGCGACGAGGAGAATCTCGCGCAGGTAGGTCTGGCCGGTGCCGTGCGGGATTGCGGCCAGGAGATCGACCTTCGGGTTCGCGGTCAGGCGTTGCAACACCTTCCGATCGCGGCGGTAGCC
>Ga0134069_1000244_pt1 | contig 13202 bp, 16 predicted proteins | sample 15_taG_8_FD_128869 | JGI IMG/M metagenome (GOLD analysis project Ga0134069, IMG submission 128869) | Grasslands soil microbial communities from the Angelo Coastal Reserve, California, USA - 15_D_Wat_40cm_2_24_1 metaG | ecosystem: Environmental > Terrestrial > Soil > Grasslands ...
CGCCCGATCCGGCTCCGGCCGGCACGGAGTCAGGACCCTCCCAGGACGACGCGACAACGCGACAATCCGCGCCAGATGCGGATTTCCGGGCCGAAGAGGACGCGACGGCCAGCGAAGATGTCGCGTCGTCGAACGATGCGGAAACCCTTGCGGCAGAAGGCTTGTCGCGTCGTCGCGTCGTCAACCCTGGGGTCGGACCGACCGATGGCACCGACATCGCTGGGAGCGTCTCATGAGTCCGCGACGCATCGGCGCCGACGGTCAGTCCGATCAACTCCTGGACGTGCACCAGGCTGCGGCCATGCTCTCGATGAAGCCATCGACCCTGTATCGGTGGGCGTACGAGCGGCGGATTCCCGTCGTGAAGCTGTTTGGCCGGCATGGGGCGCTGCGGTTCCGTCTGAGCGTGATCGAGAAGCTGATCGCCGCTTCCGAGCGACCGGCCCTCTCGACCACGAACATGGTTGACATTGAGTAGCACAAAAGCTACTGGCCATGTCAACGGTGGAGACGATCAAGCGGATGCTGAAGGCGAAGGGCGTGAGTCTCACGAAGCTGGCGAGCCTGACCGGTCTTCACCGGATGGCGCTCGCACGCGCCGAGCGCCCGGGTCAGGACGTGAAGGCATCGACGGTCGCCGCGATAGCCGAGGCGCTCGGCGTACCGGTGTGCGAGCTGTTCGAGCGGACGGGACATGAGCGAGGACGAGCGAAGCCCGCGAAGCGATAAGCGGCCCCCACGCGGCGTCTTCGAGCGCCCGAGGGGTTCCGGCGTTTGGTGGGTGTGCTACTTCGACGAGAATGGCCGCCGGCACCGCGAGAAGGTCGGCCCGAAGGCGCTCGCCACGAAGGTCTATCAGAAGCGGAAGAACGAGGTGCAGGAACGGCGCTTCTTCCCCGAGCGCATCCGCCGTCGCGACGTGCTGCTGGCCGACTTCTTCAAGGACTACCTGGCGCGAGTGAAGGGCCGGCTGCGCTGCTACCGCGAGTACGAGCGGTACGCAAAGCGCCTCGCCAGCGCCTTCCCGGGCCGGACCCTCCGCCAGCTGCTCCCGGGCGACATCGACCGGTACGTCGCGAAGCGGTTGCAGGAGGTGTCGCCAGCGACCGTGAACCGGGACCTGCAGTTCCTCAAGCACGTCTTCTACGTGGCGATGAAGGACGGTCTCTGCGAGCGGAACCCGGTGCGCGAGGTTCGCCTCTTCAAGGAGAACAACCAGCGCGTGCGGTTCCTCACCGAGGACGAGGAGGCGCAGCTCCGTGAGGCAGTCGGCGAGGACGAGTGGCCCATGGTGGCGGTCGCGATCCACACTGGCCTCCGACAGGCTGAGCAATTCAACCTGCGTTGGGAGCACGTCGACTTTACGACCGGCATCATCACGATCCCGCGGTCGAAGCACGGCGAGGCGCGCCGCATCCCGATGAACGACACCGTCCGAGACCTGCTCCGCGCCCTACCCTCCCGACTCAAGAGCGCCCTGGTGTTCCCGAGCACCACTGGCGAGACCGCCGTCGACGCGCGGAACTACATGAACCGCGTCTTCGTCCCTGCGCTGGAGAAGGCTCGTATCGCCGGCTTCCGGTGGCACGACCTCCGGCACACGTTCGCCTCCCGGCTCGTGATGTGAAGGGCGTCGATCTCCGCACCGTCCAGGAGCTGCTCGGCCACAAGACGATGGCGATGACACTGCGCTACTCGCACCTGTCCCCAGGGCACCAGCTCGATGCCGTCCGGCGCCTGGACGCGGCCACCGACGATCGAGGAACTGCCACCGGTACAGCCACCGAGCAGCCCGGCGAGAAAGCTGCGACGGGCGGTAGGGCGGAAGTCCTCGACCTACCAGTGGAACCGAAGCGCGCCCGCCCCGACTCGAACGGGGGACCTGCAGGTTCGAAGCCTGAGGACCGCACTCACGCAGCCCGTCTGAAACCATCCGAGCCCCGTGAGGACGGGACCGGCAACCGGTCGCCGCGATGTGAGATGGGCGGAGATGGGCTGGGTGCGGGCACAGTCGGGGCACAGTCGGGACGTGGCCCCGAGCACTTGCGCCAGGGCGGGCATCGAGTTGTCTCCTCTCGAGGGCTTCGTCCATGCGGAGGCCGCGGAGCCCCTGACTGGGAGGCGCTAGAAACCGTCTGGCAAGCTGCTCTAGAGGGCTCCGCGGAGGATCGCTGTGCTCGCCGCAACCGGGGCGCATCGCAAGGCGAGAAGTCGCTGAGTCGCGGGCGACCCGCGGCGCCCGACCACCGCCGCCGGCCGCTGCGATGTCTCGCCCCCCGGGGGCCAGAGCCCTCAGGGATTAGTACAGGGCAGCTGGCCCGACCCCGCCGGATCGTCGCCGAAGGCCCCGATCTTGAAACCCGGTCCTTGGCTGTTGATCCCCGTGATGTTGGAAGCGGCGTTGGGGCAGGGGTACGCGATGTCTTGCGTCGTGGGGAACACCCACCTGCCATTCGGGTCGACGTAGGTGTGGAAGGGGAACTCCGTCCCAGCGAGCGGTCCACCGACGAATCTGACGCGCTCACACAAGGTGCCATCGCCGTTGTAGGTGTAGTCAGTCTCGGTGACCACCGGCATGGTCTCGTAGGGCTTGAACGCGCAGCCGGGGCCGCTCCCGCTCAGCTCGACGTTGCCCTTCGTGCAATGCTTGCCACCGGAGCCGTCGGGGTTCGGGAGGTACTTGGCCGTCCCGATGAAGGTGAAGAAGCAATCGGGGCCGAACGACCCCGTGGCCGCCGCCATGTAGGTGCCTCGCTCCGTCCCCGGCTTCGGCGGATGGTCGTAGTCGTAGGGCGTCGTCATGGTGATGTCCGCACGACCTGTCGCGCCCCACAGCAGGACGCCGAGGAATGCTGCCAAACATCGTTCGTGTCTCATTCGGATATCCTCCCTTTCGAGGGCCTCGCCGGTCGGGTGGCGGCCCCTGACCTGAAGGCGCCAGAAACCGTATAGCATCTGCCAGAGGACAGGTTTCGCCCCGCGACAGGAGCGCGGCGCGCATGCAGGATGCGCTTACACTCGAGCGCAGGCACCTCATCGTTCGGCAAGCGCGAACACTGGGCGGGTCACGCCCCGATCTCCGCCGACCGGCCCCGGTGCCGCCGGTACATCTCGGCGGCCCAGCGGCACACGGGCCGGCTCACCAGCGCGTCACGCCAGCGCGTCACCGGCCGGCGCGGGCAGCGGGCCCGGGGGCCGATAGGGGAACTCGGGCGGGAGTACCACTGGCGCGAGGAGCGCGGCGGCGGTCAGGTCGGCGACGCTGAAGCGGTCGCCGACCAGATAGCCGGAGGGCCGAAGCTCGGCCTCGAGACGGTCGAGCGCCGCGAGCACCTTCTCGCGACTCCGCGCCGCGCTGCCGGCGTCGATCTTCATGTCGGCCTTCATCACCACTCGGAGGGCGGGGAAGAGGGCGCGGTAGAGGCGTTGCGTGACCGGCCCGTACCCCAGCGTGAAGGCGGCAGCCGCGAACTCGGTCTCCGGCAGGAGCTCGTGGAAGAGCGCGCGCCGCACGTGCGGGCCGAGCTCCTCGTCGAAGAAGTCCTCGAGCTCGAGCGCCCGGCGGCGGTCGGTCGCGTCGGCCGGGTAGAGCGCCGGCTCGGGCCGCAGGCGCTCGAGGCGCTCGATTCTGCGCGTCGAGTCGTGGATCGTCTCGCCGTCGAGCACGAGGACCGGCAGCGCCTTCTGCCCCGTCATCCAGAGGACGCGCGGGACGTGGAAGCCGGGCAGGAGCGAGCGGCGCACGTGCGCGATGCCCTTCCAGTCGAGCGCCCAGCGCGCCTTCTCGTTGTAGTGCGAGAAGCGGAACTGCAAGAGGACGGGCGGTGCCAACGCTACTCGCCCTCGGCCAGGTGGTCGACGCAGCCGCTCGGAAACCCTCCTGGCGTCACGATTCGCGTGCACAGCGAGCCGTCGGGCGCGCTTCAGCTATCGGTGGTCAGGGTACGGCGAACAGCTCGAGGGTGTCGCTCCAGTACGCGCGAGTGAGGCCCTCGGGCGTGTTGCAGTCCGAGTCGTTGAGTATGTCGGTGAGGAACTGTGCTTGCTCTGACCCGACGACGTTGCCGTCGCGGTCATACAAGACGATCGGGGCGGTGCCCACCACGCCGATCGTGCCTTCGACGTACGCGATGGGGGGAAACCCCGTCGCGGTGGCGTGGAGCGGCATCCCGACCAAGCAGGACGTGCCGGGGTCGGCCACGCCGCGGAAGGTGAGCACCCCCGTGCACCCTTCACCCCCGCCGAGCTCGCCGGTCGCCGTGAACTCGATAGGTTCCGTCGACGGGAAGTCCGTGACGCCCGGGCTGAATGTTATAACGCCGGTGGGCGCGTCCGGGGTGCCACCCCACGTGCACACCAGGGTGCCACGATCCGGCGCCGCCCGACTTGCCGTCGCCTGCACGAGTGCCAGCGCCACGACGGCGATTGCGATGCTTTGGAGTCCCGCTCGCATGAGATATCCTCCCTTTCGAGGGCCTCGCCTGAGGGCGGGAGGCCCTGACCTGGAGGCGCTAGAAACCGTGTAGCAATTGCCAGAGGCGCGGGCGTGTCCCGGGACGGGAGCGCGGCCCGAGGCGGCTATCGCCCTCACACCCTCCAGCGCACGGGCTCGTCGGGCACCACGTAGCTGCAGACCGTGCCGGTCCGGATGTACCGACGGAGGTGGCTGGCCAGCGCGGGATGCACGCGCGCGATGTGCGCGAGGCTGAAGCGAATTCGCGAGGCGACCGCCTTCCGGGCGCGCTCGATCGGGCTGCCGGCCCGTCGACCGCGGCCGCCCAGGCCAAAGGCGGACGCCAGCTCCCCGGCGATGAAGTCGAACTCGGCGCGCGCCCGCGCCACACGTCCCTCGTCGTTGCAGCGCTCGGCGTCCTCGAGCTCGCGGTGCAGCCCCGCCAACCGTTCCCGGTAGTCCGCCCGTGCCCGATGGTCGAGGACGGCGTCTCCGGAAGCCCCTCGGGACACCCTGAGACCCTGCGCAACGAGGTCCGCGGCGGGGGTGCTGCGCGGGTCGGGCGGCGCGCCCGCGGAGGCGGCGATCAGGTCCGCGACGTGGATATCCCTGCCCCGGTTGGCGAGCAGGATCGCGATGTCGCCGAGGCCCTTGCTGTGCTTCAGCCGCACGGACGTGCCCGCGTAGATGACGGTCCAGACATCTCCCTCGTTGCGAAAGACCGCCTCGCCATCGGCCGGCTCTTGCGCACCGGCGGTCGGCGCGGCGTCGAGGCCGAGACGGCGCACCTTCGCCACGAGGCCGTCCATCCCGAGCTCCCGCGCCGTGGCGAGTGCGCTCGTGAGCAGAGCCGCGGCCTCGCCACGGCGCGCGCCGGCATCGCGCGTGAGGAGCAAGCGGGCATGCGCGAGCTGGGTCCACGCGAGAAAGGGTCGCGCGCCCATCCGCTCGTGCACCGTCGCCGCGTCCTCGTAGTGGCGAATCGCGTCGGCGACGCGGCCGAGCGTCGAGGCCAGCAGGCCGAGGTGGTAGGAGACCGACCCCCAGCAGGCGAGCCCCGCGGCGAAGATCCCGACGCGACCGGCGTAGGGCATCAGGAGCTCGTAGAGCTGCGCCGCGCTCGTGCGGTCGTTCAGCTCTGCGGCGACGGCGGAGAGAAGGCTCATCGAGACCACCCAGGCGCCGTCGCGGGGCAGCGGAAAGCCCTCCTTCGCCAGCGCGGAAAGCTCGCGCCGCGCTTCGGCCTGACGGCCCGTTTCGCTCCACACGAACGCACGGGCGCAGCGCTGGAACATCGTGGCGGGCACGCCAGTACGGGGTTGCGACCGTCCAACGAGCTGATCCAGACAGCCCTTGTGAAAGTGGAGGAGGAATGTCTGAATCTCGTGGCGCAGGATCGGTTGGACATCGGGCTCCCGCTGACCGAGCTCGACCGCGCGCTGCGCCTGCTCCTCGCCGTCGGCGAACCGGCCGTCCATGATCGCGCGCGTCGCCCGCCACATCGCCAGGTCCGTCAGGTAGAGCGGCTGGCGCAGCTCGCCGGCGATCTGTGCCCACGCCTCGATCTCGCGGTCGGTGGCGACCACGTCGCCGTGCTCGAGGAATCCGACGATGCGAAACCTGTGTCCGAGCAGCGCGAGCTCGCGGTCCCCCGTCCGCTCCCCGAGGTGCAGGATCTCGTCGGCGATCGCGAGGCGCTCCGCCGCTCCCTCCGGCCGCCAGAGGGCGATCCAGCGCGCACGGAGCACGGCGGCGAGAAGCCGCGGGTCGCCGAGCTGCCGTGCGAGCCTGACCGCCTCCTCGCTGAGCGCGACGACCCGCTCGGGCTCGGGCGCCCAGTAGAGATTGATCGCCAGGCGCGCGAGGAGCTGCGCCCGCAGCCCCGGGTCGCCGTCGCCGAGGCGGTGGAGCGCCTCCTCGAGGAGCTCGATGCGGGGTTGGTCGACGACCTCGCTCCGCACCCAGAGCAGGCGCGAGCCCTCCCCGGCGAAACCGAGCGCGCTGCGAGCCAGCAGCGGCGCGTCTCCGATCCGTCGCGCGATCTCGGCGGCCTGCTGGAACGTCTCGCGCGCCCCGCGCCCGTCGCCGGATTTCCACTGCACGTCGCCGCGCGCGAGCAGGAGCTCGCAGCGCTCGCGCTCGTCTCCGGGGCGCGCCAGCCCGAGGACCTCGAGCGCGGACTGGAAGTGCGCCGCGGCCGCCTCGTAGGCCAGCGAGGCCGCGGCATGCCGCCCGGCTCGCGTGCTGTACACGAGCGCCTTGTCGGCGCCCCGCGCCGGCGCAGCTTCCAGGAAATGATGGGCGAGCGCCGTCAGGTGCGGCGTCGGGTCCGTGCGGTGGACCTCCTCGAGGACCTCGCCGATCTGCCCGTGCAGCCGGATGCGCTCTGCGGGCCCCAGCTCCTCGTAGAGGGTCTCCCGGATCAGCGCGTGGGCGAATCGGTACCGCCCCACTCCGCCCGGCTCGCGGACGACGATCTCGCGGGCGAGGGCAGGGCCCAGCGTCTCGAGGAGCGCCTCCGGGTCGAGCCCGCACGCGCGGTGCAGGATGGCCAGGTCGAATTCGCGTCCGACGACCGATGCGAGCGCAAGGGCCTCCCGGGCGGGCGGCGGCAAGGGCGCGAGGCGGCGGCGGATCGCCTCGCGCACGCCCTGCGGCACCGGAAACCTCCCCGGGCTCGGGTCCTCGTGCCGCTCGAGCGCTCGCTCGGCAACGAGCAAGCGCACGATCTCGTCGACGAAGAAGGGATTGCCCTCGGTCTCCCGATGGACGGCACGGACGAGCACCGGCGCCGGGCTCCGGCCGATCGTCTCCTCGAGGAAGCGCCGCACCTCCTCCTCCCCGAGGCCGCGCAGCGGCACGTGGTGGCCGTCGCGGCCGAGCGCGCCCAGGATCTCGGCCACGGCCGGGGCCTGCCGGACCTCCACTTCCCGGTACGTGCCGAGGAGGAGAATCCGAACGTCGCGCAGCTCGTGCGCGAGGAACTGCAGGAGAAGGAGCGACGGCGCATCGGCCCACTGCAGGTCGTCGAGCACGAGGACGAGCGGCGTCCGCTGAGCGGCGCTCCGGAGGAGCGTCGCCACCGCGTCGAAGAGGTAGAAGCGCGCGTGCTCGGATCGCGGCGAGGTGGACAGCGCGGGGAGGTCTCGGAAGCGCTCGCCGAGCTCCGGGACGAGCGGCACGAGGTAGGGAGCGCCCGCGCCGACGGCGGGGCGCAGCTCCTCCGCGGGGACGCCCTGGAGAAGCGCCCGGATCACCTGGACCCACGGCCAGTAGGGCGGCGCGCCCTCGCCTTCCCAGCACCGTCCCCAGAGGGCGACGCCGCCGCGCTCGGCCGCCTCCCGAGCGAGCTCCTCCGCGAGCCGGGTCTTCCCGATGCCCGCTTCGCCGACGACGAGGAAGAAGCGCCCCCGCCCGCCGACGGCGTCCTCCAGGCCCGCGCGCAGCTCCGCGAGCTCACGCTGCCGACCCACGAAGACCGGTCCGGCGTGCATCTGGGAGGATCCTTGCGGCGGCAACGGGGTTTCTGTCAACTCACGCGGGTGAGCTTCTCACGCCCCGTAGCGTCATATGGGGGGAAGAGGAGGAAGGCGCGCGAGAGGGGGTACGGGGCAACGTCTGATGTCGGGGATTCTGTCAACTAGGCTGTTTGAGTTGCCTACGCCCCTTCTGGTCCTTCCGGGTGTCAGCAGCGCCCAGGTCTCCTGGCGCCCCAACATCTTCGGCGGGCAGGACTGCATCGGCCCCGAAGGGCGCTCCTCCTCGACGCCCAACGTCTTCGGTGGCTACGACACGACGTTCCCTGACGGCTCCCGCTCCTCGTCGCACCCGAACGTCTTCGGGGACGAGGACACGACGACGCCCAAGGGCACCATCGAGTCGAGGCCCAACATCTTCGGCGGCAAGGACTACCGCCTCGCGAACAGCGGGCGGATCGAGTCACGCCCGAACATCTTCGGAGGGCAGGACTTCAGGCAGCGTATACCACGTCGTGGAGTGCCGACCGAACATTTTCGGCGGCGAAGATTGCCGCTGACTCGGAGGGGGGCCAGCGCCTGCACCTGAAGGGATCGTCTCCCAGCGGAAGCCCGAGCACCTGCGACCTGCTCGACTTTTCCAGCCGAGGGTCTATAGGGCCGCCAGGAGACCGGGCTTATGCGGGGCGATGCTCAGCGGGAAGGGAGAGGCCGCCCTGATTCGCGGTGATCGGCGCGATCACCCTCGCGCCCCTCTTCGTAGGATCGGTATCGTGCTCGACGAGTCGAGGCGACACTCAGGGCCAGGGCGCCCGCCAGAGCCAATGACCAGAAAGCGGGCCGCCGGGATCAACCGCACTCCCCGGGAACACGCAACCGGCGGTCAAGACGGCGTGCCGCTCGTCGGATATGCTGCGAACCTGGTCGCGCAGGGGAGAACGCGATGCTCAAGGGGTATACCGCGCCACGAACACCGCTCGGCCGTTCGAGCCTCGTTCAACCGCCACCGTGGCACTATGTCGGAACGGCGCTCGCGGTGGAATATGACGCACGGCCCGAGGCCGTCGCCGCCTTTCTTCCCGCACCGCTGCGACCTGGCCGCGAAGCCCTTGCCGGGCGGTGCGCTGCGTACTTCTGCGATTGGCAGTTTGCAAGCGGAGAAGCCGCCGCCGGTGGCGAGCCCGAGTACCTCGACCCGGTGCACAGCCAGTACCGCGAGTTCATCCTCCTGCTGACAGCCGAGTTCGAGGGTAGTCCGTGCGCCTACTGCCCCTTCATTTGGGTGGCCCAGGATGCCTCGCTGCTGCGCGGGCTCATTCAGGGGTGGCCGAAGCAGATTGGCTCGATCTGGATGACGCGCACGTTCGAGCTTGCATCGCCTGCCACCCCGATGATCGGCGCGGGCGGGCGCTTTGGCGCATCACTCGCTGCAAAGGATCGGCGGCTTGTGGATGCACGTGTGACGCTGCGTGTGGAGAGCGAATCCATGCCTCAACCGAACTTCAGCCGTGCCTTCAACGTGCGGCTCTTTCCCGAGCTTGCGGCCGGGCACCACGACCGGCCGGCGGTGCATGAGTTGGTGCAGCTACGCTCGTGTGACGTTGCGGTGTCGGCCATCTGGCGCGGCGATGCGGAACTTCGCTTCTACGATCACCCCAATCTCGAGCTGCCGGCTCTTGCGCCCCAGCAGACCGTTGGGGGCTACCGCTTCAACATCGCGTTGACCGTAGATGATCTCGTCACCCTGAGCGATCTTCGAGGTTGAGGTGCTGTAGGTCAGGCGCTCGCGTGTCGGACACCGGGCGGCGCTACCGTTCGTGTCGCTTGACCCGAGGGGGTCTACTCGACATGGATCTGATCGCCGCGCTGCTCGCCACCCTGGCCGCCGGCCTCTTCGCGGGTGCTGCCGTTGCCGTCTACATCGCCTTCGTGGAGCACCCGGCGCGGGCTTGAGCGCCAGCCCAGGGTGCCGCCGAGGCTCGCGTTTCGCCTCGGCGCGAGCCACGGCAGCAAGAGCCTTGACCGCGACGCCCGCACCGGCACGGGCCACACGCCGGATACCTTGCCAACTCCACGCTGGCTCTCAGCCCTCTCTTCGCACCGCCATAGGGACTACGGTCGGCGGTGAGGACAGTTGGCCCACGTACGACGCTACCTTCTCCACCGCCTCACGCAGATCCTCATCGGTGTCGATGTTGTAGCGCTCGAACACCGACTCGCTCCGGTGGCCCGAGATCGCCATGGCGACCTTCCGGTCGACCCCTGCCCTGCGCAGGTTCCGGACACCGGTGCGCCGGAGGTCGTGGAAGATTCGGCCCGCCTTACCGGCTTGGATGCCAGCCTTCCGGCAGGCGGTCGCCCACGTCTTGCGAAACTCGTAGATGCGAACCGGCATCCCTACCTGGAGACGCGACGTCACCGCCCCTTGATGCGCCCGCCAGAAGATCAACCGGCAGTCGAGGCGCCTGGCCGCGAGCCTGCGCTCGATGATGGCCCGCAGCGGTCCCTCGAGCGCGAGTCGGCGTGGCCTCCGGTTCTTGGTGATGCGACCCGGCAGCGTCAGCATCCACGTCTCCCGGTCGAATGCCGACCACTCGAGCTTCGCGATCTCCCCCTTTCGCATGCCGGTCCAGAACGCCCACTCGAGGAAGTCGCGAAGGCCGGCGTCCGTGATCTGGGCCAGGACGGCGAAGAGCTCGGCCTTCTCGAAGAAGCCCTCGCGGGCATTGTGCTCAGGGAGCCGCGGGAACTCGGGCACGGTCACGACCTTGGGCGGCGTCGCCCGGCGGCCGAGGTTGAACGCCCTGCGGAGCGTCGTCATGCGCTTGTTGATCGTCGCCGGCGCGCTCTTCTTCGCGCCGGTCGGACCCGGCATCCCCGCCGGCGTCCTCCCTGCGCCGACGCGAAGGGCTCGCGCGCGAAGCACGCCGGGCATAGGTCACCGCCAGGGAGTGTCAGCTCGCGACTCTGCAACAAGGGAATCGTGCGCGCATCCAGAGTCTCACTTCACGGCAGAAAACGCGGCTGGCGCCAGCAACTGGCTGCTGATGTTCTCGACGAGCTGGCCATCCTTCTCCGTCCTGGCGACCACCGCGACCCATTCGGGATCGGCGAGAAAAGCGCCCCAGCGCTTCTCACGCTCGGCCATGCTGTCCCAGGCGAGCATGTAGGTGATCTCCTGGCTGCTCTTGCCGATCAGCGTGGTCCAAAACCCGACCTGGCGGATGCCGTGCTTCTCCCAGATCCGCAGCGTCTCGTTCTCGAACCGCGACAGCAGCGCCGGCTTGCGCCCCGGCACGCAGCGGTAGATCCGCAATTCGTAGATCATGGCCCTTCACCTCGAGCCGTGTGGACGGATATCAGCCGGTCACTGTCTGCTCTCATCGGAGCGGCCTCAGACCAGCGTCGTTTCGACGGCGATGTTCCCGTGCGTTGCTCGCGAATAGGGACACACCTGGTGGGCCGCCTCGACAAGGCGCTGCGCCGTCGCGCGCTCCATCCCCGGCAGGCTCACGTAGAGGCGAGCCGCCAGGCTGAAGGCGCCCCCTTCGGGACCGAGATCGATCTCGGCGTCGACCGCGTGATCGGCCGGCAGCGTGATCTTCATGTTGCGCGCGGCGAACTCCATCGCCGACTCGAAGCACGCGGACCAGCCGGCCGCGAAGAGCTGCTCCGGGTTGGTGCCGGTGCCCGGGCTGCCGGGCCGCGACAGCCTGACCTCGAGGCGGCCGTCGGAGCTGCGCGACATGCCGGCGCGCCCGCCTGTGGTGTGGGCCTTCGCGGTGTACAGCACTTTCTCGAGTCGGTTCATAACGTCCTCCTTCATGAAGAGCCCAGGCGCCTGGACGCCTTGCGAAGCTCGGTCGCGATAGGCGAAGTTGCATGGCTCGGCACAGAGATGTTGTGCGGCGGCCCCAAATAGGGGAACTCGGCAAGCAGATCGATGTGGGGCCCGACCTTGTCCCCGGTCACCTTCCCGTTTGTGAGGACTGCCAGGAAGGCGTCGGCGGCATCGTCGGTGAGCGTACGGCCATTGCTCGGAAAAGACGCGGGACGCGTCGGGTCGTAGGACAGCATGTCGGGCAGCAGTGTTCCCGCCACCCGCCTTGCTTCCTCCGGCGCATAGCCACCGGTGTGCTCCAGCGCATGCGCGAAGACGGTGATGAAACGGGCATCGTTCGCCGGCTCGCCCGCGTGGTAGCCATCTCGCTCCGAGCCGACGAGAAAGACCGCTTGCGCGGGTAACGCGCCCCGGTCCGCCTGGACCCAAACCCCGCCCGCGCCGTCCAGCGTGCGCGCCCATAGGCCGACTCGTTTGGGTCCGAGGGCAGAGTTGGGCATTTCCACCACGATGCTGCACACGTCCTTGTCGATGAAGAAATCGTCGCCGGTGAACTGCAGATCGTTCAACGCCCCCCGCGTATCGAAGAAGAAGGGATCGCTACGCCAGCCCGCGAAGAAGCGGTAGCGGCCGGCCTCCGTCACACGCGCGTCCCGACCCGTCGACACAGGTGCTGACATGGCCGCTGTCACCCGTTTCGGCGGCCTGCGCACCCTCGACGCGCCGCACGGTCGCGGTTTGCGGCCCGCCCGCGGAGGACGAGAAGCGCACCCGATATGCGATGTCGGCGACGGCATCGCCGTTCGTATCGATCTTGAGCTCGTACAACGCCTTGGGCGCGAACGGCTCGCGCGTGGTGGACCCCGCCGGGTTCACGACGGCGGAAGGATGGACGTTCATGATCAGGATCGACTTGTCCGCCTCGCTTGGCTTGGGGAAGGCATACAAATCCGTGAGGTCCAGGCGCGCGTCTCCGTGCGGGAAGCCGAAACCGGGACCGGAGTAACGGTGCGACATGGATCATTCACTCCTCTGTCCCGCGCAAGCCGGGGGCAGAGGGGAAGCCAGCGTCCGACTTCGAGCGTTTGGCCAACTTTCCAGGTTTATCGTGCCTACGGGCACCCATGGCGCCCATGCCGCCGCCGCGCGCGACGGCAATCGACAGCTCGGGAGGACACGCGCCCGCCATGGGCGCCAGCAGCAGCGGCACCCGGAGTCCATGGCGAGCGCAGAACGTCTGGGCGCGGGTCTTCGGTGACGGCGACATGCTCGCGACGACACCCGCGTCGCTCACCCCCACCCAAGTCGGGCGAGCGACGTCGGGGCTCGTTTCCGCCAGCACCTCGACCGCACCGACGGCCGGCTCGAACCATCGCGCTCGCACCGAACGATACTCTTCGTCCGCGAAGAACCGGTCACGGTTCGCGCTGGA
>Ga0134069_1000257_pt1 | contig 12988 bp, 15 predicted proteins | sample 15_taG_8_FD_128869 | JGI IMG/M metagenome (GOLD analysis project Ga0134069, IMG submission 128869) | Grasslands soil microbial communities from the Angelo Coastal Reserve, California, USA - 15_D_Wat_40cm_2_24_1 metaG | ecosystem: Environmental > Terrestrial > Soil > Grasslands ...
CGCCCGCGGCGTCGCAGCCGAGGATGTGCGGCAGCGTGAGCTTGAGGGTCGGGATGCCCTCGCGGACCGCCAAGTCCAGGTGGTTCAGGGAGGCCGCGTGGACGCGCACGAGGACTTGGTCCGGACCCGGGACGGGATCCGGATGGTCCCGGTCCAGCTCGAGCACGTCCGGCCCGCCGAAGCGGGGCACGACGACCGCCTTCAGCGTACCACCTGCGCGACGGCGGCGAATCGAGACGGCCCTAGATAAGGGCCGCCCTCACCGCACGTTGTAGCCCTTCGACTGGAGCAGCCGCACGACGTCTTTGCGATGGTCGCCCTGGAGCACAATCACGCCGTCTTTGCCGGAGCCGCCGGTGGCCAAGCCCTTCTTCAACTCCCGGGCGAGCTTCTCCGCCTCGTCCGGTTTCGTCTCCAGGCCTCGCACGACGGTCACGGCCTTCCCGTAGCGGCGCGTATCCATCTCGACGGACAACTGGGTCGTCTCGCGGCCCAGGTCCTCGCAGACGCAGATCTCCTTAGGCAACCCGCATGTCGGGCAGATCCCCGCGATCAAGCCGCCTCCAATGGCTTCTCCTTCTCGGCCAGGGATTCCTTCAGTAGGCGATAGTGTTTTCGGATGGTGACCTCGCTCACGCCCGTCAGGCGGGCAATCTGGGCCTGCGTCAACGGCACTCCGAGCTCTTCCGATGCCAAGTAGAGCGCCCCCGCGGCAATCCCCACGGGCGAGTTCGCCTCGAGGACCTTCGAGTCTTTGACCTGGGCGACGAGGCCCAGCGCGCGTTCGCCGGCCCGGGGGTCCAGGCCGAGCTGGGACGCGAACCGAGGCACGAAGTCCTCCGCGCGACTCGCGCGGCTGAAGACGCCCAATTCGCGGCTTACGACTTTCGCGGTGAGCGAGATTCGGTGGACCGTCACGCCGGTCGCCTCGGACAGTTCATGGAGCCCGCGCGGAGCACCCAATTGCTTTGCCGCCAGGTAGACGACCGCGGCGACGATCGCGTCCATCGACCGACCGCGGGACAGACCCGCTTCGATCGCCTTGCGCAAGATGATCGCGGCCCGCTCTCGGAAAGCCGGTGCGAGGCCGAGCCGGGAGGACAGGCTGGAGAGCTGCGCCAGGCCCGGGGCCAAGGCGCGCTCCGTCCGGTCGTACCGAGTCCACTGGCTCACCCGACGCAGGCGGTTTAACGCGGCCACACTTCGCGCGTCGATCGGATTCCCCTTCGCATCCCGTAGGCCGTTGCCCACCATAGACCCGAGCCCTTTGTCCGGCGCCATGACCGACGGCGGCGGGCCTGCCCGGATCCGGTCGTCCCCTTCGAACGTGGTCCAGTCGGGACCCTGGTCCACGAGGCTCTCGTCGACCACGAAGCCGCAGTTGTCGCAGACGCGTTCGCCGCGGACCGGATCGACGTAGAGGGCGAAGCTGCCACAGTTCGGGCAGCGGGCGGGATCCGAACCCGACGGCTCGGGCTGGAGCTCCCGCTTGAACGTCACGTCGCTTGCATTCGTTGATGTAAACTGGCTCATTGTGTCACCTCGCGAGGACCGGAATTCATGACCCAGCGGGTCGCCCACCGCTCCAGGTCCCGGACCGCCTCGAAGAGCGCCGCCCCTTTCGGCGACAGCCGGTACTCGACCGCGACGGGCCGGTCCAGATGGACCTTCCGCTCCGCGATCCCGACCTCCTCGAGTTCCTTCAACGTCTTCGTGAGCGAGCTCTGGCACATGCCGGTCGCCACGCGCAGCTCGTTGAAGCGTTTCGGTCCGGAGAGGAGGCTGTGGAGGACCGTGAGCTTGAGCTCGGAGCCGATCACCTCGAAGGCGACCATCGCGCCGCAGCCCGGGCCCTCGCAGGGGCTTTCCTTCTCCGCCATGACTTCGCATCCTTGCACTATATAATGTGCGCCCGGAGTATAAGTAGTTTCGTTTCCGTACCACGTTTCGGGTGAAAACCTAGTCCGACTTGGAAACGTGTTGGATTCTCCCGCCGGTCAGACCCACCGGGTGATGACGACCTTGCTCTCCGTGAAAAACCGCACCGCGTCGCGGCTTTGTGGATGCAGGTCCCCGAAGAACGAGTCCTTCATCCCGCCGAAGGGGAAGTAGGCCATCGGCGCGGCGACCCCGACGTTGATGCCGATGTTTCCCGCACGGACGCGGTACCGGAAGTCCCGTGCATGCTTCCCATTCGTGGTGTAGATCGTGGCCGCGTTCCCGTACGGACTCGCGTTGATCAGGTCGACCGCATCATCGAAGGCGTCGACCGAGACCACGCTCGCGACGGGGCCGAAGATTTCCTCCCGGGCGACGCGCATGTCCGGCCGGACGTCGTCGAGGATCGTCGGGCCGACAAAGTATCCGTCGTAGCCAGACACGCGGATGGGCCGTCCGTCCAAAGCGACCCGGGCGCCTTCCTTCTCCCCCCGGCCGATGAAGTCGACGACCCGCTCGCGGTGCGCATCGGAGATGACGGGGCCCATCTGAACGGTCTCATCGAGGCCGTACCCGACCTTGAGCGCCTCCGCGGCGTTCGAGAACTTCCGACGAAGATCCGCGTGGACCTCGCCGACGCCCACGACGACGGACCCCGCGAGGCACCGTTCGCCCGCGCAACCGTAGCAGGAGGAGACCACGTTCGAGACGACCTTGTCCAGCTTCGCGTCGGGCATGACGACGAGGACGTTCTTGGCGCCGCCCCCGGCCTGGACCCGCTTCCCGGAGGCCGCCGCCTTCGCGTAGACGAGCTTCGCGACCTCGCTCGAGCCGACGAACGAGACGCCGGCGATGCGCGGGTGGTCGAGGATCGCGTTGACCGTTTCCTTCGCTCCGTGGACCAGGTTCACGACGCCCGGGGGGAAGCCGGCCTGGCGGACGAGGTCCATGACGAGCTGCATCGGGATCGGGTCCTGCTCGGAAGGCTTCGCGATCCAGCAGTTCCCCGTCGCGACCGCGTACGGCCAGAACCAGAATTGCACCATCACGGGAAAGTTGAATGGGCTGATTCCCGCGAACACGCCGAGCGGCTGGTACAGGACTTCCTCATCGATCCCGGCGCCCGCCCCGTCTTCCAGGTTGGATCCCATCATGAGGCTCGGGATGCCCGCGGCGACCTCGACGTTCTCGATGGCCCGTCGGACCTCGCCCCGCGCCTCGTCGATCGTCTTGCCCATGTCCTGGACGACGACCCGCGAGAGGTCCTCGAAGTGCCGTTCCATCAGATCCCGCAGGGTGAAGAAGTGCCGCGCGCGGTCGAGCGGTGGCGTCTCGCGCCAGGCATCCCATGCCCGGAGGGCCTCTTGCACCGCCACGTCGACCTCATCTTTCGTCGAGAGCGGCACGCGTGCGATCGCGCGGCCGGTCGCGGGGTTCGTGTCCTCGAGCCACCCCGTCGCCTCCGGGGAGCGCCACGCTCCGCCGACGTAGTTCGTCAGGTCCCCGTAGTGGGGCTTGACCTCGGGCAGCATCGTCGTCGCGCGGACCATCCCCACCTCAGGACGCTTTCCCCGCCAAGGCCAGATCGAGGCTGTCCTCGAGCAAGTCGAGTGCCCTCGTCATGAGCGGGAGCGGGATGTTGATCGGCGGCAGCAGGCGGATGCAGTTGTTGAAGAATCCCGCCGTCAGGAGGATGAGGCCATTCTTCAGGCCGGCCAACTGGACGGCGCGCGCGAGTTCCACGTCCGGCTCTTTTGTCCGCCGGTCCTTGACGAACTCGAGCGCCCACATCGCCCCAATGCCGCGGACCTCGCCCACGCGGTCGTGGTCTTCGAAGATCTCGTCCAGCCGTTTTCCGATGAGGGCTTCGAGCTTCCTCGTCTTCGGGAGCGCCTTCTGGATCACATCGATCGCCTCGAGCGCCGCGGCACAGACAATGGGATTGCCACCGAATGTCCCGCCCAGGCTCCCGGGCCCCGGTCGATCCATGACCGCGGGCTTCCCCGTCACGCCGCCGAACGGCAGTCCCCCGCCGACGGCCTTGCCGCTCACCAGGATGTCCGGCACCGTGTTCCAATTCTCGATCGCCCAGAGCTTCCCGGTACGGCCCATCCCCGCCTGCACCTCGTCGTCCACCAAGACGATGCCGTGGGCGTCGCACAGTTTGCGGAGGAGCGGGAAGAACTCCTTGGGAGGCACGATCATCCCGCCTTCTCCTTGGACCGGCTCCGCGAGGATCGCCGCGACGCGGCCGGCGACGTCCGGTTGGTTGATGAGGCGCTCGATTTCCTCGACGCGCGCCTTCGCGCATTCGGCGGGAGGGAGTCCTTGTGGGTCGCGGTATGGGTACGCGTAGTCCGCGAGGATCACTTCCCGGACGAGCGGACCGAATCCCTCGCGGTACGGTTTGTCCTTCCCCGTGAGGCTGATGTCGAGGAGCGTGCGTCCGTGGAAGGCGGTCTTGAAGGAGACGAGCCACGCCCGCTTGGTCGCGGCGCGCGAAATCTTGACGGCGTTCTCGATCGCTTCGGATCCGGAGTTGAGGAAGATCGATTTCGTCAGGCCGGGCGGACAGATCTCCGCCATCCGCGCCGCCAGGTCGGTGTAGGGCGCATACGTCGCCACCATGAAGGAGATGTGCGTCAGTCGATCCAGTTCGTCTTTCGCGGCCCGGATGACTGAGGGCGGACGATGGCCCGCGGTCTGGACGCCGATCCCGCCACCGAGGTCCACGTAGACGTTCCCGTCCGCGTCTTGGACGAAGGGACCTTCCGCGAACGTGACGTCGATGGGAAGGGCGACCTTCACCGCGTTCGTGACAAACTTCTCCTTCCGCGCCATCGCAGCTTTCGACTTCGGTCCCGGCGGGACCGAAACGACCTTCGGTCCACGGAGCTCCTTCTTCGTGCGTTTCGCCATGGTATCGTGGCTCGTGCGAGAACCTGTGCGGCTCGCCCTAGCGACAAGGGATGGGACGAAGAGAATATAGGCTTTCTATGGCACCGGCGTCGGATCAGCTGGTCGCCTCGACGAGTCTCGCCTCTCGAAGAGCACGGAGGTGTTTCTCCCAAGCGGACCGGCCCCAGAAGTAGTACACGACGACTACGAAGACGATGGTGGGCAACGCCGCGGAAATCGTTTCCCGCAGCGTCGGGAACCCGAACGCGATGATCCAATACAGAGCGGTTCCGCTGAGGAGGGTCACGACCGCGGGCCAGTTCCATCCGCCGCGATACCAGTAGTGGCCCCCTTCCTGTGTGAAGAGATCGTCCGAGTAGCGGCGTGCCTTGACGAGGAAGTAGTCGACGAGCGTGAGGGTCCAAAGGGGCACGACAATCGCCCCGAGGAAATCGAGGAAGAAGATGTACGTAAAGACGAAGTTCGTCTCGAAGAGCGGGAGGAGCGCCAGCGGGACGACGATCAACGCGGACAAGAGAAGTAGCCGGCGCATCGACGTCTTCCATCGGGTCGCGATGTTCGTGATGCCGAGCGCCGACGCGTAGATGTTCCCGGCGTTCGTGGAGATTGTCGCGAACAGGATGATCAGATACGCCCCGAGACCGAACCCGAGTTGGGTGGCCTTGTAACTCGGGTCTGAGATCGCCGCGAAGTTCACGGAGCCCGGAGGCGCCGTCACCAGGAACGCGACGGTCATCAGGGCGCCGACCGAGAAGAACCAGTACTGCGCCAGGGACGCGCCCGCGAACGGGCCCCACGTCCCTGCCTTCTTGGATCGCGCGAAACGGCTGAAGTCGCCGATGAACTCCCATGTCCAGTTGTACGCAATCAGCAGGTCGAGCAAGAGCGGGAATGTGAGGGTGTAGGTAAATCCTGTTCCGAGGGCACCCGCCGTGAACGTGAATGAAAGGGGTTGCGCGGGCCGCCAGGCCCAGAGCTGTCCGAAGTCGAAGTCCTTCATCACGATATACGACGCATAGGCGCCCAACGCCACGAGGGCGACGGTGGAAGCCCAGTTGAGATATCGAATCGCTCGGTGCCCTGCGGTGGCAAAGAAGCCTTGCAGGAAGCAGATGAGCAGGATCGATGGCACGAGATAGTAATTGATTGGGGAGCCGGGCGGGGTGTGGAACGCATCGGGCCAGCCGAGGGTGAGGTTGAAGACGAACGACATCGAGATCGCGGCGATGAAGACGTTCACCGCGGCCCATCCGTAGCCGAAGAAGAGGTAGAAGAGCGAAGGCAGTTTGCTTCCCCGCAAGCCGAACGCGGGTCGGAGAAGCGACACGGACGACGCGCCCTTATCCGCGGCGATGTAGCCGATGAGGGCCCAAGGGATGAACGTGAGGGTGGAGACCAGGAAGATGAGGGCGAACGCCCCGGGGAGACCGTAGGCGCCGGTCATGTAGCCCCCGTACAGCCATGCCGCAGGCAATGAGGCCGCGGCGAACCATAGGGCGAACTGATCCCATCCGGAGAACGCGCGGGCCTCTACGGGCACCTGGTCCGTCGCCTTGTACTCGGCGGCGATGACATCCAGGCCCTTGAAAACTTTCACGCGGGCGACGCATTCCGCAAGGCTATTTGAGGATTCTGAACGGAGGCTCAGCCCGCCGGGACTCCGGGGAATTCGATTGGCACGGCGGCGCGCGGATCTCGCCGCGGGAAGTCTTTCACATACGCGCCGTAATACGGCACGCGGTTCGCGACGACGTTTCGGAAGGCATCTCGCAGACCATCGTCATCGAGGCCCCGGGTCGGGATGAGGTCGTCATTGCGGTTCAAGCACCCTTTCAACTCGCCCTGGTGAGTCACGCGGATCCGATGGCAGTTCATGCAGAACTCGGCGTTGTACACGGGGTCCACGACCTCGACCTCCGAGCCGTTGAATAGGTAGATTCGTCGGTGGTGCATCTCGCGCACGAGGATCTTGTCCGCCCGACCTTCGAGCCATTTCTTGAGCGCGTCGATGTCGACCATCCAATCCTGTTGACCGACGAGCTCCGGCATGAACTGGATCAGCTGGAGCTTGAGTCCATCGCCGCCCGAGATGTACTCGATCATCCGCGGGATGTGTGGGAGGGTCTGCTTGAACACGACCATGTTCAGCTTGACCGGCTTCAAGCCGACGCGGAGCGCTTCTTGGATTCCTCGGAGGACGGGCGCCAGCTCGCCTTTGCGGATGTCGCGGAACGCGGCCGGATCGAGCGAGTCGATCGAGACGTTCACCCGTTTCAATCCTGCGGCCCGGAGGCCCTCCGCGCGTTTCGCGAGCATCGACCCGTTCGTCGTCATCGAGACATCGGGAATCTGGCGGACCGAACGATCGATGATTTCCTCCATGTCCAACCGGATGAGCGGTTCGCCGCCTGTGAATTTCACCGAGCGAATCCCAAACTCTCGCGCGACTCGGAGAAGCCGTTCGATCTCCTCGACGGACATCTCGTCCTCGTGGGGCATCCGCGGCTTCAAGATCGGCCCGAGGCCTTCATCGTGGCAGTAGATGCAGCCGAAGTTGCATCGCTTCGTGACGCTCACGCGGATGTCGGTAACTTCCCGTCCGAACGCGTCGACGAGCATCTCAACTCGAGAAATCGGATGACCCGCTAAATACTTTGGTCTTATCGCTGCAGCGTTCGCCACCCGAAAGCCCTTTCCGCCGCCCTGGGGATGCAGGACGGTGCGACCCCCGGAGACCCGTTGGGCGAGAATCGGGCCCAAGAATCCGGCGACGCTATTCCACACGCCCGAAGCGGGAATCTGCCTCTCCGCTTTCGTCGTCGCTCATCGCGGACGAACCGTTCTTCTTGGTCGTCCACGCGCAGGCCCGGCCTGGCCGCAGAAGGGCGGTTATCCGGAGGCCCAAGCCCGAGAACTCGAAGAAGAAGGCGCCTGGCTCTTGCCGGCGACCCATCTGATCATCGAGGAATCGCCAGATCATGCGGCCCTCCGCATCACTCGCGATTTTGCGGGGCTGCCGGGCATCCCGCGGTTCGTGATGGTCCAATCCCATCTCCGCCCCGCACGGCTGTGGAATCCGAAATGGAAGGGGAACCATTGGGACATCTGCTTCGTGTACGACCTCGCGATTCGGGGGCTCCCGAAGCCGATGCCATGGTGGGCCGAGTTCCGATTCGCCGCGCCGGACGCGTTGCGCTCTTTGAAGGTCGGCCGTGGGCATCGCGACATCCTCGAAGGGGCGGGTTACCTTCGACGTCCACGGTCGCGCTCGTGAACTCGGCGACTTGTTCGAAACGGCGCACGCTTCCGAATGTTTTTATAGGAGGGGCTCGTAAGCGGCAATCGGCCCACATCGTCTGAATTCGCCTGGTGACTGGTTTTTCCGGCCTTTGCGACTCGGCGGCTTGTGTCGGCAGAATGTGAGAACATGGAAGACAAAGCAATGACTAAAGTGAAAGACCTGACCCCCGCGTCCAAGCAAGTGAATGTCTTGGTCAAGGTAGTCAGTCTGAGTGAAGAGAGAGAGATCACGTCAAAATTCGGCGAAGCGAGAAAGCTCGTCGAAGCGACGGTTGGCGACGAGACCGGGACCGTCCTCCTGACCCTCTGGAACGACCAGATCGGGAGTGTCCACAAGGACGAGACGCTCCTCATCGACAACGGCTACGTCACCCTCGTGCGCGGGCACATCCGACTGAACGTCGGGAAGTACGGCACGATGGCGAAGTCGGAGCAGATGATCGAGAACGTCAACACGGCGCTCGACGTAAGCGCAGTCGAATACGAGCGCGAGCCGCGCTACCGGAGCGGTGGCTACAGCGGCGAGCGACGTGAGCGCAGCGGCGGCGGAGACCGACAGTTCGAGTTCGGGACCTTCAGCGGCAACCGCAGCGGTGGCGGCAGCGGCGGCCGCGATCGAGACCGACGGGACCGCGGGCGACGCCGGTACTGATTCACCTTCACCATTTCCCTGGCCTGCGGGCCAGGACTTTTCATTTTTCTGGCTGAGTAGCGGAACCGCTCCTCGTTTATAGGTCAGCGACCCGCGCCAATCCACGCGAATCGGATCAGCGGCGTCGTGGAGGTCGTCGGCTTTCGGGCCGCTCGGGCATCTGGTAGATCCGCTCGGGCTGGCGAACCACGAGACGGCCGTTCCAGAACGCGCGAGCGTTCTCCTCCGTCACATCGACGTGGAGGACATCGAGCTTCGCCTTCATCAGGTTCCGGAACTTCGCTCGTTTCGCCTTGTTCTCTTCGTTCCACATCCGAGTGAACTGCTGGTCCTTGTCGTCGGCCATGGTCGCCACCGCCTCAACGCTCGATGAGAACGCGGGCCAAGGCCCAAGAGGCCGACTCGGTTCGTCACGGGAATTGAAGGGCGCCGGTCGCGAGGAACCGCGCGCTCATAAGACTTTCTTCCGCATTCGCGTGAAAAGGCCGGCCTCAATACGTGAACGTGACGATCAGATCGTCAGCGACCGATTCGATCCGGTAGGCGGTGAGGGGGAACTTCGCGGGGAGCTCCTTCGGCTGGCCCGTCTGGAGATCCCACGAACCGTTGCAGTCCTTGCACGTGATGAGGAGCTTCTCGCGGTCCACCAGGCCGTCCGTCAGCATCGCCCACTTGTACGTGCACGCGGCATCGACGCAAAAGAAACGGTCTCCCAGACGTACGACGAGGATGTCGTAGCCCATGATCTCGAAGTGCTTCCTCCCGCCGTCCGGGACGTCATCCGCCTTGCAGAGGTTGACGTCCGTGTCCATTGGGCGGGGCGAACCTCCCCCGCGCCTTAAGAGTTTGGGACCTCACGCGGCTTTCCGACGAAGGAGGAATGTCAGGCGACGGCGCAGGAGGCCGGATGGCGGGGCCGGCGGCGGTGTGGACGACACCCGGAGGACAATCCCGTCCACGCCCCGGATGTACACCCTGGCCTCGGCCGAAAGAGGCTCATCCGCAATCGCTTGCCAGAGCTCCCCGCGGTGCATCACGTAGCCCTTTTCCCCCGGACGCAGACCATCCACCGCGGTCGCGGGTTGCCCAACCATCTCCCCGACGATCGGCGCGCGGTGCCGGACCTGCTGCACCTTGTACATCGCGAACAACAGGAATCCTCCGAAGAAGCCCGTCGGGATGAGGAACGACGCAAGGAAGAAGATCTGGTAGTCCGGGGAGACGAGAAAACGCAGCGGTCGCAACGGCGCGAGGAACGCCGCCGCCAGGACGATCGCGATGATTCCGCCGATCCCGAACACGCCGAACCCGGGCGTCTTGATTTCGACGATGATCAGGATCACGCCAACGATGAACAGGAGAAGAGCGATCGGATCGACGCTGAATCCGAGTCCGATGAGGGCCAGGAGGAGAATGATGATTCCTGCGATCTCGGCTCCGTGGCCCGGGGCCGAGATGCCGAAAATGACAAGGTAGATTCCGAGGATGAGCAGGAGGGATGCGACGAGCGGGTCCGAGAGCACCTCGAGCAACCGAACGCGGGTCGATGCGCTGAATGTGTCGATCTCCGCGCCCGCGGTTGCGAGGGTGAAGTTCTTGTACTCGACGGTGTCCGTCTTCACGACCACCCTTCTGCCGTTCGCGAGCTTTGCAAAGTCGGTCGGGCTTGCAGCGATCAATTCGGTCGCGCCAGAGGTCTGAGCCTGGCTCGCATTCAGGTTCCAGTTGTCGACGACGAACCGCTCCGCGAGAGAAACATTGCGGCCATGCAGAGCGAGCTCCTCTCGCGTCGCGTTTACAACCGCGTTGATGATCTTTAGGTCAGTCACGGGCACGATGCCACCAGGACCGACCTCGACGGGCGCGACGGATCCAATGGTCGTCCCGGGTGCCATGGCTGCGAGGTCGGTGGAGACAAGGAGGATCGTCCCCGCACTCCATGCGTGAGCTCCGACGGGCCCGACCCATCCGAGAATCGGAAGGTTGCGGGCGCCGTTGAACAGCTCGGCAATGGCCACGGTCTCCAGGAGGCCGCCTCCCGGAGTGTCGAAGCGCACCATGAGGGCCGCGTACTGGCCGCTCTGCGCGGCAGCGACCGCTTCTTGCAAGTAGTCGACGGTCGAGCGATCGATCGCGCCGTCGACGGCGGCGAGGAGGATGCGCGGTCCCTGGGCTCGAGCTGTCGGTATCGCGGAGGAAATCGCGATGGCCGAGAGGGCGATCAGCAACGCGACGCGCGCCCACGTAGTCGGATTCGAAGTCACTCCTTCTTGTCCCCTTTCCTCGCGAGGGCGGCCGTGAGGGACGCGACCTCTCCGGTGATGTCTCCCGCGGCCGTCGTGTTCGTGACGACGATCATGTTCTTCTCTCGCGCGATCTCCGTGAGCGTCTGCAGCTCCCGCAGGCGCATCGCGGATGGCGCGGAGCCGTACAGCATGGCGGCTTCCCGCATCTTCTCGGCGGCCTGGAATTCGCCTTCGGCCATGATGACCCTGGACCGACGCTCCCGTTCGGCCTCCGCCTGCTTCGCGATCGCTCGGACCATCGTGTCCGGCAGAGAGACGTCCCGCAGGGTGACCGCGGAGACTTTGATTCCCCACGGCTCCGTCGAGGTATCGAGGAGAACCTGAATCCGCTTGCTGAGCTCCTCGCGTTTCGAGAGGAGCTCGTCGAGCTCGACCTGCCCAAGGACGTCACGCAGTGTCGTTTGCGCAAGGAGGTTCGTCGCCTGAATGTAGTTCTGGACCTCCGTCACCGCCTTTAGCGGACCGTAGACGCGATAGTAGACAACGGCGTCGACTTCGACCGACACATTGTCGCGGCTCACGACACGCTGCCGGGGCACGTCGAACGCGACCGTCCGGAGATCGATGAGGACGCGTCGGTCGAAGATCGGGATGATGACCGTGAGCCCGGGACCTTTCGGGTTGGGCAAGAGCCGCCCGAGACGGAAGATCACGAGGCGCTCGTACTCCCGCACGACCTTGATCGCGGCCCGCAGAATCACGAGCACCAAGATGACCGCAAGTACTGCCGCAAGGATGAGTTCCTCTCCAGCCATACCCTCACACTCCTCCGACAGACAAGGGGCGCTCCGCGAATAAAAGGGTTCTCTGGGTAAGCCTGCCTCTCGAGCCGAGGCGGCAGATGACCTAGCGGGTCGCGGTCCACAGCATCGCGCCGAGCCCGACCGCCTCGAGCGTCCCGACCCCCAGGAGATACGGGTCCAACCCACTCGGCACAAGGGCCATCATCGTGATGAGCGAGTAGACCATCAGGACGTTCTGCGCGAGGAACGCCAAGGCGAACAACAAAAGGGCGAGGCTGAAGGGGGCTTTCGTCCTGGCGTAGACCACGCGATAAACGGTGAACAGGGCTGCCGCGAGGGAGATGTTCGCGCAACCCACGGCGATGCTGCCGACCATCAAAGCGCTCGTCATGAACATCCTCTTCTCACACGTCGCGGCACATGGACGTATTCCACAATCTCACCCGAATCGCCCGCCCGGCGGCTTGAGCCTCTTCCGGATCTCCTCGAAGATCGTGTAACTCCCTTCGAGATAGGGCGACAGGAAATAGGGGGCGGCATAGGCGTCCCCGGTGGGGCGGGTAATGAGGCCATTCTTCTGTAGGAGATCCAGGTGATGTCGGACCGTTCGGTAATCGAGCCCGAGGGCTTCGCTGAGCTGGTTTGCGTTGTACGGCCTTTTGCGCAGAGCCTCGATAATTCTCGCTCGGTTGACTCCGCCTCGTGTTCCTGCGATCAGGTACCACAGAAGCTGTCGGAGTGCCGCGCTCACAGGTTCCGATCATCAAAGGACGCGACATAGGATAAAGAGCGGCTCATCTGTGCGGCCCCAAAGCAGAGGACAAAATGGAGGAAGAGGGGTGTGCCACCCCTCAAACCAGAGTCCGGTGGTTTAGTGTTGGATTGGGCACAGGAAGTCGTTTGCCGCATTTCTGACAACGCTAACGTCGCCAGCGGCCGCGGCAGACAGAATCGCAGACTCCGACGTGAGCGGATAAGCGGCGACGTTCCATGTTACGGAGTGGAACTTCCAATGGCCCCCATGGTAGCCAGGAGCCCCGGGCGCGACGGCGACGACGCCGAAGATCGACTGACCCATTACAACATAGAAGTTGTCCCGACCTTCATTCGGGAAGGCGGCGGGAGGCACG
>Ga0134069_1000269_pt1 | contig 12762 bp, 7 predicted proteins | sample 15_taG_8_FD_128869 | JGI IMG/M metagenome (GOLD analysis project Ga0134069, IMG submission 128869) | Grasslands soil microbial communities from the Angelo Coastal Reserve, California, USA - 15_D_Wat_40cm_2_24_1 metaG | ecosystem: Environmental > Terrestrial > Soil > Grasslands ...
CCGGCTGCCGGGCACCACGACCGCGCCCGCGGGAATCTCGAGCGGCCGCTCACCGTCGCGCCGGTACACCCGCTCGCGCACCAGGTCGTGGACCGGCGTCGCGGCCGTGAGGATGGTGCCGGGCGCGAGCACGGCACGCTCCCGCACGACAGCGCCCTCGTAGATCCCGCACCCGCCGCCCACGAGCACGTCGTCTTCCACGACCACCGGCAGCGCACCCACGGGCTCGAGCACGCCGCCCACCTGGGCGGCGGCGGAGAGGTGCACCCGTTTGCCGATCTGCGCACACGAGCCGACCAGCGCGTGGCTGTCGATCATCGTGCCCTCGTCCACATACGCCCCGACGTTCACGTACATCGGCGGCATGCACACCACCCCGGGAGCGACGTAGGCGCCGTCGCGAATGCTCGAGCCGCCCGGCACGATGCGCACGCCCTCGGCGAGCGTCGTCGCGCGTGTCGGGTAGGTGTCCTTGTCGAAGAAGCGCAGCGGGGAGTGGGGAGGGGACATGTCCACGAGCGCCCCCATCCGGAAGCCGAGCAGGATACCCCGCTTGACCCAGGCATTGACTCGCCAGGTGCCGTCCGCCAGGCGCTCGGCGGCCCGGACCGTGCCGCGCGAGAGAGCGGCGCGAAACTCCGCGAACAGCGCGCGGTCGGCGTCGCCGTATTGCGGGCGCTGTGCCGCGGCGAGGGCCTCGATGCGTTCAGACAGCTGCATGAGCGGCGTCGCGCAGCAGGCCCAGCTCGCGCAGTAGTGCCCCCAGGCGCGCGCGTGTCTGCTCCTGCACCGCAACGAGCGGCAGGCGATAGCGCTCCTCGAGCAGGCCCATGAGCGCGAGCGCGGCCTTCACCGGGCCCGGGTTCGATTCGATGAAGTTCGCCTCCATGAGCGGCAGCAGCCGGTAGTGCAGGGTACGCGCTGCCTCCCACTCGCCCGACAGGGCGAGCTGCGTCAGCCGGGCCATCAAATCCGGGACCTCGTTCGACACCACCGAGATCACACCGTCGGCCCCCAGGGCGATGAGGGGCAGCGTCAGCGCGTCGTCTCCCGAGAGCACGGCGAAGCCGGGCGGCCGCTCGCGGAGGATCGCCATGATCTGGGCCAGGTCGCCCGACGCCTCCTTGATGCCCGCGATGTTCTCGGCGTCGCGCGCCAGGGTCAGGGTCGTGGCGGCGCTGATGTTCGACGCCGTGCGGCCGGGCACGTTGTACAGCACGACCGGCAGGCTGCTGACGGCGTCCGCGGCGGCGCGGAAATGCGCCACGAGGCCCCCTTGGGTGGGCTTGTTGTAATAGGGGGCGACGACGAGAATGGCGTCGGCGCCGGCCGCCCGGGCGGCCTGGGCCCGCTCGACCGTGGCGGCCGTCGCGTTGCTGCCTACCCCGGCAAGGATCCGTGCGCGCCCGCGCGCCGCCGCGACCGTCAGCGCGATCACGCGGGCGTGCTCCGCCGGCGTGAGCGTCGCCGCCTCGCCCGTCGTTCCACAGGGCACGAGCAGCCGCACGCCGCCCGCCACCTGCCGCTCGACCAGCGCTTCGAGCCGCGTCACGTCCACGCCGCCGGTCGCGGTGAACGGCGTCACGAGTGCAGTCCCACAGCCGCGCAGCCAATCCACGTGCATCGTCATACCAGCGTCCTTTCCATCGCCAACACGTCGTCCAGCACGTCCGTGAAGCAGTGCATGCCCGCCTCCCGGCGCCCCATGATCCAGCGGGCGGCGAGCAGCGCGCCCGCGGCGAACCCGTCGCGGCTGCGCGCCGTGTGCGTCAGCAGAATCTCGTCACCGACCGAATCGAACCCTACGCGGTGCGTTCCGGGGATGTGACCGGCCCGCGTGCTCGCGACCGGCACATCGTCCCGACCCGTTTCCCGCCGTAAGATGTCGCGCAGCATGATGGCCGTCCCCGACGGCGCGTCGCGCTTTCGCGCGTGGTGCGCCTCCTCGATGAACGGGTCGTAAGCCGCGAGCCCGCGGAACTGCCGCGCCGCTCCGGCGACCACGCGGTAGAACAGGTTGACGCCGATCGAGAAGTTCGGCCCGTACACGAGCGTCGCCCTTCGCTCCGCGACCAGCCGCCGAACCGCTGCCTCTTCCTCGTGCCATCCAGTCGTGCCCTCGACCAGGGGTACGCCCGCCGCGGCGCACGCCGCCGCGTGTGCGGGCACAGCGGCCGGGACGGAGAAATCGATCGCGACGTCATGACCGGGGAGCAGCCGCGCCGCGTCGGCGGCGTTGCCCGACGTCACGATCGCCGCGACCTCGTGTCCCGCGGCGCGGGCCTGGGCCGCGATTACGCGTCCCATCCGACCGTGGCCCAACAGAGCGAGCTTCATTGCGACCTCGAGCAAGTGACCGAGCGCGCGCCGAAAGACCCGGCGCGGCGTGGTTCACACCATGAATTGTCGGGAGCTAGGCCCGGAGCTGAATCCGGGCTACTGGAGACGCGCCCGCTTTCGGCCGGCCAGCCGTGGCCGGCCGCCGCGCGGGGCAGGGCGAGAAACGTGGAACTTGAGGCTCATGTCGAGCGCGAAACCTTGCCGGGTGGCCTCAGGGTGTCAAGCGGACGCGTGCCGCCGCCCGGGCGAGGCGGCACTTGAGCGCGGCCGGCGTGATTTAAGTGATCAGGACGACCGAGAAGGTCGCTGTCCACGACACGCTCGGCGCGCGGGATCATCACCACTCCCGATCGCCAGCCGGTCTACGGCCGGTCCCCAGCCCAGCTTCTGTGCCCATCGGAACGTGCATAATCTGCACATACCATGGTACACCTGCTCGTATTAACCCGATTGGGTGTAGCGTGATGATCACTGATTCGTGCAATATATGCACGAATCTGAGAGCACCACGCAGAACCGACCTCACCTCCTTTGGAGACCGTATGAGACGCTCGGTTGGCCTTGGCTTGCTGTTCACTCTGGCGGGGCCGCTCGTGCTCGCGGCGCAGGGAGTCCCGGCGGCGCCGGCGGCGCTGAAGGTCGACTCGCTCGCGCAGGCCGCGAACGCCGCCGCCGCGGCGAACACGGTCGCCATCAACTTCGTGTGGACGCTGATTGCGGGCTTCCTCGTGATGTTCATGCAGGCCGGGTTCGCCATGGTGGAGACCGGTTTCACGCGGGCCAAGAACGCCGCCCACACCTTCGCCATGAACTTCATGGTGTACGGCATCGGCATGCTCGCGTACTGGGCGATCGGCTTCGCGCTGCAGGCCGGCGGCCTCGGTCCGATGACGACGCTCGGTGGCTTCGACAAGCTGAGCAACGAATTCGCGCTGCATCTGGGCGGCAAGACGTGGGGCCTGTTCGGCCACACGGGATTCTTCCTGAGCGGCGTGGCCTACGCGGCCCCGGTGTTCACGTACTTCCTGTTTCAGATGGTCTTCATGGACACCGCCGCTACGATCCCGACCGGGGCGATGGCGGAGCGCTGGAAGTTCTCGGCGTTCGCGGTGTTCAGCCTCTTCATCGGCGCGGTCATCTACCCCGTGTACGCGAACTGGACGTGGGGCGGCGGCTGGTTGTCGCAGCTCGGCGTGAACCTCGGGCTCGGACATGGGCACGTCGACTTTGCGGGCTCGTCGGTGGTGCACATGACGGGCGGCGTGATTGCGCTGGTCGGCGCTGCCTTGCTCGGTCCGCGGCGCGGTAAGTACAACGCGGACGGGACGCCCAACGCGATCCCGGGTCACAACATCCCGATGGCGCTCGTCGGCACGTTCATCCTGTGCTTCGGATGGTTCGGCTTCAACCCCGGCTCGACGCTCGCGGGGTCAGATCTTCGCATCGGTGTGATTGCTACCAACACGATGCTGGCTGGGGCGGCAGGCGGGGTCGTGGCGATGATCTACATGTGGCGCAAGTTCGGCAAGCCCGACCCATCGATGATGGCGAACGGGACACTGGCGGGCCTCGTCGCGATTACGGCGCCGTGTGCCTTCGTCACGGCTCCGTCCGCGGTCCTGATCGGCGGCGTAGCCGGACTCCTGGTGTGCATCGCGGTGTTCTTCATCGATGGCAAGCTTCGCATCGACGATCCCGTGGGCGCGATCTCGGTGCACGGGGTCAACGGGTTATGGGGCATTCTCTCACTCGGGTTGCTGGCCGACGGCACGTACGGCGACGGGTGGAATGGCGTCCCGGGCGGCGTGCGGGGGTTGCTTTACGGCGATCCGAGTCAGTTCGCAGCCCAGTTGATCGGTGGCCTCACGAACTTCGTGGCCGTCGGCGCCATGGCGGTCGCGGCGTACAAGCTGACTGAGGTGCTCGTGGGCGGGCACCGCGTGTCGGCCGAGGTCGAAGAGCTCGGGCTCGATCTACCGGAGATGGGCGCGCTCGCTTACCCCGACACGCCGGAAGTGGCGTCGGCGGTCATTCTCAGCGAGACGGCCGCCGCCTCCCACGGCGTCGGACAGCTCGAGCCCGAGCCGGAGCCGGCCTAGGACAACCAGAGCCTCTTGTGAGGGATGACAATGAAACTCATCAGCACAGTGGTACGCCCCGACCGGCTGCCGCAGGTGAAGGCGGCGCTGTTCCGCGCCGGCGTCACGGGCATCACCATCAGTCGCGTGAGCGGGCACGGCGGCGAGCGCGAGTTGCAGGAGCACTACCGTGGCGGGACCGTCGTGCTCGAGTTCCGCGAGAAGGTGCGGCTCGAGATGGCCGTGTCGGAGCCGTTCGTGGAGCCGACGATCAAGGCGATCCTCTCGTCCGCACGGACCGGCCAGGTGGGTGACGGGAAGATCTTCGTGCAACCGCTGGAGCGCGTGATCAGGATCAGGACCGGGGAGGTCGACACGGCCGCGGTCACCGCCGTCACGGCGGACGATGTGCAGCGCCGCGCGCTGAAGGAGGCGACCGTATGAGAGCCGCGCTCTTCAGCCTCTGGCTCCTCGCGCCGGCGGCACTTGGTGCGCAGAGCGCGCCGCCGGCCCCGGCCGACACGACGAGCAAGAACGCGGACCCTCCGCCGGCCCCCGCCACGGTGAACCATCTCGAAACCTCGTTCGCCGGGTTCAAGCTGACCGGCTTCGCCGAGGGATCGTACTCGTACTCCGGGCGGAGCATCGGCGACACGGCGATCGTGGGGCGCCTGTACGACCGCCTGCAGAACCGCTTCATGCTCAACGCGCTGGCGCTCGTGCTCGACAAGCCGTACGACCCGACGAAGTTCAGCGCCGGGTTCCACACCGAGCTGTTGTTGGGCCAGGACGCGACGCTGATCCAGTCGAACGGATTCAATCTGGGTGCGCAGGCTGACATCCCGCACCTCTACGTCACCCTGAACATCCCGACCGCCAGCGGGAACGGGGTGCAGGTCAAAGTGGGGCGGATGGTCACGCTCCTGGGCGTAGAGGTGATTGAGACCGTGGCTAACCCCAACTGGTCGGAGGCTAACCAGTTCATCTACGTAGAGAACTTCACCGGGACTGGCGTGAGCGTGGAAACGAAGTTCAACAACTACGTCGATGCGCAGTTTCGCGTCATCAACGGGTGGGACCAGGTCAGTGATAACAACACCCACAAGTCGCTGATGGGGCGTGTCGGCATCTACCCGGACGCGCTCACGTCGCTTGGTCTCGTCGGCTACTGGGGCCCCGAGGAAGCGGGCGACAACAGCGCGAACCGGTACGGCGTCGACGCCGTGCTGTGGCGCAAGGTTGGTGGGAAGGTGAACGTGTGGCTGCAAGGGGACTACGGGCAGGAGCAGGCCAACGCCGCGCTCCCCGATCCGACGCAGGACGCCAAGTGGTGGGCGGCTGGAGCCTGGGTCACCTATGACTTCAGCTCGTCCCTGGGCCTGGCGTTGCGCGGCGACTACCTGAACGACGAGAACGGCGCGCGCACGAGCCTGGCGCCCCTTGGTGCGCCGTCTGCCTTTCCGTTCAACACGGGGCAGAAGTTAGGCAGTGGCACGGCGACGCTGAACATCCGCGCGTGGCCGAATGCCGTCGTGCGGCCCGAAGTGCGCTACGATCGGTCGACGTTGGCGACGTTCGACGGCAAGAAGGACCAGGTCACGGTCGCCTTGGGCGTGGCCTACAACTACTAGCCCCGGCGCCACAAGGCCAGCTCGAGCGCGTCGCGCAGGGCTTGCCAGCTGGCCTCGATGATGTTCTCCGAGCACCCGACCGTGCTCCAGCGCTCGGCGCCGCGCGCCGACTCGATCACGACGCGCGGCTTCGCCGCGGTGCCCAGGTGCTCGTCCACGATGCGAACTCGGTAATCCACAAGGTGCACGTCGGCGAGCTCGGGGTAGTGCGGTAGGAGCGCCTCGCGCACGGCGCGGTCGAGCGCGTTCACCGGCCCGGCGCCGTCGGCCGCCGCCCCGATCTCCGCCCCGCCCACCCGCAGCGTGACGCTGGCGCGGGCGGTCACGGGACTTCCCGCGTGACTTGCGACGATGACCGTGAAGTCGCGCATCTCGAACGGCGGCTCGTATCCGGGAGCGGCGCGCCGCAGCAGCATCGCGAACGAGCCTTCGGCGGCCTCGAACTGGTAGCCGCCGTGCTCGAGCTGCTTGATCCGCTGCAGCACGTCGGCGTCGCGGTCGTTCGTCGCGATCCCCAGCGCTTCCGCCCGCAGCCGCACGTTGCGCCGTCCCGCGAGCTCGCTCACGACAACCCGCATCTCGTTCCCCACCAGGCCGGGGTCGATGTGCTGGTAGCTCTGGGGAAGCTCGGCCACCGCGGCCACGTGGATGCCGCCCTTGTGCGCGAACGCGCTGCGGCCGACGTACGGCGCGTAGGGATCCGGCGTCAGGTTCCCGACGGCGGCCACGAAGCGGGCCAGGTCGCTCAGGTGCCTGAGCTGCTCCGGCGGCAGCACCCGATACTCGAGCTTGAGCTGCAGCGTGGCGATCAGGGAGATCAGGTCCAGGTTCCCGCAGCGCTCCCCGTACCCGTTGATCGTGCCCTGGACGTGCGCACACCCGGCCTCGACCGCGGCGACCGCGTTGGCGAGCGCCAACCCGCCGTCGTTGTGGGGGTGAATGCCCAGCGGCGCGCGCGTCCGGTCCCGTACCTCCCACACGGACGCTTCCACATCGGTGGGCAGCGCGCCGCCGTTGGTGTCGCACAGGACGACGCAGTCGGCGCCGGCGTCGGCGGCCGCGACGATGGAGGCCAGCGTGTAGCCCGGATCGAGGCGGTAGCCGTCGAAGAAGTGTTCCGCGTCGTAGATCACTTCTTTGCCGAGGCGCTTGAAGTGAGCGACGGTCTCCGCGATCATCCGCAGGTTCTCGTCGCGACTCGTCCGGAGCACGCGGTCGACGTGCAACGTCGAGCTCTTGCCCACGAGCGTGACGACGGGAGTCCCGGCGTCCACCAGGGCCCGACAGTTCGCGTCGTCCGCGCACCGGCTCCCGGCGCGGCGCGTCATGCCGAAGGCCGCGAGCTTCGCCTGCCGCAGCGGGACGCGCTCCATGCGACGAAAGAATTCCGCGTCCTTGGGATTCGAGCCGGGCCATCCCCCCTCGATGTAGCTGACGCCGAGGGCGTCCAGGCGGCGAGCGATCTTGACCTTGTCCTCAGCCGAAAGGGAGAGTCCTTCGCGCTGCGTGCCGTCGCGCAGGGTGGTGTCGTACAGCGTGACGTCCATGCATCAGGCACCCTTCGCTGCGGGGACGGCCGCCGGCTCGACCCCCGGGCTCGTGGGGGTGGCAGCAGGCACGGCCGCCGGCACTACGATCGGCACGACCTTCCGGAACAACGGCAGGTAGCGGTGCCACGCCGCGAGGAGAGCCTGCGCCCGCGGACTCGCCGTCTTGGCGATGTGCTCTTCCACGAGGGCGAGCAGGCGCCATTCGTCGGCGGTTTCGAGGAGCTGGATCGCCACCATGTCGCCGTTGACGCGTGACGCGAGGTGCTCCGTCTCATCGAGCACGTAGGCCACGCCGTTCGACATCCCGGCGCCGAAGTTGCGCCCCACCTCGCCGAGCACCACGACCGCGCCGCCCGTCATGTACTCGCAGCAGTGGTTCCCCGCGCCCTCCACGACCGCGACCGCGCCGGAGTTCCGCACCGCGAACCGGTCGCCCGCCCGTCCAGCGGCGAAGAGCGTCCCACCTGTGGCGCCGTACAACACGGTGTTGCCGAGGATCACGTGGCGTCCGCTCGCGCCGGGGAACGGCCGGATGACGAGGTCGCCACCCGAGAGGCCTTTCCCGACGTAGTCGTTGGCCTCACCCTCGAGCTCGAGCTGCATCCCGGGAACGGCGAACGCGCCGAAGCTCTGCCCCGCGCTGCCGCGGAAGCGGAGCCGAATGCGGCCCGCCGGCAGCCCCGCGCTCCCGTAGCGCTCGGCGACCCGCCCGGCGACGCGCGCGCCCAGCGTGAGGTGCCCGTTGCCGACATCGTACGTGCCGGCGAACGGCCGGCCGTCCTCCAGACAGGGCTGGAGCTCGGCGAGGATCTGGTCGTCGAGCGAGGCGACGCCGGGGCGGTCGTTCCGCTCCACCGCCCGTCGCCGCGCCGCGTCGGGGCGCGCGGGGGACGGATCGGCGAGAATCAGCGACAGGTCGAGCATCTGCGCGCGGGGCACCTCGGGGCGGTCGACGCGCTCCAGCAGGTCCACCCGGCCGATGACGTCGTCCAGGCGGCGGCAGCCCAGCTCTGCCAGCTCGCGGCGCACGTCCTCCGCGATCCACGTGAAATAGGCCACGACCTGCTCCGGCGTCCCCGTGAACTTGGCGCGCAGCTCGGGTCGCTGCGTCGCGATCCCGGTGGGACAGGAGTTGAGGTGGCACTGCCGCGCCATGTCGCAGCCGATGGCCACCAGCGCGGCCGTCCCGAAGCCGTACGCCTCGGCGCCGAGCAGCGCCGCGATCACCACGTCCCGCCCGGTCCGCAGGCCCCCGTCCACCCGCACCTCGACACGATGGCGCAAGCCGTTCTCGATCAGGATCGCCTGCGTCTCCGCGAGCCCGATCTCCCACGGCGATCCGGCGTGCTTGATCGACGACAGGGGAGACGCGCCCGTGCCGCCGTTGTGGCCGGAGACGAGGACGTAGTCGGCGTAGGCCTTCGCCACCCCCGCGGCGACGCGCCCCACGCCCGCCTCCGCCACGAGCTTGACGCCCACCCGCGCGCGGGGGTTGACCTGCTTCAGATCGTGGATCAGCTGCGCCAGGTCCTCGATCGAGTAGATGTCGTGGTGCGGCGGCGGCGAGATCAGCGGCACGCCCGGCACCGAGTGCCGCAGGCGTGCGATGAGGGCCGTGACCTTGTGGCCGGGAAGCTGGCCGCCTTCACCCGGCTTCGACCCCTGGGCGATCTTGATCTCCAGCTCGTCCGCCCGCACGAGGTACGAGGTCGTCACGCCGAAGCGCGCCGAGGCCACCTGCTTGATGCGATTGTCGGCGCGATCGCCGCTCTCGAGCGGCGCGTAGGTGTCCGGATCCTCGCCGCCTTCGCCGGAATTGGATCGCGCCCCCATCCGGTTCATCCCGATGGCGAGGGTGCGGTGCGCCTCCGGCGAGAGCGCGCCCAACGACATCGCCGTCGAGACGAAGCGGCGGCGGATCGCCTCGACCGGCTCCACCTCGTCGAGCGGCACGGGTGTCTCCCGGCGGATCGTCAACAGGTCGCGCGGGCTCGCCGGCGCCCGGGAGGCGACGCGCGACTGGAAGGCGCCGAAGGCTTGCGGCGTCTTGGCCGCCACGGCGTCCTGCATCGCGCGCACCAGCGGGGGCGACCAGGCGTGGTCCTCCCCGTCGCGGCGGTAGCGCACGCGCCCGTGGTCCGGGAGCGCCGGCGGCGCGCTCGCAAGCGGGGGGTACGCGGCCCGCTGGCGCGCCAGCACGTCTTCCGCGATTTCCGCGAACCCGATGCCGCCGATCGTGGACACGGTGCCCGTGAAGCAGCGGTCGATCACTTCGGCGCCGAGCCCGAGCGCCTCGAAGATCTGGGCGCCGCAGTACGACGACAGTGTCGAGATGCCCATCTTCGAGATGATCTTGAGGAGGCCCTTCTCGGCCGCGGTGCGGAACCGGAAGCGCGCGTCCTCCTCCGGCGCCTGCGCGCGCACGGCCTCGAGCGCGAGCCACGGATGCACGGCTTCCGCGCCGTAGCCGATCAACGCGGCGACGTGGTGCACGTCCCAGGCGTCTCCCGCCTCGGCGACGAGCCCCAGCTGCGTCCGCAGCCCGTTGGCGAGGAGATGGTGGTGCACGGCCCCGACCGCGAGCAGCATGGGCAGCGGCGCCCGCTCACGGTCCGCGGCGCGGTCGCTCAGGACGAGGATGCGCGCGCCTTCCCGCACCGCGCGACCCGCCGCGCGGCACAGGCCGTCGAGCGCGGCGCGCAGCGCGTCCGGCCCGGCGGGGGGGGCGGCGTTCCACGTCGCGTCGAGCGCGACCGCCTGCACGCCCGCGCCGGCGCGCAGCGCCGCCATCTCCGCCTCAAGGAGCACCGGGTGCTCGTTCCGCACCAGCCGCAGGCCGTCGGGCCGGTCCGCGAGCAGCGACCCGCGGCGACCGAGGTGCATCCGCAGCGACATCACCAGCGTCTCGCGCAGCGGGTCGATGGGCGGATTCGTCACCTGCGCGAAGCGTTGCCGCAGATACACGTAGAGGGTCGGCGGGATGTGCGCGAGCGGCGGGATGGGCGTGTCGTCGCCCATGCTCCAGACCGCGTCCTGGCCGCCGGCGCCCATCGGCTCGAGCACGTAGCGCAGGTCCTCGTGGCTCCAGCCGAAGGCGAGTTGCCGGGCAACGCGCTCGGGCTCGGCGAGCGCCGCCGGGCCGGGCGCAGGAGTGGTGGGCCGGAGGGGACGGATGTTACGGGCCGCCCACCGCGCGTACGGCCGGCGGCGCGCCACCTCGCGCTTCGCCTCCGCATCGTGCAGGATCGCCTTGCGGCGGGTGTCCACGACCAGCAGTTCGCCCGGGCCGAGGCGGCCGCTTTCCACGACCTCCTGCGGGTCGAGATCCACGAGTCCCGTCTCGGAGCCCGCGACCACGAGGCCGTCGCAAGTGATCTTGTAGCGGCAGGGGCGCAGGCCGTTGCGGTCGAGCGCCGAGCCCACGAGCACGCCGTCCGAGAACGCGAGCGCCGCGGGCCCGTCCCACGGCTCCACGAGGCATTCGTGAAACTCGTAGAAGCCCCGCAGCGCGGGCTCCATCTCGACGGCTCCTTCGTGCGCCTCGGGCACGAGCATCATCAGGGCGTGCACCGGGTCGCGCCCCGAGCGTACCAGCAGCTCCAGGGCGTTGTCGAGGCTGGTGGAGTCGCTCCCCTCGGCCCAAATCACGGGTCGCAGGTGGTCCACGCGCGCGCCCCATAGCGGCGACGCCAGGGCCGGCTCGCGGGCGCGCATCGCGTTGCGATTCCCCCACAGGGTGTTGATCTCCCCGTTGTGGGCGAGGAGGCGGAACGGCTGCGCCAGCGCCCAGCTGGGGCTCGTGTTGGTGGAGTAGCGCTGGTGAAAGACCGCGAGGGCCGTCTCGTAGTCGGGCGACCGCAGGTCCGGGAAGAAGGCCCCGAGCTCGGTGCCCGTGAGCAGCGCCTTGTAAACCAGGGTGCGGCACGAGAGGGAGCACACGAACCAGGGCTCGAGCCCTCCCCCCGGGCCCCCCCCTGCCTCGGCGACCCGGCGCTCGATGGTGCGGCGAGCGAGGTAGAGCGAGCGCTCCCACGCGTCCGCGTCGCCCCGGCCGCCGTCCGCGATGGGAGGGGCGATGATGGCCTGCCGGATAGTGGGGCAGGTGGCGCGCGCGCCGGTGCCCAGCACGTCCAAGTTCACCGGCACGTCGCGCCACGCGAGCACCGGGAGTCCCTCGCCGTCGAGCACCTCCTCGATGATGGACGTGACGAGGGCCAGCGCGCTCGGGTCGCGCGGCAGGAAGAACGCGCCGACCGCGAACGGCTCCCCCCCCTCCGGATCGCGGCCGAAGAGACGCGCGGGGATCTGGGTGAGGACGCCGGCGCCGTCGCCCGAGCTGTCGCTCGCCGCGGCGCCGCGGTGTGCGACGCGGGCCAGCGCCTGGAGGGCCAGGCCCATCACGTCGTGCGAGCGCTCTCCCGACGCCCGCGCCACGAACCCCACGCCGCACGCGTCCTGCTCGCGCCACGGGTCGAGGTCGGGCGCACGGCGGTTGGCCCAGCGCGATCGCTCGGACTCCGGCATCGCCGCTCCTTTCCGCGTTCCAGCCAAAAAAAGGGCCCGCTCGGTGGGGAGCGGGCCGGGGGCTTCGTCTCAGTCGTCTACACGCTTACGCCGCCCGTTCGCTCCCGTCTGGGGGAGTAATCGGCTTCAGGATCGCGACGGCGGTCGGCGTGCAATTGTTCACGAGTTCGGGCCACCCAAAGGTATTAACCGGAAAGTATTAATTATTCATCTCTTAGAATAAATATACCGTAGCGTTCGGTTCCGTCAAGGGGCGGGCGTCACGAGACGCTGCAGGTCGGCGAACGGGATGAGGGCCTCCGCCATGGCGGTGTAGGTGCCGCGTCCGCGCAGCTCCGCGAGCACGCGCCGCACGAACCCCAGCGCTGCCTGGGTTACGCGCGGCCCGAGGCTGGCGCGCCGCACGCCCAGCCGGGCGAGCTCGCCGAGCGCCGGGGCGGGTGGCCCGGCGATCACGTTGAGCGGCCCGGCGATCTCGCGCGCCAGCCGGCCGATCGTCCCGGCGTCGCTCACGTGCACCACGAACAGGCAATCCGCCCCGGCGGCACGGTAGGCGTTCGCCCGGCGCACCGCCTCGGCCAGCCGCTGGGCCGGCGTCCATTGCTCGATCTCGAAGGCATCGGTGCGGGCGTTGACGAC
>Ga0134069_1000271_pt1 | contig 12746 bp, 10 predicted proteins | sample 15_taG_8_FD_128869 | JGI IMG/M metagenome (GOLD analysis project Ga0134069, IMG submission 128869) | Grasslands soil microbial communities from the Angelo Coastal Reserve, California, USA - 15_D_Wat_40cm_2_24_1 metaG | ecosystem: Environmental > Terrestrial > Soil > Grasslands ...
ACTCATCGCGGCACCGGCGTCCTCGACCGGGCAAACGATCGGTCGCTCGATTCGAGCGCATCCCGTGCACTCCGACACGATACTCGTCGCGAGCATGGCGGCGGGCAACGGTCGTCACCTCATTCCGTCCAAGTGAACCGTGTGGGCGAATCGGCATCCCATGCCTTCAACCCATACGTCGGACGCGGTCCGACGGCTTGCCGAAACACACCACTGCTCGGGCGCCAACGCCCTCCTCACCAGGTTCCCATGCCAGCGCGTGACGACACGGACTGACCGGGCCTGAACGCACATCGTAGCCTCAGGACACGTCGGCGTGCCGCACTCGGGGCTCGGGTTCGACCATCGTCGGCGTCGCGGGGACGTGTCGCCGTTCCGCTCGCCGGTCGGTCCAGCCACGGATCACCTCGTAGAAGACCGGCGTGAAGAAGATGCCGAAGACGGTGACCCCAAGCATGCCGGAGAACACGGCGATGCCGAGCGCGAAGCGCATCTCGGCGCCTGCGCCCGCCGTCCGCACGAGCGGCAGCACGCCGAGGATGAAGGCGAACGAGGTCATGAGGATCGGCCGCAGGCGGGTCTTCGTCGCCTCGATGATCGCGTCGAAGCGCGACTTGCCCTGATCCTGGAGCTGCTTCGCGAATTCGACGATCAGGATCGCGTTCTTGGCGGCCAGGCCGATCAGGACGACGAGGCCGACCTGCGTGAAGATGTTGTTGTCGGAGCCGACGAGCCAGACGCCGCTGATGGCCGCGAGCAGGCACATGGGCACGATCAGGATGATCGCACCCGGGAGGGACCAGCTCTCGTACTGGGCCGAGAGCACCATGAAGACCAGCACGGCGCCCAAGACGAAGACGAACACGGCCGTGTTGCCCGCGAGGATCTGCTGCAACGTGAGCTCCGTCCACTCGAAGCTCATCGTCGCGGGCAGCTCCTTCGCCGCCACGGCCTCCATCGTGGCGATCGCCTGCCCGGAGCTCACCCCCGGCGCCGTGCCGCCCGCGATCTCCGCCGACGCGAACATGTTGTAGCGGTTCACGATCGCCGGGCCGGTGGTGTCCCGGACGGTCACCAGCGTCGACAGCGGGACCATCCCGCCGTTGCGATTGCGGACCTTGAGCTGCCCGATGTCGTCCGGGTCGACACGGTACTTCGCGTCTGCCTGGATGTTCACCTGCCAGTTGCGTCCGAAGCGCGTGAAGTCGTTGGCGTATGCCGAGCCGAGGTATATCTGGAGGGTCTGGAAGACGTCGTTCAGCGACACGCCGAGCGCCTTCGCCTTCGCCCGGTCGACGTCGAGATAGAGCTGGGGCTGCGCGGCCCGGAAGCTGCTGAACAGCCCGACCAGCCCGGGCTGCGCGGTACCGACGCGGATCATGCTCTCGACCGCGCCCTGGAGCGCCTCGGGACCGGCGTCGGCCCGGTCCTGGACCTGCAGCTTGAAGCCGCCGGTGTTTCCGAGCCCGTCGACGGGCGGCGCGCCGAACGCGACCACGATCGCGTCCTGGATCTGTCGGAACTGCCCGCGGAGATTCGCCGCCACCTTCGCCGCGGGAAGATGCGCGGCGACACGATCCTCGAATGGCTGGAGGATCACGAACATGCCGCCGACGTTCGAGATGTTGTTGCTGGTGAGGATCGAGTAGCCGGGGAGGCGGATCGTGTGCTGGACGCCCGGCGTCGCGCGCACCATCTCGTCGAGCCGGGCCATCACCTGCTCGGTACGCTCGAGACTGGCGCCGTCCGGCAGCTGGGCGTTCACGACCAGGTACCCCTTGTCCTGATCGGGGATGAAGCCGGTGGGGACGGTCCGGAAGCCCAGCCACGTGAGGACCATGAACCCCGCGTACACGGCGAGCAGGAGCGCGGTCGCGCGGACGAGACGCGCGACAACGCCGCCGTAGGCCTGGTCACCCGCTCGAAAACGCGGTTGAACCCGCGGAAGAACGCGAGCAGCCCACGGTTCACCCGCTCGTTCAGGCGATAGCCGACGATCCCCCCCGCGCCGGCGACGACGAGGCGGACGGCCCACAGCGCCGCCGCGCTCCCGTGCGCCTCGTGCCCGTGCCCACCGGCCGACAGGCCGAACAACCCCTGCACGCGACCGGTGAGGAAGAAGTCGGCGAACAGGGCACCCAGGAGCACCACCGCAGTGCGCGGCAGCGCCTCCCGGCGCTCCTCGCCGTGCGCGTGCGGCTTGATCAAGGTGACGGCGCGCGCCGGCGCCATCGTCATCGCGTTGATGGCCGAGATGATGGTCGACGCCGCGATGGTGAGCGCGAACTGCCGGTAGAACTGGCCGCTGATGCCGGCGATGAACGCCGTCGGGATGAAGACCGAGCTCAGGACGAGGGTGATGGCGATGACGGGGCCGGTGATCTCGTCGAGCGCCTTGATGGTGGCCTCGCGCGGCGCGAGGCCCGTCGCCATCCAGCGCTCGACGTTCTCGACCACGACGATGGCGTCGTCGACCACGATGCCGATCGCCAGGACGAGCCCGAAGAGCGAGAGGTTGTTCAGCGAGAAGCCCAGCATGGCCATGACGAAGAACGTCCCGACCAGCGAGACCGGGACGTCGATCATCGGCAGCAGCGTGGCGCGCCAGTCCTGCAGGAACACGAGGACGACGATGAAGACGAGGACGAACGCCTCGAAGAGCGTCTTGTAGACCTCGTGGATCGACTCGTCGACGAAGACCGTCGTGTCGTAGACGATCTTGTACTCCATGCCCTCGGGGAAGCGCGCCTTCAGCCGTTCCATCTCGGCGCGGACGCTCTCCGCGGTCGCGAGCGCGTTGGCCCCCGGCAGCTGGAAGACGGCCATCGTCACCGATTCCTGGCCGTCGAGGTAGCTGCCGACGTCGTAATTCTTCGCGCCGAGCTCGACGCGGCCCACGTCCGAGAGGCGCGTGATCTCCCCGTGCTCGCCCGTCTTCACCACGATGTCGGCGAACTGCTCGGGGTCGAGCAGGCGGCCGAGCGTGTTGACGGTGTACTGGAAGTCGATGCCGGCGGGCGCCGGAGGCTGGCCAATGCGTCCAGCCGCGACCTGCACGTTCTGCTCCTGCAACGCCTTCAGGACGTCTGCGGCGGTCATGCCGCGCGAGGCCAGCGCCGTCGGGTCGAGCCAGACGCGCATGCTGTAGTCGCGCGCGCCGAGGAAGCTGACATCACCCACCCCCGGCAGCCGGGCGAGCGCGTCCTTCACCTGGATGGTGGCGTAGTTGCTGAGGTAGAGCTGGTCGTAGCGCTTGCCCGGAGAGAGCAGGTTCACGCACAGGAGGATCATCGGCGACTTCTTCTTCACCGTGACGCCCTGGCGCTTCACCTCGTCCGGCAGCTTCGCCTCGGCGATCGAGACCCGGTTCTGGGTGAGCACCTGCGCGAAGTCGAGGTTCGTCCCGACGCGGAAGGTGACGTCGAGGTTCATCTGCCCGTCGTTCGTGCTCTTCGAGAGCATGTAGAGCATGTTCTCGACGCCGTTGACCTCCTGCTCGATCGGAGCGGCGACCGTGTCGGCAACGACCTTCGCGCTCGCGCCCGGATAGGTCGCCGAGATGTTCACCGTCGGCGGGACGACCTCCGGGTACTGCGCGATCGGCAGCTTCTGGAGGGCCACGAGGCCGATGATCACGATGACGATCGATAGGACGGTCGCGAAGATCGGACGATCGACGAAGAAGCGTGCGAACATCGGCCCGCTCCTACGACGGTGCCTTCGCGGGCTCGGCCGCGGCGGGCGGCCCCGGGCGCATGTTCACCTTCTGCGGGGCCACCGTCCCGCCCGGCCGCACGCGCTGGATCCCGTTCACGATCACCCAGTCGCCGGCCGTGACGCCCTCGGCCACGGCGCGGAGCCCGTTCTGGACCGGACCGAGCTTCACCGGGCGGTACTCGACGACATTCTGCGCGTTCACGACCAGGACGTACTTCCGGTCCTGGTCGGTGCCGATCGCGCGGTCGGTCACGAGGACGCCGGGCCGGGACTCGCCCAGGGGCACCCGCACGCGGACGAACATCTGCGGTACCAGGAGCCGGTCCGGATTGGGCAGTACCGCCCGGATGTGGATCGTGCCGGTCGACGGATCGATCTGGTTGTCGATGAAGTCGATGGTGCCCCGGTGCGAGAAGTCGTTCTCCTCGGCGAGCGCGACGAGGACGGGCGCCTGGGCGGCGCCGATGTTCTCGGGCGTCGCCGCGCCGTCCCGCGCGATGTTCGCCTTCCGGACGCGGATGAGCGCGCGCTCGTCCGCGTCGAAGTTCACGTAGATCGGATCCAGGCTGACGACCGTCGTGAGGAGCGGGCCGCCGGTCGCACCGACCACCACGAGGTTGCCCACCGTGAACTCCGCACGGCTCGCGCGCCCGGTAACGGGCGCGGTCACCCGCGTGAACTCGAGATCGAGCCGGGCCAGGTCGAGCTGCGCGAGCTTCGCCTTGAGCTCCCCCTCGGCCGCTCCCTTGTCGGCGATCGCTCGCTCGAGCTCGCGGGCGCTCGCCGCGCCGGACGGACGCAGCGACTGGTTGCGGACCACCTCGGACTCCGCCCGGGCGAGCTGCGCGCGCAGCCGGGCGACGTCGCCCTCGCCCCGCAGGACGGCCGCTTGGTACTCGCGCGGGTCGATCTCGAACAGGAGGTCGCCCTTGTTCACGAGCGCGCCGGCGGCGAAGGCGACCTTCGTGATGAAACCGGTGACGCGCGACCGCACCTCGACGCTGTCGACGGCGCTGAGCCGGCCGGTGAACTCGAGCGTCTCCTGGACGGGCTCCTCGACCGGCTGGCTGACCGAGACCTCGGGCGGCGGCACCGACACCTTCGTCTCGCGCCCGCATCCCGCCGCGACGGCGATCAGGCACCCGAGGAGCATCGGCCCTGCGCTCGCCGTCCGTCTGCGGGTTACCACTGTGGCCTCCACCATCGCCAGCGCCACCAGCCTCGATCGTGCTCGGTGCCGGTGCTGGCCGCCTCGGCGATGTTCCGTTGTTTGCGCTCCTCGAGCAGGTCGCCCCATCGCGTTCGGGATTTCATCTGCGCCGCGGTCTCGCTGGAGACCGCGCTCGCGCCCGCCCACGTCTCCCAGCCGCCGCCGAGGCTCTTGTAGAGTGTCACCATCGTGAGCCCTTCCTGGCCGCGGCTGGCCGCGAGCAGGTCCTGCTGCTGGACGAGAAACTGCTGGGAGAGCAGGACGGTCGTGAAGTCCACGGCGCCCTCCGCATATTGGCGTCCGACGAGATCCACGACTTTCTCGGCGGCGACCACGCTCTCGCGGAGAGACGCCGTGCGAAGCAGCGCACCGCGGTGCGCCGCGATCGCGCTCTCGACGTCCGCCTGCGCGCGGAGGACACTGTTCGTGTACTCGTTGACGAGCGCCTGATATTCGGCGTCCTGTACGCGAACGTTGTTCGTGATTCGCCCGTAGTTGAGGATCGCCCAGCTGAAGGTCGGGCCACCGAAGGCTTCGAAGCTCCGCCCCTCGAAGAACTTGTCCGCATCCTTCGCCTCGAGATTGATCGAGCCGACGAGCGACAGGTGCGGGAACAGATCCGCCTTGGCGATCCCGATCTGCGCGCTCTGGGCCGCGAGGATCCGCTCGCTCCGCCGCACGTCGGGTCGACGCCGTAGCAGATCGGCCGGAACCCCGACCGCGACCTTTGCCGGCGGGCTCGGGATCTGTGCCGGCGCGTCCCCGACGAGCTCTTCAACACGACGCGGTGGAGCGCCCAGCAAAGCGGAGAGCGTGCTCGCCTGCTCGTCGATCTGCGATTCGAAGACGGGAATCTGCGCCTCCGTGGCGTGGAGCAGCGTCGCCGCCTGTGCCGGGTCGACGTCGGTCACCGCCCCCGCCTTGGCGCGACGGGACGCGATGTCGAAGCTCGACCGCTGCAGCTCGGCGTTGCGCCGTGCCACATCCAGCTCTTCCTGGGCGGTGCGGATCCCGATGTAGTTGGCCGCCACCTCCGCCAGCAGGGACACCAGGACGTCGTCGTAGTCCGCCACGGCGGCGAGCAGCTGGGCATCCGCCGACTCGATGCCGCGCCGGAACTTGCCCCAGAAGTCGAGCTCCCAGCCGACGTCCAAGCCCACGAGGAAGTCGTTGAAGCTTCGCTCCGGGGGCACGGTGACGACGTTCTCGCTCGCGACATTCCGACTGTAGGCGGCCACGGCGTTCTGGACCTGCGGGAAGAGAGTGCCGATCGCGATTCCTCGCCGAGCGTGCGCCTCCAGCACGCGGACGCCGGCGGCCTGGAGAGAGGGGTTCTGCCGGTATGCTTCCACGATCAGGTTCGTCAGGATCGGGTCGCCGAACGATTCCCACCACGGACCGATCGGCTCGGACGAGGGCCCGATTCTTCCTCCGTCCCGGGGAATCCAATCGGATGCGAGTAGCGCCTGCGGGTGCTGGTAGTCGGGCCCGACCATCATGCACCCCGACACGACAACGACCGCAAGGAGTGCGATGGTCCGGGTTTCGATACGCCTCGCGTCGTCCATGCCCGTCGCGAAACCCTGGATCGGCATTCGGCGCGCGGCCTCTCAGTCGAAGATCGAATAGACCATGCCCAGCTGGAAGCGGTACACGTCGCTCTCGGAGCGGTCGTTCGTCTCCTTCAGCCCGTAGAGTCCCTCGGCGCCGATGAAGAGTCGCTTGCGGAGCTGCGAGACGAGATTGCGCATCGCGGCCGACACACCCGTCGGCGCGGCGATGAGCACCAGGGCGGGAACCAGAAGATGGCGTGCGCTTCGCACGAGCCGAGGAGGCATAGCTTCTCCCCCTCTACGCACGGACCCCACCGGCGTCTTGCCATCAGACGCCACGAGATCGGCCGCCGCGCCTCAGCCGCGGGCGGTGATCACCGGCACCAGACCGACGCTTCGCCGTAGCAGCGGTAGAGCAGGCTCCCGTCGTGCTGCATCCATTCCGCGCTGCATGTACCGCGTTGGGACGCGCCGGCGAATGACCTTGGAACGCCGCCGGTTGTGACACAAGCGTTCGCGCTGTACTCGGCGGCGATGTCGATCGCCGCATTACAGCACTCGCGCTTGCTCGCGTAGACCCAGCCCGTGTCGCCCCAACCGGGATACTGCGCCGCGCGGGCACCGGCCGCGGCGACGAGAAGAGCGGTTGCGGCTGCCGCGGCCACCATCCGTGCGCTCACCTGCATGCGCGACCTACTATCAGCAACGCGGGAGCGTTGACCATCTCTGGTGCAGACGATAAGGGTCCTCGACTCATGATGGGACGGTCACATGTGCTCACGCTTGCGCTTCTCTTCGTCGCGGCGTGCGCTTCACGCAGGCCCGGCCCGCCGGCGGATTTCTCCGGATTTCTCGACGACTACTCCCTTCTTCGCCGGGGCGGACCGGATGACGTTGCGCTCGTCTATCGCGACCCCGATGCGGACTGGCCGTCGTACGACAAGGTCCTGTTCGAGCCGGTCACGCTCTGGCGAAGCGGCCGGCACTCGTTCGACCCGGTGCCCGAGGGCGACCTGCTCCGGCTGGTGACCGACCTCGAGGCCGCCGTTCGCCGGCATCTCGGCGCCCGCTTCGCGCTGGTGGACGAGCCGGAAGCCAGCGTCATGCGCATCCGGCTCGCGATCACCGAGGCTCGGGCCTCGGATCCCATCCTCGACGTGCTGCGCGCCCGAAGCGGCGGCGACGTGACGCCCGGCGACGGCGCGCTCGACCCCGAGACACGGCGGTTCATCGAGCACGCGCAGATCGAAGGCGACATCCGTGACGCCCGCACCAATCGGCTGCTGGCGGCCGGCGTCGACCGGCGGCGCCGCGAGGGTGCGCCGCCGATCGACACCTGGGCGGACGTCGACCGCGCACTCGACCTGTGGGCGAAGCGGATGTGTACGCGGCTCGAGGCCCGGACGCGCGAGACGCACTGAGGCGACGGCCTCGCGGAAACCGCCGTCGTGATCGCATCGACGCCGATGCCGGGGGTTGACGCAAAATGGCAAGCCGACCCGGAAGGCGGCTGCTATGTCCCCCGCACGCATGGCAGCTCGCGAGAGAACGGCTGGTCGCCTCCGACGGGACGTCTCGAGGCCGCCCGATCGGTTGGCCTCCATCGCGATCGCAGCGATCGATCACACGTCGGTGTCCCGCCTCTGCGCCTTCGTCCTCGCCGCCGGCCTGGGATACGCGGCGTGGAGTTACGAGAGCACCCTCAACGTCCGCCGGCCGGCTGTTCTCGACGTACGCGCTGCGCGTGCGTCGCAGGCCCACGGGCCCGCGGCGCGCGTCGTGTGGGTGCTGATCGACGGCCTTCGGCTCGATGCCTCCCGCGAGATGACCGTCCTCAACCGACTTCGTGCGGAGGGCGAGGACGTCTCTGCCAGGGCGGAGTTCCCCACCTTCAGCGCGCCGAATTTCGTGGCTCAGGCGTCGGGCATCGAGCCCGCCGCCTCCGGGGTGCTGACCAACGGATATCCCGAGGAGGTGGCGCTCGATTCGGTGTTCCGCCGCGCCAAGATCGCGGGCCTCCGGACCGCGGTGCTCACGACCGACCCCGATCCCGGCCTGAGCTGGACCTATGCATCCTGGGTGGACGATACGGTCATCGAAGACCCGGACGTGCACCTGCCGCCCGCGCAGCTCGTCTTCGTGCATATCGGGTACGTGGACCGGGCAGGGCACAGGTCCGGCGCGGCATCCCCTGAGTATCGCGTTGCCGTCGCCCGCGCCGATGCCGCGATCGGTCGCATCGCCCGGACGATCGATCCGCGTCGCGAGGCGCTCGTCGTCACGTCCGATCACGGGCATCTCGACGAAGGTGGCCACGGCGGAACGGAGCCTGCGGTCGTGGCGATTCCCGTCGTCGTCTGGGGTGCCGGGGCGGTGCGGCGAACGCACGCGGGACGCGGGCGAGACGTGGGCCCGACGATCGCGAGCCTGCTGGGGATCGGACCGCTCTCCCATGCGACGGGCCGACCCCTCGTCCGCAGCGATTCGGTGACGGCGCGGCAGCGGGCCGCTGCTCGCGCGGCGGTCTCTGCCGCAGGAACATCGCACGTCGGTCATATCCCGATCGCGATCCCGATCGTGGTGGTCGAGTTCCTGGTGTCCGGCTGGGGCTCACGGCTGGAGAGGCGCGCGCTGATGAGCTCTCCGACCTACGCCCTCATCTTCGCCGGGCTCCTGATCGTGACCCACACCCTGTCGTTCAGCGTCTCGAACGACACGGTGCTCTTCGGCGCCAGGCTCAGCGCGCTGGGTGCGCTCGCGGCGCTCGCGCAGCTTCGCGTCGGAGGACGCTCCTCGCTCGTCCCGGCCGCGTTCGTGGCTTCGCTCGCGGTCCTGTGGACGGCCGTCGGCGCCGCTCGTCAGCCGCTCGCGCCTGCGGATGGGACCCTCTGCTTCCTTCCGATCCCGGCGCTCGGCGGCCTCGCCTTCATCTGCGGCATGACCGTGTTCATGCAGACGCGGGGCATGGCGCGCGTGCCGTCGGCGTCGAGACGCAGCAGGGCGCCGCGAGCCGTCGGGGCCATGGGCATGGCGCCCGGCGAACTGGCCCTGGCGGCGCTCCCTGACTCGCACGCCGCTCGTCCGGGGTACACGCCTTGAATCGATCGCGCGCCATACAGGGAGGACCCATGTGGCAGGATCGCCTCGTCGACCTCGCGCTTCCCGCGAGCGTGCCCACCGTCATAACGGCGCTGATCATCGTGAACGTCGTCTTCAACATCCTCGCCAATGCGGCGTTCCACGTCTCGGCGCGGAGCACCAGCTGGAGCGACGTTCTCACCTGGCAGCTGCTCGGCAATCTGGCCGGCCTGATCACCGTCCTCGCGTTCACCGGCCTGCTGCGCTACGTGCCGCTCAGCATCGCCTTCCCGGTCACGACCGGCATGAGCATCCTCGGGGTGCAGGTCCTGGCCGCCAGGTGGCTCTTTCACGAGTCGATCGACGGCGTCCAGTGGGCGGGAGCGATGCTGATCGGCGTCGGCGTCTTCCTGGTGAAGGGCTGATGACGCCGGCGTTCCTTCGAGAGGCGAGCGCGCCGCGGAACCGGGCCGACGTCGGGTGCCGCCGCGCCGGCCTCGCGTCGCCGGGACGTCGACTGCTGCGCCTCGATCCGGAGCACATGCTGTCCTTGGCGAGCCGCCGGACCGGTCTCCACGACTTCGGCGATCCCGCGTTCCGGGAACCGCTCGCGCGTCTTCTCGGATCGCTCGAGTGCGAGGCCCGCTTGAACCTCCTCGGCCGCTTCGCGGCGCGCGAGGATCTGACCGGCATGCTGATGAACCGCCTCATGCTGGAGCGGGATCGGGCGCGGTATCCGGGGATCGCGCACGAGCGGATACGGAGGCCGCTCGTCATCACGGGCCTGCCGCGCAGCGGCTCCACCTTCCTGCACGGTCTCCTGGCGCAGGACCCCGCCAGTCGGGTCCCCCTGCACTGGGAGCTTCGGTTTCCATCGCCGCCGGAGCGATCGACGCGCGATACCGACCCGCGCATCGAGCGGGTCGCGCGTCAGATCCGCTGGTTCTTCCGCGTCGCGCCCGAGTTCCAGAAGATCCACCCCGTCGGCGCGCAGCTGCCCGAGGAGTGCGTCGTCATCCTGAGCCACGCTTTCCTCAGCTTCGAGTTCTCGTCGAACTGGTTCGTTCCGTCCTATCAGTCTTGGCTCGAGCAGCACGATCTCGAGCCGGCGTACCGCTATCACCGCCGTTTTCTCCAGCAGCTCCAGTGGGCCGATGCGCGGGAGCGCTGGCTCCTGAAGGCCCCCCCACACCTCCCTGGCCTGCGCGCGCTATGCGCCGTCTATCCCGACGCGAACGTGATCGTGACGCATCGGGACCCCCTCGAGGTCGTCGCCTCGGTCGCGAGCTTGCACGTCGTTCTCCGTCGGACGTTCAGTCGTGCGGTCGACCCGCTCGCGGTCGGACCGGAGGTGTCGCGCATGCTCGCCGGCGACATCCGCCGCGGCTTCGCGGCACGTGACGACGGCTGCGCCCCCCCGGAGCAGTTCCTCGACGTATGGTACGGCCAACTTATGGACGACCCGCTTGCCGTGGTGCGGCGAATCTACCGGCACTTCGACCTTCCGCTGTCGACCGACGTCGAGTCACGCATGCGTACGTTCCTGGCGACGCATCCCAAGGGCCGGAACGGTCTGCACGTCTATTCTCTCGGTCAGTTCGGGCTCGACCCCGGCGTCGAGCGTGCGCGCTACCGTGAGTACTGGGACCGCTGGTGCGACCCCGCGGGTAAGTGATTCGGCCGCCGCCGTCGCGTGGCGAACGAGCCACGATGTCGTCGATACCGACGCGGCAACAACCACCGCCGTCCGGCCGCGCCAATCCCTCGCGGCTCGTCTCCTTGGTGTACGTCGGACTGGCCGGTGGGCCCGCGCTCTTCACCGCGCTCCTCCTCTATCTGGGTGTCGGCGAGATCGCGCGGACCCTCGCCTCGGCCGGGGTGGGTCTCCTCTGGGTGTCGCTCTTTCACCTCGTGCCGATCGGGGCGAGCGCCCTCGGCTGGTACGCTGTGCTGGCACCCGTCGAGCGACCGGCGCTGCGCACCGTCGTATCCGCACGCTGGATCGCGGAGTCGATCAACCAGCTCCTGCCCGCGCTCCACGTCGGCGGCAACGTCGTGCGGGCACGACGGCTCGCCCGGGCGGGCATGCCGGGTCCGCTCGCCGGAGCGAGCGTGGTCGTCGACATCACGCTTCATCTTTTCGCGCAGATGCTCTTCACCATGCTCGGACTGTCGCTGTTGCTCGTGAGCGTCCGTGGAGCCGGGATCAACGGGAGCGCCATCGCGGGCCTGGTCCTCTCGGCCGTCGGCGCCGCCGGCTTCTATCTGATGCAACGCCGGGGCCTCTTCGCTACGCTGGCGGCCCTGCTCCGTGGCGTCGTCCTCTCGGACGACTGGTCGCCGCTGATCGACGGTGCCGGCGCCATGGATGTGTGGGTCCGGCATCTGTACCGGCACCCGCGGGCACTCGCCGTCGCCGAGATCTGGCACGTTCTCAGCTGGCTTCTCGGGGCCGGGGAGACCTGGCTCGCTCTCCGCTTCCTCGGGCATCCGGTCGAATTGACGACCGCCCTCGTGATCGAGAGCCTCGGCGAGGGAATCCGCACGGCTGCCTTCCCGGTCCCGGCGGCGCTCGGCGTCCAAGAGGGGGGCTTCGTCCTGCTCGGAGGGCTCTTCGGTCTGACGCCCAGCGTGTCGGTGGCGCTGTCGCTCGCCAGGCGCGTGCGCGAGCTCGTCCTCGGCATCCCCGGCTTGCTCGTATGGCAGGCCGGGCCCGCGGCGACCACCTTCGTTCGGCAACGTAAAGAGTCCAGGGAGGCGCGGGAGTGACCGGCGGACGGCCGACGCCCGCGCGCCGAGCACGCTCCGGGTGGGCCGGGGTGCTCGTCGTGCTCGTCGCCGCGACACCGGGACATGCGGGCCGGAGCTTCATTCCCATCCCTGAGATCATCCTCGATCCAAACGAGGGGACCACGCTCGGCGTCCTTCCCGTCGTGCTCTTCACCAACGAGAAGGACGAGATCCGCTACATGCTCGCGCCCGACGTCCGCTACAATCGCACGAAGGGCGTTTTCCCAACCTTCCGCTTCTTCGCCTATCCGACGCCGCATCGGCGCTGGTCCGTCCTCGTCGGCAAGTCGACCACCAAGGACGAGGACTACGAGCTCGAGTTCTCGGACCGCGGATACTGGGAAGGTCGCGCCTTCGTGCGCGCGGCGTTCGTGCACGAACGAGATTCGACCGATCGG
>Ga0134069_1000279_pt1 | contig 12551 bp, 9 predicted proteins | sample 15_taG_8_FD_128869 | JGI IMG/M metagenome (GOLD analysis project Ga0134069, IMG submission 128869) | Grasslands soil microbial communities from the Angelo Coastal Reserve, California, USA - 15_D_Wat_40cm_2_24_1 metaG | ecosystem: Environmental > Terrestrial > Soil > Grasslands ...
CCGCGTCGCGGTCGAGGCGCGGCTGGGGGCGGTCGGGCTCGTCCCGCACGAGAATGGGGTGCTCGGGGGCGGTGTGCAAGCGCAGCTGCTGCGGCGCGGCTGCGAACTCAGCGAACGCCTCCCGCAGCTCCGCAGGGCGCGCCTGCCGCGACAGCTTCACGCGCACCGCCGCCAGGTGCCCGTCCACGACGTTCACCCGATGGCACTGGGCGCTGACGGCGAAGCCCGCGGGCTCGACCCTGCCGCCGTTCAGGCTGCCCAGGATCTTTCGGGTCTCCCGCTCGATCTTCTCCTCTTCGCTCGCGATGTAGGGGATCACGTTGTCCGCGATGTCGAGCGACGCGACACCGGGATAGCCCGCCCCGGACAGCGCCTGCAGCGTGGTCGCGACCACGGCCTCGACGCCGAAGCGGGCCGCGAGCGGCGCCAGCGCGAGGCACAGCATGACCGTCGAGCAGTTGGGGTTCGCGACGATGAACCCCCTTCCCGTTCCGCGGCAGGCGTCGAGCAGGGCGAGATGCTCGGGGTTCACTTCGGGAATGAGCAGCGGCACCGCATCGTCCATCCGGTGGGAGGAGGAGTTGCTCAGCACGGGGAAGCCCGCGCGCGCGAACGCGGTCTCGATCTCGCCCGCCACGTCGGCCGGGAGGCTCGAGAAGACGACGTCGCAGTCGAGCGGGGGCCGGGTCGGCTGCACCACCAGCGACCGCACCGCGGACGGCATGTCTCCGGCGAGGCGCCAGCTGCAGGCCGCGCCGTAGGGGCGGCCCTGGGACCGGTCCGAGGCCGCCAGGGCGGTCACGACGAACTGCGGGTGCCGGTCCAGCATCGCGAGGAACCGCTGCCCCACCGTGCCGGTCGCGCCGAGAATACCGACGCGGATCTTGCTCATCACGTCCTTCCTTTCGCGCCTTGACGGTCCCCGAGCCTCCGGGTAAGTATGAACATACAATCGACGCCGCGTGGTGATTTGCCGCGTATTGCCGCCACGTTAAATAAGGTGCTAAAAAGCGACCGCCCGCGGCTACCGTTGCCCGGGCGTTCTGTTTTCGCTGGCCCTAAGCAGAGGTTTCCTGACCGCCCATGCCGCGCACCGCGCGCCCCATCGAGATCCACAAGTTCGGCGGTGCCTCGCTCGCGAACGGTGCCGCCATCGCGCAGGCGGTGGCCATCATCCGGGCACGCCGGCCCGCGCCCATGGTCGTCGTGGTATCGGCAATGGCGGGCGTCACGGACGCGCTGCTCGATCTCGCCGCCGCGGCGATCCAGCGCGGCCCGGACGGCGCCCGCGCGACGGTAGAGGCGCTCTGCGCCCAGCATCTCGGGGCCGTCCGTGCCCTGCTCGGTCCCGGTCCGCGCACGGACGAGCTCGTCCAGACGATCGAGCACGCGTTCGCGGAGGTCGAGCCCCTCGCCGCGGGCCTGCGCATCCTGCGCGAGCTGACGCCCCGCACTACCGATTACCTGGTCGCGCGCGGCGAGCAGCTGTCGGCCCGCATCGTCGCGGCGGCGCTCGACTGCGCCGGGTGCCCCGCGACGTACGTGGACGCCGCGGCCGTGATCCAGACCGACGGCACCTTCGGCAACGCATCGCCCGATCTCGCGCGCACGGAGCGCAGTGCGCGCCACGTGCTCCAGCCGCTCCTCGCCCGCGGCGTCGTCCCGGTCGTCCCGGGCTTCCTCGGCGCCGCCCCGGACGGACAGGTGGCGACGCTCGGTCGGGGCGGATCGGACCTCACGGCCACGCTGCTCGCCCGAGTGCTCGGCGCGCGCGAGGTCTCGCTCTGGAAGGACGTCCCAGGGGTGCTCACCGCCGACCCGCGCACTGTGCCCGACGCGCGCGTGATCCCGCAGCTCCATGTCCGCGAAGCGGCCGAGCTCGCGTTCTACGGTGCGAAGGTGCTGCACCCCCGGGCGCTGGGGCCGGTGCTGCGCCGCAGCGTCGCGGTGCGGATCCGGCCGTTCACGGAGCCCGCGTCGCTCGGGACGGAGATCTCCCGGCGGCGCACCTTGAGTGCGTATCCGGTGAAAGCCGTGTCCGCGATCCCCAAGCAAGCGCTGCTGACGGTGACCGGGAGCGGGATGCTCGGCGTCCCCGGCATCGCGGCTCGCGCCTTCGCGGCGGTGCACCACGAAGGGATCTCGATCTCGCTCATCAGCCAGGCGTCGTCCGAGCAGTCCATCTGCTTCAGCGTCCCCGAGGAGCACGCGGAGCGGGCGCGCAAGGGCCTGGCGGCGACGTTTCGGCGCGAGATCGCGCGGCAGGAGATCGATCGCGTAGAAGTGCACGCCGGCGCCGCGACGCTCGTCGTGGTGGGGCTCGGCATGGCGGGGACGCCCGGCATCGCCGCCCGCATCTTCTCGGCTCTGGCGGAAGCGAAGATCAACGTGATCGCGATCGCCCAGGGCTCCTCGGAGCTCAACCTCTCGCTCGTGGTGGACGGCGGAGACGCCGCTCGCGCGCTGCGCGCGGTGCACGCCGCCTTCCAGCTCAGCAAGATCGGCGGCGGCATGGGTGCGCATCCGGAGCGCAGCGACGTCGTGCTGTTGGGCTTCGGTCAGATCGGGCGCACCCTCGCTCCCCTCATCGCCAAGGTGAAGCAGAACGCGCTGCGGCTGCAGGTCGTCGGGTTGGTCGATCGCAGCGGCTTCGTGTTCGATCCGCGGGGCTTGCCGCCGCGGCGGCTCGCCGCGCTCGCTGCCGCCAAAGCGAAGGCCACGCCGCTCGCCAAGGTGGCCGGCGGCCAGCGCGCGTCCGCGACCGAAGCGGTCACGTTCGTGGCGAGCCACGCGCTCTCGAACCCGATCCTGGTGGACGTCACCGCGGCCGACACGACCGAGACGCTCAAGACCGCGCTGGCGGCGGGCATGCACGTCGTGCTCGCCAACAAGCGCCCGATCACGGTGAGCAGAAAGCACTACGACGAGCTGCAGGCCGCCGCGGAGGCGCACGGCCGGCAGCTGCTGCGCGAGGCGACCGTCGGCGCCGGCCTGCCGATCATCGACACGTTCGCGAAGCTGGTGGAGTCGGGCGATCGCGTGCAGCGGATCGAGGGGTGCCCGTCCGGCACGCTCGGCTACCTGTTCGGCGAGCTGGGACGCGGCCGCCGCTTCTCGGAGGCGCTGCGCGGCGCCATCGCGAAGGGGTACCCGGAGCCGGATCCGCGGGAGGATCTGTCCGGCATGGACGTCGCCCGCAAGGCGCTGATTCTCGGCCGCCTGCTGGGCTTCCCCGGGGAGCTGCGCGACGTCGCAGTGGAATCGCTCGTCCCGAAGGGGGCCGAGCGCCTGCCGCTCGCGGAGTTCCTCGCCCGGCTCGAGCAGTACGACGCGCCGTGGACCCGGCGCGTCGCGCTGGCGCGCCAGCGCGGCGGCGTGGTCCGCTACCGCGCCATCGTGACTCGGCGGCGCATTCGCGTCGGGCTCGTCGTGGTGGACGCGTCGAGCCCGATGGCCTCGCTCAACGGGACCGACAACCAGTTTATCTTCACGACCATGCGGTACCGGAAAAACCCGCTCGTGATCACGGGGCCGGGGGCGGGGCCCGCGGTGACCGCCGGCGGAATCCTGAACGATGTGCTGAAGCTCGCCAGCGCATGAGCGGTTCGCGGCAGCGCTGCGCGAGCTGCGGCCACGAGCTCTCCGAGACCGACCCGCAGCTGCGCTGCCCCGCGTGCCAGGGCCTCTTGGAGATCCACCACGCCCGCCCCAGTCTGAGCGGCGCCGCGCTGAGGGCCCGGTTCGACGAGCGCCGTGGCGTGAATCGCGGCGCGCTCGCGTCGGGGGTGTGGCGGTTCCGCGAAGCGGTCCTGCCGACGGCGGCGGACGGTATCGTGAGCTACCCCGAAGGCAACACCCCGCTGCTCGATGGCCCCGCCGTCGCCCGCTGGACAGGGCTCTCCCAGCTCCTCCTCAAGCACGAGGGCCATAACCCCACCGGGTCGTTCAAAGACCGCGGCATGACTGTGGCGGTCACGCAGGCGCGCCGCGTCGGCGCGCCGGCCCTCGCGTGCGCCTCGACCGGCAACACCGGTGCGGCGCTCGCGGCGTACGCCAGTCTCGCCGGGCTCCCCGCCCTGGTCATGGTCCCGCGAGGGCAGGTCGCGCTCGGCAAGCTGACCCAGACGCTCGCCTACGGTGCACGGACCCTGCTCGTGCGCGGCAACTTCGATGACTGTCTCGAGCTCGCCGAGCAAGCCCGCGCGAAGCTTGGTCTCTACCTGGTCAACTCCATCAATCCCTTCCGGATCGAGGGACAGAAGACGATCGTGCTCGAGCTGCTGCAGCAGCTCGACTGGAGCCCGCCGGAGTGGATCGTGTTGCCGGCCGGCAACCTCGGCAACACGGCCGCCTTCGGCAAGGCGCTGGGTGAGGCCCGCGACTGGGGTCTCATCACGGGCGTGCCACGGCTCGCCGCCGTCCAGGCCGCGGGCGCAGCCCCGTTCGCTGCGAGCTTCCGGGAGGGGTTCGCGCGGCGCCACCGGGTCGACCCGCACACCGCCGCTACGGCGATCAACATCGGCAATCCGGCGTCGTACGAGCGGGCGGTGCGAGCGATCCGCGAGACCAACGGCGTGGTCACGGCCGTGAGCGACGAAGCGATCTTCGAGGCCAAGGCAGTGGTCGACGCCGCTGGGGTCGGGTGCGAGCCGGCCAGCGCGGCGAGCGTCGCCGGCGTCCGACAGCTGCTGCAAAGCGGCATTATCCGCCCGGGCCAGGTCGTCGTCGCGGTGCTCACGGGACACCTGCTCAAGGATCCCGACAGCGTGACGCGCTACCACCAGGCGGCGGATCCCCGGCCGCCCGGTGCCAATCCGCCGATCGAGATCGGGGCGACGCTCAGCGACGTCGAGCGGGAGCTCCGGGCGCGCACCAGGGAGGACGCTTGACACCGTGCCGGTACGCCACAAGCTTTCGCGTGCACTTGAGCCCTCACGACATGGACCTGCGTTCCACCGTTGCTCACCTCGGCCCCAGCGGCGGTCAGGATCTCCCGACCCGCCGAAAGCGGGCGTCATTCCCGCGACCGTAGTCGCACCGTCCGACTCGCTTCCAATAATTGAAATCCTGAAGCACACGCGCACCGAGGTGTGGGGTGCGCGCAGACAGCTTGCTTGAGGTCTACGCCTTGAGTGATTGCACGGTACTCAAATTCGGCGGTACATCGGTCGCAGACGCAGCGGCGTGTGCGCGCGTCGCGGGCATCGTGCGCGAGCACGGCGGACCGCGGCCAGTGGTCGTGGTCTCCGCACTCGCGCGGATGACGGACGCGCTGTTCGCGTGCGCCCGGGCCGCGGCCGACGGCGACGTCGCCGGCGCGTCGCGGCGCCTGGACGACCAGCTCGATCGGCACACCGAGCTCGCGCAGGCGCTGCTCCGCCCGGACACGGCGGCGGGCTTCCATGAGGAGCTCGCCCGCGCCCGGAGCCACCTCACCGGTTTGTTCGGGCGACTGGGCAGCCGGTCGGAGGAGGCGGCGGCACTCCAGGACGAGGTCGCGTCCTTCGGCGAGCGACTCTCCGCCTCGCTGCTCGCGGCAGTGCTCGCGGCGGCGGGGCTCCCGACCTACGCCGTCGATGCCCGCCGCTGCATCGTCACCGACACGACTTATGGCCGGGCCAACCCGATGCCTGCTGACACCGAGCGCCGGACCCGCGCTGAGCTCGTGCCGCTGCTCGACGCCTCCCTGGTCCCCGTCCTGGGCGGCTACATCGCTGCGACGCAAGCCGGGCGGACCACCACGCTCGGACGCGGTGGATCCGACTACAGCGCCGCGCTGGTGGGCGCAGCCCTCGACGCCCGCGAAATCCAGATCTGGACGGACGTGAGTGGAGTCCTCACTGCCGATCCGCGCGTCGTGCCGGCTGCGCGCCCCATCCCCCGTCTCTCCTACGCGGAAGCGGCCGAGCTCGCCTACTTCGGCGCCAGGGTGCTTCATCCCAAGTCGATTCAGCCGGCAACCGACCGGCGCATCCCGGTCCGCATCTGCAACTCGCGGGCACCACAGGATCCCGGCACGCTGGTCGACGCCGAGCCCGACGTCCGGCCCGGCGCGGTCAAGGCCATCGCGCACAAAACCGGCGTCACCGTCCTGCAAGTCGTGTCCAGCCGGATGCTCGGCGCGTACGGGTTCCTGCGGGCGCTGTTCGAGGTGTTCGATCGGCATCGCACCGAGGTGGACGTGGTGACGACGTCGGAAGTCAGCGTCTCGCTCACCCTGGAGCATGCCCGGGCGCTGCCCGCGATAGTGAGCGAGCTCAAGTCCCTGGGTGATGTGAGCGTCGAGCCGGACCGGGCGATCGTGTGTGTGGTCGGCGAGGGGCTCCGGACGACACCCGGCGTCGCCGCGCGCATCTTTAGCACCATCCAGGACATCAACGTGTCACTGATCTCCCAGGGCGCGTCTCGCGTCAACTTGACGTTCGTGATCGAGGAGGACCGGGTGCGCGAGGCCGTGCAGCAGCTGCACGCGGCGTTCTTCGAGCGCGAGCCGGTGCCCGTCGCCGCCGACGTCGCGACCGGGGGGGCGGCGTGCTGAGAGACCCGGTCGCGCTGGCGCATCGGCTCGTGGACATCCCGTCGGTGTCGGGTGAGGAGGCTGAGGCCGCGCGCTTCGTGGCGGGGCACCTCGCGGACCTCGGCTACCAAGTGGAGGTGTTCGAGGCCGCGCCGGGCCGGCCGAACGTCCTGGCCACGACCGACCGCTCGCCCCGCGTGGTGTTGTCCACCCACCTCGACACTGTGCCGCCCCATCTGCCGGCGCGGGAGGAGGCCGGTTTCCTGCAGGGCGGGGCGCGTGCGATGCGAAGGGCATCATCGCGGCCCAGATCGCGGCGGCGGAGCGGCTGCGCGCCGCCGGCGTGAGCGAGATCGGCCTGCTGTTCGTCGTGGACGAGGAGATGGGGAGCGCCGGCGCGCGCGCCGCGAACGCGCATCCGCGCGCCGGCGAGTGCCAGTGGTTGATCGACGGCGAGCCCACCGAGAACAAGCTCGCCGCCGGCTGCAAGGGCTCGCTGCGGCTCACGCTGCGGACCGAGGGCATCACCGCCCACTCGGCATATCCCGAGCAGGGGCGATCGGCGATCGATCTGCTGCTCGACATGCTCGCGGACGTGCGTCGCAGTGCGTGGCCGACGGACCCGTTCTTCGGCGACACCACCGTGAACATCGGGGTCATCGCGGGCGGGTCGCGACCCAATGTCGTGGCGGGGGAGGCGCGGGCCGACCTGCAGATCCGACTCGTGACGGACGCCGAGCCCGTGAAACGGTTGCTCGGGCAGATCGTGGGGGGGCGAGCGCGGATCGAGTACCTCACGGCCGTGAACCCCTTGCACCTCACGACGGTGCCGGGATTCGAGACATGCGTCGTCCGGTTCACGACCGACATCCCCCATCTCACGAACTGGGGCACGCCGCTCCTCATCGGGCCGGGCTCGATCCTCGACGCCCATACCGCTCACGAGCGAATTGCGCTCGCGGAGCTCACGGCCGGCACCGATGCCTATGTGCGCCTGGTCCGGGCGCTGCTGCAGGGGCGCGCCGCCGCATGAAGCTCGCGCTGTTCGGATTCGGTCAGATGGCTCGCGTGGTCGAGGCGCACGCCCGCGGGGCGGGCCATCAGATCGGCGCCGTCTTCACTTCGCGGAACGCGGCCGACGCCGCACGACTGCTCCCGGGTCATGATGCCGCCATCGATTTCTCGGTGCCGGGCGCCGTGCTCGCTCACGTGGAAGTCTGCGCGGGGGCCGGGGTGCCACTCGTCGAGGGCACCACCGGGTGGCATGGGCAGGAGGCCGCGGCGCGTCGGCTGGTTGAAGATCGGGGCGGTGCGCTCGTCCACGCGGCAAACTTCTCGGTCGGGGTCCACGTCTTCTATCGCATCGTGGCGCGGGCTGCTGAGCTGTTCCGGGGCCTCGACGCCTACGACGCGTTCATCGAGGAAGCGCATCACGCCCGCAAGCGCGACGCCCCGTCCGGCACAGCGCTGGTGCTGAAGGACATCCTGCTCCGGGGGCTCGCGCGCGGCGACGTGCCCGTGGCGAGCACCCGGGCCGGACAGATTCCGGGCACGCACCGCGTCGGCTTCGATTCGGCCGGCGACCAGATCCTTTTGGTGCACACCGCGCGCAGCCGCGAGGCGTTCGCCGCAGGCGCCGTGCTCGCGGCCCGCTGGCTGGCGGGCCGACGGGGGATGTACGCCTTCGCGGACGTGTTGGAGAACATCCTGGCGTCGGAAAGGACTGTCTTATGACCACACGCATCGATTGGCTACGCGGCTGCGGGACCGCGCTCGTGACCCCGTTCGCCGCGACCGGTGACGTTGACGAGCCACGGTTTCGTGCCCTCGTCGAGCGGCAGATCGCGAGCGGCGTGCCGCTGCTCGTGCCGTGCGGCACGACGGGCGAGGCGGCGACGCTCGATCCCCAGGAGCAGCGGCGGCTCATCGCGCTCACCGTCGAGGTGGCGCGCGGGCGTGCGCGGGTGATCGCCGGCGTGGGGAGTAATGCGACCGCGGTTACGATCGAGCGGGCGCGGGCCGCCCGCGCCGCCGGCGCGGACGCGATCCTGGTGGTGGCGCCCTACTACAACAAGCCGACCCAAGCGGGCCTCGTGGCGCATTTCCGGGCAGTCGCCGAGGCGGTAGACGTCCTGCCGGTGGTGCTGTACAACGTGCCGGGTCGCACCGCATCGAACATCTCGGCCGCGACGACCCTGACGCTCGCCCGGGAGCGCGACAACATCGTCGGCACGAAGGAGGCCTCGGGAGACCTTCAGCAGATCATGGCCATCCTGCGCGACCGGCCGCCGCACTTCCGCGTGCTTTCGGGCGACGACGCCGTGACGTTGCCGCTCATCGCGTTGGGCGCCGATGGTGTGGTGTCGGTCGTGTCGAACGAGGCGCCCGACTTGATGGCGCGCCTCACCGAGCTCGCGCTCCGAGGCGAGTGGGCGGCCGCGCGAGCACTCCACTACCGCTTGCTGCCTCTGATGGAAGCGAACTTCATCGAGTCGAACCCGGGGCCCGCGAAGGCCGCGCTGGCGGCGCTGGGGCTGCTCCAGGAGCACTATCGCCTGCCCCTCGTGCCGGTTCAGGAGCAGACCCGCGCCCGCCTGCGCGCGGCGCTCACGGAGCTTGGCCTCCTGCAAGGCGCGGCGCATGTCGCTGCGTGATCGCATCGAGGCACTCACCGCGGCGGCGCCCCAGAGCTACAGCGACGCCGACCGGGCGTTGTTCGCCGAGTTTCGGGCGGGGCTCGCCCGCGGTGAGATTCGCGCGGCCGAACGGACCGCAGACGGGACGTGGTGCGTCAATGCCTGGGTGAAGCGCGGCATCCTCGTCGGCTTTCGGATGGGGGCGCTGGTCGACATGTCGCCGCACCCCAGCTTGCGCTTCTTTGACAAGGACACGTATCCTGTGCGGCCCACCACGCTCGCCGACCGGGTGCGGATCGTCCCGGGTGGCTCCAGCATTCGCGACGGGGCCTACCTGGCGCCCGGTGTCGTGTGCATGCCGCCGATGTACGTGAACGTGGGAGCCTACGTCGGCGAAGCCACCATGATCGACAGTCACGTCCTGGTCGGCTCGTGCGCGCAGATCGGGAAGCGCGTGCATCTGTCGGCGGCGGCGCAGATCGGGGGCGTGCTGGAGCCGGTCGGCGCGCTGCCCGTGATCGTCGAGGACGATGTACTGGTCGGTGGAGGGTGCGGCGTCTACGAGGGCACGATCGTGCGCGAGCGCGCCGTCCTCGCCGCGGGAACGATCCTCACCGGCTCGACGCCCGTGTACGACCTGGTGCGGGAGGAGGTATATCGGGGCGGCGCGGACCGCTCGCTCGAGATTCCTGCCGGCGCCGTGGTGGTGCCCGGCGCACGAGCGGCGCCGGGCCAGGGAGCCGCTCGCTGGGGTCTCTCACTCTACACGCCGGTGATCGTGAAGTACCGCGACGAGAAGACCGACGCGGCTACGCTGCTCGAAGACGACCTGCGATGAGGTGGCTATGACGAACCAACGCGTGGCGGTGCTGGGATTGGGGAAGATCGGAACCATCTTGCTGCAGGGACTGTTGAAGGCCGGCGTCTCCCCGAGCGACGCTTGCGCCACCGTGCGCCACGGCGAGCGGGCCCGCGCGCTGAGCACGCACCTGCCCGTGACGGTCGGCACGGACAACCGCGCCGCGGCGCGGGCGGGGGACGTCATCCTGATCGCGGTAAAGCCGCAGAACGTGGGCGACCTGCTCGACGAGATCCGCGCCGACGTCACACCGGCGAAGCTGGTGGTGTCGGCGGCGGCCTCGGTGCCCACCAGCTACATCGAGGGGCGCCTCGAGCGCGGGGTGCCGGTGGTGCGCGCGATGCCGAACACCCCCTGCCAGGTGGGCGCCGGCATGACCGGGATCTGTCGGGGCAGTCACGCGACCGACGCCCACCTCCAGGCCGCCCGCCAGCTGTTCGACACCGTGGGGCGCACCGTGGTGGTGGACGAGAAGCACATGGACGCGGTGACCGGACTCTCCGCCAGCGGACCGGCATTCGTCTACATCATTCTCGAGTCGCTGGCGGAAGCGGGCGTGAAGGTCGGTCTGCCGCGCGACGTGGCGACCTTGTTAGCGGCGCAGACGCTGCTCGGCGCCGCCAAGGTCGCGCTCGAAACCGGGGATCACCCCGCCCTGCTCAAGGACGCCGTCACCACGCCGGCGGGCTGCACCATCGACGGCATCCTGGAGCTGGAGGAGGGGAAGCTCCGCGTGACGCTGATCAAGGCCGTCGTGAAGGCGACCCAGCGGGCGAAGGAGCTGATGTTCGAGAAGTGAGCCGGCGGCTCAGCCGCACTCGCTGAACCCGCACACGTGACACTTGGCGCACCCTTCGGCGAAGGCGAGCTGTGAGCCGCAGTCGGGGCAGGCGCCGATGAAGTCCTGCGGGCGCTCCCCCGCGCGCACCGCGGCCGGGCCACCCTGTCCCGGAACCACCTCACGCGGGGGCAGGGCTGCCGCGCCGAGCAAATCCTGCTGCACGCCCTGCTTGTCCTGCATCCACTTCTCGATCGCGATGCCGATCGCGTCGGGCACCGACAGCACCTTGCTCGGGCCCAGACCCACCGCCCGGTCGGACGAAATGCCGCGCAGCTGGCGGTAGATCTCCCGCATCGGGATGCCGGAGCGCAGCGCGAGCGAGATCAGGCGCCCGATCGCCTCCACGTCCGCCATCAGCGCACCCCCGGCCTTGCCGAGCGAGATGAACACCTCGAACGGCTGGCCCTTGTCGTCCTCCGTGATGGTCACGTACATCGTGCCCAGCGGGGTCTCGACCCGTCGGGTGGACCCCTTGAGCAGGTCGGGACGGGAGCGCTTGGCGCGGCGCTGGAGGTTCTCCGCCTCGGCATCGTGCAGCCGCGCGCGCGTGCGCTCCAGCTCGGCGTCGAGCTCGGCGACCCGACCCAGGGCTTCGGCGAGCTGGCGCGGGGCGTCGTCCGCGACCGCACCCGTCGCCAGCTCCTTGACCTTCTTGGCGGTGGCGCCGGTGGAGAGCACCTGCATCTCGCGCGATGCGTCGCGGTACACCGTCACGCCCTTGCAGCCGAGCTTGTAGGCGTAGCGGTAGATCTTCTCGACATATTCCTCGGTCGCGTCGTTCGCGAAGTTGCAGGTCTTGGAGATCGCCGAGTCGGTGAACTCCTGGAAGGCGGCCTGCATCTGGATGTGCCACTCGGGGGTCACGTCGTGCGCCGTCACGAACACGCGCTGCCACTTCGCAGGCACCTCGTCGAAGTGGATGTGACCCGCTGCGGCGATCCGCTGCATGAGGGCGTCCGAGTACCAGCCTTCGTGCCGCGCGAGGCGCACGAAATCCTCGTTGACGTCGGGCATCAGCACGCCAGCCTGGTTGCGCATGAACGCGACTGCGAACAGCGGCTCGATCCCCGAAGAGCACCCCGCGATGATCGAGATCGTCCCCGTGGGCGCCACCGTGGTGAGGTTGCAGTTGCGGAGCCGGCGCATGGGGCGCACCCGCTCGCCCCGCGGGCCGCGGGCGCAGGTCGCGTCCGGCCCCCAGATCGATTGCTCCCACTCCGCGAAGACCCCCCGCTGCTCGGCCAGCTGCTCCGACGCCACCTTCGCCTCTTCGTCCACGAACTCCATGAGCCGGCGGCCGAGCGCCACGCCCTCGTCCGAGTCGTAGGGCAGCCCGAGCCGTACCAGCAGGTCTGCCCACCCCATCACGCCGAGCCCGATGCGCCGGATGCGCTTCGCGAGGTCGTCGATCTCCGCGAGCGGATAGCGGTTCGCGTCGATCACATTGTCGAGAAAGTGGGTGCAGAGGTGCACCGCCGTGCGCAGGCGATCCCAATCCACGTCCCCGTCCCGCGCGAACCCGCCGACGTTGATGGACCCCAGGTTGCACACATCGTAGGGGAGCAGCGGCTGCTCGCCGCAGGGGTTCGTCGCCTCGTAGCTGCCGAGACGAGGGACCGGGTTGTAGTGGTTGGCGCGGTCGATGAAGTACACCCCCGGCTCGCCCGTCTTCCAGGCACCGTGGACGATCTTGCGAAA
>Ga0134069_1000283_pt1 | contig 12506 bp, 6 predicted proteins | sample 15_taG_8_FD_128869 | JGI IMG/M metagenome (GOLD analysis project Ga0134069, IMG submission 128869) | Grasslands soil microbial communities from the Angelo Coastal Reserve, California, USA - 15_D_Wat_40cm_2_24_1 metaG | ecosystem: Environmental > Terrestrial > Soil > Grasslands ...
CTTGCAACGGGCAGCCGAAGGCTAGTGAACTGAGTAGGCGCAACAGCTTGTGATAGAATGACTTGCAAGAATCGGGCCGAGGTAGCTCAGTGGTAGAGCAGCCGATTCGTAATCGGCAGGTCGTGGGTTCAACTCCCACTCTCGGCTCCAGATATTCCAGGGTCGGGCCCGGAGACAGGGTGACAAAACGTACCGGCTACCTGGATAACGACTTGGGCGGAACAGTTTGTCCTTGCTAGCCGCTGCTTTCTTCGTATTCTCCGTGCACAAAAAAGAAAAGGTAGCCAGGGACTCCTTGCTATCCGCGGCTGCGCGATTTTTTTCGCTTCGTTTTTTGACTTTATTGGCGCTCTCGCCCGATTCTCCGGTCATTCTCAAAGCAATCAGCCGGGAACGTTTTTAGTTCCCGGCTGGGTTAAATCAAGGCGCTCTAAATCCTTAAGTTGTGAGTTCGGCTGGCTAAACTTAGTCCGCCGGGCCTCGGCGGGAGGAGTCGGTTTAGCCTAGTTTGTTGGGAACGGCAGGTACCGCCAGACATCGTTGAGTTCGCCGTACGGGCCTCCGGCCCCCGCGTAGCCTTCGCCACCGAACAAGTAAACATACCCAAATGGGTTTGGTCCCCAGTGAGCCGCGCCTCGCCGCGCTCCCACAGCGTTATTCGTGTAGTTGAGCTGAAAGAAGTTAACGGGACTGGTGATGTAAGTCCCGGGCTGATCGGCGTCTACGGAACCCTTCCACCAAATCCACTCGCCGGTGCTCAGCTGATATTCCCAGACGTCGTTGAGGAAGCCGGTAGGCTGTGACCCCTGGGAACCGTACCCAAAGCCTCCAAAGAGGAACAGATTGCCATCGGGGTTCACCCAACCCATCGATCCCCACCGAGAGCCGGGAACATTTGTCGCTGCGGCGTTGGTTGTGGCGTTCGAAATGCCCTGTGTTCCGTACACGCCGTTCTGGTTGGCTAGGTTGCTGCCCGAAACCCACGTCCACTGGCCCGCTACCGGGTCGAACTTCCACAGATCATTGAGAACCGATCCAATCTGTAGCGACCCTGGCCCGGTGCTGCCGCTGGTACCCTTCGAATCCAAGCCGAAACCGCCGAAGAGCCAAATGTTTCCGGACAAATCGACCCAAAGGACTGCCGTTTGGCGGCCACCGGGCGCAAAGCCTGCGCCGCCCGTTCCTGCGCTGGCAGGGTACGCACCATTTTGGTTGCCTGTCGTGCCGCCGGAGACAAGAGTCCAGGCGTTGGTAGCCATGTTGTATTTCCATAGATCGTTCAGGAGGCCAATCTGGCTAGCGGAATCGTAGCCTTGTCCGCCAAACATCCAGACGTTGCCAGCGGAATCTCTGTAGCTAGCCGCGCCCCAACGCCCACCAGGGGCGGTTGCCGAGTTAAATTGATTCGCTAAGTTCGAGCCTCCTCGCCATATCCATTGGCACTTTGTGAAAGTACCCGTGCCAGTTGCCGAATCGTAAGAACAAGGGCCGGAAGTTAGATCGAACTCCCAAACGTCGCTGAGGAGTCCAAATTGGTCCGATGCCACGCCTTGACCACCGAACATCCAAAGGTTGCCTGTGGCATCCGTCCAAGTGATGCCGCCCCAACGCGCGCCCGGTACTGTACAGGAGGTGGCAGGAAACGCACAGGATGTGCCGGTGCCCTGAGTGCCATAAGAGGCCCCTAGGCCCTTCAACTGGAGCGTAGTGGTATCCGCTGAATATGTACCGGCAACGTTGTCGAGGACGATCGGGAGATTAGCAGGTATCCAAGCGCCCGGAATCCACCAGCCGTCGTCTTGCCCTGAGCTTGGATTCGTTGGCCAAACCCACATATCGTTCAAATAGCCGGGTACGCCGTCGGTATTCTGATGCGTGACTTCCAATCCGAGCCCTCCAAACAGCCACCGGTTTCCATTCTTGTCGGTCCAGGCCATGGCAAAGTCTCTGCCGCCAGGTGTGTTCGAGTTCGAGGCTGCAAAAGGAGGCTGTGGGATGGGACTTCCAACCTTCCAGGAATCTAGCTTGGCAGTTCCATACGAGTTGAGTGCCGGGGCCGTCGATCCCGGGAACATCCAAGCCCAATCGTTGTGCTGGCAATCGACGATCACATTGGAAACGATCCCCGTGACCACGGCCGTAGCGTTGAATACGTTGCAGCCTATCCCCGGTTGGCTCGTAGGAGACAAGAACACGTCCACGCTGTAGGTTGTGCCAAAGGTGAATTGGGTCGGGAAGGTAAAGTCCACGTCTCCTGTAACGAAAAGATTGTCACCGGCGTTGTCCTGCAACTCGAGGGTGTCACCCGTGCCAACGACGAGCCCAACGACAGTGCCGCCAACCGGAAACTTTGGCTGCGGGCACGAAACTTGAACGTTGCTAACACTACCGACAATCGTGCCGCTGCCGTTGGAGACCACGCAAGTTTGAGAGGGGTTGGTTGGCTGGGTCTTTATCGTTACGGCGTAATTGGCGCCAGCGAGAAGAGTCGTTGCAAATGTGAAGTTGACTGTTCCGGTCCCGCTGATCTTGAGATCGTCTCCACCATTGTCCTGCAAGGTAAGCCCCGCCCCCTGCAGCCCCGAAACGGCCCCACCGACGGTATAAGTAGCAGCGCAACTTATCTGAACGCCTGTCACGTTCGCAGTGGCTGTTCCTGAACCGTTTGTGACGCTGCACACCTGACTCGACGGTTGCGTCTTGATGGTGACGTTATAAGTACCGCCGCTGGTAATCGCAGTCTTGAACGTAAAGCTGACTGTTCCGGTGCCCGTAACGGTGAGGTCGTCGCCGCCGTTGTCCTGGAGCACAAGGCCGGTTCCCGACAAACCTACTACCGATCCCCCAATTGTAAAAGGGCCAGTGGTTGTGCCCCCGCTGCCTCCGCTCCCTCCACTCCCGCCGCTGCCCCCGCTACCTCCGGTCGTAGGTCTCTTTAAGTTACACGCGGACATGACGAGTGCCGCCCCTATTGCGAGGGCTAGGACTGATTTCTGGGCTGGGATCATGCTCTTGGTCCCCTTCTGTTTGTCTCTTCGATTCTAGAAGTCATCCTCAACGGGATTGTTTCGTTCCCGTGAGGCTATTCCCGTTTCGTCGAGTTCTAGTAGTATCGGAACTGAGGTCCCCAGCTTCGCCCGAGCCTCTTTTTCCGGCAACACCTCTCCACAAGTACTGTGCTGAACTGAGTAATAACAGTCAGAACGCGTAAACACGAATCGATCTCCCACGTTTAGGCGCGCACACCTCAAGTTCACACACCCCAGACTGGTGCCAGACTCATGACGAATGTGAACATGGGTAGGAAAAAAGCGCGTGAATCCAAGAACGTGATATCGGGCGGAGAAATCAGGGGAAGTTCAACTCTCTTGCTTGCCCCCGGAAATGTCCGCGAATTGCGAACACTCTGAAGATCCTACTTTTACGCGGGCATTAGGACGGATGGATGTGCCGGAAGGACTGCAAGCAGCGGCGCGCGGTATCGAGTTCCGTAAAACGGCTGCCTTCCTGCTCAATCAGATAATATTCAACTCCGCCACCGCTTTCGGCTGCATCGAAAATATCTTTCCAATCCGCAGCCCCTTCTCCAAACAGAACCTTGTAACCTTTCGCCGGGTCGGGTGACCAGTCTTTCAGGTGGAGGGAGTGAATTCGGTCCGGATTCTCTCGAATCCACGCCACCGGATCAGACCCGGCCTCCAGACATGTGCCAACATCCAGTTGGAGCATGACGGAGGGCTTCGTATTCTTGGCCAGGATTTCCATCGGGCGCTGGCCGTCCATCGCAGTGAACTCCCGATGGTGATTGTGATATCCGGCTTTCAACCCAGATGCCTCCAGTTGATCGGCGGCAGCATTCAGCGCATCGGCCACCGTCTTCCAACCGTCCAGGCCAGGCTTCGGATTCGCGGAAGCCATGACCACATACTTGCTGCCCAGAATCAGATTCATGTCGCGCGCTTTGCCGATTTTCTCCGGGCTCAGGTACGATCTGTCGTTGTGCGTCGAGAAGCATCGGATGCCGAGATCGTCCAGGAGCTTTCTCATCTGCTTGGTTTGAGTTTCGGACCATTCGAAATAGGGCGCATAGAATTCAACGCCCTGATATCCCATCTCTGCAACGGCGCGCACCGTTCCCTCGGGATCTCTTTTCAGTTCTTCACGGACAGAGTAGAGTTCCAGGCCGGCGGGAATCGATTTCGCCGCGCGAACCGAAAGCGCCCACGGCAACATTGCTGAAAAAGCAAGAAACGACCGTCGTGAGAGTGTGTGTGGCGTCATGGCTGAATCCTTATGCCAAGCCGCATCCTAACAAAAACTCAATCACCATGCGACACGGCCTTCGCCGCCTCGCGCCCCGGAACGATGCTTCGCACGATCACGTACAGCACGGGAATAAAAACCAGGTTCAGCGTGGTCGCGGCAATCATTCCTCCAAAGACGGTTGTACCGACGGAAATGCGGCCTGCTCGTCCCGCACCCTGCGCCAGCACCAGCGGCACAACGCCCAGGATGAACGCCAGCGAAGTCATCAAAATCGGCCGTAGCCGGATACGCGCCGCTTCCACCGCGGCTTCAACGACGGTCATGCCTTGACCGCGCAGTTGCTCCGCAAACTCCACGATCAGAATCGCATTCTTGCTGGCAAGGCCGATCAGCATCACCAATCCAATCTGGCAATAAACGTCGTTCTGCAATCCGCGCAAAGCTTGCGCGCCAATCGCTCCGAGAATCGCAACCGGCACGGCCAGCAGCACGATGAACGGCAGCACGTAGCTTTCGTATTGGGCTGCCAGCGTCAGGTACACCACAACCACGCCAAGAGCAAAAAGAATCAGCGCTTTTCCTCCGGACTCGATTTCTTCCAGCGACAGTCCGCTCCACTCGAAGGTCATCCCATTCGGCAGGACTTTTTTGGAAAGCGCTTCCATGGCTGCAATGCCCTCGCCGGAACTGTGGCCTGGCGCCGGCGCTCCATTGATTTCTGCGGAGCGAAAAAGATTGTAATGCGAAATGACCTGGGGATTTGCGGTTTGTTCCACGGTCACCAGGTTGTCGAGCGAAATCATCTTTCCCGTGTCGGAGCGCAAATAATACTGACGGATATCCTTTGGCTGCGAGCGGTATTTACTGTCGGCCTGCACGTAGACGCGGTACGAGCGGTTATTGAAATCGAAATCGTTCACGTAGACCGAGCCCATGTAGACCTGCAAAGCGTCCGTAATCTGGTTGAGCGGCACCATCAGGCTCTTCGCTTTTTCGCGGTCGATGCGCACCAGGTATTGCGGGTCGTTTGCTGTAAAGCTGGTAAAGAGACCCACGATATCCTTACTGGCGTTCCCTTGTGCTGCCAGCTTGTTGGCCGTCTCCGCGATGCTCTGCAACGAGTTGCGCCCCAGATCCTCCAGCTCATACTGGAATCCCCCGAATTGCCCCAGTCCAAACACGGCCGGCGGATTGAACGGAACCACGATCGCTCCCGAGACCGCCGACAGCGAACCGCGTAATCGCCCGATTGTTGCCGCCGCTGAGTGCACCGTGCCCTTGCGATTCTCGAATGGCCGCAAGTTTGCGTAAAGCATTGCCTGATTCGAGGCCGAGCCCGCGGCGCCAAATCCAACAATCGTGAAAACGCCGTCGATTTCCGGGTCACGCGAAATCACTTCTTCCGCCTTGCTGCAAACATCGCGCGTGTAGGTGAGCGAAGCGCCTTGCGGCGCTTGCACGATAAACATCAGGTAGCCCTGATCGTCTTCCGGGATGAACGCGCGCGGAACGCCCTGATAGAGCCAGTAGGTGCAGCCCAGCAGCGCAAAGAAGAGCAACAACGTAGCCAGCCGCCAGTCCAGAGCCCTTCGAATGGTGCGTTGATAAAGGCTCGCGCCGGCGCTGAACGCGTCGTTGAATAATTTAAAAAAACGGGCCTTCGCGCGCTCCCGGTGTTTCCCCAAAAAAATTGCCGATAGAGCCGGTGTCAGCGTAAGCGCGTTAAACGCCGAGATCGACACGGAAAAGGCAATCGTCAGCGCGAATTGACGGAAGAGAATTCCAGTGGTTCCCGGGAAAAGCGCGACCGGCACGAACACCGCCACCAGGACGAGCGATGTCGCCACCACCGCTCCGGCCACTTCTTTCATTGCCACGGACGCGGCGTTGTGCGGTTCCGTAATCCCTTCGACGATATGCCGCTCCACGTTCTCAATCACCACGATCGCGTCGTCCACCACCAGTCCAGTGGCCAGCGTGATGCCAAATAGCGTCAGCGTATTGATCGAGAAGCCCAGCAATTTGACAAAAACGAATGTGCCGACCAGCGAAACGGGAATGGTAATTGCCGGGATGAATGTGCTCCGCCAGTCCTGCAAGAAAATATAAATCACGATGATGACCAAGGCGATGGCTTGCAGCAGCGTGATCAGCACATCGCGTATGGACTCACCGATGACCGTTGTGGTATCAAACGCCACCGCAGCCTTAAGCCCGGGAGGAAAATTCTTCGATAGCCGCAGCAACTCTTCTTTTGCGGCCCTGTCCACATCCAACGCATTGGCGCCGGGAAGCTGGGTAACCGCTAGGCCTACGGCGTCATGGCCGTTGAATCGAAGCAGTGTGCCGTAATTTTCCGCGCCCAGCTCCGCGTGACCGACGTCTTTCAATCGCACCAGCGTCCCATCGGTTCCCGTTTTCAAAATTATTTTGTCAAACTCCGACGCTTCGCTGAGCCGTCCCACTGCCCGCACGCTGATCTGGTAAGACTGCCCCTCTTGCGACGGTGGCTGGCCGATTTGCCCGGCCGCCACTTGCACGTTTTGTTCTTGCAACGCGCTAAGCACATTCGTCGCTGTCAATCCGCGCTCAGCCAATTTCGCCGGGTCGAGCCACAGGCGCATGGCATATTTGCGCTCTCCGAAAATGATCGCGTCGCCGACTCCTTTGACGCGCTTGAGGGCATCTTTTACGTACACGTCCATGTAGTTGCTGAGGAATAGGCTGTCGTATTGGCCCTCGGAATAAACGCCCGCGCCAAATACGAATCCGCCGATTTGCTTGGTGATGATGATTCCAGTGTTCTTCACTTCGTTCGGCAATCGTCCGAGCGCCTGGTTCACACGGTTTTGAACGTCCACCGCAGCCAGGTCCACATTCCTGGTTACGTCAAAGATCACCGTGATCTGGCTCGTTCCGTCGTTGCCGCTCGTCGAGCTCATGTACTTCATGCCCTGCACGCCGTTGATAGCTTGTTCGAGCGGAATGGTGACGGCGGATTCGACGGTTTGCGCGTTCGCTCCGATGTAGCCGCTGCTGACGATCACTTGCGGTGGCGCCAGGTCCGGTAATTCGGTGATGGGAAGCGTAGGAATGCAGATGGCGCCTGCAAGAATGATGAACAGCGCGCACACCGTGGCAAAAACCGGCCGCCGGATGAAGAAATCAACGAACAAGGCCGGAGTCCGCCTTTGCTGGGAATGGAATGGCGCTGTTCATGAGTTCGCGGTGGCTAGCGGCCGGGATTGCTCTGGGCCTTGTTCTGGATTTGCTCCGTGACCGGAGTGCCGTCCTGCAGGAATTGTGTCCCGGAGGTGATCACATGATCGCCGGCCTTGAGCCCATCGAGAACCACAAAATCATTTCCGACAGTATCGCCAAGTTTTAGGGGCTTCTGCCGCGCTACGGTTCCTTTGCCTTCGTTGACGGCGACGAACGCGAAGAACTGGCCATTGATGCGCTGTACCGCCAGCACCGGAATCACCGGGCCGTCGTGAACGCCCCAGGTAATTTGCGTGCTCATCTGTTGCGCAATGCGGAGCTTGGCTTTGCCGTTCTCGAATATCGCTTTGGCCAAAACCGTCTGTGTATCGGTATCCACTTGTGGCGAAACAAAGCTGATACGTGCATCGATGCCTGTTCGATTGTTATTGTCCAGAATTCGAACGGGTAGCCCAAGCTTCAAGTTTTTGGCGCGGTCGGCGGGAACATAAATATACGCTTCCAGGGCGCCCGGCTCGTCCACTGTGGTAAGCAACGTGGAAACCGTCACGCGGTCTCCTACACGCACCGGAATGTCTCCGACAATTCCGTCCCGCGGCGCAGCGACGCTGTAATAATGGAGTTCCACCCGTTGCTGCCGTACCTGCTCGTCGATCGCTTTTACTTGCGCGAGCGCCGCATCATAGCCGGTCTGAGCATTGTCCAGTTCCTGCTTGCTGATCACGCCGGCGTCAAATAGTTTCTGCGCGCGCTCCAGCGAAATCTTGGCGTAGCGCAGGTTTGCTTCCTGTGCCGCCCGTGATGCCTCCTGGCTGTTTACCGTGGCTTCCTGTTTCAACGGATCGATCTGCAGGAGCAGCGTTCCTGCTTCCACGCGGTCGCCGGACTTCACGAAAATCCTCGTAATCTGCCCTTCCACTTGCGGATTGATCGAAGCAGAGTGCCGCGATTTCAGGATGGACAGATATTCGGTCGTTTCCGGAATTTTTACCGCAGGCGCAATCTGCACTTGCACTGGCACCGCGGGCGCGCTTGCGCCCGGCGCGCTGTCGGCCGCGCTTTTCTGGCAACCAGACACAAACAGTCCGGCTGCTAGGGCCAGGAGCAAAGGCGCCTCTAGCCGTCCCGAGGCTGGCACCGTTGTCTTGCTATGGATCGAAGCAATTGGGCGCATACCGGTTTACCTAGCTTCAAATCTTACGACACTGCTTAGCTGGAGCAAAATGGAAAGGGTCCGCCATTATTTTGGACGCAGGGGAAACTTGTTGGTTATATGGAAGTTCCTGGCGGCAGGCTAGTAGAAATCGCGGGAATTGATTCTTTTTCCGGAAAGCCCAAGTTGCAGCACGTCCATCTGTTCCGGCCGGTCAAAAACCTTACCTGGGAAAAAGATTTTCGTCAGCACTCGCACGCCGCCAAATGCCGCGCCCAGCACCACGGCCACTACCATGAACACGAACGTGGCGATAAAAATCTTGGCGATCGTCGAAAGCAACGGCGGATCGGTGACCGTCTGGCGCGGTTCGTTCCATGTCACTTCCGTTTCGTAGTTCACCGCGCGCCGCAGCGTATTCCCATACTCCACCGAGGATGGCTTCAAAACTATCGAAAGCAGGGAAGCCTTGCGCTCAATCGATGTTCCCGCTTGCTTTGCTGCGGACGAAATCGCCTGCTCCAGATGCCTCAGATGCTGCTCGGCCAGTTGCGGCGTCGGATAATCGATCAGCAGCAGCACCGCTTCCTCTTTTCCCTCACGGTAGTGCGCCAGCATCGCCTCTGCGTTTACATTGAATCCAGCCTCGCTCGCCAGGTTCGCGAACTCCTCCCGCTTCAGCGTAGCGATGGCATTCTGGAACGCCACCGGCCCCCGCGCATATCTTTGTGTCCCGTCGCTGAATCCTCGCGGCAGGTACGTTCGAATCGGTGGGAGCGGCGTCTGGTCGGCATGCGCGCTCACCGCGTTCACCAGCGTTACCAAATCCGCCGTGGAAATCGCCGGCGTTGGCCGCACTTCGAGAATGGAAGTCCCCACCAGGACAAACAGCCGGTCGCCATCCACCGCCGAAGTCCTGTTCAACGTCGACGGATGCATTTCGGGGCGGATCAGCGCGGTATACATTTCATACGCGCTGCTGGGATCGCGGTATTTCTGCAAATTTATTTGGATTTTGGCGTCCCCGGAGGAGTATTCGCAGAATTCCCCCGCCGTGCGCCCAGTCTCTTTCCACAAGTCTAAGTAGTTCGACGCGGCTTCTGTTTCCACCCACATCGGACTGGGCTGGCCGGACCAGCCGGCGAAATGAGCGGGAAGTTTTTGCTGTTGAGCAGACAAATACGGTGCGGCGCAAAGCGCCAGAGACAACACGGCAATAAAATGCAGCTTTCGCATCCCGGCTTCTATTAGACACCAACTCCCTAGTTTTGGTTGCGAGATTGTTCAGCCGTTGCTGACGCAGGGCGCACGGCCCCGGGCTTGGCCGGCAGATTCATCGTCACGCTATTCATGCTCTCCAGATAGCTGGCCACACCTTGATACAGCCCCTCGGCCACTTTTTGCCGCTGCTCGGGCTTCTTCAGCAGTTGTTCGTCGGCAGGATTACTCAGGAAGGAGATCTCAGTGAGGATTGACGGCATATCCGCGCCAATCAACACCACGAAGGGAGCTTTCCGCACGCCGCGGTTCTTCACCGGCTTGCTGGTCTTCTGAATCCGCCTGGAGAGGGAATCTTGAATATCCTCAGCAAGTTCCTTGGACTCGTCAATTTTTTCGGTCCTTGCGATTTTCAGCACCAGGTCCTGCAGGTCGTGCACGCCTCCTTGCGCCGTGGCGTTCTCTCGCGCCGCCACCTCCATCGCCTCCGCCGAGCCTTTCAGGTTCAGATAATACGTCTCAATGCCACGCGCCGCGTGGTCCCGGCTCGAATTCGCATGGATCGAAATAAACAGGTCCGCTTTGGCCTGGTTCGCAATGTTTGTCCGTTCTTCCAGCGGAACAAACGCGTCATCCGAACGCGTGTACACCACATCCGCGCCGGGCAGGCGCTGCTCGATAATCTTTCCTAGCCGCAGCGCCACGTCCAGGCACAGGTCTTTTTCCATCAAGCCCGTCGGACCGATCGTTCCTGTATCGTGGCCGCCGTGGCCCGGGTCGATCACAATCCTTCCAATTTTCAAGCCTAGCGTGCGAGTCAACGTGGACTGCCCGTCGCGCGTCGGTTGCGGCGTGCTCGCCGGGCGGACCAAATCTGGTTTCGCACTCGCTGGCGTTGTTTTGACGAGCCTTGGTTTCGCGTGCTCCACAGATGGCGGCGCATTGCGCGCCACTGCGGAAGAATTGTCTGTCACCGCCGAGCCGCTACTCGCGGAGGCCGCTCCTCCGTTAGCGGCGCCACCGTTGGCGGCGGCGCCGTTAATCGTCGTATTGATTGCGCCCTTTGAGTTTTTCGCCTGCTGCCCCGACGTGGAAACCGCGCCCTCCGCTGGTTCCCTCGAAGCTTCAATCGGAATCGCTCGCGCTCCGCCGTTCGCGGCCGTTGCGTTCTTGCTCGGATCTTCCGTGCCAGCCTCCTGCGCGGGTTTTCCTTTTGCCGTGCGCACCGGCGCCGCCGAAGAGTCTCCATACAAATCGATCAAAAGTTGCGGCGGATTCCCGGTCAACGAAGAGGCGTATTCCTTCACTGCGTTTACTTCCAGCACCACGCGCTCCACGCCGCTGTGATTTTGCGCCACGCGAACCGCTGTCAACAGAGTGCCGTCAACGTGGATATTCGCGCGCGCCACTTCCGGCGTCAGACGCGCCGAATGCAAATCAAAAAAGATGCGTTCAGGACTCGTAATGCGCCCGGAAGTGTATTGCACACTATCCTCTAGATCGATGGTCACTCGCGTCGCGTCGCCGTTGGCTGCCGTGCGAATCCGCCGCAACTGCGGCAATGCCCCGGATCCTCTGCTGCTGGCGGGTTTGCCGCCGGAGTGCGCCGGCGCATCCAGTCGCGGTTCCTCAGCGCCCGGCCACGTGGTCTTTGAAGTAACTGCGCTGCTCGAATCGGACGGCGCGTCGCCATTCCGCAGCAGCGCCAATTCCGCCAGCGCTTCTTGCGCTTCGCGTTTTCTCGGCGAACGCGGATAGCGTTTCAGGAAATCCTCATAAGTCTTTTTCGCCAGCATTGAATCGCCCAATTGCTCGCGCTGCAGCTTCGCCGTTCGCAGAATCGCATCCTGGCAATACTTGCTCGTCGGGTATTCGCGAACCAGGAATTGGTACGTGTCGACGGCCGACTGGTAATAGCTTCGCCCAAAGCGGTCGCCCATCTCCGTGTAAAGTTCCGCGACGGCCAGCAGCGAATCGGGAACTTCCGGAGCTCGCGGCGTAATCATGGCGACGCGCCGATAGACCAAGACCGCTTGTTTGTAATCCGCGAGCGTGCGTTTTTCGGTGGGTTTGCTGTTCAGCGCCGCGCGCTGCTCTTCGGCTCGCGCAAATTGCGCCGCGGCGGACTGGCGTTTCACGGACGCGGTGGCAGCGGCTTCCGCATTCGTTTTCGCCGGCGCCGCCGCAACAAAAAACAGGGCAGCGGTCAGCGCCGCAAAAACCGGCGAAAGACGTGTGAAGCTCGTTCGCGAAATTTTTTCCGCCCCAAACATCAGCCTGCATCCCCAAACGTCGTCGCCGCAACCCGCTACTCAACTTCAGAAAAAGCAAACCTCAAAAAATCCAAACTTCCGAGGGCCCAAATTCAGGGCTCCCGGAAAACTAAGAAAGCTCAATTTACAGCTCTTTCTATTCGTTGGTGAATATGATGCGGCCGTCAGGTGTGACGTCTTTGTGGATCGCGTGCGGATTGACGTAGGCGTCGGCAAGACGACCCGAGCCCGGCCGGAAGTAAGCGTTCTGTACTTTCTGCACATAGCTCCGCGTCTCTCGGTACGCGGGGACGCCGTGAACCCGGTCCACAGCACCCTCACCCGCATTGTACGCCGCCAGGGCCAGGTCGAGGTTGCCGTTGTATCGTTCTAGC
>Ga0134069_1000286_pt1 | contig 12459 bp, 10 predicted proteins | sample 15_taG_8_FD_128869 | JGI IMG/M metagenome (GOLD analysis project Ga0134069, IMG submission 128869) | Grasslands soil microbial communities from the Angelo Coastal Reserve, California, USA - 15_D_Wat_40cm_2_24_1 metaG | ecosystem: Environmental > Terrestrial > Soil > Grasslands ...
ACGACGGCCGGCTCACCGACTCGCTCGGCCACGTCGTGGACTTCAAGAACACCATCCTCATCATGACCTCGAACCTCGGCACGAGCCTGATCGGTAAGCGCATTACGCCCGGGTTCATGCAAGAGGGTGAGGACGCGAGCTACGAGAAGATGAAGGATCGCGTGATGGAGGAGATGAAGCGTGCGTTCCGGCCGGAGTTCATCAACCGGATCGACGACATCATCGTGTTCCACGCGCTCTCGCTGGCGCACATCCAGCAGATCATTCGCCTGATGATCGACAGGATCAACAAGCAGCTCACCGAGAAGGGCATCGAGCTGGTCCTCACGCCGGCCGCCGAGGCGGCCCTGGTGGACAAGGGCTACGACCCGCAGTACGGAGCGCGCCAACTTCGGCGGACGATCCAGAAGCACATCGAGGATCCGCTCGCCGAGGCGATCGTGCGCGGGCAGGTGCCCGAGAGTGCTCGGATCGACGTGGACCTCGTCGGAGGACAGTTCGTCTTCCGCGAGGCCCAGGCCGCCGACGCTCCCCTCGAGCTTGCTGAGCACTAGGCACCACCCCGCGCGAGCCTGAGCGACCCGGTGACCCCAGGGGGGGGCCTGCGTCTTACCGTCGTCATCGTCGTGCTCGCGGCTGTGCTCGATCTCGCGTCGGTGGTGACCGCCCAGCAGCCCCCCGTCCTCATCAAAGAGCTCACCGTCGAGGGCAATCGCCGCGTGCAGGAGGCGGTCATCCTCGGCCGCGTGAAATCGGCCATCGGCGCGCCCTTCAGCCCCGCCCAGCTCTCCGAGGACGTCCGCGCCGTGTTCGCGCTCGGCTTCTTCGACGACGTCCAGGTGAAAGTCGAGGACTTCGAGGGGGGCGTGAAGGTCGGCTTCGTCGTCGTGGAGCGGCCGTTCGTGCGCGACGTCGACTTCGTCGGCAACAAGCACGTCGCCACCAACGACCTGCAGGACAAGATCGACCTCAAGCTCGGCAGCGTCTACAACCCCGTGGACGTCCAGCGCGCGCGCGAGCGGATGAAGGACCACTACGAGAGCGAGGGCTACTTCGAGGTCCAGATCACGCCGGACATCGAGAAGTTCGCCGACGGCGACGTGAAGGTCGTCTTCACCATCAACGAAGGCCGCCAGATGAAGATCGAGCAGATCGTCATCCGCGGCAACCGGGGCCTCACCGACAAGCAGATCAAGAACGCCATGGCCACCCAGGAGCGCCAGTACTGGATCCTGCGCGGCACCGTGCAGCGGCAGCGCCTGGACGAGGACGTCGACCGCATCCTGCAGCTCTACAACGACCACGGGTACATCCAGGCGCGGGTCGAGTCGCACGACGTGACGGTGGACCGTGAGAAGGCGCGCGTCACCATCAACATCGTGGTGGTGGAGGGCTCGCAACACCGGGTGGCGTCGGTCGGCTTCACCGGGCTGACCCTCATGCCGGAGAACGAGCTCCGGCGGCAGGTGAAGCTCAAGGCCGGCGACGTCTTCTCGCGCTCCGCCCTGCGGGACTCCGCCAAGGCCCTCGAGGACCTCTACTCGAACATCGGCCGCGCGTCGGCGGAGGTGAATCCCAAGATCGACCTCCTGCCCGAAAACAAGATTGCCATCGTGTTCGAGATCAACGAGGGCCCCACCGTCTACGTCGAGCGGATCAACATCGCCGGCAACGTCCGCAGCCAGGACAAGATACTCAGACGAGAGCTGCAGATGGCCGAGGGCGAGATCTTCACCCTGCGGAAGATGCAGCGCAGCAAGCAGCGCCTGACCAACCTGGGCTACTTCGAAAAGGTCGATGTCAACACGGCGCCCTGCTCCGACAATACCAAGATCATCGTCAACATCGACGTCACGGAGCGGCCGACGGGACTCTTCTCGATCGGCGGCGGATACTCCTCCGCGGACGGCGCGCTCGGCACCGTCGATCTCTCGCAGAACAACTTCCTGGGCCGGGGCTGGCTGGCCGCCATCAAGATCCGCGCGGGCGCCAACGTGCAACAGGGCCAGATCAGCTTCACCGAGCCGTGGCTGTTCGACCGGCCGCTGTCCACGGGCTTCGATGTCTTCAGCACGCGGCGAACGTTCATCGAGTACGACTACAACACCCTCGGCCTCGGCCTGCGGATGAGCCATCCGTTCGAGGAGTTCTGGCGCTGGCACCTCGGCTATCGCATCACCCAGGACGAGATCCTGCACCTGAAGAACCGCGACGACTCGTTCCTGCGCGCGGAGGAAGGCTCACTGATCACCTCACTGGTGTCGGGCGTGATCGCGCGCGACAGCCGCGACAGCATCCAGACGCCGAGCAAGGGCGGGCAGATCGTCTTCACGACGGAAGCGGCGGGGCTCGGCGGCGACCATCACTACGCCAAGACCACGCTGTTCGCGACGTACTTCAAGCCGATCTGGCTCGATCACATCATGTCGGGGCGCATCCAGGGCGGCTACGGGTTCGGGTTCGGGAACGAGCGCCTCCCGGTGTTCGAGCGCTTCTACCAGGGCGGGCCCAACTCGAACCGGGCCTTCAAGCCGCGGCAGGTCTCGCCGATCGACGAGTTCGGAACCCGCATCGGCGGCACCAGCGAGGTCCTCGGCACCCTCGAGTACATCGTGCCGCTGCCCTTCGACATCCGGCTGGCGGCGTTCTTCGACATCGGCAACGTGTACGGCTTCAGGACCAAGTTCGATCTGACCGACCTCCGCGAGGCCGCCGGCGGCGGCGTGCGCTGGGTGTCGCCGTTCGGCCCGGTCCGCGTAGACTACGGTTTCAATCTCGACAAGCGGCCCGGAGAGAAGGCGGGGAATTTCCATTTTTCGGTCGGCTCGCCGTTTTGAGGAGGGGTTGATGAAGGCAGCAGTCGCAGCGGTGGTGGCGATGGCCGCGGTCGTGATGCTGGTGTCGGGCACGGCCGCCCAGGGGCCGGCGCCCGCGGCGGTTCCGGCGGTGCCGGCGGTCCAGACGTCGAAGATCGGCTACATCGACGTGCAGCGGGTGCTGGCGCGCTCGGCGGCCGGCGTGGCCGCGCGCGAGCAGCTCGAGAAGGAGCGCGCCGCGATCCAGAAGGACATGGACGGTCGCCGGGTGGAGCTGGAGAAGCTGCGCGACGAGATCGAGAAGAAGGGCGCCCTCATGACGGCCGACGCGCGGCGTGAGAAGCAGGAGGTGTTCGAGCGCAAGCGCCGCGACGCCGCGCGCGCCGCCGACGACTACCAGAAGGAGCTGGAGAAGAAGGAGGGCCAGCTGCTCCAGAAGGTGCTCCAGGAGGTCGGTGGCGTCATCGAGAAGGTCGGCAAGGAGAAGAACTACTACATGATCGTCGAGAAGCGGAACGCGGGCGTCCTCTACGCCTCCAACGACGCCGACCTCACCGACGAGATCATCCGGGCCATGATCGTGACGCCGGAGGCAAGAAGAAGTAGCGACGATGGTCAGCCGAGCCGAGTTCACTCTCGGCCAGCTCGCGGAGGCGCTGGGCGCCACCCTCGAGGGTGATCCCGCGCGGGTGGTGAGGGGCGTGGCGCCGCTGGAGAGCGCCGGGCCCGACGACGTGTCCTTCCTCACCGACGCCCGCTACCGCGCGGCCGCCCAGGCCTCGCGCGCGGGCGCCTTCGTCGCCGGTGCCGACGTCACCGGCCTGCCCGCGCCGATCCTGACGGTGGCCGCGCCGCAGCAGGCGATGATCGATCTGCTCCTGCTGTTCCACCCCGCGCCCCCGCTGCTCCCGGGCGTCGACGCGAGCGCCGTCGTCGCCGGGGACGCGCGCGTCGACGCGACGGCGGCGGTGGGACCGCTGGCCGTGATCGAAGCGGGCGCGCGCATCGGATCGGGCGCGCGCGTCGGCGCGCTCACGTACGTGGGCCCCGACGTGGAGGTCGGCGAGGGCTGCGTGCTGGGCCCGCACGTGACGCTGCTGGCGGGCGCGCGGCTCGGGCGCCGCGTGCTCGTGCATCCGGGCGCCGTCATCGGCGCCGACGGCTTCGGGTTCGCCTTCGACGGCGCGCGCCACCGCAAGATTCCGCAGACGGGCGGCGTCGTCATCGAGGACGACGTGGAGATCGGCGCCAACACCACGATCGACCGCGCGACCTTCGGCGATACCATCGTCCGCCGGGGGACCAAGATCGACAATCTCGTCCAGATCGGGCACAACGTGGAGGTGGGTGAGCACTCGATTCTCGTGGCCCAGGTCGGCGTCTCGGGGTCCTCGAAGCTCGGGCGCGGGGTGGTGCTGGCCGGGCAGGTGGGGATCGCCGACCACGTCAGCGTCGGCGACGGGGCCATGGTCGCCGCGCAGGGCGGCGTGCCGTCCGACCTCGAGGCCGGCGGGCGCTACCTCGGCACGCCGGCGCGGCCCGCGATGGAAGCGCGGCGGATCTTCGCGGCGGAGTCGCGTCTGCCCGAGCTGCTGCAGCGCGTGCGCGCGCTGGAGCGCGCGGTGGAGGCCCTCGGCGGCGGTCCGCTCGGGCGCAAAGGGGGCGCGCGATGAGTGACGCGATCCATCCCTCGGCGATCATCGATCCGCGCGCGCGGCTCGAGGCCGGGGTGCGGGTCGGCGCCTTCAGCGTGATCGGCCCCGAGGTGACGCTGGAGAGCGGCGTCGAGATCGGCCACCACGCCGTGCTCGAGGGCCGCGTGGCGCTCGGCGCGCGCGTGAAGGTCGGCCACGGCAGCGTGCTCGGCGGCGTGCCCCAGGACCTCAAGTACAAGGACGGCACGCCCTCGGGCGTGCGCGTGGGCGCCGACACCGTCATCCGCGAGTACGTGACCGTGCACCGCTCCACGCGCGCGGAGGGTTGGACGGACATCGGTCGCGAGTGCCTGGTGATGGGCCTGAGCCACGTCGCGCACGACTGTCGGATCGGCGACGGCGTGATCGTCATCAACTACGCGGGCCTCACCGGCCACTGCGAGATCGGCGACCGCGCGACGATCGGCGGCCTCTCCGGCATGGTGCCGTTCACGCGCGTCGGCGCCTACGCGTACGTCGGGGGGATGGCGAAGCTCACGGCCGACGTACCGCCCTACGTCCTGGTGGAAGGCCAGCCGGCCACCGCGCGCGCGATCAACGTGATCGGCCTGCGCCGCGCGGGCATGAACCCGGCCGACCGGCGCAGCCTTCAGAATTCGTTCCGCATCCTCTATCGCAGCGGGCTGGCGCCGGCGCGGGCCGTCGAGCGGATCCGCGAGGAGGTGCCCGCCACGGAGCCGATCCGCGTGCTCCTGGACTTCGTCGCTCGGGCCAGTCGTCACGGGATCGTGAAGGGGACTCTCATGTCTGCCGAAGATTGGGGGGACGAGGCGTCCCCCCGATTGCCCCCCGCCCCGCGTCACCGGGAGATCACCGGCTGATGGCCAACGGGGCGAAGGTGCGCGCCGGCGTCGTCGGCACCGGCCACATGGGCCAGTACCACGTGCTCGTGTACGCCGAGCTGCCGGACGTCGAGCTGGTCGGCGTGGTCGACACGGACGCCGCGCGCGCGGCCGCGGTGGCCAGGCAGTACGACACGCAGGTCTTCGCCGACCATCGGGCGCTCGTCGGCCGCGTGGACGTCGCGAGCGTCGCCGTCCCCACCGGCGAGCACTTCGCGGTCGCGCGCGACCTGCTCGAGGCCGGGGTCAGCGTGCTCGTGGAGAAACCGATGACGCCGACGCTGGAGGAGGCGCGCGCGCTCTTCGCGGTGGCCGAGCGCACCGGCGCCGTCCTGCACGTCGGCCACGTCGAGCGGTTCAACGGCGCCGTCGAGGAGCTGCGGCAGATCGTGCGCGCGCCCATGCTCATCGAGTCGCGCCGGCTGGGACCGTTCGCGTCGCGCGTGCAGAAGGACACGGTGGTGATGGACCTCATGATCCACGACATCGACATCGTGCTGGGTCTCGTGGACTCGCCGCCCCTGCGGCTGGCCGCCCAGGGCGCCGCCGTGCACTCGCCCGTGACCGACGTGGCCAGCGTCCAGGTCCGGTTCGAGTCGGGCACGATCGCCATCATCACCGCGAGCCGCGCCACCGAGGAGAAGGTCCGCACGCTGGCGATCACCATGCACGACGCCTACGTCCACCTCGACTACACGGACCAGGACATCCGCGTCTACCGGCGCGCGAAACAGCAGTACACGATGAGCCGCAAGGCCATTCGCTACTCCCGCGCCTCGCTCGTCGAGCATCTCCAGGTGCACCGCGAGAACCCGCTGAAGCTCGAGATCCAGCACCTGATCGCCGCCCACCGCCGGCGCCAGGCGGGGCGGAAGGTCGAGCTGAATCTCGCCGAGGATCTCACGTCGCTCGCGATGGCCCTCGAGATCGAGCGGATGATCCGCGACGGCGTCCCCGAGATCGCGTGGCCGAAGGACCTGCCGTGGAGCGGTCGCTCGGACTGATGTGCGGCGCCGGCGAGCTGCCGGCGCTGATGGCCTCCGAGGCGCGACGGCGGGGATGGCGCGTCGTCGCCTTCGCGTTCGCTCGCGACACCGGCGCCGCCGCCCACGCCGCGCGCGTCGTCCCCGCCGCCATCGCCGAGATGGCGCCCGTCATCGCCGCCCTGCGGGAGGAGAAGGTCGCGGGCGTGCTCTTCTCCGGCAAGTTCTGGATGGGAGATCTCCTGCGCGCGGAGGCGGTGGACGACGCGCACCGCGCGATGGCGCGGCGCGCGGGCGGCCTGCTCGACGGCAACGTCAAGGCCGTGCTGCTCGCCACCCTCGGCTCGATGGGCATCGAGCTGCTCGACCAGCGGCCGTTCCTGGGCACCGGCCTGCCCGGCGAGACGGTGCTCGGCGCGCGCGCGCCGACGGCGGACGAGTGGGCGGACGTTCGCCGCGGCCTCGCCGTCGCGCGCGCGGCGGCGGATCTCGGCGTGGGACAGACGGTGGTCGTGCGCCGCAGCGTCGTGAGCGCGGTGGAGGCGATCGAGGGCACGACGGCGGCCATCCGTCGCGGCACGGCGCTGAGCGGCCCCGGCGCCGCCATCGTGAAGGCGGTGGGCGGCGAGCACGACTTCCGCTTCGACGTGCCGACCATCGGGCCGGAGACGATCGAGGCGGCGGCCGAGGGCGGCGCCACCGTCATCGCGCTCGAGGCCGAGCGCGTCTTCGTGCTCGAGCGGGAGGCGACGGCGCGGCGCGCCGACGCGGCGTCCATCGCGCTGGTCAGCACGCGTGGCGCCGGCGCCTGAGCGGCCGCGCTCCATCATGCTCGTCGCCGGCGAGGCCTCCGGCGACCTGCACGGGGCGACGCTGGCGCGCGCGCTGCGCGCCGCCGCGCCGGGCGCGCGGCTCTCCGGGATGGGCGGCCGCCGCATGGCCGCCGAGGGCGTCGAGCTGCTCGTCGACGTGACGGCCGCGGCCAGCATGGGCGGCACCGAGGCGGTCGGCGGCATGCCCGCACTCTACCGCGCGTACCGGCGGTTGCGGGCCGTCGTGACCGGCCCCGACCGTCCCGACGCTCTCGTCGTCATCGATTTCCCGGAGTTCAACCTGCGACTGGCGCGGGCCGCGCGCCGGGCGGGCGTCGCCGTCGCCTACTTCATCCCGCCCCAGGTGTGGGCGTGGCGGCCGTGGCGCGTGCGGCTCATCCGTCGCGTGGTGTCGCTCGTCCTCGCCGTGTTTCCGTTCGAGACCGCGCTGTATCGCCGGGCCGGGGTGCCCGTGGCGTTCGTCGGTCATCCGGTGCTCGACGCGCTCGCCGGGGCGCCGTCGCGCGCCGCCGCGCGCAGGGAGCTCGGCGTCGACGGCGACGCGCCCGTGGTGGGGCTCGTGCCCGGCAGCCGCCGCCACGAGGTCGCCGGCGTGCTGCCGATGATGCGCGAGGCCGCCGCCCTCGTCGTGGCCGCGCATCCCGACGCGCGCTTCCTGGTGGCGCAGGCGCCCACGGTGGACGCGGAGGACCTGCGCGTGGCCGGCGCACCGCCGTTCCGCGTCGTCACCGGCCGCACCTACGCCGTGATGCGCGCCGCCGATCTGCTGCTCGTGACCTCCGGCACGGCGACTCTCGAGGCCGCGCTGCTCGGCACGCCGATGGTCGTCTGCTACCGGCTCTCGCGCCTCAGCGAGCTGCTCTTCAAGCCGCTCGTGCGCGTGCCGTGGATCAGCCTCGCCAACATCGCGCTCGGCCGCGCGGTGGTGCCCGAGCTCTACCAGCGCGGGCTGACAGGCCAGGCGCTCGGCCGCGAAGCGCTGCGCCTGCTCGATTCGCCGGCGGCGCTCGCCGGGCAGCGCGAGGCGTTCGGCGAGCTGGCCGGCCAGCTCGGCGCGCCGGGCGTCGGCGCGCGCGCCGCGCGTCACGTGCTCGAGCTGGCCGCCGGCCGCGCGGAGCGCCCATGAGCGCGCTCCTGGCGCGGATGCTGCCCGTGGTGGCCGCCTCCGCCGTCAGCGCGCTCGGCGCGACGCTCTCGGTGCGCGCGGCCGGCGTGGACGCGCTCCGGCCGCTCTGGCAGGCGCGCCGCCCGCTGATCTACGCCGTCTGGCACGGCCGCATCCTCATCGTGCCGTGGCTCAACGCGCGGCTTCGTCGGAGCGAGGGCGCCCGGCGCGTGCGCGTGCTGGCCAGCCGCTCGCACGACGGCCAGCTGATGGCGGACTTCGCGCGGCGCTTCGGGCTCGACGTCGTGCGCGGGTCGTCGTCGCGCGGCGGACTGGACGCCCTGCGTGAGCTCACGCGCGCGATCCATGCCGGCGAGGACGTGGCCATGGTGCCCGACGGCCCGCGCGGACCGGCCCGCCGGCTGCAGGGCGGCATCGTGGCGCTGGCCGCGACCACGGGTGCGCCGATCGTGCCGGTGGGCGTGGCCGCGCGGCCCGCGCGCCGTCTCGGCTCCTGGGACCGCTTCATGGTGCCGGCGCCGTTCGCCAGGTGCGCGGTGGTGTTCGGCGGCCTGCTCGAGGTCAAGGGCCATGACGATCGCGAGGACGCGCGCCTGCGCGTGGAGCGCGCGCTCGAGGACGCCACCGACGCGGCGGACGCGCTGGTCGGAGCACGCCGGTGACCTACGCGACGTACGTGCTCTACACCGCGCTGCTCGCCGCGGGCGTCACCGCGTACGCGCCGCTCGCCGTGGCGCGGCGCCTCACGCGCGGCGTGCCGCTGAACCTCCGGGCCCGGTTCGGCTACGGCGGCCAGGACGGACGGGGACCGCGCGGCTGGGTGCACGCCGTCTCGGTGGGCGAGGCGATCGCGGCGGCGCCGCTCGTGGAGGGCCTCCACCAGACGTATCCGTCGCTGCCGCTCGTGGTCACGACGGTCACGCCGACGGGCGCGCGCGTCGTCACCGAGCGCTTCGCGGGGCTCGCGAGCCATCGCTACTTTCCGCTCGACTTTCCCGGCGCCGTGCGCCGCACGCTGGCGGCCATCGACCCCGCGTTTTTCATCTGCATGGAGACGGAGCTCTGGCCCAACGCGCTGCGCGCGCTCGCCGCGCGGGGCGTGCCGACGATGATCGCCAACGGCCGGCTCTCCGACCGCTCCTTCCGGCGCTACCGGCTGGTCCGCTCGGCCCTGCGCGGCGTGCTGGCCGACGTCCGCGTCTTCGCGATGCGCTCGGACGAGGACGCGCGGCGGATCATCGCGCTCGGCGCTCCGGCGGAGCGCGTCGTGGTGACCGGCAATCTCAAGAACGACGCGCCGGCGGACCCGGCCGGGGTCGCCGATCTCTGGCGGCGCCTGCTCGGCCTGTCGCGGGATCAGCGCGTGTGGATCGCGGGCAGCACGCACGGCGGCGAGGAGGAGGCCGCGCTCGCCGCGCACGCGGCGGCGGCGGCGGAGCACCCCGGGCTCGCGCTGATCCTGGCGCCGCGCCATCCGGAGCGGGTGGACGAGGTGCTGTCGCTCATCGCCGCCCGCGGCCTCAGGGCGGTGCGCCGCAGCGCGCTGCCCGTTGGGCGCGCCGCCGGCGCCATCATCGTCGTCGACACCGTCGGCGAGCTGGCGCAGATGTACGCCGTCGCCGACGTCGTCTTCGTCGGCGGCAGCCTCGTGCCGCTCGGCGGCCACAACGTGCTGGAGCCGGCGTTGCGCCGCAAGCCCGTGCTCATGGGTCCGCACACCGACAACTTCCGCGAGGCCGCCGGGCTCCTGACGGCGAGCGGCGGCGCCCTCGTCGTCCACGACGCCGCGTCGCTCGGGTTCGAGCTGCGCCGGCTGCTCGCCGATCCCGGGCTGGCGGCGCAGCGCGGCGAGGCCGGCTTCGAGTCGCTCGCGGCCCAGCACGGCGCCGTGCGCCAGACGCTCGAGCTCGTCGCGCGCTTCCTGGCCCCGGAGTCGCTGGCCCGCTCCGGGGACGCCGGACGGTGAGCGCCGTGCGGCCACTCGGATTTCGGGGGGCCGCCGTGCGAGCCCGCTTCAGGAGCCGCAGCCGCAGGCGAGGCGACGCTGTGACGAGCGAGGCGAGCCTGTGAGCGACCTGAGCGCGCGCGTCACGCGCGCCTGGCAGCGCGGGGTCGGCCCCGCCGGCTCGCGCGTTCTTGGCGTGGCCGCCGGCGGCTATCGCGGGCTCCTCGGCACGCGCGACTGGCTCTACGCGCGCGGCGTGCTCAAGTGCCGCGGGCTCGGCGTGCCCGTGGTGTCGGTGGGCAACCTCACGGTGGGCGGCACCGGCAAGACGCCTGCCGTCGAGCTCGCGGTGCGCACGCTCATGGAGCTCGGCCATCGACCCGCGGTGGTGAGCCGCGGCTACGGCCGGCGCGGCCACGGCATCCAGGTCGTCGCCGACGCCGCCTCCATCCGCCTGGATGCCGACGAGGGCGGCGACGAGCCGTTCCTTCTCGCCCGGCGGCTGCCCGGCGTGCCCGTCGTCGTGGGCGCCCATCGGTACGAGGCGGGCCGTCACGCCGTCGAGCGCTTCGGCGTCAGCGCGATCGTGCTCGACGACGGCTTCCAGCACCGCACGCTCGCCAAGGATCTCGAGATCGTGATGGCCCGGGCCCGCGCGCCGTGGGGCAGCGCGCGGCTCCTGCCCGGCGGGCCGCTGCGCGAGCCGCTCGCGGCCCTGGCGCGCGCGCACCTGATCGTCGTCACGGGCGCGCGCGGCCGCGACGACGTCGGCGAGGTGGCCGCCGCCGCGCGGGTCCACGCCCCCGGCGTGCCGATCCTGGCCGCGCGTCACGTGCCGACCGAGTGCTGGGAAGCGGGCGCGATGCGCTATCTCGGTCCGGAGGCGCTGCGCGGGCTCAAGCTGTTCGCCTTCGCCGGCATCGGCTCACCGGACGGCTTCCGGCAGACGCTCGAGGAGACCGGCGCGCTCGAGGCGGGCTTCGCGCGGTTCGCCGATCACCACTGGTACTCGCGCGAGGAGGTGGCCGCGCTCGAGCAGCGCGCCCTCGCCGCGTCGGCCGTCGGCCTCGTGACCACGGAGAAGGACTGGGCGCGCCTGCGCCGGTTACCGCCCCGCGGCGTCCCGCTCTACGTGCTGGCGGTGCGGCTGGCGCTGCTCTCCGGAGCCGCGCAGTGGCGGGCGGCCTTCGCGCGCGCCTGTCCCGCGCCCTCCCCATGATCTCGGCGCTCGCGGTGCGCCTGCCCAACTGGCTGGGCGACACGGTGATGGCCGAGCCGGCCGTGCGCGCGCTGCGCCGCGCGCATCCGCAGGCGCAGGTGCTGCTGGCGGGGCCGTGGGCGACGGTGCTCGGCGGCCAGGGGCTCGCGGACACGCTCGTGACCTATCCGCGCGCGTGGTCCGGGCGGCTCGCTGCCGCCGACGTCGTGCGGCGGCTCGCGCCCGACACCGCCGTGCTGCTGCCCAACTCGGTCGAGTCGGCGCTGGCCGCCTGGTACTGGGGTGCGGGCCGTCGCATCGGCTTCGACGCCGGCGTGCGCGGCAAGGTGCTCACCGACGTCGTCGCGCTGCCCGAGCCGCGGCGCCACCAGATCGACGAGTACCTGATGCTCGCCGAGCGGTGTGGCGCGAGCGCCGACGACGCGGAGCCGACGCTCACGCCGCCGCCGGCCGACGGCGCCGCGCGGGCCGAAGCGCGCGCGCTGCTCGCCGAGGCCGGCGCGCACGGCGGACGCCGCACGGTCGGCGTGCACCTGGGCGCCGCCTACGGGCCGGCGAAGACGTGGCCCGCCGAGCGCGTCGCCGAGCTCTGCCGGCTGCTCGACACCGTCGGCGCGCGCGCTGTCCTGCTCGGCACGGCCGCCGAGGCGCCCGCGGCGGCGGCCCTCGCCGCCGAGGCGCCGGCGGCGACGCTGGCCGGGCGCGATCGTCCCGCGCTGCTGCCGTCGCTCCTCGCGGAGCTGGACGCGCTCGTGTCTGGCGACACGGGCGTGGCGCATCTCGCCACCGCGCTCGGCACGCCCGTGGTCGCGCTGTTCGGTCCCACCGATCCCGCGCTGTCGGCGCCGCGCGGCCGCGCGGTGGCGCTGACCCACCCGGTGCCGTGCGCGCCGTGCTTCTATCGCGTCTGCCCGATCGAGCATCCCTGCCTGCGCGGGCTCGAGGCCAAGCGCGTGCGCGACGCCGTGCTGGCGCTGCTG
>Ga0134069_1000287_pt1 | contig 12443 bp, 11 predicted proteins | sample 15_taG_8_FD_128869 | JGI IMG/M metagenome (GOLD analysis project Ga0134069, IMG submission 128869) | Grasslands soil microbial communities from the Angelo Coastal Reserve, California, USA - 15_D_Wat_40cm_2_24_1 metaG | ecosystem: Environmental > Terrestrial > Soil > Grasslands ...
AGCGGCGAGCGGGTCAAGTGGCGAGGGTGGGAGCTCACCTCGGGCCGGGCGCGGCTCGCCTGGCAGCCCGGTCCCACGCCCGCGTTCGCCGTCGAAGCGATGATCGACTCGCTGGCGCACGGCCTCCTGGGGCTCGCCGGGGCGAGCGCGGCCGCGCGCGGCACGCCCGATTCGCTGACCTGGTTCGCGCGCTCGCGCGCCGGTGGCGGCGGCGCGTTCCTCGCGGGCGGGCGCTTCGTGCGGCGCACCGATTCCGCGGGCGGCGTGGTGCGGCGCCTCGGCCTCGACTCCCTCGCCGTCCAGCTCCCCCGCGACGTGTGGGTGCTCGAGCGGCCGGTCGAGCTCGCCGTCACCGACTCGGCCGTGACGGTCAGCCATCTGGCGCTGCAGAGCGCGTACGGGTCGGGAAAGCTCGTGCTCGAAGGCGATCTGCCCACCCGGGGCCGGGCGAACGCGCACTTGCAGCTCGAGGGTTTCCCGCTCGTGGGCCTGTACACGCTGCTCGAGCAGGACACCGCGGGCGTGGGCGGCACGATCACGGCCACCGTCGGCCTGAGCGGCACGCGGGCGAATCCCGTGTCGAGCGGCGCGTTTTCGCTGACGAACGGCTCGTTCGCGGAGTTCCGCACGCCCTTCGTGGACGGCTCGTTCGACTATCACGAGCGGCGCCTCAGTGCGGCCGTGCATCTGTGGCGCTCGGGGCTCCAGATCCTCGCCGTCGAGGCCCACCTGCCCCTCGACCTGTCGCTCGTTCCGGTCGCGCGGCGCCAGCTCCCCGACACGCTGTCCGTGCGCGCTACGGCCGACAGCGTCGACCTCTCGGTGCTCGAAGCGCTCACCCCCAGCGTACAGCGGGTGGCCGGCGTGTTCTCGGCCGACGTCGGCATCGCGGGGACGTGGGACGCGCCGCGGCTGCGTGGCGAGCTGCAGATCGTCGATGCGGCGGCCACGATCTCGGCGCTCACGGTGCGCTACGAGGACTTGAACGGCCGCCTGGCCCTGTCGGGTGACACCATCGCGATCGAGGCGCTCTCGGCGCGGAGCGACCGGGGCCGGGCCGACGTGACCGGGGTCGTGCGGCTCGAGCAGCTCACCCATCCCGTGCTCGATCTCCGCATCGCGGCCGACCAGTTCAAGGCGCTCGACCTGAAGAACGACGTCGCCATCACCGCGAGCGGTCGGCTCGCGCTCCAGGGACCGGTGTTCGGAGCGACGCTCACCGGTCACGCGAAGGTCACCTCCGGGGTGCTGTATTTCGCGGACTTGGTGCAGAAGCGCATCGTGAACCTGGACGAGCTCGCCGACACCTCGCTCGCCTCCATCATCGAGCGGCAGCGGCTCGGCCCTGAGTTCCAGAACGTATTCCTCGACAGTCTCCGCATCAACGAGCTGGAGCTCGAGATGGGAAGCGACGTCTGGCTGCGCTCCGATGAGGCCAACATCCAGCTGGCGGGTACGGTCACCCTCTCCAAGCAGCGCAACGCCTATCTGATCAGCGGCACGCTGCAGGCGCCGCGGGGCACCTACCGCCTGAAGGTCGGCCCCGTCACGCGCGAGTTCGTCGTGTCGCAGGGGACGGTGCGCTACTTCGGCACGCCGGACCAGGACGCCGCGCTCGACATCGAGGCGAAGCACGTCGTGCACCCGGTCCCGACCCCGACGCAACGGAATCCCGAGGACATCACCGTGGTGGCGCACATCGGGGGCACGCTGCTCGTGCCGAAGGTGACGCTGGAAGCGGACAAGCGCGACCTGTCGCAGACCGAGCTCATCTCCTACCTGCTGTTCGGGAAGAGCAGCGTGGACCTGGCGGGCGACCAGGGCGGCATCGCCGACCAGCGGGCCCTGGTGCAGAGCGCCCTCTCGGTGCTGTCGGGAGAGATCGAGCAGACCATCGTGTCGGGCGGGGTGCCGGTCGACTACGTCGAGATCCGCCCGGCCGGCGGGGGCCAGGGAGACCCGCTCCTCGGGTGGCAGTTCGCCGTCGGCCGGCAGCTCGGGCCGAAGACGTTCCTCGTGGTGAACGCGGGCTTCTGCGAGGGGCGTCAGGTCGCCGTCGGGAACACCCTGGGGGTCTCGATGCAGTTCCGCATCAGCCCGGAGTGGCGGACGGAGGCGAGCTTCGAGCCGGTGCTGACCTGCGGCGATCCCGCCACCGAAGGGATCGGGGGCACGGTGCCGCGCCAGGTCGGGCTCGACCTCTTCTGGGAGAAACGGTACTAGTGGCCCGGGCGCTGCTGATCACGAACCCGGCGGCGGCGCGCACCGACGCGCGGGCCGTGGCGGCGATCCGCGAGACCCTGAACGGCGGCGGCTGGACCGTCGAGGTGCTCGCGACGGCGAAGGCCGGGGACGCCCGCCGCTTCGCCCGGGAAGCGGGCGACCAGGGCTTCGACGTGCTGGTGTGCTACGGGGGCGACGGCACGGCGATGGAGATCGCGGCCGGCGCCGTGGGAACCGGGCTGCCGCTCGGCCTGGTGCCCGGGGGCACGGGGAACCTGCTCGCCGGCAATCTGCGGCTGCCGCGCGGCGCGGCGGCGGCCGCCCGGGTGATCCTGCGCGGCCGGGCCGCGCCGATCGACCTCGGAGCGGTGGAGCGGGGCGACGGCACCCATTACTTCGCCGTCTGCAGCGGCACGGGATTCGATGCGCGCCTCATGGCCAACACGGCCGCGGCCGAGAAGCGCCGCTGGAAGATGGCGGCGTACGTGGCACGGGCGCTGGCCGCCCTCCCCAACGTCACGAGCCCGCTCCACCGCGTGACGGTGGACGGCGTCGCGCACGACCTGCCGGCGGCGCTGGTGCTGGTGGCGAACTGCGGCGAGCTGGTGCCGCCGTTCCTGCGGCTCCGCGACGACATTACCCCCGACGACGGCTGGCTCGACGTCCTGGTGCTCCGGGCGCACGGCACGCTCGAAAGCCTGCGGGCGTTCGCGGAGCTGCTGCGGCGGCCCACCAACGGCGCGCGCTGGCTGTGGTTCGGGCGGGGCCGGGAGGTGCGCGTCGAGGTCCTCGAGGGCCCGGCGCGCCCGATGCAGCTCGACGGCGAGCCCTGGGGGGAGACTCCCTTCGAAGCGCGCCTCCTGCCCGCGTCGCTCAACGTCCTGGTGGATCCGGAGACGACACCCGTGCGGATGTCCCGCGGTGGCTGACAGCGTCCTGCTGATCGACGACGACGCCGACCTGGGCAAGGCGCTGGGCGACTACTTCGACCGGCTCGGCTTCGAGGTCTCCCGCGCGGAGACCGGCGAGACGGGCCTCGACGAGTTCGAGCGGGTGCGGCCCGAGGTAGTGATCCTCGACCTCCACCTGCCGGATGCGGGCGGGCTCGACGTGCTGGAACGGCTGCGCTCGCGCGGCGGCTCCGTCATCCTGCTCACGGGGCAGGGTGACATCGAGACGGCCGTGCGCGCGATGCAGCTCGGGGCCGAGCACTTCCTCACGAAGCCGGTCGACCTGAACCATCTGGGCGCCGCCGCGGCGCGGGTGGTGGAGAAAGCGCGCCTGACGCGCGAGAACGAGCTGCTGCGCGTCCGGGCGCACCTGGCCGAGGGCCTCGATTCGCTGGGCGTGTCGCCCGCGATGCGCGAGCTGGCGCGCCAAGTCGAGCTGCTGGGGGCGAGCGAGCGCACTACCGTATTGCTCACGGGCGAGAGCGGCACCGGCAAGGGCTGGGTGGCGCGGCTCGTCCACCGGCTGAGCGCACGCGGGCCGGGCCCCTTCGTCGAGGTGAACTGCGGAGGGCTCTCCGCCACGTTCCTCGACTCGGAGCTGTTCGGCCACGAGAAGGGCGCCTTCACCGACGCGAAGGAGCTCAAGCAGGGCCTGTTCGAGCTGGCGGACCGCGGCACCATCTTCCTCGACGAGATCGGCGAGCTGGCGCTCGAGCTCCAGCCCAAGCTGCTCAAGGTGCTCGAGACCAAGACGTTCCGTCGCCTGGGCGGGACGCGCGAGATCACGGTGGATGTGCGGCTCGTCGCCGCGACGAACCGCGACCTGTTGAGCGACGTGAAGGCGGGCCGGTTCCGCGAGGACCTGTACTACCGGCTCAACGTGCTCCCGATCCACCTGCCGGCCGTGCGCGATCGGGCGCGCGAGGACCGGCTGGCGCTACTCACGCGCATTCTCGCGGCGCTGCACGCGGAGCTCCCGGGCTGCCCCAGCGCGTGCACCTCGGAGGCGCTCGACCGGTTGCTGTCGGCGCCGTGGCCGGGGAACATCCGAGAGATGCGGAACGTCGTGGAGCGCGCCATGATCCTGGGGCAGGGCGGCCCCGCGATCAGCGTGGAGCACCTGCCGGCGGACTTGCGCAAGGGCGCAGCGGGAGGGGCCGTGGGCGGGACAGGGGGAGACCGGCGGCACGTGCCGCAGACGCTGGCCGACGTGGAGCGGCTGCAGATCGAGAAGACGCTGCGGTTCCACGACGGCAACCGCACCCGCAGCGCGCACGAGCTCGGCATTTCGCGCGCGACGCTGATCAATAAGATTAAGGTCTACGGGCTCGACCTCTGAGGCGGACTATGACCGACAAGCCGAAGCTGATGGAGCACGACGCGATGGTGTGCCGTTATTGCGGTAACGAGGAACGGGCGTCGGAGGGCTACCCCTGCTCGGACTGCGGGACGTTCCTCTGTCTGATCTGCTCGTTCCGCGGGATCACGCGCTGCAAGGCGTGTGAGGAGAAGGCGAAGGCCGCGCAGCAGGCCTAAGCGCCCGCTCCCCCGCCGCGCCGCTTGCGCACCTCGCGCGCCACGTCGTCGGGCGACGTGCCCAGCTCCTTCGCCAGCTTCTTGATCGCCGCGTCGGACCCCTGCCACTCGCCGGCGGCCGCCAGCGCGTCGAGCGCGACGTCCTCGACCAGCGTGGTGCGCTCTTCCAAGTCGCGCGTGCGCACCGCGACCTCGCGCGCCAGCCACTGCTCGAGCTCGCGGCGCTCGATCTCGAGCTGGCGCTGGCGCAGCGCCCCTTGCAACGACATCTCGAGCTCGTCCAGGTCCACCGGTTTGATGAGATAGTCGTACGCGCCGAGCCTCAGACACTCGATCGCGGTGCGCGGCTCGTCGATCGCCGTCAGCATGATGATCGCGAGGTCGGAATCGACGGTCAGCGCCTTGGGGACCAGCTCGACGCCGGTCATGTTGGGCATGCGGATGTCCGAGAGCATGAGCTGCGGCTGCTCGGCCGCCTGCCGGTCGAGCGCTTCGGCGCCGCTCGCCGCCTGGAGCACGCGGTAGCCGAGGCGGGTGAGAAAGCGGTCGAGCGCCTGGCGGATCCCGTCCTCGTCGTCCACCACGAGGATGGTGGTCGCGGGCGTCTGCGCGTCGGGCTTGGTCATATGAAGCGCTAACGTACGTACCCTCCACAACCCGAGCAAGCCAAGCTATCTTCGCACTCGCATGATGTCCGGCGCAGCCTCGCCCTCTCCCGCCCGCCCCTCCTCCCCCGCTTCCCTTACCGCGGTGCGCGGCCTCAGCGTGGGGCACTGGACCGACCTCGCGCGGGCCACGGGATGCACGGTGGTGCTCGCGCCGGAGGGCGGGATGCGCGGCGCCTGCGCCGTGCGCGGCCGCGCGACCGGGACACGCGAGCTCGACGCCCTCCACCCCCGCCACTTGGTGGGCCACATCGACGCGATTCTCTTGACCGGCGGGTCGGCCTACGGCCTGGGCGCCGCCGACGGCGTGATGCGCTGGCTGCGCGAGCGCGGCCGCGGCTTCCCCGTCGGCCCCGCGGGCGTGGTGCCCATCGTGCCCACGGCGGTGATCTTCGACTTCGACCTCGCCCCCGGCTCCAAGGCCGACCGCTGGCCCACGGCGGACGACGCCTATCGGGCGTGCGCCGCCGCCGGGAGCGACATCGCCGAAGGGACGGTGGGCGCGGGAACGGGCGCGACGGTGGGGAAGGTGCTGGGACCGCGTCGCGCCATGAAGGGCGGCGTCGGCACGTGGGCGTCGCGCGGCGAGGGGGACGTCGTGGTGGGCGCGCTGGTGGTGCTGAACGCCGTGGGCAACATTCTCGACGGCGCGGGGCGGGTCCTCGCCGGTGCCCGCGGACCCGATGGAGAGTTCGCCGACGCGCTCGCGTACCTGGCCGCGGGCGGCGCGCCGTTCGGCGCCACGCCGAACACCACGCTCGCCGTCGTGGCGACGAATGCCGCCCTGGACCGCGTCGGGCTCGAGAATGTGGCGCATGCCGCGGGCGACGCGCTGGCACGCCGCATCGTGCCCTACGGCACCGCGTTCGACGGTGACGTCGTGTTCGCGGTCAGCACGGCGACCCTGGCGGTCCCCCTCGCACCCCGCTCCAGGTCGAGGCGCTCGCGGCGCTCGCTGTGCCGGAGGCGGTGGAGCGCGCCGTGCGGCTGGCGCGCGGCGTGCGCGACATCCCCGGCCTTGCGGACGGGGGTGGAAAGGGGGGGAGCGCGCGGTGAGCGAGCATCTCGCGCGCGACGTCTCGGACGTCGCGCGCAAGTACGTCCCCGATCCGCGCCTCGGCGTCTTCGAGGTCGCGGTGCGCCCCGCCGGCGAAGGAGGAACGGGGGGGGCGCTCGCGGGGTGCACCACGAGCCGCGACGCGCTCGCCGCGCTGCGGCGCATCGCCGCCGACGCCGGGCTCGCCGCCGACGTGCGGCTGCTGCCCGACGCCTCGGTGAGCGACGAGCCCGCCGCCGTGGTGACCGCCGCCGCGGCGCCGCTGCTGCGTGAGCCGCGTGCGTCGGCCGAGCGGGTGAGCGAGGCGCTGCACGGCGAGACGCTAGCGGCGCTCGAGCGCCGCGAGGGCGCCTGGCTCCGCGTGCGGGCGGCCGATGGCTACTACGCGTGGATCCCCGCGGGGTACGCGGCCACGGGCTCGTCCGACTGGGCGGCGGACTGGGAGGGTCGGGCGACCGCGCGCTCGCTCGGCGCCGAGCTGCGGTGCGAGGACGCGCGCTTCCGACTTCCCGTCGGCGCGCGGGCCGCGTTGCAGCGCCGCGGCGGGCAGGTGGAGACGGCGGACGGGCGGATGTGGAGCCTCGTCGCAGGGGCGGTGCGTCCGGAGCTCGAGGCGCGGGCGGAGGCGCGGCTGCTCGCGCCGCCTGAGTGGGCGCTGCGCTGGTACTCGGGCGCGCCCTATGCGTGGGGTGGTCGCACCGAGTGGGGCGTCGACTGCTCGGGCTTGGTCCAGGCGACGTACGCGGCGCGCGGCGTCGCGCTGCCGCGCGACAGCGACCTGCAGGCGCTCGCGGGCCGCGAGGTGCGGATCGACCCGCAGGGCGTCGGCTACGAGGCGGGTGACGTGCTTTGCTTCGCCGACGGTCGGCGCATCTCGCACGTAGCGCTCTGGGCCGGGGCGGGGCGTATCGTGCACGCCGCGCTGTCTCGCGGGGGCGTCGCCTCGGACGACTTGTTTGCCGACATCCCGACGGCGAAGCGGCTGCGGGATTTCTTGGTAGTGGTTAGGCGGATAGTCGGATAGGCGGATAGTAAGATTCCGCGTTTCTATCCGCCTAACCGCCTATCCGCCTATCTTTCTCGCATGCGCCTCGTTCTCTTCGACATCGACGGCACCCTCCTCTGGACCGACGGCGCGGGCCGGCGGGCGATCCATCGCGCGCTGCTCGACGAGGCCGGGACGGCGGGACCGATCGAGCACTACCGCTTCGACGGCAAGACCGATCCGCAGATCGTGCGGGACCTGCTGTCGCTCGCCGGCCATCCGGCGGCGGGGGACGACGCCCGCATCGCGGCGGTGTGCGGCCGCTATGTGGAGCACCTGCGCGCCGAGCTCGCGAAGCCGACCCAGGCGACGAAGCTGATGGCAGGCGTCGCCGAGTTGCTTGCCGCCTTGGGGCCGCCGGAAGCGGCGGGGCGCGCGCTCGTGGGACTGCTCACCGGCAACCTCGCGGTGGGCGCCGCGCTGAAACTGGAGTCGGCCGGGCTCGACCCGGCGCGTTTCCGGGTGGGCGCGTACGGCTCGGACTCGTCCCGTCGGTCGGACCTGCCGGCCGTGGCGGCGGCGCGGGCCAACGCGCTCACCGGGCGGACGTTCCGGGGTACGGAGGTGGTGATCGTGGGCGACACGCCGGACGACGTGGCGTGCGGCCGGCCCATCGGCGCGCGCAGCGTAGCGGTGGCCACCGGCTCCTACGACGTCGCCACGCTGAACGCAGCGGGCGCGACGTACGTGTTCGCGACGCTCGCTGACACACCCGCGGTGCTGGAGGCGATCCTCGCGTGAGCGCGGCCCCGGGTGCCCCGGCGGACGAGCTGGAGCTCAAGGCCCGCGTCGAGCACCCCGAAGCCCTGCGTGCCGCGCTGGCGCATGCTGGCGCGGCGCTCGAGTTCCAGGGCGACATGATCGACCGGCGGTTCGACCGTCGCGGCGCGCTCGGCCGGCGCGACGAAGTGCTGCGGTTGCGCGTCTTCCGGCCCGCTGAGGGGTCGTCCGCGGCCGCCTACGGGATGCTCGGCTGGAAGGGCCCGCACTCGAAACAGGACGGCTATCGCCACCGCGCGGAAGCGGAGGCGCGGGTCGCCGATCCCGAAGCCGTCGTGACGATTCTCGAGCGCCTGGGCTTCACGGTGTCGCTCCGCATCGAGCGCCGCGTCGAGGTGTGGCGACTGGGGGACGCGGTGTTGCGGCTCGAGACGTATCCCGCGATGGACGTGCTGCTCGAGGTGGAAGGAGAGCCGTCCGCGATCGAGCGCGCGATCGCTGCCACCGGGCTGCCGCGCGAGCGGTTCCTCCCCGAGTCGCTGCCCTACTTCGTCGCCGCTTACGAGGCCCGGACCGGGCGCGCCGCCCTGCTCGCGCAATGAGCGCCTCTCCCCCCCCGCTCAAGATCCCGATGCCGCTCCGCGTTCCGGAGCTCGCGCCGTCGCTCGGCCGCCTGCTCGTCCCACGGCGGCTCGAGCCGCCTTGGGTGCCCCTCGACGACGTGCGCGAGGAGCTGGCGACGGGCGTGCTGGAGTTCGGGGGCGAGGCGCGCGCGGCCGCGGTGCGCGAGGAGCGCGAGCGCGTGCTCGACGCCGTGAGCCGGCGCGCGTGGCTCGGGGCGTGGGAGCGCGCCGTGCGGCGGGCGGGAGAGCGAGTCAGCGCGGCGGTCGACGCGGAGTTGGAGCACGCCGCGCGGCGGGTGCGGATGCCCCGGCTGCTGCGGCGGGGGCGTCTGCTCTCGCCGTCGGAACAGCGCGCCATCGCGGCGCGCCTCGCGTCCGGGGGCGAGGGCCTCATTGCCGCCCTCGACGCGCTCGACGCCGCCGCCGCGCAGGCGCGCGACGCCAGCGTCCTCGACAAGGTCGCGCACGCGGAGTGGCAGGAGGCGCTCCGCACGGCGGCGCGGCGGCTCGAGGCCGCGTGGCTCAGCCTCGAGGCCGGCGTGGCGGACGAGCAGCGGCGCTGGGCCGGGGAGGTCGAGGCGGTCGCGCGCTGGCGGCCGCCGCTCTGGCCCGTGCTCGCGCTGGGAGTGCCGCTCGCTGCGGCCCTCATCTGGGTCGGGCTGGTGCTCGGCGGCTACCTCCCCGCGCCCGCGTGGCTCGCGGCGCGCCTCGGATTCTGACGTCCCCCCGCTCCCCGTGAGCGCGATCGGGGTCGGTGTCGATCTCGTCGAAGTGTCCCGCGTCGCGGCGATCATCGCCGACAAGGGGGCGCGGGTGTTCGAGCGTCTCCTCACTCCCGCCGAGCGCGCCTATTGCGAGAGCCGGCCCGATCCCGCGACCCACGTGGCGGTGCGGCTCGCCGCGAAGGAAGCCGTCTACAAGGCGCTCCAGGGGAGCGACGTGGCGCGTGGGATCGGGTGGCGTGAGATCGAAGTCATCCGTGCGCCCGACGGCCAACCCGACGTGCGGCTCACCGGCCTCGCCGCCGAGCGGGCCCGCACGCTGGGCGTGAGCCGGGTGCTCTTGTCGCTGTCGCACACCCATGAGGCGGCGGTCGCCGTAGTGGTGCTGGATCACGGCAGTTGAATTCCCGACAAAATCACTCTAGTTTCTTGACACCTCGTTCCTGAGACTCTTCCCATCTACCGCAAGCCCTTTGTCTTCTTGCTGTTGAGCGTCTGTGTCGCGGCCCTCCCGGCCCCGGCGGCAGCGCAGGGGAGCGACTCCCTATCCGTGGCGCGCCGCATTGTGGCCGCAACCTCCCTCGCCGCCAAGGAGTATGCGACCGGCGTGCCGGCCCGTGGCGGCCGGGTGCTCGCGCCCGCCGAGGTGGACGAGGCCAAGCAATTCCTCGACGGGGCCCGCGCCGACGTCGGGGGACTGCCGGCCGCCGTGCGGGCCGCGACGGACAGCGGGCTCGTGGCGCTGCGGGCCCTGATCGAGCGGGTGGCTCCGCCCGACTCGGTCGCCGAGCGCGCCGCCACGCTGGTCCAGCGCATCGCCGCCGCGGCGGGCGGCGCGCTCGACCCCTTCCCGCTGCGGCCCCCGGCGCTGGCGCGCGGGGCGGCGGTCTACACGGAGCAGTGCGTACAGTGTCACGGTGCGACGGGGCTGGGCGACGGGCCCAAGGCCAGGCACCTCGAGGGCCCTCCGCCCGCCAGTCTCGCCGACCGCGCCGCGATGGGCACCGTCTCGCCGGTGGACGTGTACCGCAAGGTCACGATCGGCGTAGCGGGCACCGCGATGCCCCAGTTCGAGGAGACGCTCTCGCCCGAGGATCGCTGGGCGGTCGCCACGTACGTGGCGACGTTGCGGGCGGACGACCAGCGGGTGCGCGAAGGCGAGGGGCTGTACACGGCGCAGTGCGCGTCCTGTCATGGCGGGACGGGCGGCGGGGACGGGGTGCTCGCGGCGTCGCTGTCAGTGCGGCCGCCCGCGCTGCGGGACCTGGCGGTGCAGGGCCGGTTCTCCGACGGCGAGCTCGAGCAGTTGATTCTGCGCGGCCGGCCGGGCACGCCGATGCCCGGCTTCGCGCGCGCCCTGGACCGGGAGCAGGCGGCCGAGGTCGTCGCCTTCCTGCGGGTGCTTGTCACCGCCGAGCGCCAGCGGTACCAGGCGTCGCCCGCGGCCGCGACCTTCGCGGCGGTGCGGCGCCAGCTCGACTCGGCGGTGGCGCTCCGCTCCGACAAGCTCGCATTCGACGCGTACCTCACCTTCGAGCAGGTGGAAACGGACGTCCGGGCGAAGAACGCCGCGCTGGCGGGCGAGCTGGAGGACGCATTCGCCGCGTTGCGCGCGCGGGCGGCGGCGGGCGCCGGCCCGGCCGACCTGGACGCCGTTCACGCGCGGCTCCTCGGAGGGCTCGAGCGGGCCGAGCGCCTCGTGGCCGACAGGAGCTCGGGCGCGAATCTGTTCATGCAGTCGTTCGTGCTGCTCTTGCGGGAGGGGTTCGAGGCCATCCTCATCGTGGCGGCGCTGATGGCCTTCCTTGCGAAGGCGGGCGCGCTGGAGCGGCGGCGGCACGTGGCGCAGGGCGCCTGGGCCGCGGTCGCCGCGAGCGTCGTTACCGCCGTGGTGGTCGAGCTGCTGTTCGAGATCACGCCGGGCCAGCGCGAGACGCTCGAGGGCGGCACCATGCTGCTCGCCACCGCCGTGCTGTTCTACGTGAGCTACTGGCTGCTCTCGAAGATCGAGGTGGCCAAGTGGAGCGCGTTCGTGAAGGGACGGATGGAGGACGCGCTCTCCACCGGCTCGGCCTTCGCGCTGTCGTCGGTCGCGTTCCTGGCCGTGTACCGCGAGGGGTTCGAGACGATCCTGTTCTACAAGGCGCTGCTCACCTCGGCCACCGGCGCGGGCACGGCGGCGGTGCTGGCCGGAGTCGTCGTGGCGTCCATAGCACTCGTCGGCGTGTTCGTGGCGATCAACCGATTCGGCGTGAAGGTGCCCCTCAAGCCGTTCTTCGCGGTGACGAGCGCGATGCTCTACTACATGGCGTTCGTGTTTGCGGGGAAGGGGATCGCGGATCTCCAGGAGGCGGGGCTGGTGCGCACGAGCGTGGTGGAGTGGGCCCCGCGCATCCCCGTGCTCGGGATCTATCCGACCGTGCAGTCGTTGGCGCTCCAGCTGCTGCTCATTGCGCTGCTGCTGGTGGCGGTCGTCTTTCTGCACCGCAATCGCATTATCGCTTCCCAGGAGCGGCGGCGGCCGTCTTTTCCGTAGGCCGCTGGAGCGCGGCAGTGACGAGCGCCGTCACGGGCTCGCGCCACCGCCGCAGCAGATACACTCCCATGAGGATGAGCCCCACGCTTGTGAGCTGGGCGAGCGAGAGCGGGCCGAACACCCGGTCGTCCTTGGCGCGCACGAATTCCACCAGAAACCGCTCCGCGCCGCCGAGCACCAGGTACATCCCGAACAGCCATCCCGTGCCGTGGCGGTGGTCGCGCCGCCGCCAGAGCCACCAAAACACGAGCAACAACAGCGCCGTCTCGTACAGCTGCGTCGGGTGGACGGCGACGACCTCGGCCGGGTTCGTGCCGGGCGGAAACGTCACGTGCATCTGCTCCAGGTTCGCCACGGTCGTCGGGG
>Ga0134069_1000298_pt1 | contig 12140 bp, 9 predicted proteins | sample 15_taG_8_FD_128869 | JGI IMG/M metagenome (GOLD analysis project Ga0134069, IMG submission 128869) | Grasslands soil microbial communities from the Angelo Coastal Reserve, California, USA - 15_D_Wat_40cm_2_24_1 metaG | ecosystem: Environmental > Terrestrial > Soil > Grasslands ...
ACGCACGTCCGCACCGCGGGCACCCCCGTGGCGGCGGTCGTCGCCGAGGATCCGTACCGCGCGCGTGACGCGGTCGAGCTGATCGACGTGGCGTACGAGCCCCTCGCCGGAGTGCCGGAGCCAGAGGCGGCGGTGGGCGACGGCGCCCACGTCCTGTTCGCCGACATCGAGCGGAACCGGTCCTTCACGCGCACGCTGCGTGAGGGCGACGCGGCGGGCGCGATGAGGACGGCCGCGCGCGTCGTCTCGCTCCGTGTGGTCCAGCAGCGCCTGGCCGGCGTGCCGCTCGAGCCTCGCGCGGTCCTCGCCGTCTTCGATCCCTCCACCGAGGAGCTGACGCTCTGGGTCTCGTGCCAGGCGCCATTCCGCATCCGCGCCGAGGTCGCTCGGCTCCTCGGGCTTCCCGAGTCGCAGGTCCGTGTGATCGCGCCCGACGTCGGCGGCGGCTTTGGCGTGAAGAGCGGCCCGTACCGGGAGGAGGTCCTGCTCGCCTGGCTCGCCCCGCGGCTCGCGCGCCCGCTCAAGTGGGTGGCGACGCGGAGCGAGGACCAGATCACCACGAACCATGCGCGCGGCGCGGTCTCGGAGGGCGAGCTCGCGCTCGACGCCGAGGGGCGCATCACCGCGCTCCGCGCGCGCATCGTCGCGCCGCTCGGCGCCGCTCTGATGAACGCGGCCGCGGGACCGCCGTGGAACCACGCGCGTCTCCTGCCGGGAGCCTACGTCGTCCCGGCGTGCGACATCACCGTGACCGGAGCCCTGACGACGACGACACCGGTCGCGGCCTATCGCGGCGCCGGCCGGCCCGAGGCGTGCTTCTTCATCGAGCGGCTGATGGACACGGCGGCGCGGGCGCTCGGGCTCGATCCCGTCGAGATTCGCCGGCGCAACTTCATCCCCCCCGACCGCTTCCCGTTTCGGTCGGTGACGGGCCAGGTCTACGACTCGGGCGACTACGGCAAGGCGCTCGAGCTCGCGCTTGCCGCGGCCGACTACCCGCGCCTCAGACGCGAGCAGGCGGCGCGCCGCGCGCATGGCGAGATCGTCGGGGTCGGCGTCGCGTCCTACGTCGAGCCCGCCGCGCTCGGCTGGGAGAGCGGCAGTATCAAGGTCGAGCGCTCCGGGCGCGTCACGGCGATCACCGGGTCGAGCGCCCACGGCCAGGGGCACGAGACGACCTTCGCGCAGATCGTGGCCGACCACCTGGGCGTCACGCCGGAGGAGGTGGTGGTCGTCCACGGCGACACGCGCTCGGGACCCGAGGGCTTCGGCACCTTCGGCAGCCGGAGCGTCGCGCTGGGCGGCGGCGCCCTCGCGCGCGTGGCCGCCGACGTGCGCGAGAAGGGGCGGCGGATCGCCGCGAAGCTCCTCGAGGCCGCGGCCGCCGACGTGGTCAACGGGCATGGCGGCTTCCACGTGGTCGGCGCGCGAGAGCGGCGGGTGACGTGGAAGGAAGTCGCCGGCGCCGCCTACGCCGGAGGTCACGCATTGCCTGCCGGCGAGACGCCGGGCCTCGAGTCGGGCACCTACTTCCAGCCGGAGGGCGAGGTGTGGAGCTTCGGTGCCGTCGTCTCGGCGGTGAGGATCGACCGCGAGTCCGGCCAGCTCGTCATCGAGCGGCTCGTGTGGGTGGACGACGCCGGCACGGTGATCAATCCGCTCCTCGCCGAGGGCCAGCTCCATGGCGCTCTCGCGCAGGGGCTCGGCCAGGCCCTGCTCGAGGCGATCGTGTACGATCGCGACGGCCAGCTTCTGACCGGCACCTTGATGGACTACGCGATCCCGCGCGCCGCCGACGTGCCGCCCGTCACGCTCGAGAAGATGCATACGCCCTCGCCCCGCAACCCGCTCGGCGCCAAGGGGCTGGGCGAGGCCGGGTGCATCGCCATTCCGCCCGCCGTCGTGAACGCCGCCGTAGACGCGTTGGCGCCCCTCGGCGTCATGCACCTCGACATGCCGCTCACGCCCGTGCGACTCTGGGCGGCGATCAGGAGACCCTGATGAACTACCGGATCATCTCCGCCGACGATCACATCGATCTCCAGTGGCTGCCGAAGGACCTCTGGCAGAAGCGGGTCTCCGCGTCCTGGCGCGGACGCGCGCCGAAGGTCCTCGAGACGCCCGAGGGGCCGTTCTGGTTCTGCGACGACGATCGCTGGGACCCGTGGGGCGGGCGGCGGGGCGCCGCGGGCGCGCAGGGCGGCCGGCGCACGGCGCTCGAGCGGGGCGGCGTCCTCGAGCCGGGCGTCCTGCGCCCCACGACGACCGAGCTCCGGCTCCAGGACATGGATCGTGACGGGATCGACGCGACCGTCATGTACGGGCCGATCGTGCCGCTCCTGATCCAGGAGCCGGAGCTGAGGCGTGTCTGCTACCGCGCGTACAACGAGTGGCTGGCCGAGTTCTGCGCGAGCGCGCCGGATCGGCTCATCGGCGCCGGGCTCATCCCGATCGACGACCCCAAGACCGCCGCGGACGAGGTTCGCTACCTCGAGCAGATCGGTCTCCGGACGGGGATGTTCCTGGCCGCGCGGGTGGAGCTCCCGCTCTGGGACGAGGCCTGGGAGCCCTTGTGGGAGGCGGCCGCCGAGACGGAGCTGCCCGTCGGCTTCCATCTGGGCGGGGGCCTGCGGACCGTCGCGTTCAGCGGTCCGAAGGCGACCCAGGCCGGGAATATGGGCGTCCGGGTCGCCTGCTCCACGCTCCAGATGGATGAGCCGCTCGCCGCCGTGATCTTCGCCGGCGCGCTCGAGCGTCACCGGCGGCTCAAGATCGTGCTCGCCGAGACCGGGATCGGCTGGCTGCCCTACATGCTCGAGAGGATGGACGACACCTACCAGAAGTTCCTCGACGCCGAGGAGTTCTGGCGGACGCACGGCGGACTCCAGCTGACGATGCCGCCGAGCGCCTATTTCCGTCGGCAGGTGTGGGCGACCTTCCAGACCGATCATCTCGGGCTGCGGGTCGTGGACCTCCTCGGCGACGACCGAGTCATGTGGGCGTCCGACTACCCGCACGCCGACAGCACGTGGCCCGAGTCCGAGCGGGTGATCGAAGCGAACTTCAAGGGCGTCACGGCTCAAGCGCGGCGCCGCATCCTGTGCGACAACGCCAGAGACTTGTACGGGCTCTAGGCGAGCCTACTTGATCGCGAGGGGGTTCACCGGTGAGCCGACCGCGCCCGTGATCGGCAGCGGCGGGGCCACGAACAGGAAGTCGTAGACCTTGTCTCTCGCGCAGTCGGCGGCGAGGGCGTCGAGGTCGAAGATCTCGCCCACGAGGAGCCCCATGTGCGGGATGAGCACCTGGTGGAGCGGCTGGTAGGTGTCGGGGATCTCGTTGGGCCGCACCTCCATCCCCCACGTGTCGGTCGCCAGCGCGGCGAGCTCCCGCCGGTGGATCCACTCCGCGGTCCAGAAGGAGAGCCCGGGCGCGTCGCCGCCCGCGTAGTCGCCCCACCCCCCGCGGGCGCGGCACATGGACATCTGCCCAGTCCGGACCAGCAGGGCGTCGCCCCGGCCGACCGTGACGGAGTGCGCCTTGGCCGCCGCCTCCAGATCGTCCACCGTGATAGCGTAGCCCGGCTCGAGCCAGTCAACGCCCTTCGCGCGCGGCAGGTCGAGCAGCACGCCCCGGGTGGCGATGAAGCGCGCCATCTTCTCCATACCGTTCTTCTTGGCGCCCTCGCTCGAGACGAGATTGGCGTCGTAGCCGTTGTAGAGGCGGCCGTCCAGGAAGCAGTGTGAGAGCGCATCCCACTGGGTCCCGCACTGGAGCGCCATGATCACCATGTCGTCGGCAAAGCCGACGCCGCCGGGGCGCTTGAACGCGCCCGTCGTGAAGTCGGGACCGGTGAGGATCATGCGGTGGATCGGGTTGAAGCGTCGTGGCTGGTTGATCTGCGGGCCCGTGTTGTCGAACGGGATCGCCAGCGAGAAGGTCACGCCGCGTCGCACCCTGCGCGTGGCCGCCACGATCGTCTCGGGCGTGATGTAGTTCAGCGTCCCCAGCTCGTCGTTCGGTCCCCACTTGGACCAGTTGCGGCACTTCGCTCCCATCTCGCGCACGGCGTCGGCCATGGGTGGGTCTCCTCTCTACGCGCGCCGGAAACTCGCGGGCGGCGGACTCTCGAAGACGACCCGCCGGCCGCTCGGGTGGACGAAGCCGAGTCGCGTGGCGTGCAGCCACACGCGCTGGAGCGGGTCGCGCCGGCTCCCGTACGCGTGGTCGCCGACGATCGGATGCCCGAGCGCCGCGAGCTGGGCGCGGATCTGGCCCCGCCGCCCCGTCACGAGGACGAGCTCGAGCAGGGTCGCGGACCGAGCGCGCTCCAGCACGCGGTAGCGGGTGATCGCCTCCCGGCCGCGGCCTCCCTCGCGCGTGGTCCGAACACGCAGAGCGCGGTCCTCGACGAGGTGCCCGGTCAGGGTACCCGCCGGCTCGCGGACGACACCCTCGACGCGGGCGACGTAGACACGCTCCGGCAGCCGCGCGCGGAACTGCGCCTGCAGGGCCTGCTTGACGGCGAGCGACTTGGCGAAGACGAGCAGGCCGGAGGTCTCACGATCGAGCCGATGGACGACGAAGATCCGCCCGCCTTCCCGCGCCCGCACCCAGGCGCCGAGCAGGCGGTATGCGGTCCGCTCGCGCTCGGTTTCGGTCGCGATCGTCAGGAGCCCCGCGGGCTTCTCGACGACCACGAGGTGCTCGTCCTCATGAACGAGCCGGAGCGGCGCCGGGAAGCTGGCGGGCGGCGGTGAGCGGAGCTCGACGCGGTCGCCCGGGCCCACCGCGACGTCGCCCCGGCACACGACGGCGCCGTTGACGCAAACGCGTGCGCCCGCAAGCCACTGCTTGAGCCGGCGGCCGGGCGTCCCCGGATACAGGGCGCGCAGCCGCTCCCGGAGCGTCAGGTCCGGCCCGCGGGACGATGCGCTCAGTGACCGGGCGGCAGAGGGGGTGGGGGCGGGTTGGGGACCCACACCCAGCGATAGGCCACGGTCACACCGTCACCCTGCAAGACGTAACGGCCGTGGGGAAAGACGACCTCTCGCTGGATGACAGGCGCGGCCGGCGTGTACACGACTGGAGGCGCGGCGTACACCACGGGGGGAGCCGCGTAGACCACCGGGTATGGCGCGTAATACGAGGGCTGAACGATGACCACGCGATCACGGTGCCAGGGGAAGCCGCCGGCGAGCTGATTGAAGACCGCGAAGGCGCCGAGGCCCAGGGCCGCGTCTGTCGCTGCGCCCGCAGCGGCCGGCATTGGGAGCAAGCCAACGAGGACCCCGCCGAGCGTCCCGATCACCAGCAGCCTCTTCATGGTCCCCTCCAGGAGCGATGATACACCCCGACATCGTCCGTCGCGTGCGCCGCTTGGGCGCTCGCGGGTACGGCGGCGAGGCGCGGCCGTCATCGGGAGAGGTGGCGGCGGGCGAGACCCTCGGCGTAAGCCTCGAGCAGCCGATGCATCTCCCGCATCGCGGCTTCGGCCTCCCGGCGGTCGTCGGGCGTGCGCAGGTGCCTGAGGATGGCCCGCTTCGTCTCGCCCGATTCCTCCTTCTCGATCGCCTCGTGCACCGTGTAGTTCAGGCCGCCCCACTCGGCGCGGACACGATAGTGCTCCACGAGCGCCCGGCCGACGGTCTGCGCGATCGCGACGACTTCCTCCTCCAGGAGCGCCGTCGCGCAGAGCGAGGCGCTCCACGGAATCTCGTGGGCCAGTCGCCGGAAGAACGCGAGGATCGCCGCCATCTCGGGGACGGGCGCGATGCGCTCGTAGGCCTCGCGCGGGTACCCAAGGTCGTCACCGATCCGGCGAAAGAGCTCGTCGTGGTCCGGCGTGCCGCCCACGCGGCCGTCGAAGTAGCCGAGATCCTCGACGAGCAGGTGGCGCGCGCAGTCCTTGCGGACCTCGAAGTCTTCGCAGCGGGTGTGAATGCCGCTGAAGATGCGCGGGAACCAGGCGATCAGCAGGTAGTGCTGGGCGATGTGCCCCCACACGTCGGCGCGGCTGAGGGCGCCCGAGGCGAAACGCCTGAAGTATTCCGAGCGGCGGAAGGGGCTCTGTTGAAGCAGCTCCGCCGTCAACGCGTCGAACCAGTCCTCGGTCGTCATGCCCCCTCGGCGCCGCCGGCCGCATTATATCGGATGCGCACCTAGTATTCGGCGAGGCGGTCGTTCTCGCGGTAATCCACGGGACAGTCGATCAGCACGGGCACCGTCGCCCGGAGGGCGTCCGCGAGCGCGGGCCGGAGTTCCTTGGCCGCGTTGACCCGCACGCCCTCGCAGCCGAACGCGCGGGCGAGCGCGACGAAGTCCGGATTGCCGAAGTCGACGCCCGCCGTATGGCCGAACTGCCGCTCCTGCTTCCAGCGGATCACGCCATACCCGTCGTCGCGGAAGATCAGGACCACGAAGCCGAGTCCCAGCCGGACCGCTGTCTCGAGCTCCTGAATGTTCATCAGGAGGCCCCCGTCGCCGGTGACGGCGACGACGCGGCGCCCGGGCTCCGCCAGCTTGGCCGCGATCGCGCCCGGCAGCCCGATGCCCATGGCCGCGAACCCGTTGGAGATAATGACCGTGTTCGGAAGCTGCGCACGAAATCGCTTCGCCACCCAGAGCTTGTGCGCGCCGACGTCCGAGATCACAAGATCGTCGGGCTCCAGGACGGACTCGAGATCCGAGACGATGCGCTGGGGGAGGAGCGGGAACCCGTCGTCGAGGCGACGCGGGTCGTGGGGCGGGCGGCCCGGCGGGAGCCGCTCCGGGCGGACCGCCACCATCGGCGCCAGGAGCTCAAGGGCCTCACGGACGTCGGCCACGACCTCGACCGCGGGCTGGTAGCGCGCATCGACCTCGGCCGCCGTGAAGTCGATGTGGACGACGCGGAGCCGGCCCGACGGATTCCATCGCGCGGCGCTGTACTCCACCGGGTCGTAGCCGACCGCGATGACGACGTCTGCGTCGGTGAAGCCGACGCGGGTGGGGTCGTCCGACGTGAGGCCGACCGTGGTCCGTGCGAGCGGATGATCGACCGAGATCGCGCCCTTGGCCATGAACGTGGTGACGACCGGCATCTGCGCCCGCTCGGCGAGCGCCGTCAGCTCCTTGGACGCCCGGCCGCGGATGACGCCGTTCCCCGCCAGGACCAGCGGACGCTGGGCGCGGTTGATGATGTCGGCCGCCCGCGCGAGCGACGGCCGATCGGGCGACGGCCGGCGCGGGCGGTCGGCGACGAGCGGCTCGCCCTCGGCGGGCTCCTGCGCGACATCCTCGGGCAGCTCGAGGTGGCAGGCGCCCGGCTTTTCTTCCTCGGCACGCTTGAACGCTTTGCGCACGGCTTCGGCGACCACGGCGCCGGTCTCGATGCGGGCGTTCCACTTCGTGAACGGCCGGAACACGTCGACGATGTCGACGTACTGGTGCGACTCCTTGTGAAGCAGGTGCCGGGCGAGCTGGCCCGTGATCGCCACGACCGGCGCCCGGTCGAGGTTCGCATCGGCGAGGCCGGTGGCGAGGTTCGTGGCGCCCGGCCCGAGTGTGGCCAGGCACACGCCGGCGTGGCCCGTCAGCCGGCCCCACACGTCCGCCATGAACGCCGCTGCCTGCTCGTGCCGGACCGGAACGAAGCGGATCGACGAGTGCGCGAGCGCCTCGTTGACGTCGAGCGTCTCCTCGCCCGGGACGCCGAACACGTACCGCACGCCCTCACGCTCGAGACAGCGGACCAACAGCTCGGCTCCGGTCATCGCCGACCTCCCGGGGGATTCTTACCGATCAACGAGGACTCTACCGCGGTTTCGCGGTGAGCTCTCGCTTGACACGGACGTGTCGCTATAGTAGGTCTGCGCTCGGGAAGAAGGGGCGAGAGGAGGAGAAGAGGCGATGAGGCGACCGGGCTTCGTAGTCGCGTTCGCGGTGCTGACCGGAATGCTGTGCACGGACACCGCGCTGGCGCAGTCGACGACGGGCTGGCCGGTGTACGGCGGGGACAGCGGGAACACGCGGTACGGCAAGCTCGACCAGATCACAACGAAGAACGTGCAGAGGCTGAAGGTCGCGTGGGTGCTTCAGCTCGGCACGCTGGAGGCTCAGGAGTCCACGCCGCTCGTGATCGGCGACACGCTGTACGTCACCTCGTCGTCGGGACCCAAGCACGTCTTCGCCGTCGAGGCCAAGACGGGAACCGTTCGCTGGCGGTACTCCCCCGAGATCCCGGCCGACGTGCAGCAGACGACGTGCTGTGGCCTCGACAACCGCGGCGTGGCCTACGCGAAGGGCAAAATCTTCGTGACCCGGCTCGACGGCTACCTCGTGGCCCTCGATGCCCGCACGGGCAAGGAGCTCTGGAAGAGCCAGGTCGTCGACTACACGCAGGGCGCGGCGATCACCTCTCCGCCAACGGCCGTGAAGAATCTAGTCGTCACGGGCTTCGCGGGCGGCGAGTACGGAGTCCGGGGCTACATCAGCGCCTTCGACCAGGACACCGGCAAAGAGGTCTGGCGCCTGTACACGGTTCCCGCGACCGGCGAGCCCGGAAGTGAGACGTGGAAGGGCGACTCCTGGAAATTCGGCGGCGGCGCCGCCTGGTATGTCGGCTCCTACGATCCGCAGCTCAACCTCCTGTACTACGGCACCAGCAACCCGGCGCCGTGGGCGGCCGTGGTGCGCGGACCGGACAGCAGCGCCTACGGCGACTTCACCAATCTCTTCACCGCCAGCACGCTGGCGATCGATCCTGACAGCGGCAAGATCGTCTGGCATTACCAGTCGACACCGTACGACGCGTGGGACTACGACGGCGTGAACGAGCTCGTGCTCGCCGACGTCGTGGTGGGCGGGCAGACGACGCCGGTCCTGTTCAAGGCCGATCGCAACGGCTTCTTCTACGTGCTCAACCGGAAGACGGGGAAGCTGATCTCCGCGGAGCCGTACGTCTTCGTGAACTGGGCGACAGGCGTCGACAAGGCGAGCGGCCGGCCGATCGAAATCCCGGAAAAGCGGCCCCGGCTCGACACGTGGGCGCGCGACATCTGTCCGAATCTGTTCGGCGGAAAGAACTGGGAGCCTATGGCGTACAGTCCCCAGACGCGCCTGGTGTACATCCCGACATTCAACCTCTGCATGGACCTCGCGGGGAGGACGGCGGAATACAAGCGCGGGATGTTCTACCTCGGATCCGAATGGGACCTGGCGAAGGTGGGGCCGGGTGGCCACATGAGCGAAGCGATCGCCTGGGATCCCATCAAGAACGTGAAGGTCTGGGGAAACAAGGAAGAGCTGCCCTTCATGGGCGGCATGCTGCCGACCGCGGGAGGGCTGGTGTTCCACGGCAACATTCAGGGCTGGTTCAAGGCGCTCGATGCCAGCACGGGGAAGCTCCTCTGGCAGTTCAACACGGGCTCCGGAATCAGCGCCGGCCCCGTGACCTATGAGCTCGACGGCAAGCAGTACGTCGCCGTCGTGTCCGGCCGCCTGGTCACGCCGCCGTCTTTCCTCGGTCACATCGGCGAGAAGATCTTCGCCTCGAGCCCGCCAGGCGGAGCGCTCTTCGTGTTCGAGCTTCCCGCCCCGTAGGTCGCCTCGCGGGGGACCGTGCTGGCTCGCGCGGCAATCGGGTTGGCCATGACCGGCTGGCTCCTCGCCCGGGGAGCCTCGGAGACGGCGCCGCCGGCGACCAACCCATTTCACGCGGACGCCTCGGTAGTTCCGGTGGGCCGGAGCCTCTTCAACCAGCACTGCTCGCACTGCCACGCGCCGAACGCGATCAACCCGGACCCGAGCCGAGACCTCCGTCGGCTGAAGCTACGTTACCGAGAGAACATGGCGCACGTGTTCTACGAGACCGTCACCGAGGGGCGACCGACGAAGGGGATGGTGCCGTGGAAGGGCGTGCTGAGCGAAGACGCCATCTGGAAGATCTTCACGTTCCTGGAGTCCGTGCAGAGGGAGCCTTAGATGCGGCCTCTCTCACCGTCCCTAATCCCCGGTGAGTTGCCAGAAGAGCCATCCCAGCATCAGTCCCCAGAGCACGACGGCCGTCACCAGGCCGGTCCAATGCGCGACGCTCCCGCGGATCACTGATCGCGTGACCCCCTGGCGCCCGGTGGACAGGCATGAGGCATGCCACCACCGAATCGCAGTCGCCGCGAGCGGATACGAACAGAGTCGACGGTTCAGTCTGACCGGAAGTGTTAAGAACGCGCTGTCACCCTGACACCAGCGCGGCGAGAATCGCGGGCTTCTTAGCGTCGCACCAGTGCCCAGCCGAACTCCTGAAGGTCCTTACTGAGGTAGCGGTGGCGCCGATGCCCGCGGCGCCTCTCGGCCCCTGCTCGCTCGTGGAGTTGCCGACGCTCTGTCACCCGGCGGTCAAGGATCACGTCCACCGTTTCGCTTCTGAATACATGCCTGAGATACGTGTAGCGTGCCGGCTCGCCGCGCGCGACGATGATGAGCAGACGGGCCACCGAGTACCCGGGCTGGACTAACGCCACCAATCGTACCCCGGCTGCATGCCCCCGAGGGTAGGCCCTCGAGAGCGTTTCCGGAATTAGGTAAATCACCGCAAAATGGGTGAGGAAATGCCGGAGGACTGGCAGAAGAATGTCCTGTTCGGCAAGAGGCTGACCAGGCCCGCTTAGACCAGCACCTCGGAAGTACCCGATCTTTCTGGAAATTCGACTCCGGTATCAGATTTGCCCTGCAGTTCTTCCATGGAGGGCTCCGAGACTCGTCGTGATGTCGGCCGTCCGTCGAGGATGGCGCAGTACGCGCCCCAGGTCGCCCAGTGGCTCGGTGAGGATCCCGACCTCTCGGGCGCCGAAATCTTGCGGCGCGCTCGGCTTGCGGGCTATCCAGGCGGCAAGAGCGCGCTCTACGAGCTCGTGAGGCAGCTGCGGGCGCCCGAGTCGGGGTATCCAAGCTGCCCGCTCTGCCGTGCCATGCTCCGTGACACCGCGGACCCTTCCCGGCACGGTGGCCAAAGCGCAACGCATGGGCCCGTGCTCGGGGCCGGCTCAAGCGCGCCGGCGTCCCGATGAAGGCGCACGCGTGGGGTCTCGGGTGGCGACTCGTCGTCGCCGTGGTGATTCCCTTCGGCTGGCTCGCCTTCGTTTTCCATGGCGGCACGGCCTCGATCTGGTCCAACCATCTCGAGCGGGAATACCGTCTCTGGCGTTGGCGCCGATCGTACCGCGGTACGGCGTATCGCTTGCGGGATGCCCGGCAGGCGACCCTGCCGCCAGACGCGTTGGGCCGGGCGGCACCGACAACGACGAAGCGGAAGGGCTGAGAGAGCATGCGGCTAGGCTCGAAAATCTTCCTGACCTCCGCGCTCGTGATCATCGTGCTCGCGGGCGTCGGTGGTCTCAGCCTCCTCGCGGTGGATCGTCTCGTGTCCGTCAACCGTGAGATCACGACCCGCGCCGTTCCGGCGCTGCGCCTCACCGCGTCCGCCCGCGAGGCGATGTCGCCGCTCGTGTGGCTCGAGGCGCGCGCCGCGGTGCTGGGCGACCCGCGCTACGTGACGGCGTGGACCGAGCGAGCGGCGCGGGTTTCGCAGGATCTCGTCCGCCTCACCGAGTACACGCACAGCCACTGGGAGGCGCTTCACCTCCGCGAGGCGAGCGTGGCGCTCGAGGGATACCGGCGCGTCGTCGCCGAGGAGCAGGCGCTCCTCCGGCGAGGCGAGCGCGCCCGCGCGCTGCGTCTGATCGACACGGATGCGCGGGGGCTCGCCGAGGAGGTCCAGGAGAGCCTCGACGCGCTGATGGCGGCGACCCACACGCAGGTCCTCGCGGCGCAGGCCGAGGCCGCACGCCTCGAGGTGCGCACGTGGACCGCCGTGCTGATTGCGCTCGGCGCCGCGGTGGGCCTGGCGCTGCTCGCCACGGCCGCCGTCGCCCAGCGGATGACCCGCTCGCTCGCCCTGTTGTCCTCGGCGACGGCCGAGGTCGCCGCGGGCGCGTTTCGCGAGCCCATCGCGATCGAGAGCCGCGACGAGATCGGGGCGCTCGCACGCTCGTTCAACTCGATGGCGAGCCAGCTGCACCAGATGGAGGAGACGAAGCGGGAGTTCTTCGCGACCGTCTCGCACGAGCTCCGGTCGCCGCTCACGTCGATCCGCGGCGCGG
>Ga0134069_1000357_pt1 | contig 11136 bp, 5 predicted proteins | sample 15_taG_8_FD_128869 | JGI IMG/M metagenome (GOLD analysis project Ga0134069, IMG submission 128869) | Grasslands soil microbial communities from the Angelo Coastal Reserve, California, USA - 15_D_Wat_40cm_2_24_1 metaG | ecosystem: Environmental > Terrestrial > Soil > Grasslands ...
GGAGTCCAGGAATTTCAGCTAATTCTCAGCAACTTCAACGCCGAGTACGGGCGCGCTAGCGGGGGCGTCATCAATATCGTCACGAAGAGTGGAAGCAATGAATCCCACGGCGACGCCTTCGGCCATTTCCGGAACAAGGCGTTCCAGGCGCGCAACCCTTTCTCCGGCCAGGTCAATCCGGTAACGGGTGCGCTCGATCCCGTCAAACAGGCGTATACACGCACCCAAAGCGGACTCGCTTTTGGCGGCCCGCTCAAGAAAGACAAGACCTTCTATTTCGCCTCCTACGAATATACCCAGCGTGAAGAATCGGGCTTCTCCAGCATCGGCATCAATAATTTCGGTATGATCCCGGCAACCACGCAGTTTATCCCTGGAGTCACGCTACAAATCACTAAGGATCAGGATGCGGCCGTTCAGGCCCTATTGGCCAAGTCACAGCAAGCTGCGGCCGCGGGGAATCTCGCGCTCGCCCAGCAACTCGGACAACTTGCAGGCAGCTATGAGGTGTTTATGGGTTCCGCATCAAGCGTTGCCCTGAATGGGTTTGATTTTGGCGCCGTCGCGAATGGGTTCTATCAGTCGAAAGGGATTTCCCTGACGGCTACGCCAGGCCGGCAATTCCCCATACCCGTAGCATGTCCCGCTGGTCAGCCCGTCAACAACGGGGCCACCTGCTCGAACTTCGGCGTGTACGTCGCCCCGCTGCCTGCATCCTTTGCACCGCTGCAGGGAGTTCGAGGGAACTATCCGGTCATGGAGAAGACCAGCTTGTGGTCCGCCCGCCTTGATCTGCGCTGGAACAATCGCAACAATTCGTTCCTTCGCGTGGGCGTTTCTCCCTCACTCGTGACGGGCCTTCCCTCGACTTCGCAAAATCAGGTATTCGGGCAGAACTCCGGCTCCCGCGCAGGCTACAACCAAACTCGCGATCTCAACTTTACGTTTCAACATGACACCATTGTCAGCGACTCCACTTTTAATGAATTTCGCACGCAGGTCGCCCGGCGCGGGATTCACTTTGGTTTTTCACAACTTCCGGGCGGCTCCGATATCGGTGTGAACATCCCGGGATTCGCGTACTTCGGGCGCGAACCGTACTCCACGGTAGACCGCATCGAGCGCCGGTTTGAATTCACAGACAACGTCAGCATGGTTCGCGGCAAACATACCTTCAAGATGGGCGGCGATTTGAATCTCATTCAATTGCGATCCAAGAAGGAGCAGATCTTTGAGCTGGATTTCGACGGCGACGTGAACTTCGGCGGATTCTCTGCGTCGACGTTCAGTTTCCCTAACAGTGTTGCCGGAGTTTCCTTGCCCGGCACGACTGGACTGCAATCCTACGGTCTGGGAGTTCCAACTTCGTATATACAGGGCATCGGCAATTCCAACAATCCTTTTGACAATATCCCCATGGGCTTCTTTTTCCAGGATAGTTGGCGCATGAACCGCCACCTGACTGTTAATTACGGCGTGCGCTTTGACGCGGAGATCAGCCCGCTCTTCGCGCCCGCAACCGCCGTCAATGCCGCCGCAGAGAACGTGCTGGGCGTTGTAGAAGGGATCCCGCGTGATTACAACAATGTCGCTCCGCGTATTGGATTAGCCTGGGATCCCGTTGGCAACGGCAAGACGGTGATCCGCGCCGGTTACGGTCTGTTCTATGACCATCCGCTGCTAGCCACAGCTTTCGACTCCGTAACGGCCGACGGCGGGCGCTCAGTGCAATTACTCTCCACCGGCGGCACGCCTTCCGCATGCGGGTTGATCCCTCAAGCACCTGCCTGTGGCAATGGTCTAGATTCCCCCACCAACCTGAACGGCTCTTCCATTTTCCAGGGTGTGTTGAACGCGCTCCCGAATATGTTTTACCTGCCCGGCCAACAGCGCTTCGATCCCCTTGCCACCGGTTCACTCTTTGCCGATCAGAGCTACCTGACGGCCGGATTCCCGCTACCCATTCTGCCGTTCACTCTTCCTCTCGGGAAGAATTTCGTCTACGGCTACGCGCGCCAGGCGAATCTCACCATCGAGCGGGAAATCGCCGGCTCCTGGAAATTCAGTGTCGGGGCGCAGTCAACTCGTGGATTACACTTGAACCGTCCGCAGGATGTGAACTCCACGGACCCTCATCTACTCGCGCAGAATGCGTTTAACGCTGCTGCGTCAGGCCTCAGCGTCGGTAATCCCCTCACAGTCGTGGTCCCGAGCGGAGCGCCAAATTCGTGCGTCAATACAAGCACCGGCAGTATCTTGCTGATTGCTCCGGGTGCGCTTGGCCAGGGCTATGCCGCGGCGAACTGCCCTTTGGCAGCCCGTGTCGGTTTCGTGGGCACCCCAGCCTTCTTTAACTTCTTCCGGCCTTCTGGCCCAAATCCATCTTTCTTCGGCCTTGTGGCCCCCGGACAGCCACTCGCCGTCGGATACGCAACCCAAGTAGCATTGGCAACTCTGGCCGGCTACCCAAAGGGCTTCGGTGTCCCCGTTCCCTTCAATAGCGTCGACGCGCAGCTCTCCAACGGCAACTCCTGGTACAACTCTTTGACCTTCAATCTCACCAAGCGCTTCTCCAAGGGCTTTGAGCTGCTCTCCAGTTACACGTATTCCCACACCATCGACGACTCGACCGACCTGCAGTCTCCCCTCGAGCCACAGGACAGCCGGTTCCCCAACCTCGAACGCGCTAATTCGGTGAACGACCAGCGCCACCGCTGGGTGAACAGTGCTGTCTTCCAATCGGGGAGCGCCAAGCACGGTGACGGCTTCTTCAAATATCTCTTCGGGGATTTCAGCCTGTCCCCCATCGTCGAGTTCTCCTCCGGCCGGCCGTTCAACGTCATCACCGGCACGGACACGCGCCTGGATTTGGGCGCGTCGCAGGCCCGGCCTTCCGTTGGAGGCGGCACGGCTTCGCCCTTTATCCCCGGCGTGACCTTCGGTCCGGCTAACGTTTGCCTCAACAACGACGGCAGCACATTTCAGGTTCCTCTTGTTGCTCCACCGGCAGGTTGCAACGGAAATCTCGGCCGGAATGCCTTCACATCGCCGAACTTCTTCCAGGTGGATCTGCGACTCTCCCGTCGCATCCCCCTGGGCGAGCGCTTCAAGGTCGACGTCATCGCAGATTCTTTCAACCTGCTCAACCGCACCAACATTGCCGCCGTCAACCAGCTTTGCGATCCCTTGGCGGGTTCCACCTGCAGCGCAGGCCAGCCGACGGCTTCCTACGACGCGCGCCAATTTCAGTTCGCCCTCAAGTTGAGCTGGTAACACAACTTTTCGCACCGGTCTAAGCCCGCAATCCAAGAGGGTCCCTCCCCGGACCCTCTTTTTTTTCAATCCACGGCACTGCGCCTCTTGGCGCCGCCTATCCCTTTCTTCCTATCCTTCCGCCCTAGAGCTCCGCATCTTCCAATCTTCTCATTCCCTTTCCCCTTTCCTTTCAACTTTCAACTGTCGATCGAAGATCCCGACCGTGTCGGGACTGTCGACCTCTGCTAAAGTAAGAAGACCGTTTCCCGTGTTCGTATCGGAGAGGAAATGAATGCATTTCTGATTGGCGGCGTGATTCTTGTGGCCATCCTGGTGTTCTGGCTGGCTTTGCAGAGCTTGCAAAGCCGCCAGAAGAGCGGCGCTATCGAGTCGCAGATGAACGAATTGCGCCGCGACCTCCAGACCATCGCCACGTCACAGGCCCAAAGCACCGGACAATTGGAGACCATCGCCAAGGGCGTCGCGCAGCGCCTCGATAGCGTCACTCCCGCTTTGCAAGACGCCATCAAGAACTCCGCCCAGATCACCGGCCAGATGACTTCCGACGCACAAACCAAGATGGCGGACGAGCTCAAGAACACCCGCGAGCAGATTAGCCAGATTCAGCGGCAGCTCGGCGAAGTCCAGCAAGCCGGCAAACAGATGTCCTTGACCGCGCAAACGCTTGAAGGCATTTTGGGCGGCGCCAAGTCGCGCGGCTCCCTGGGTGAAGTGACTCTCGAACGCTTACTCGAGGATTCCCTCCCTCGGGCGCAATATGAGATGCAGTATCGCTTTTCTAGTGGAGAAGTAGCAGACGCCATCATCAAGCTTCGCGACAAAAAATTAATGGCGATTGACTCGAAATTTCCTCTCGATGCCTACCGCAGGATCACCACCGAGGGCGAGGAAGCACGCCGCGCCTTCGCCGTCGCGGTGAAGGGCCATGCCGACGCCATCAGCAAGAAATACATCGTGCCCGATGAAAGCACGCTCGATGTGGCCTTGATGTTCGTTCCTTCGGAAAGCGTCTACTACGAGCTTCTGCAAACGTCGGACAACAAGGGCCAGCCCCTCGACGGTTATTGTCGCGACAAGAAAGTCATCGCCGTATCACCGAATACTCTCTACGCGCATCTCTGCGTAATCGCCATGGGCCTTCGCGGCATGCAGATGGAAGAAAACGCCAAGCGCCTCTTGGAAAGCCTCTCGGGGATGGAAAAGCAAATGGAGAAATTCGCTGACAAGTTCGCAACTCTGGGGACGCATTTGAAGAACGCCCAGCAGAGCTACAGTGAGTCCGACAAACTCTTCGAGAGGGCCCAGAACACTCTCGAAACCGTGCTCGGCGCCGGTGTTCCTGAGCTTCCTTTCGAGGATCCCCCCGCCACGCTCGTGCTTCCCCGCGAAGCCAGCGCCAAGAAAGGCGCTTGATCGATGCTTCGCAGCTTCTGCCGCAAGTTTTCCTGACTTTTTCAAAAACCGTGATGCACTTAACTTTGTAGATGACTCCGCTTGGAGCGAGGGAGTTTGCCATTCTTTTCCTCGGAGCAACCCTTTTCTAGGGTATGCCTTCCCAAAGCAGCCTAAGTCGCGTCCTTTAGCGACAACCTAATTTAGGATTCCGGTATACCGAAAACTCCTCTGCTCGCCGCAAATAGTGATTGTTGCCGTCTCACTACGGCGTATTCACCGGCTGCGGACGCCCAAGCGACGGCACCAGGCGGATCGAAATCAGGAAGCTGCCATTCTTTCGCCCCACAACTTCAAACTTGCCAAGATTTTCCGCACTGCCGCTGCTGGAGGCTCGCACCGGATTGCCGCCAGTAAGTTCCGCGATTTCCGGGGCCAGGTTTCGCGCTTCAAACGTAACCTTGGCCGTCGTTCCGCGCACGCGCACCGTAAGTGCCCGATGCTCGCCCGGTTTCAAGGGCGAAGAGTCAGCTTCAAGCTCCAGCCCGACAAACGTCACGGAGAACGCAGGCGACTGGCGTTTCGCGCAGGAAATACCCACCTCCGCGGGGCCAGGCTGCAGGTCTTGGGGGGGAAGCACGACCAGTGCAGTCGGGGAAGAGGCCAGCACCATCGCGGGCTGCCCCGCAATGGCCACTTGATTGGCGTCCGCGTCGCCGCAGAAGCCCTTCCCCAGAATTTCGAAGCGGTCCGCCAGCGAAGCGACTCGCGGCGCGGAGGAAACTTCGAGCGAATCCGACGCGGCCCCGCCCGGCGAGAGAATGACTGTGGGCACCTGCCCCGGGCGTCCCGCGATCGAGCCAAAAATCACGCCGGGATTCAACGGCGCGACGAAAAGAGCCCGGCCCGTCGCGTCGGTCTTCAGCCGGTCTCCGTTTGAAAAATTCACCGTAACACCCGGCGTCAGCCGACCATCCACATCCAGCACTGCGAGCGTGGCGCGCTCGCCCGAAACTATTCTCCGCGGCAGCAGCAGGATTCGCGCTCCGGAAGCTGCGGGCGGAGACTGCGGAACAGCAGTCTCGGAAGCAAAAACTACAGCGGAAAGAAAAGCGAAAGGGATTGCGGCGGCGCGGCGGCCAATAAACATGCGTGCGATTCTAGCGGAGAATGCCACGCCGCGAAAGCAGCCCAAAGAAGCGGCGAACATCTTCGCAGGTTATTTCTTGGCCAGCACCGGTTCTTCTTCCGGCGAATAGGTCAGCACCGTTCGCCCCATTACTCCGGCTGTCAATTTCCGCAGCGTGTAGCGGAAAGGTCGGGCCAGCATTCCGCTGGAACTCCCCTCCAGCCGGTAAAACGTATCCTGGTAACGCACGGTGCGCGGCGGAGTCCAATCCTCTTTTTGCCGGCTCGCGCGAATTTCCAGAAACTCCTCTGTTCCATCCGCGCGAAAGAAAAGTTCATCGGGAACTTGCACAAGCCGCCTTAATACAGCTTTTTCTCGAATGGCTTCCACATACGAAAAGAGATTGCCCTGCGCATACCCCGCGGCGCGCGCTGCACTTGGTTCGCTTTGTCCCGAAAGTCTTGCAAAGATCTTGCCGAATAAGAACAGCGGAAAGGTCCCCAGATTTGTCTCCGTGAATGCCGCGCCCACCAGCCGGACGGCGCCTTCGATTGCCGCGAAGGCGATGACCCATGTCAGAGGTTGCGTCGCCCAAATCACCAGCGCGGTGAAACCGATCTCCTGCTCTGTCACTCGCGCTCCCATTTTTCCAGCGAGCGTCGAATCCAGGCCACGATCCACAAGGAGTGCCATGTAGTACGAATACCAGTACATCAGTGCAATGACTGCGACTGTCGCCTCGCCAAATCCGCTGAGAACCGTGGCTCTCCGCCAATCCACGGATGCGCCGCCGGGCAGCGATTTGCGCCACCTTCGCGGCAACAACGCAAGGAATGGGCCAACAATATAAGTCAGCACGGAAAATCAACCTCTGCCTATCTTAAAGGAGGTGTTCGAGACTTTGTTCGTTCCCGGAGCGATTAGACCGAATGAGTAATCGGAAATGAAAGCCGTGGCGGTCTCCGACTCTCGGGTAATTCTGGCCAACCCCAAAAGTTGAACAGCTCTGTGTCGCCCAGCGGGGGCGTCCCGCCTGCTTACCCGCGTATCCCTGTGTAGCGAAAGAGCGGGTAATCAGTAGGGTTCAAAGCCTTTCGCGGGCCTTGGGGCTCTGGTAGCTTGGGAACAGAGTCGCCCGGTATAGGTATGGGCAGGGGTGTAATTTCAAGGGGGCAGCGGGAGTTCGTGTGCGAATTGCAAGCGGCGGCGTGACCGATGTGGGTCGGGTCCGTTCCAACAACGAAGATTGCTTCAAGATCGTTGAGCCGCTGCACCTCTTTGTGCTTTCCGACGGTATGGGAGGCGAAGCCCACGGCGAAATTGCCAGTGCGATGGCTGTTGAAACCGTCGTGAAACATTGCCTGGACTTCGAGGCGAATCCTGCGGCCAAGGTCGTCGGAGCCGTAGAGCCCAAGTGGAGCGCCCGCACAAAGCGTCTTTCGACCGCGGTCCATTTGGCTAATCGGAATATTTTCAAGTCGGCGGAAGCGAACCCTGAGCAGCACGGTATGGGCGCGACTCTCACGGCCGTGTGGATCGATGGCGCAAGTCTCAGCGTCGCTCACGTGGGCGACAGCCGCGCTTATTTGCTTCGCGGTGGCGGCCTGCTGCAGCTTACACGGGATCACTCTCTGGTTGCCGAACAGGTGCGGCGTGGAATATTGACCGCCGCCGAGGCCGAAGAAAGCGACATGCAAAGCGTTTTGCTGCGCGCGCTTGGCGCGCAGGCGGAAATCGAAGTGGATGCAGAGGAGCACACGCTCTTTCCTCGCGATGTTCTGCTGCTCTGTTCCGATGGATTGACGCGCGTGGTCACGGAACCGGAAATTGCAGGAACGCTGCAGGCCGAGACCGACCCTGGGCGAGCGGCGGAAAAACTTGTTGCCCTCGCGAACGAACGCGGCGGCCCGGACAACATTACTGTTGTGATCGCGCGGCTCGACAAGGATTCCAGGGGATGGTTTTGGTGGTTGCGCGGCACACCGCGCAAAAATCCAGGTTCGAATGGCAATCTTGGAGGAAATTGAGATGCCGAAGCTTAGCCTCATGTTTGAAAACAAAATCGTCAAAGAGGTTTCTGTTGGCACGCGGCCGGTGACCATCGGCCGCTCCCCGGACAACGACTTGCCGGTGGACAACCTCGCCGTGTCCAATCACCACGCCAAGGTTTATTTCGAGGCTGGCCGCATGGTCGTTGAAGATCTCGACAGCCTCAACGGCACTTTTGTAAATGACCTCCGCGTCGAGCGCGCCACATTGCACGATGGCGACAACATCCACATCGGCAAGCACAAAATCAAGGTCGATGCCAGCGGCGACGCGCCGGTTCCCTGGGACTCCGGCCGCAAAGCCGCCGCGCCGCGCATCGACGAAACCATGGTGCTGGACACCAAGGAGCGCCGCAAGATGCTCCAGCAGGCCGCCGCTATGGGCGAATCCATGCAGTTTGCCGGAACGCGCATGAAGGTCCCCACACTGGTGGTTCTCAGCGGAAACACTAACCAAAGGGAATATGTTTTGACCAACAAGCTCACGGTCATCGGAAAATCCGCCATGGCCACGGTTGGCCTTCAGGGCTGGTTCAAACCACAGATGGCTGCGCAGATCAATCAACTCGATGACGGCTACTATCTCGGCGCCGGCGACAAAGTGCCCAGCATCAATGGCAGGCCCATCTCCGGTCCAGTGCGTCTCAGCGATGGGGATCTCGTCGAAGTCTCCGGCGTGCGGCTGAATTTTATTTTCCGCGAGTAGAGCCGGGCGCGCAAAAAATCTTTCCAGATCGTTCTGGACAAACGGCCCGATGATGGCCCCTCTCGCGCTGCTATGACCCACAAATAGCGCGCTATTGCGCTGGGCGGTCTTCCTCACTCACGCAATCCGATAGTCACAGATCGCCGTCCAATTTGGATGAGGGCGTCCGTGTACCTTGTGTCAGAATGTCGGCATCGAATGGAGTTGCAAACAAGGGAGAGCCGACCCACGGGTCTAACTGATACGAAGCGTGGGACTTAATTGAGGCAGTGTTTGAGTCGAATGTGCACCTTGGAATTGGGGCGGATGGTTGCGGAGTTGGTAGATGTGCCGCCGGATGGACAAGCGATTCGGGACGTACCCAAACAAAGGCCCCCAGGAATCTAAGTTGAATCAGTGGTGGGTAGGCGGCCCGTAGCAACAACGGGACGCCGCCAGTGCAAGAGAGCGAACTAAGACATTATGTGGATTGTTCGACTAGCGCTGCGGAGGCCATACACATTCGTGGTGATGGCGCTTGCCATCATCTTGCTTACCCCTGTTGTGCTGCTGCGCACGCCGGTCGACATTTTCCCGGACATCAACATCCCGGTCATCTCTTTGGTGTGGACCTACAACGGCCTGCAACCTCAGGAGATGGAGCAACGCATCACCTCCAACGTCGAACGCGGCGTAACCACGCTGGTGAGCGACGTCGAGCACATCGAATCACAATCGCTCAACGGAATTGCCGTCATCAAAGTTTTCTTTCAACCCGGCGCCAACATTCAGACGTCGTTGGCGCAAACCGCCGCCATCTCGCAAACCTTTTTGCGCTTTCTGCCACCGGGAACCACACCGCCCCTGGTCATTATTTATTCGGCATCGACCGTGCCGGTCATCCAGATCGGCTTGACCAGCGACACGCTCAGCGAGCAGCAGCTTTTCGATTTCGGCAACTATTTTATCCGCACGCAACTTGCGACTGTGCCGGGCGCTGCCACGCCATTTCCTTACGGCGGCAAGCAGCGCGTCGTTAGTGTCGATATCAATCCCACCGCGCTTCAGGCCAAGGGCCTTTCTGCGGTCGATATCGTGAACGCCGTCAACGCGCAAAATCTGATTCTCCCGACGGGCACGGCAAAGCTGGGCACTCTCGAGTACAACGTAGAGATGAACGGCAGCCCGCAATCCGTCGAGGAGCTGAACGATCTGCCGGTCAAGACCGTGAACGGCGCGACGATTTACATGAAAGACGTCGCTCACGTGCGCGACGGCTTTTCTCCACAGACCAACATCGTTCTGTCCAACGGGCAGCGCGGCGTGCTCATGAGCATCTACAAGACCGGCACGGCATCGACCATTGACATCGTCGACCGCGTCAAGAAGATGCTGGACTTTAACAAAGGCTCGATCCCCGAAGGCCTGCGGATCTCCACCTTTTTCGACCAGTCGCTCTACGTGCGCGCTTCCATCCAGGGTGTTATTCGCGAAGCGATCATCGCGGCCTGCCTGACTGCCGTGATGATTCTGCTCTTCCTCGGAAACTGGAAAAGCACGCTGATCATTGCCATCTCGATTCCCTTGTCGATTCTGGTCAGCATCCTCTGCCTCAGCGCTCTTGGCCAGACCATCAATATCATGACGCTGGGCGGCCTCGCGCTTGCCGTGGGCATCCTCGTCGATGACGCCACCGTCGAAATCGAGAACATCAACCGCAACCTGGCGATGGGCAAGGAAACCGTTCAGGCCATCCTGGACGGCGCGCAGCAGATTGCCGTGCCCGCTTTTGTTTCCACGCTTTGCATTTGCATCGTTTTCATCCCTATGTTTTTTCTATCCGGCGTGGCGAAATTCTTGTTCGTTCCGCTGGCCGAAGCCGTCAGCTTCGCCATGCTGGCTTCTTACATGTGGTCGCGCACGATCGTGCCGACGCTGGCCATGTATCTCCTGAGCTCGGAAGACGAATATCACGCCGAGGAGCACGCAGGCGAAAAGATGGGTTTCTTCCGCCGCTATCAACAGGGCTTTGAGCGTAGTTTTGAAAAATTCCGCGAAGGCTACCGGAGAGCATTGGGTGTGGCGCTGCATTCGCCAAAGCTGTTCGCCGCGTGTTTCCTGGCTTTCTGCGTCCTCTCCGTCCTGCTCGTTGGCGTTCTTGGGCGCGATTTCTTTCCAAAGGTGGACGCGGGGCAGATCCGCCTGCACATGCGCGCGCGCACTGGTCTCCGCATTGAGGAAACCGCGCGTCTGGCCGATCAGGTAAACGGTGTCATCCGCGAAACCATTCCGAAGGACGAACTGACCACGGTCCTCGACAATATCGGCGTGCCGTACAGCGGCATCAACCTCACCTACAGCAACGCTGGCACCATCGGGACCTCCGACGCGGAAATTCTTGTTCAGTTAAAGGAAGTGCGCGGCAAGCCCACCGGAGCGTACATCAATGACTTACGCGAGAAACTTCCGCAGCGTTTTCCTGGCGTGCAGTTCTTCTTTCAGCCGGCGGACATCGTGACGCAAATCCTGAATTTCGGCACCCCGGCTCCAATCGACGTGGAAGTCACGGGCATGAACCAGCGCGGAAATTATCTGATCGGGGAAAA
>Ga0134069_1000374_pt1 | contig 10935 bp, 12 predicted proteins | sample 15_taG_8_FD_128869 | JGI IMG/M metagenome (GOLD analysis project Ga0134069, IMG submission 128869) | Grasslands soil microbial communities from the Angelo Coastal Reserve, California, USA - 15_D_Wat_40cm_2_24_1 metaG | ecosystem: Environmental > Terrestrial > Soil > Grasslands ...
AATTCGTCGCGCGCTCGCCCGAAATTCTCGCGTCGATTCAAGATTCTCTATACGCGCGAGCGAAAAAGTTTCGCAACGCGAATACACGCGTCATCAATTCGAAGAAAGAGTTCTACGATTTCTTTACGCCCGGAAATTCCGCAAAACCGGAAATTCACGGTGGCTTTGCCCTCGCACACTGGAACGGCTCGCGCGAAATCGAAGAACAAATCAAAAATGACCTCAAAGTGACGATCCGGGTTATTCCGCTCGACGATTCGGCCGAAGGCGGGCAATGCATTTTTACTGGTGAACGGAATGCTCGCCGCGTGATTTGGGCGAAATCGTACTGAACGCGGGGGCAAAGTCGGATGCATGAGAGTGTGTTAGGACGCATCTCAGTTGACTGCGCAGTATCCACTCGCTTAATTCCGCCCTGCCGATGGAATTAAAGCTCTACAGTCGCGAGTGGTGCTCGTGGTGTATTGATGCGAAAGATTATCTCAGCGAGAAAGGATATCGCTTCCAGGAGATTGACGTCGGTAAAGATCGCCGGGCATACGAGGACATGAAAAAACTTTCGGCCCAAACGTATGTTCCCACGTTTGTGGCGGGCGACAAAGTCCTGGCCAATTTCGATACCGATCAGCTCGAAAAATTCCTAAACGAGCACAAGATCAATCCGTAGCACTTTGATGCTTTTTGGCGTTTTCATTACACTCGGCGTGGCCGTGCTCAGCGTCGGCCTGCGCAGTTTTCAAAACTCGTATGCACAAAAAGTCGGTGCGCTCGGCATTCTCGCGGCCACTTTTCTCGCTGTTTATTTTATTACCGCTAGCTGGGTATGGGGTTTGGTTGCCGCAGTAGGCTGGCTGTTTCTCCCGTGGCTGGAAATTCTCACCCGGATTCGTGCGCTCCGGCTTCCGAAAGAAAAGCAGCTTCGACCGAAAAGTCCGCCGTCTGCGGACACGTTCCCAGCGCTCAGCGACATCACCCACGAGATCGAGGATGAAGGCTTTGTACACGTAGGCGACGCCGGATGGGATTGGGAAGATTATCGGCAATTTTTCCGGCTGTTTTACAGAGAAGAGGATCGAGCCCAGGCCGCGATTTGCCTAAACGAACAACATGATTTTTCGTTCTATTATCTACGCATTTCGTCACGCGCCAAAGACGGCAAGGTTTGGACCACATGGAATTATCCGTTGTCTTACGGCTTGAAACTCACGCCGCTCTTCCGCATCAATCGACAGCGGCCGGATCGATCGTTCTGGCAGCTCTATCAAAGTCATCGCGAGTTTCTTCGCCGGAACAGAGTTGATCCCGCTGAAATCGACGCCCTCGAGGAAGAGCAAATTGAGGCTGAAATGGAGAAGGATTTGCGCGACCAGATCGCACACAACATTCATAAAGGCGTTCTTAAACAGACCGCGACCGGAGATGTTAAATACTCCTGGCGCGGCATGATTTACCTTTGGTGTCAGTTTTTGGTCGACTTGGTGCGGCTGTAGTTCTCTCTCTTGATCCCGAACCAGGCGAGGGACGTCTCAGTCGGAGCCTGGAGTTCGGAGTTCCACCTTCAGGGCGCTCTTCATTGAATCGCAAGCTCGGGCCGCGTGAACGCGTGACTTCAAACACTGCGATCTGTTCATTTGAACTTGCTTGGTGGTCAGAACTAAAGGATGATACCGACATGCTGACCGAGCGGCAGAGAAGCATTCTGGATTTTATTCAGCGCGAGCAACGCGAGAAGGGCATGACCCCAAGCACACGCGAAATCCAAAATCATTTCGGCTTCGCCAGCCAGACATCGGTGATGCAATACATCGCCGCATTGGAACGTAAAGGCTTTCTTGATCGACACGCGCGCAAGGCTCGCGCACTCATTACTCCGGCCATGAAGGTCAGGATTACGGACATTCCAATTTACGGGCAGATTCCCGCGGGCATGTCGGCGTTGACCGAGCAAACGGTTGAAGGTCACGTCTCACTCGATGTGCGCTCGGCAAATGTTCTAAAGAATCGCGGCACATTTGCCTTGCGTGTCCGGGGCGACTCGATGATCGGCGCACACATTGTCGATGGTGACATTGTGATTTTGGAAGACACTAAAGAGGTCCACAATGGCGATATCGTTGCGGCGTTGATTGACGGCGAAACGTCATTGAAACGTTATGTTATGGAGCACGGCCGGCCATATCTAAAAGCCGAAAACCCGCGCTACCCTGATTTGGTCCCGGCCCGCGAGCTAAAGATTCAAGGCGTGATGGTATCGCTAATCCGCAAACAAGAGCGGCGCAAGAAACACTGAAGGCCGAAGACGGTCTGCGAATGCGAAAATGTTCCCTTGAACATATTCCACAGAAGCGCCATCTTTTCTTCATGCCTGCAAACGGCAAGATTATCGATCTCCGGAAACTGCTGGCGGAGCGTTTCCCCCATGCCCCTGCTGCGCCAACAACGCGTTTAGTTACCTTACCTGTTCTTGATGAATCGACTGAGGGTGGATTGCCGCGAGGCGCGATCACTGAATTAATCAGTCCACAAATAAGTGCAGGAAGCGCATCGCTGATTCATGCGCTTCTTCATGCCGCGCATCGCGATAATTATTTCCTGGCGTTAATTGATGGACGCGATTCCTTTGACCCCTGCGGGTTAAATAATGCTTCCATGCGGCACCTGCTTTGGGTCCGTTGTAGCAAAGCACCTGAAGCGATCAAAGCGGCTGATCTGCTCTTGCGGGATGGCAATTTCCCGCTCGTGATTGTCGATCTTGTCCTGAACTCGCCGGAAGAATTGCGCAAAATTCCGCAAACGACCTGGTATCGCTTGCAACGGCTCGTCGAATTAGCCCCTACGGCATGTTTGGTCCTCAGTCGCTACGAAATGGTTGGCAGTGCACAACTGAAACTTGTCCTCGAAAATTCCTGGAACCTCGAAGCTTTCGACACGCATGATGCGCTTTCACGGGTGCGAACTGTTGTGAAACGATCACATCTCCAGCCACCGATCAGATGTGAGTTATCAGGGGTCAGTTAAGTGATGTTTGCGACGATTTACCTGCCGAATTTCTATTTGCAGGCTGCTACCCGACATCAGCCAGAACTTCGCGCCAAACCAGTGGGATTGATCGAAGAACAGCAAAGAAAACCGGTCATCGTTCAACTGAACGAGCCTGCGGAAAAAGCGGGAATTCGAAAAGGAATGACTCCTAGTCAGGCTCTGGCCCGTTCTTTGCGCGTGGTGATCAAAACTCGTGCACAGATGCAGGAAAAATCGATCCAGGAAATCTTGATTCACCACGCGTTTACTCTCAGTCCGTTTGTAGAAGCAACCGCACCCGGCATTTGCACAGTTCAATTCACCGATAATCGCAATTTGAGCGAAAAAGTTACGCGCGTTATCCAACAATTGGCTGAATGCGAAATCGCCGCACAAGCCGCGATCGCTCCCACACCAGATACGAGTTTTCTCGCGGCAAATCTGGCCCGGCCACTCTTGCAGATTGAAAACGCAAAAGATTTTCTTGTTCCTTTGCCAATCGAAACCTTGGCGATCGCCGGTGGAGGCGAATGACCCCATTCGCGCAAGGCAGGCGCTTGCTCGTGGATCAGTGGTTCTTTTTTGGTTTCCCTATTTTTTCCGTTTGCTTTACGACGACTGATTTTACCCGGAGATACTCCTTCTGAACACCGCTGGCGAAGTCGCGAGGGCCGTACTCGAACAGCACAACGAAGCAAAACGTGAAAACGATGAACAGAGCGAACCAAAGAAGCCCGCGCAGAAGCGCCATGCAAAAACATTAGCCGCTACAAATTATGGAGCAACCGCGGTTGGCGAGACGCCAGCGCTACTCGTTTATTCGCAGATTTCGCGCGAAGTCCAGCGATATGTGGTCAACGCGATCGTTGAATTTTTTCAATAACGATAGACAATTAGCGTTCGCATGCGGAACCTCGCCGCTGCGAATGTTCCGCTACAGCAAGGGTAGGTACCGAAGTGGCCAAACGGGGCAGACTGTAAATCTGCTGGCTTTACGCCTTCGCTGGTTCGAATCCAGCCCTGCCCAATCTCTTCTGCAGGAGCCGTGATTCGCGAACTCGTCAGTGGCCTCTTCGCTGGCCACCTTCGCGGCGACCGCCATATCCACCGCCGCCACCGTAACCGCGTCCGCCACCCCCGCCAGGCGCTCGTGGTTCTCGCGGGCGGGCTTCATTTACTGTTAATGGACGGCCTTCCATGGCCTGACCATTTAGCTTGGAAATGGCGTTTTGAGCATCCTCGTCCGAGCCCATTGTGATGAAAGCGAAGCCGCGCGATTTGCCGGTGAATCTGTCCTGCATGAGAGTGACTTCCTGCACAGCTCCAGCCTGTGAGAAAAGCTCCTGCAGTTCGTTTTCCGTGGTGTTGAAGGGAAGATTGCCTACGTATAATTTAGTTCCCATTGAGTTTATTCTGGAAAAAGCAGCCAGGTCACTGTTCCCGCTTATCGGATTTCAAATCGCCACTGAATAAACTCAACTGACAATCCACCAACTCCCAGGCTTCCGTTTCCTTTTGGCACATTTGTAAGATGCTTCCTGTAAGAAAGCAATAGAAAATCGCGACGCAATTTTTCCTTTCAACCATGGCTCAATCAGACAGCTCGAACCGGAAAAACATCAGTGCTCGTGTCGGGGTTGTGGCTGCAGGCGTGGTTAGCCCCCTGGGTTTTGGACTGACTGAAACACTCGATTCGCTGCGCAATTCGAGAAATTGCATTAGCCCAGTCACGCGATTTTCCGTTGGCCAATGCCGATGTAAAACTGCTGGTCAAGTTTCCGACGACCGTCTCCTTGCGACCCAGGCTGAGGCGCCGCGTTCCCGACGCCTGCATCGCGCCTCACACATGATGATTCAAGCGCTAGCAGAAGTTGTAGCGCAAGAACCTCACTTCGAGCCCGAGTTGACAGTAATCGGAACAACAAGCGGCGGCATGTCGTATGGCGAACATTACTACCGCTCGTTACGGCAAGCTGGGGACCTGCGGCACGCGGCGACCTGGATCGCAAATTACCCCGCGCAAAAGCCTGTAATCGACGCTCAGGAGTCCTTCGGAATCTCTTCACCGTACCAGGTGATTGCGAACGCATGTGCCTCGGGCACAAATGCGATCGGCCATGCGTTCGAATGTGTGCGATCGGGTCGCTATCAACGCGTGTTGGCGGGCGGCTATGACGCTCTCTCAGAACTGGTTTTTACCGGCTTTGATTCGCTTCAAGCGTCAACGCCGGAGAAATGCCGGCCGTTTGATCGACATCGTACCGGAATGGTATTGGGAGAAGGCGCTGCGCTCCTTGCGTTGGAAAACCTCGACAGCGCCCAACGACGTGGTGCACCTGTTCTGGCAGAAATCATCGGTTACGGAATTTCTACGGATAATTTTCATATCACACAGCCGGATCCTTCCGGTATCGGGCCGCGGCAAGCGATGGAGCGGGCTGTTCAAAGCGCGCACGTTGCAGAGAACGAAATCGATTACATCAATGCCCACGGCACAGCCACGCTGTTTAATGACGCCGCCGAGGGAAAGGCGATCAACAGATTGTTTAATGGCGTTCCGGTGAGCTCCACCAAGAGCATGATGGGTCATTCACTAGGAGCCGCCGGTGCAATCGAAGCCGTAGTCTGTTTGCTGGCGCTCCAACACCAATTTCTCCCTCCAAACATCAATTTTCGGGCGGCAGATGACGATCTCGATCTAAACATTGTGGCGAACGAATCGCGGCCGGCTGTTTTGCGCACAGTCCTTTCGAATTCTTTTGGCTTCGGTGGAACAAATGCTTCGATTCTCATGCGCAGGTTTAAAGCATGAGTCTGGCAATCGCCGGCATGGGGTGGGTGACTCCCCTGGGAAGCGGCGTTGATTCAGTGTGGGAACGGTTGCTCCAAGGCCACGAGGCGTCCGCAACAACAATTTCGGAACCTTTCAGCGAGCAAGCTTACAGCGCTTTCCGAGTACCGGAATCGGCGATGGCGGGATTCAGCTATCCGCGTCTTCGCCGAGCCAGTGTCATTTCGCGATTTGCAGCAGCAGCAGGGTTGGAAGCCTTACGCGCTGCAGGAGTAGAGCTAAATTCGCAGAATGCAGAACGAACTGCGCTCATCTTCGCCATCTCAAATGGCGGCGTGATTTATACAAGACGTTTTTACCGCGACATTGTTGACGCAGGCGCGCAGTCGGCCAGCCCGCTGTTGTTTCCGGAAACCGTCTTCAATGCTCCAGCGAGCCATCTTGCGGCGATTCTCGGTATTACTGGAGCTACTTATACCTTGGTGGGCGACGGAGCGGTTGGCCTCGCGGCGATAAAAATGGCCGAAGACCTGATGGCGAATGAGGCACTCGAACACTGCCTCGTCGTTGGAACGGAAGAAGTCGATTGGCTTTTGTGCGACGCCTACCGGCGATGGCGGTTGCTTCGTCGGGCGCCTCCGATTGAGCCATTCAGTAAGCAACCACGCGGAATGATTTTGAGCGAAGGCGCGGGAGCAATCTTGCTCGGACAAGATGGCCCGTTCACAATCGAATCCGCTCATCCCGGTGGATGTTTTACGAAGCGCGCCGAAGCGGAGAAAATTTTGGAGCGAACCCTGCGTGACCTCGCTGAAACCGAAATCGACTTTGTGGTCTCGAGCGCCAATGGCACGTTCGTCGATCAAGCAGAATGCCGGGCGCTGAAGGTGGTAATTCCAAATGCGATTGTTTACACTGCGAAACCAGCCTTGGGCGAAAGCGTCGGTGCTGCGGGGCTATGGCAGATCATGCTGGCGGCTCAAGCCTTACGTTCGAGAGAGCTTCCGCCTGTTCTTCACGTACGCTCGACGGGTTCATTGCAGCTTCCACGTGCCCGCACGTCCATACCAAGAGCGCGCCGCGCAATCGTCCTTAGCTGTGGCTTGAATCAGCAGGCGGCGGGATTGCGACTGGCAAGCGACTGATAGCTGATCTCCTTGCTTTAGCGAAGCGGGACGAGCTTCCAGTCGATTTTTCCGTCTGAGATTTCGAGCCACGCCACGCTTGGAGGCGCCCCTTGGTTCGCGCGCGTCACGCAACCGGGATTTAGAAACAGGACACTTCCGCGCCTTTCGTTTCGTGGGACGTGCGTATGTCCGTGGAGGAGGATATCAACGTCATTCGGCAAGTGGTCAGGCGGCACATGTTGGAGACGAAATTTCAATCCGCCTCGCACGAGATCGATGACCAGCGGCCAATCCAAATTACTGTCGCAATTCCCTCGCACGACCGTGACTGGAGGCCCAGCGGCGCGAAGCTCGTCGAGAATGTTCTCGGCGCAAACATCCCCCAGATGCCAGATTTCATCGGCACCTTTCGCGATCTCAAGCACTCTTTCCGGTAAACGATTGTGGGTATCGGCAAGCACGAAAATGTGCCGCCGATGCTCCTTTCCTTTCGCAAGGTTCGCCATATCTCGTTAATCTTGTTTAATTCCCGCACTGAAGCCAAGGCACCTGCATGGCGTCGATTGTTGACGAAACGTCTCTCGACCGCGACGCTCGATTAGCTTACGTAACTCTCGCGAATGGCCATCGAAGTGAAAATTCCAGCGGTCGGTGAATCAATTACCAGCGGTGTCGTGTCCGTCTGGCATAAGAAGTCCGGCGAGTTTGTAAACGAAGGCGAGCCGCTCTTCACGCTCGAGACTGACAAGGTTTCTACGGAGATCGTTGCTGAAAAAGCCGGCGTGCTCGAGACGAAAGTGCCAGAAGGCCAGGAAGTAAAGATCGGCGAAGTGGTCGCCACGATCGAAGATTCAACGCAGCAGCTAAAGGAAAAGAAAACTCCTGAAGCAAAGAAGGCTCCGGAAAAAAAGAAAGAACCCCAGGAAACCAAGAAAGCACCCGAGCAAGAAAAAGAAGCCGCGGAAGGAAAAGAGCATGTAGCCGTGAGCGCTAACCGCGGCAGGGCGGAGTCATCCATTGCAGCTACAGTTCTCTCACCCGCCGTTCGCCGCATTGTGGAAGAAGAGAAACTTGAGCCGGAGAAAATTTCGAGCACGGGCAAAGGCGGACGTTTAACTAAAGCTGATGTCCTGCACCCTGCTCAGAGAAGAGAAACTGCGGGGGAAGCGATGAGCTTCCCCGGGACGGCAACGCCGTCGGCTACAGTTGCTGAACCCTCCGCAGATGGCCGGTTCACGCGGAAAAGAATGTCGCCGCTGCGCCGTAAAATCGCGCAGCAACTGGTAATGGCGCAGCACACCGCAGCGATTCTTACCACATTTAATGAATGTGACATGAGCGCCGTACAACAATTGCGTAGCAAAGCTCAAGAGGATTTTACAAGAAAGAACGGTGTCAAACTTGGTTTGATGTCGTTCTTTATTAAGGCATGCGTAGAAGCGCTCAAAGCCGTGCCGGTTGTCAATGGGCGCATCGAAGGCGACGATTTCATCCAAAACAATTTCTACGATATCGGTGTAGCGGTTGGGACGGAGCGTGGACTCGTCGTGCCGGTAGCACGTGAGGCGGACAAGAAAAGTTTTGCCGAGCTTGAACAGGTCATTGCGGACTTCGCCGCCAGGGCGCGCGAGGGAAAACTGAAGATCGAGGATCTGCAGGGCGGCACGTTTACAATCACAAACGGCGGAGTATACGGATCGCTTTTTGCCACGCCGATCTTGAATCCACCACAAAGCGGCATTCTCGGCATGCACAAAATCATGCCGCGACCTGTTTCCGTGAATGGGAACGTGGAAGTCCGCCCGATGATGTATCTGGCGCTCAGTTACGATCATCGCGCCATTGACGGAAAAGAAGCCGTCACTTTTCTCGTCAAAGTGAAGGACTGCATCGAAAACCCAAAAAAGTTGCCCTTGGATTTTTAAGTCTCCTTTTGATGTGCAGCGAAGTGGAGACGTCTCTTGCTCTTTCCGTTTTTACGTCCGAGAGATTCCTCCACTTCGGTCGGAATGACAAAGTAACGTATGGAGAAATTTGATGTTGTTATCATTGGTTCGGGACCGGGCGGTTATATTGCTGCGATCCGGTCCGGCCAACTCGGCCTAAAGACTGCCCTCGTCGAAAAGGACAAGGAGCTCGGCGGCACTTGCCTGAACGTGGGCTGCATCCCGAGCAAAGCGCTTCTTACCTCGAGCGATCATTTCACGTTCGTCAAAAAGGAGGCGGCCAAACACGGCATCGTCACTGACGGAGCGCGTGTGGATCTCGCGAAGATGCAAGAGCGCAAGGACAAGGTGGTAAAGACATTCAACAGCGGCGTGCGCTCGCTGATGAAGACGAACAAGGTCACTGTGTTCGCGGGCTTCGGCACGATCACCGCGCCTGGAAAGGTTTCGGTCAAATCCGCCAATGGTGATACGCAGGAGATCGAGGCAAAAAACATCGTCATCGCCACGGGCAGCGCAGCGACGGAACTGCCGTTCGCGAAATTCGATGGAAAAATGATTGTCAGCAGCACTGAAGCGCTGGAATTCAAAGAAACGCCAAAGAAACTTCTCGTCATCGGCGCGGGTGCGATTGGTTTGGAACTCGGCTCGGTGTGGAACCGGCTGGGCTCAGAAGTAACGGCACTGGAATTTTTGCCGCGCATCGCGATCGGGTTCGATCTAGAGCTGTCGAATCTGCTTCAACGTCTGCTCACAGCTCAGGGAATCACGTTCCACCTGGAGACGAAAGTTAGCGCGGTCAAAGTCGACAATGGCCACGCGACTGTGACCGCAGTGAAAAATGGCGAAGAATTAAAATTCGAAGCAGACAAAGTTCTCGTTTCAGTTGGGCGCCGCCCGTTCTCAGATGCGTTAGGCGCGGAAAAGGTCGGAGTCGCATTCGACGAGAAGAGGCGTATCAAAGTTGACAAACATTTCCGGACGAATGTGGATGGTATTTATGCCATCGGTGATGTGATCGCCGGGCCGATGCTCGCGCACAAAGCCGAGGATGAAGGAATCGCCTGCGTCGAAATCATCGCGGGCAAGGCCGGTCACGTAAACTACGAAGCCATCGCAGGGATAATTTATACGAACCCAGAGCTTGCCGGAGTTGGTCTCACTGAAGAGCAAGCGAAAGAGCAGGGGATCGATTATCGAGTCGGGAGATTTCCATTCCGCGCCAACAGCCGCGCGCTGTGCAGTGATGATGTGGAAGGAATGGTCAAGTTCGTCGCCGACGCCAAGACCGATCGTATTCTTGGCGCACACATTTTGCACCACGCCGCTTCAGAATTAATTGCCGAAGCCGTTTCAGTGATTGAATTCGGCGGCAGCTCCGAAGACATCGGCCGCACCACTCACTCGCACCCGACCTTGAGCGAGGCAGTGAGAGAAGCCGCGCTCAATGTCGAGAAACGCGCGCTGCATATCATGAATCGCTGATGATGTAGCGACTTTCGCCGCGGCGAACGCCGAAATTCAGAGGCAGGTGCTTGGCACAAGCACCTCTACAATCGCCGCGTGTGCTAACTTGCACTGTGGACACAACGGCTGCCATCCTGTTGCGCAAACGCAAGCTTAGCGACACGAGTCTGATCGTGTCGTGGTGCACGGAATCATTCGGCTGCATCCAGACCGTCGCTAAAGGCGCGCGCCGTCCAAAGAGTCCATTTGTCGGAAAGCTGGATTTATTTTTTGAAGCAGAAATTTCCATCGTGCGGAGCCGGAAATCGGATCTGCATACGCTTACTGAAGTCGTGTTGAAAAATCCGTTTGCCGGAATTCGGAGCAACTACCTCCGCACACAGACTTCAGCTTATTTTGTCGAGCTAATTGAGATTTGCACCGAGCGAGATCATCGGGAGCCAGAGTTGTTTATGCTGTTGCGTCGGGCTTTCGGTTACCTGGATGCAAATGATCCGACGCCGCGCGCTGTTGCTCATTTCGAGACTGAACTGGCGCGCATCACCGGCGTGCATGATATGAAAAGACTGAAAGCTGACCCAGC
>Ga0134069_1000377_pt1 | contig 10902 bp, 7 predicted proteins | sample 15_taG_8_FD_128869 | JGI IMG/M metagenome (GOLD analysis project Ga0134069, IMG submission 128869) | Grasslands soil microbial communities from the Angelo Coastal Reserve, California, USA - 15_D_Wat_40cm_2_24_1 metaG | ecosystem: Environmental > Terrestrial > Soil > Grasslands ...
ATTCGGCAGTCAGCCTGCGTGCAATCTCCTAAGCGAAGCTCTGCCGTCCATCAGCTCGAAAGCTCTGCGGCGCAGGAGCCCCTCCTCGGAGAGTTGCGGAATGTAGTCCGCCGCCATCCTGTGAAGCTGCGTGGTAGACAACACGGCTCCGGCCAACTGCGATTGCTCAAAATGAATGACGGAGGAACCCGATCCTTCGCGCGGCTTAATGCACGTAGTCCATCGCCAAACGTACTCGTTTTCCAACAGTTTTGCCGCAAGGCCCATGCAAACGGTTTGGCCCTGCGCCAAGGCCGTGGCCTCTGTCCAGGGAAAGAAGAGAGAGCCGTACACTGTCTCAGGAACATACGGAGCGTTGGAGAAGCCCACACCCTCGGCAAGATCCGCATCGAACCACACCACAATTCCGTGCCCCGTCCCGGCGCGCTCGACTGTCCACTCGAGATTTCCCTGAACATCGGGATTTTCGACGCTGGCGTAATCGAGCGTCGTCCAGAGTCTATGCCCGGTCAAGAGCTGGCCGGGACTCACACGCACTTTCCGCACGTTGTTTACGGCGATCTGCCGTGCCGAATTCAGATTTTGGCCGAAGGGATTCCTGTCCCAAGGGTCCACTGTTTCACCGTAGGGTTTTGGAGCTTCCACGATTGCAGCCCACAACGTATCCTTTCTCGGGATCATGGTTCCGCCAGGCACAAGAAAGCGACTCCGCGCGTCTATAATGGCGGGGATATGGCGTTGAAAAAGCGGCAGCACGGCGCGAAGATCGGAGAAAACGACATCGGCCCGACCGGGAAGCGTCACGCGGTCGGAAAGCTCCTCGAAAAACTGAATCTTTTCGGTGCAGTCATTGGCGGCGGCAACCTCTCGCGCCACTTGAATAATCTCACCCGGCTCGATCGCATAGACCCGACCGGCACCAAACTGGCACGCGAGCACTGCGAAAATACCCGGCCCCGTACCGATTTCCACGACGACCGATCCCGGGCGAACGCTCTTTCGCAGCGCCTCTGCGTAAGCCTCCACGCGAACGCGATCTGCGATCATCGAGCCATATGCGCCCACGTTGTACATTTGTACCTATCCGTGCACCGAGGTTGTCTTTGCCGGAACGAGCGCCATGACGCGCCTGGCATCTGTAGCAATGGCCTCACAGAGGTCAAAGATTGAGGAAGGGTCCGCTTGAGGGCGCACTCGACAGATACGGGTTTCCGCGACCACGCGGCTGAGCACCTCAAATTCTGTTCGCCGCATATCCCGGTCGAGAAGATAGTTCACATACGTATTGGCCACCAACGCCATGAATGCCTCTTCACCGGAAACCTGTTCCACAATAGGACTCTTAAGAGCCTCGTCTCGACTCTCCAGAATGTAGATCGCTCCCAAAGGCAATGGTCTCGAAGCGAAATGATGGCCGCCCTGGCCAAGCTGCATATAACGCTTGTCCCATGTGGGCGTAATGCGCGGCAGAGCATCTTCCGATCCAAATAATCTGCGGACCGAGTCCGGCCACAAGTTCACTCTGGGATAGCCCGGCTGAACAAGGAATTGTGCTCCTTTGTCGGCCAGCGCCACGACGTCATCGGAGAGCACCGGAAAGCCGTTACAGGCAAAAGCGGCAGCGGTCGTTGATTTGCCGGCCCCCGGCAGCCCCGCCAGTGCAATGGCGTGATGACCGACGGCGGTGGCACTCGCGTGGAGAGAAACTGTGCCGCGGAGGCGCAGCACAAATCCCATCACTGGTCCGAGCAAATAAGTGCAGGCATCTTCGAAAGTGTAATTTTCCAGCCAATCGGCCCACACTTCGCGCCCGTGGCGCTCAACGGCGAATCGCGCTCCGTCGCCATAGAAAAAGCCAAAATACTCTCCACCGGGGAACAGACCGGCCCGCAAGTTTGGCTGGCTGTCTCGAACGCCGTCTGAGCCGCTGTGGAAATCTTCACCAAAGGAGGGAAGTGTCGCGGGGAACGCCCACCCGTTTTTTAGCTGTATCCGTACATCGGGTGTTTCTGAATTGCGTTGAACGGGAAGCCCGGGAAGCGTCATGTTGGCCGCAAGTTGCAGCCCGTAAACCACATGGAATGCCGACAAGAGTTCCTCGAGGAGGCCGCCGTCAATTGGTCTTATTAGCTTGGCCGTCGTGCTTGGCCATGATATTGGTCGTTGCCCTAGTTAGCGCTTGGACGTCCCCGTAAACCCGGAGCATAGGTTTTTGATACGGCTTTTTTCTCTTGTCAAACTCCTGCGAATTCGACGTCACTAGGCGCCTCCAAATAAGTCTATCCCGCTGCCGCCTTAGACCGCAACCAGAAGTTCAGACTGAGTGGTCGAAGATGAATCCATGCGCTCCAGGGATCCTTTTCTCCAAAAACTTTCGGAACAGATCTCCGCTCCACATATCGCCCGAGCTCGGGATCAGCTTCAAACCAATCCACCCACGCTGACTCCGGCCGCTGAAGAAGCGCGATCAACGGATCCGCCGGTAGCGGCGACTTAGGTCGCAGGCGGACCGCATCCGGCAGGATGCCCCGAGCAGCCTCGCGCAGCAACTCCTTGTCGGAACACCATGGCAGCGCCGGTAAAGCCAGCAAGAAACCAATCAATTGCAGGTCAAAAAAGGGGTGACGCACTTCCACGGGAACACCCGTTACCGTCGAATCGTATCGTTCAAACAAAGCCGCCCAGGTGGGATCAGCTATCGCTTCATAGGCAACAGGGCGAGCGGATTCATTCTGAACCGTGGCCCCTGTCAACGCTTCCCACCGCCCGCGCAAATCCAAGCGTTTTTCCAGGCCCGGATTAAGCCATACCGGGTAGTGAGGCACTTGGCTCTTGGATGCAAACCATCTCTGCCAGCGCGTGCGAACGTATAGTCGCGAAAATCGGCCCTCGGCCGTCAGATATCGAATCGCGTCAGCCAGCGTGCGGCCAAACTGCCACTTCTTGAGCAACTGCAAGAAATGAACAGAAAGCAGGCAGGAAAGTGCGGGGTCGCCTCCAAATCCAGTCAATGCTACGCGGTTACGGGCCGCAACCTGACGCATTTGTGCTAGTCCCCCATCCGAACAGGGCAAATGCGAGGGTTCAGGCCAATCATGGTTTTGGTGATCCAGATATTTCCACAAACCGGTCTCATCACTCACTTGAAATGCGATTGGGACCCTCAAAGCTTCCGCCACGAGCCCCGCGTAAGGGCCTTCCTCGTGTGGAATCAAATTTTCGAAGACCTCGGTGTATGCCCTCACGCTGAAGTCAGGCCCATTTCCAGCCAAGATCCGCTGCGCGCTGGCTGCCACTGTTGGAGAATCGAGTCCGCCGCTCATGAAGACGCCCACGCTGCTTGTTCTCAACCTGTCTGCGACGGCACGATCCAGAAGTCCCCGGAATTGTTCGACACATTCGCTTGGTCGCTTGTGATGGATGGGGGCGCTCACTGGCAGCTTCCAATAGCGGTGCACAGAAACGCTGTCTTCGTTGCAAACAAGGATATGTGCGGGCGCCAGCCTCTGGATATCTGCGAAAGAAGTAGCTCCAGGTTCCCGGATCATGTCAAAGAGGAGAAAATCAGAGATGGCAAGATCGTTCAATCGCCCGGAGACAGCGGGATGTATTCGAATACAATTCAGCGTGTTACTGAAAATAAAGGCTTCGCCAAGCTGCGCGTAGTAAAAAGGCTTAATCCCAAAATGATCCCTCGCGCAAACCAGTTGCCTGTTCCGCGCGTCCCAGATGCCAAACGAAAAATCCCCACGCAAATGATCCACGCAAGCCAGACCCCACGCAGCGTATGCGTGCAGGATCAGCTCGGAATCCGGAGCCCCGGGCTGCGCTTCGCGCCCGCGTTGCTTAAGTTCCTGTAAGAGTTCCGCTCTGGCATCCAGTCTCGCGTCGGCCGTGATCCAGAATCGCTCATCGAGACTCGCAGGCTGACGCTCGTTCAGCGATTCGTGGGTGGTCCGCAGCATCGCATGCCCCAGCCCGACCGAGCCGTCAACCCAACACTCGCGAGAATCCGGGCCGCGGTAAGCAAGGAAATCCGCGAGCGACTTCAAAAACGCCCGCTCGATCGGCGCGCCGTCCCGATGGTAAATGCCGACGATTCCGCTCACTCAGCTTGCCTTTCCATTCGAGTGCCCCCGCACTCCAGATCTTGAAAAAACACTGGCTTCAGCTTCCTCCGAAAAAACGGCATCTCCATCCTGCCCAGGCACACTATAGATTGCATTTCTGCGGGCAACTCGTATTTCGTGCTAAAACGTTGCTTAGCTGGAGGCCTATTGTACTTTCAGCTTTTACCCGCGGCAATTGCGGCGCGTTCCTCAAGCTTCTGGGCAAGGCAGATTCGGGAACTCTGAAAATTGCGCAAGAGCGCGATGGTTCCGAGACTCCATCGTCTTTTGACTTGCAACTCCGAAGTCCTCTAGGCACAGTACCGGAGAATGATTCTGCGTCTCTCCAACAATGCGCAGCGAGCGGGGCTTGTTGCTGCTTCTTTTACTGTCGCCTTCATCCTTTCTTTCTTCAGCATCCGAAATGCGTTTGCTGTCCACTACGCTGGTTTGCAAACGTCTCAAGCCATTGAGCGCGCCACGCGCCTGGAGCCAATGGACCCGCGGAATTGGTATCTACTTGGCCGCTATTGGCAGTACAACCCCGCGGATCCAGATACCGCCCGCGGCATTCGCTCCTACCTTTCGGCGCTCTCGTTGAATCCGGCATCGTGGCAATCGTGGCTGGATCTTGCCGCCTCCTACGAATCGGACGACAACTTAGCTGCGGCGCGTGACGCCTATCTGCACGCCAAGAAGATTTATCCGCTTTCCGCCGAGGTTTCTTGGCGATACGGGAATTTCCTGTTGCGGCAGGGAGAACTTGAGCCGACATTCGCGGAAATGCGTCTGGCGGTCCAAGCTGATCCCAAGCGCGCCGCCGAAGCGTTCTCTCGCTCCCTTCGCGCTGGTTCCACTATCGAAGCCGCGCTCGATCACGTCTTGCCGGTCATTAGCGATGCTTACCTCGACGTGATTCGGGACCAATCGGAAGACAGACACACTGAAAATGCCCTCAAAGTTTGGGAGCGGCTCGTCTCCATGCATCCTCGCATTTCCTTGTATGATTCCTTCCCCCTAGTCGACGCTCTGATGACTGAACGGCGCATCGGCGAAGCCAGCCGAGTCTGGGACCAGGCCGTCTTGTTTGCTGGCCTTGCTGATCTGCAGGGTCCTCCGGGCTCGATTCTGTGGGACAGCGGATTCGAATCAAATGTCAAGAATGGTGGTTTTTCCTGGCTAATCTCTGAAGCATCCCGCGATGTCCAAATCGGCTTTGACACTCAAGAGAAACACTCCGGCAATCGTTCCTTGCGTTTGATTTTTGACGGGAACTCCAACGTCAATTTCGCGGGTGTTTGTCATTACGTCCCCTTGCAGCCTTCCACTGCCTATCGTTTCTCGGCATGGTCAGAACCAGAGCCCTCACCACGGACCAGGGAATCCGTTTCCACTTGCATTCACTCGGAGCCCAGGATGCTTCCTCCGTTGTCACATCGGAAGTTCACGGCACCACGCCTTGGACGCGTGTCGAGGCGCCGTGGTCCTCGAGTAAAGAAGTTCAGGAAATGCAAGTTTGCTTAGTCCGTTTTCCCAGCGAGGAAGCTGATGGCAAAATTCAGGGAACGGCCTGGGTGGATGACGTCGCTCTGGTTCCGGAGCTTGCGGAGCATCCCAAACCATGAGGCTGCTGCGCTTCGGCATTTGCACGCTGGCTGTATTTGCTGTCGCCGCGCATGGAGGTGTCGAGGATTGGGCGCGAGCAGTCTTTGAGACCGGCGCCGGATTGCTTTTTCTCGCCTGGGCCCTGTGGATTTATTTCACAAAAGAAGAGCAAATTGTTTTTTCTCCTCTTATCCCTCCGCTCGCAGCTCTTTCGTTGATCGTCTTGGGCCAGTGGCTTTTTCATGGCACAGCCTCTTCCTACAGCACGCGCATGGAACTCTTGCTTCTCGTCTCCGACGTCATCCTCCTCTTTCTTGCCCTGCAAGCTTTCCGCACTCTTCAGGATTGGCGAGGGTTCATTTGGTTCGGGATGATTTTCGGATTCTTGGTCAGCCTTTTCGGCGTTCTCCAGCACCTTACCTTCAACGGCAAGCTTTATTGGTTTCGCGATATGGAATACGGCGGGATTCCATTCGGACCCTACGTCAACCGCAACCATTTTGCCGGTTTCGTGGAATTAATTCTCCCTCTATCTCTCGTTCCTCTGGTCTTGGGCAGGGTTCGGCGCGAACGCCGGCCTGTCGTCGGGCTATTCGCGATCATTCCGATTGGCGCACTTTTCCTCTCCGTTTCGCGGGGAGGTTTCGTAAGTTTCGGCGTCGAGTTGGCTGTATTGGCTCTGGTGATGATTCAGCGGCGCACGAAGGGAAAGCAATTATTTGCCGGTGGCGCCGTGCTGCTGCTGGCATTGCTGATGGTTTCCTGGCTTGGCGTCAGTCAGGTCCTCGAGCGCTTTTCTTCGTTCCAATCTCTTGAGGTGACCGCCGGCAAGCGTGCCTCGATGCGCCGGGACACCTGGCAAATCTTCCTTCATCACCCGTTGACAGGAACGGGACTCGGAACTCTGCAGATCGTTTATCCGCCGTACGAAACCCTCTACGATGGGAAAACTGTCAATCACACACACAACGACTACCTCGAGGCCCTGGCCGAAACCGGGATTCTTGGAGGACTCTGCTGTGCTTGGTTCTTGGCTGTTTTGTTCAGAGAATCCCTGAGTAGGATGCGTCAGCTTCAGAATTCTTTTGCCGGATCCTTGCAGCTCTCCGGCTTGGTGGCTTGCGCTGGCTTCCTCGTCCACAGCACCGTCGATTTCAATCTGCATATTCCCTCGAACGCGCTGCTGTTTTTTCTTTTGGCCCTCCTGGCAACTTCCGAGGTCCCTTCTATGGTTCCCGCGCGCTCCCGTCATCAGGACACCACAAATCGCTGATGGAATTGAGCCTTCTCGCTGTATAATCAGCCTCGGGGTCATCTATCTCATGCAGCCAGCAAGACTGGGTGCGTTGGTGTGGTTTTGCGTTCCGGCTGTCCTGCTAGGGTCACTGGTTCTGCCCCCAACCAGCGGCGCACAGCAGGCCGTACTCGAGACGCCTCAACAAGTCAACGACCGCATACGTTCAATGTCCGCCGCCGCGCGGATCATGCAGCATGACTACGTCATCGGTAATGGCGACCTGCTGGACATTGAAGTTTTCGATGTAAAGGAGCTCAGCCGCGAAGTACGTGTCAGCCAGACGGGATCGATCGGGATGCCCCTGGTGCCGGTTCGCCTGCACGTCGCCGGATTAACCGAAGTCCAGGCCGAACAGAAGATATCCGAAGTGCTCGAGTCCAATGGTCTGGTCTCTCATGCCGAAGTGAGCCTCAGCGTTAAGGAGAGAAAGAGCAAGCCCATAACTGTCGTGGGCGCCGTCGCGCATCCCATGGTTTACCAGGCCGACCGGCCGGTGACGCTTCTCGAAGTCTTGGCTGAAGCTGGAGGCGTTGCCAACGACGCCGGCGACACGGTGATTGTGAACCGGCCCTCCCAGGACACGCCATCCGATCCATCGGAGCCTCCCGCGATCGGCCCAGAAGATCTGGCTCCAGCCGCTGCCTCTGCTGGGTCGCCCGCGCACCCGTCGCATGAGTCCGGTTCCACCGCGGCTGCAGTACCCAATACCTCCTCGAATTCTTCCGCGATTGCCGATCCTCCTGTCTTGAAGAATACGATCACCGTCAATTTGAACGAACTGATGGAGACTGGCGACGCCACGAACAATATTATTCTTCAGGCGGGCGATATCGTTACCGTCCCCCACTCCGGAATCGTCTACGTCCTCGGCGCCGTGGGCAGGCCCGGTGGATTCGTTCTTGCCAATGACCGCGGGCAGATGACCACCCTGAAGGTTTTGGCTCTCGCCGGCGGGCTGAACTCCACCGCGAAAAGGGATCATGCCGTCATCGTCCGCAAAGACACCCAAGGGCAGCAACACGAAGTTGCCGTCGATCTTAAGAAGGTGATGGCACGGCAGGCGGAAGATGTGCAGCTTCAGCCCAGTGACATTTTGTACGTGCCAGACAGCGCCGCGAAGAAGGCCATGCTCCGTACCGTGGAATTGGGAATTGCTCTCGGGACCGGTGTTGCTCTCTATCGGGTGGCGTACCGCTGACGATGGCCGACGAAAACAAACTCGTACCCCGCGAAAATGGCTCCAGTGGTGCTGTCGAGGTAGTCTCTTTGTCGAGCCGTGTTCCTAGTTTTGAACTCTCCCCTCGCGAGCCCCACCTTTACGACTATCTGCTAATCTTGCGGAAACACCAGTGGCTGATTCTCTCCTTCATGCTGGCCGTTGTCACCATTGTGGCCATTGCCACCTTCCGCATGCAGCCCGTCTACGTGGCCACTACCCGCGTCGAGATTGACCGGGAGAACGCCAACATCCTTCCCTTCCAGGGCACCGATTCCTACGATTACATGATGGATCTCGAAAACTACATCGAGACGCAGTCCAAGATTCTAACCAGCGAAACGCTCGCACTCCAAACCATTCGCAACAATGCTCTCTCCACGCGCCCGGAATTTTCTTCGCCCAACGGGCCCTCGGAAGCAGTTGCCAGCGGCAGCCTCGCAAACCAGAAACGCCCGCCTGAACTTGCTGAGTTTTTGGGCAGTCTTAGCGTGAAGCGCGTCCCCAATAGCCGCTTGATGGACGTCAGTTTTGAATCCACGGATCCCCAGCTCGCCGCTCGCATCGTCAATGCCCATATCTCTTCCTACATTGAGCAGAATTTCCGCAGCAAGTACGAGGCCACCACTCAGGCCTCCAGCTGGCTCGCCGATCAACTCGGCGAGCTGAAGATCAGGGTTCAGCGGTCGGAGGACGCCCGCATCGCCTACGAACGCCAAAACCAGATCTGGACTCTCGACGACAAACAGAACATCACTACACAGCGCCTGTCCGACATTAACAAGCAGTTGACCGACGCGCAGAGCGAGCGCATGAAGAAAGAATCGCTCTACCAGTTTGCCAAAGCCGGCAATCTCGATGCCGTGCCCGAGGTTCAAAACAACTCCGCCCTCGGCGATTTGCTCAAGAAGCGCAGCGATGCCGCCTCGCAGTACAACGACGCCTTGGCCCAATATGGCCCCAATTTCCCCAAGGTGCAGCGTCTTCAGGCTCAACTTAAAGAATTTGATCAAACTATCGAAAAAGAAAAACAGAAGATTTTGGATGTCCTCGAGAGCGACTACCACGAAGCGCAACAGCGCGAAACGCTCCTAACGCAGGCCCTCGACCAGCAGAAGGCGGAGACAAACCAGATGGCGGGAAGGCTTGTGGAGTACAACATCCTCAAGCGCGAAGCCGAGGCCAATAAGACGCTTTACGAAGGTCTGATGACCAAGTTGAAGGAGACCGCCATTTCCCAGGGCTTGCGTTCTTCGAACATCCGCGTGGTGGATCCCGCCATGATTCCTTCTACGCCCGCGCGTCCCGCCAAGACTCGCAACGTTGCGCTCGCTTTTCTCGTGGGCTTGGTCGGCGGCATGGGCTTGGCTCTGATGCGCGAGTATCTGGACAACACCGTCAAGTCCCCAGACGACGTTGAAACGCTTTCAGGCCTGCCCTCCCTTGCGGTCGTCCCGCAGTTCGCCGGTTCGAATGGCAACGGCAAGCGCCACGGCCTCCTGCAGGGTCTCTCGTCGAATGGGCACGACAAGCGTATCGAGTTGGTTGCCCAGCATTTGCCCAAATCGCAAATGTCGGAAGCATTTCGCGCTTTGCGAACTTCCATTTTGCTTTCCCAGGCCGGTCATCCGCCTCAAGTTATTTTAGTCACCAGTGCCCTCCCGCGCGAAGGGAAGACCACCGCAGCCGGGAATCTTGCCGTTACGCTCGCGCAGTTGGGCGACAGCACGGTGCTCGTCGATGCCGACCTTCGCAAACCCGGCATCGGCCGCCTCCTTAATTTAGCCGGTGGAAAATACGCGGGGCTCAGTTCCTATCTGGCTGGTGTTTCCAGCCTTGATTTGGTTTCCGTTCCGCATCCCGCGATTCCCAATCTGGTCGCCATTCCCACCGGCCCGCTTCCGCCGAATCCCGCGGATTTACTCTCTTCCCACAAACTCGTCGACGCCATCGCTGAGCTGCGCACAAAGTTCAAATTTATCGTCATCGATTCGCCTCCCATTATGGCCGCCACGGATGCCGTGATTCTTTCTGTGCAAGCCGATGGCGTGCTCCTTGTCGTTCGCAGCGGGGAAACACCCAAGGAAGCCTTCACTCGCACGCGGGACCTCCTGAACAGCGTCAAGTGCCGCATCCTCGGCGTGGTCCTCAATGCCGTGGATTCCGGCGCCCCGGATTATTACTACTCGTATCGGTATTACCCGTACTCGTATGGATATGGCCCGCAGGAAGCCGTCGAAGCTCCGCATGAAGAAGATTCCGATGCCATCGCCCACCGCGTGTCCCGCGATCGTGATGATGACTCTGAGGCCCTTTAAGGAGGCCCTTTGCGCTATTTGATCACTGGCGGCGCCGGCTTTATTGGTTCACATCTCGCGGAGCGGCTCCTCGATCGTGGCGATCGTGTCGTTTTGCTGGACAATCTTTCTACCGGCAGCATGGAAAACATCCGCCATCTCAAATCCTCCAGCCGTATGCAGTATCACCTGGAGAGCATCGAGAATCGCCAGTTGCTCGCCGAACTCGTGGATGATGCCGATGTAATCGTCCATCTGGCCGCTGCCGTCGGCGTCAAACTCATCGTTGAGAGCCCCGTCAAAACCATCGAGACCAATGTAAACGGCACTCAATTGATCCTCGAAGCGGCCTGCAAGAAGAAGAAGCTCGTCCTCACG
>Ga0134069_1000417_pt1 | contig 10455 bp, 6 predicted proteins | sample 15_taG_8_FD_128869 | JGI IMG/M metagenome (GOLD analysis project Ga0134069, IMG submission 128869) | Grasslands soil microbial communities from the Angelo Coastal Reserve, California, USA - 15_D_Wat_40cm_2_24_1 metaG | ecosystem: Environmental > Terrestrial > Soil > Grasslands ...
GACGCCGCTATACAGCTTGAGCGGCACGCCGCCGAACACCAGCAGGGGCGTATACGGCAGCCCCTGATCCGCGAGCCTTCCCGTGACGCGTTCAATTAGCCCGCGGGATATCCCCGGGATCCATGCGAGGAAGCCCAGGTAGTCGCCGCCCAGGATAACGGCGACCAGGTAGATGACGGCGACCGCGAGCATCGAGCCGACGATCGAGGCGAGCCAGGCCACGGCGCCGCTCCGCACGGAGAAGAGCGCAGCGAAGCTGATGTAGACGTCTGGAACGATGAAGAAGCAGAGCCCCTCCGCGAACCCCCACCAGAACCCCACCAGACGCGCCGCCCGTTCGTCCCGGGCGACGAGCGGAAGCCGCTCGGCGAGCGTCACGCGCTCGCGGACGCGTCCGGCGCACGCCGAAAGCCGGGGTACAGGAGTACGAGGGCGATGCCCTGCAGCACATGGTAGAGGGCGTTGTGGTCGAAGTAGACTGGGTGGATCGACACCTTCGCTTGCTGCAGCAGCGCCGCGCCGACGGAGACCGTGAATCCCACGGCGATGAGCGACCACCCAACGTTGCGGGTGCGAGCCGCCTGAAACAGCGCGGCCATGAGGATGAGAACGAGCGTCGGAGCATAGAAGCGCACGATCGTAGTGAACGACTCGTCCACCAGCAGTACGACGCCCACGAACGCGACGGCGTAAATCAGCACGACGGTTCGGCGCAGGGTCGGCGCCAATCGGGGTGCCACGATCGACAGGCCCAGATCGAGCAGCCTGGCCGCGACGACCAAGATCGAGAGTGCGACGAGCATCCAGATGAGGAAGCCAGCGGGTGTGGCGGTCTTGGCAGGGAACCAGGCGTGGAAGATCGCGCCCCACAACGCGGCGCTGGCGAGCCCGCCCATGACCACGGCGCCGGCCGTGCGCAGCATTCCCCCTCCGGCGGGCGTGCCGAGCCGCGTCCGAGGTAGGCGCCGAGCAGCGCTAAGCCTACATCGGTGAGGACAACGTCGGGGTCGGTCACTGGTCGCGTAGCTCTTTGGCGCGGATCGGCCGATCCGAGATCACCCCATAGGGACGCTGCGCCAGCGCCCAGCGGAGCTCCTGATCCTCGTCGGGCGTCCAGATGAACACCGGCCAGCCTTTCGCGACCAGGCGGTCGATGACGGCGTGGTCCACCTCCTGATTGATGCTGAGCAGATCCGGCCGGATGACCTTGCGCAAGGCGCGGCGGACGAACTCCTGCCGCACCATCCACGGCAAGTCCACTTGGTCTCCCGGCTTGATCTCGGCGAGCAGCTTCGGGTTCCAGTTGGTGTCCATGAAGATGAACGCCGTGCGGACGCGGGGATCGAGTCGCTTGACGCGATACAGCACGAGCGGGTTGAACGAGCTGAGCACCACGTCCCGGTAGGCGTCGTATCTGCGGATGATGTCTACGGCGCGCCGCTCGATCCCCGTCGCGGCGAGGCCGGGCACCTTGAGCTCGACCATCAGGATGCCGTGCCCCCGCACCGTGCTCACGAAGTCCTCGAAGGTGCGGACGTAGGCGCCGCGAATGGTCGGATCGTACTTGGGCCCGAGGTCGAGCGTCAGCATCTCGTCCCGGGTCTTGTCGCGCACCCGGCCCACACCCGAGGTCAGCCGATCGACGCTCAAGTCGTGGAAGATCACGACCTCGCCGTCCCGGGTGAGCTGGCCGTCGACGTCTACGCCGTCCATGCCCGCCCGAAGCGCGTGTTCCACGGCATAGAGGCTGTTATCCGGCCCGTGATCGCCGAACCCTCGATGGGCGAAGATGAGCGGGCGCGGTGGCCGCTCGACGAGCGTGCCTCGGTATGGCGGCTCGTACCCGAAGGAGTAGCCGGCGACCAGCACGAGCGCGACGGCGAGGGCGCCGAGCACGTAACGCCGCAGCCGGCGGCGCGGTGACACCGTGTCAGCGGGGCTCGGTGTGCCCATACCTCTCGTAGAACTGACTGGTGAAGAGCTCTCCCGGGTCATAGAAGCGCTTGCGGTCGAACGCGTGGCGCGCGTTGGGATAGGCGCGATGCAGCTGCTGCGGCGTGGGATAGAGCTGGTACGTCAGGTAATAGGTCCCGCCGTACTCGAGCGCCGCGTCGACGAGCTGCCGGGTCACCGCCTGGGCGTGCGCCTGGGCGTCCGCCGACAGTAGGACGTTGCTCATCTGGATGATCGCGAACGCCGGCTTGCTGGGCGCGTAGGCGAGGGCCGGCGTGGCGTTCGGGGCCACGTAACGCACGGTCGAGCTCAACACGTTCATCTTGCCGGCCACCAGGATCTGGCGGAACCGGTCCATGAACGGGACGAAGTTCTCGATCGGGACGTAATACTCCTGGATGATGTCCGTGTCGTGGCGCGAGTGATAGCGGAGTAGCTCGAGCGGCGCGAGCGGCGGCCGCATCGCGTTGTTGCGCGACACGATCCGCGTCTCGCCGGAGCCCAGCTCGATCTTTTTCTGGAGCTTCCAGCGCAGCGACTTGGCCCAGTCGAAGCGGCGCGACAAGCCCAGGAAGAACCGGTCGCGCCACACGTGCTCTTCTTCCGTCAGGTCGAACGTTGCGGCGTGGCCGGAGCCCGTCCGGCGCCAGGTCACCACCACCAGCTCTCGCAGGAACGAGTCCGGCGCCGGATCGATCGAGGGACGCACCAGCAGCAACGCCACGCTCGAGTCGGCGTGGATGTGCTGGGCGAAGTAGGCCGGGAACTCGGTGTAATCCATCGTGACGGCGCGCTGCTCGTACAGCTCGTCGCGGGTGACGCGGAGGGTGACGTCGAGGATCACGCCGTACAGGCCGTAGCCGCCGATCACCAAGGAAAACAGTTCTGGGTTCTGCTTGCGGCTGACCTCGACGACGCTCCCATCGGCGAGCAGCAGCCCGAAGCGCTCTACGACGTCCACTACTTGCATCACGTCGATGTCGCGCCCGTGTGCATTCGCGCTCAGCGTCCCCCCCACCGTGAAGATGTTCGAGGACTGCATCACCTTGAGCGCGAGCCGGTGCGGCGCGATGGCGCGTTGCACCTCGTCCCAAGTCGCGCCGCTCTGCACGGTAACGGTCGGCGTGGCCGAATCGATCGCGAGGATCCGATTGAAGCCCCGCATGTCCAGCACCACGCCGCCCGCGGTGTAGGTCTGGCCGCCCTGACTGTGCCGGCTGCCGGAGATCGACACCTTGAGCCCGCGCGCCTTCGCGTCCCGCAGCACGGCCCGGAGGTCGTCGATCCCCCGGATCTCCGCCACGCGCTCGACTCGTGCGGGGGCGAGGCGCGCGACGTCCGTCCGCTGGAGCGGATCGTCGGCGTGGAGCAGGTCGCTGTACGAGACGACGAAGCTGCTCGCGTACAGCGCGAGGGCGAGCAGGGCGGCCGCTGCGACCGCAGCCGCTACGCGGCCGCGGGTCGACAGCCAGTCGGGTCTCCGCATCAGCCACTCCGCGTCAAGGAGCGGTCAGTTGTGGAGCGGGCCCGATACGGCAGCATATACCAGCCGCTGAAACTGGCTATCCAGCGACCAGTGCTCCGTGACCGGCAGGTACTGGGTCCATATCATCGCGATGAGATCGGCCTTGGGATCGATCCAGAAGAACGTCGTCCCATACCCCGCCCAGCGGAACATTCCCGGTGACCCGGGGACCGCGCTGTTCGAGTCCACGCGCACCGCCCCGCCGTATCCGAACCCGGAGCGCCCGGGCGGCCAGTCGCGGGTGATCGTGATCGGTGTCAGCCCGGGCGGCAAGTGATTCTGCAGCATGAGCGCCACCGTCTCACGCTTCAGGACGCGCTGCCCGTCCAGCTCGCCCCCGTTCAAGAGCATCTGCGCAAATCGGAGGTAGTCACCGGCAGTCGACAACAACCCGCCGCCGCCCGAGAGCAGCCTGCCTTCCGCGGTGTACTCCGGCCACAGCAGTGGTGACATCGCCTGCAGCTTGCCATCGGCGCCCCGGGAATACGCCGGCATGATGTGCCCGTCCATTACCTGCGTCGCGTGGAAGGCGGTCATACGCATGGCGAGTGGCCGGAACAGCGCGCTGTCGAGGTAGCGATCGAGCGTCGTGCCCGAGACGACTTCGACGACACGACCGAGGACGTCCGTGGCATAGCTGTAATTCCACTTGGAGCCAGGTGAGAACACCAGCGGCAGCCGTGCCAGGCTGTCTGCGAGCTGGCCGGTGGTCCAGCGAGGGTTGTAGAGACCGGCTCGGCGATAGATCGTGTCCACCGCCGTGCTGTCGAATACGCCGTAGGTGAGGCCTGCGGTGTGGGTCAGCAGGTCGGCGACCGTCGCCGGCCGGTCGGGATCGCGCAGCACAGGCTGCGCCGCGCTCCCCCCGGCGTATACTTTGACACCCGCGAAGGCGGGAATGTACTTGGACACCGGATCATCGAGGCGCAGTTTGCCGTGCTCATACAGCTGCATGACGGCGGTGCTGGTGATCGGCTTTGTCATCGAGAAGAGGCGGAACACAGCGTCCGGCTCCATGGGGTGCCGGTGTTCCATATCCATGGAGCCGACAGACGCGACGTACGCGAGTTTGCCGTGCCGGGCGACGACCGCCAGGAGGCCTGGGAGTTTTCCTGAATCGACATAGGCCTGCAGCGCGGGAGCGATCCGCTCGAGGGCGGCGACTGAGAGGCCGACGTCTGCGGGACGAGCGCGCGGCAGGCCCTGCGTGAGCGCGGCTGCCGGCGAGATGCAGGACAACAGGAATGTGAAGCAGGTGCGTCTCATGCCGGCCCTCCGTGCGCTAGTTCCGATCCCCCATCACCCAGCGTCGGAACCACTCCAGGTTCCGACGCATCACGTCGAGTTGGAGCTTGGGCTCGTCGATTACGTGTCCCTGACGCGGGTACACCACCATCGTGACCGGCACGTTGCGCCGCTTGAGCGCCGTGTAGAGCTCGTAGCCCTGCGAGATCGGCACCCGCAGGTCGTTCTCACCGTGCTGGATGAGGGTCGGCGTCGTCACGGCCTTCACGTTAAGCACCGCAGAGCGATCGTGCCACAGCTCAGGTGCGTCCCAGAACTCGCCGCCGAAGTAGGACCCGACGAACCCCGGAATGTCTGCAGTCCCAACGTATGAGATCAGGTCTGTGATGCCGGCACCCACCGAGGCCGCACGAAACCGGGTGGTCTGTGTAATCGCGAAGGCTGTGAGGTACCCGCCGTAACTCCACCCCATCACGCCGAGCCGGTCGGCGTCTACGACGCCTTGGTGGACCAGGGCATCGATCCCGGCCAGGGCGTCCCGAAAGTCGCCGCCACCCCAGTCACGGAGGTTCGCGTAGCGGAACTCGCGGCCGTAGCCCGAGCTGCCGCGCACGTTTGGGCGGAGCACCGCAAAGCCGGCGGAGGCAAAAGCGGCGATCGGGTACGCGCTTACACCGCCGGTGAAGGTCTGCGTGAAGCTCGCAGGCGGGCCGCCGTGTAGGATCGTGAGCAGCGGCACGCGGGACCCCGGCCGGTAGCCCACCGGGTAGGTCAGGAGGCCCTCGATCTCGCGGCCGTCGAACGAGCGCCACCGGATCGACTCCGTTCGTCCCAACGGGATGGCGGGAAGGGACTGCAGCGCCGCCACCCGTAGCGGCGCGAACGGCATGAGCCGGCTCACATACGGCTCCGGCGCGCGGTCCGGCGCCTCGGCAACGAACCCGACGTACGTGCCCGCCGGATTCAGGGTCGGCGCGGATACCATGAGCGTGTCCGGCGACAGGCCCACAGCCGCCCCGCCACCCGCCGGCAGCGCGCTCAGCCGCGCGACGGTCCCGCGGGCCTCGCTGATGACCACGGCGCGGGCATCGCGTGTCCAGCCGACGATGGCTGGCCGGCGGTCGAAGCTGTCCGCTAGCGGACGCGCCGTGCCGTCAGCGGGCGAGACGAGGACGACCCGGAAAGTAAGGGCGTATGTCGGGGGGGTGTCCGAGACCGTCACCGCGATCCAACGGCCGTCGGGCGACCACGCCACCCCGCCCTCCGCCGCCGGCGTCGCGGCCAAGGGCCGCACCCGCCCTGTCGCGACGTCCACCACGGACACGTCAGCCCGCACCCAATCGTCTCCCGACGGCGACGGCGAGTGGGAAAAGGCGATCGCCGAGCCGTCCGGCGACCAGTCGAACGCGGCGCCGCTCAGCCCGGCGCCCCGGTGCCCGCCCACCTGCAGGTGCGGCTGCGTGAGCGGCTGTCCAACCCTCCCAGCCGCCGCGTCCAGGTCGAGGCGGTAGAGGCGCGCGAACCGGTACGCCTCCCCGACTACGCGCGCGTCCCGCTTTTCCTGCACCTGGCGCAGCTCCTCTTCGGCTGGCGGGTCCGTGACCAGGTACGCAAGCCGCCGCCCGTCCGGCGACCAGCGGAACTCGCCCAGCTCCCCGACGACGTCGGTGAGCTGCTCTGCTGGCGTGCCGTCGAGCCCGACACGCCACACGTTCCGCTTCCCCGACCGGTTCGACATGAACGCGAGCCAGCGCCCGTCCGGCGACCAGGCTGGAGAACTCGCCGGCGTCTCGACTCGCCAGGCGCGCTGCCCGGCAGCACCAACGGGATAGACGTGCACGGACGGGCGCCACTCACTCAGCTCCGCCTCCATCACCGGCTCCGCCACCTCGACGGCCGCCCAGCGCCCGTCGGGCGAGATCGCCACTACGCCGACGCGCTTGACCGTGAACGCGAGCTCCGGCGTCCACCGGGCGGGCGCGGCCTGGGCGGGGAGCGCTAGAGCCTGCGCCCAGCCCCCGCTGAGGAGTGCGAGCAGTCCCGACACAACTTGTTGGATCGGCATGAATGACGTCGGATGATGGCTCGGGGAGGTGGCGAGCGCGAGGTTGCAATCTAGGGCGCGCGGCGTAGGATGTCACGACAGCATGCAACGATGCGCCGCGCTGCTCTTGGGAGCCACCCTGACGTCCGCGCCCGCCCGGGGCGCCGGTCCGCGCGTGGCGTCTCCCCCCGTCCTGGCGCCGCCGCGCGACACGCTCTGGCTCGAGAACGCGGGTATTCGGCTTGGCTTCGACCCGCGCGACGGCTCGCTGCTCGAGTTCACGGATCGCGCGACCGCACAGTCGTTCCTCGCGCGGGCCGCGAGGACTACCGCCGGCATCTGGCAACTCGATCGACTCACGCCGGGCGTCTCCGCCCTGGTGCCGAGCTCGGCGCGCACCTTCTCCTGGCACTGGCTCGCGGGCGAGCGACGGGGGCTCGCCCTGGTCTGGCGTGACTTCGGACTGATGGAGGCGCCAGCACTGCGCGTCACCGCCGCCGTCCGGCTGTACGGGGACTCGAGCCTATCGGAGTGGCGCATCGTGGTGGACTCGTTGGGCCCGATGGCGATCGAGCAGGTACGGTTCCCCAGGCTCACCGGTATGCGGCGGCTCGGGAGCGGCGAGGAGCTGGCGGTGCCCCGCTGGATGGGCGCGCTGGCGCGGGCCCCGGCCATGCTGCTCGCAGGACCAGACGGCAAGGGCCGCCGCCTCGAATGGTCCTATCCGGGAGCGCTCTCGCTCCAGGTGATCGCGCTGTACCGGCGGGGTGGCGGCGGCCTGTACGCCGCCGCCGATGACACGCTCGCGTACCGAAAGACGTTTGCCGTCTGGGGTGAGCCCGACGGCGCGCGCGGCTACGAGCTGGTCCACCCGCTCGAGAATCCGGCGAGCCCGCGGGCGCAGTGGACGCCGGCGTACGCCGCGCTGCTCGGCACGTTCCAGGGTGACTGGATCACCGCCGCCGAGCGCTACCGCGCATGGGGCACGCGCCAGGCCTGGGCGCGCGCCAGCCGGCTGCGGCGCGGCCTGGTCCCGGCCTGGCTGCTCCAAACCGGCATGTGGATCTGGAACCGGGGTCGCTCGCCCGGCGTCGTGCGACCAGCGCTCGCGCTGCAGGATGCGCTCGGCCTTCCCGTCAGCATCTACTGGCACTGGTGGCATCACGGCCCCTACGACACGAGCTTCCCCGACTATCTCCCGCCGCGGGAGGGCGTCGACTCATTCCGTGCGGCGCTGGCGACGGCCCACGCGGCCGGCAGCCACGCGATGGTCTACATGAACCAGCGGCTGTGGTGCACCGGCACGCCGAGCTGGACCGCCGAGGGCGCCGCGTCCTGGGCGGTTAAGGAGAGGGACGGCCGCGTGCGCGAGGAGGTCTACAACGTCTTCGACCCGCAGCCGTGCGCCACCATGGACGTGACCACATCGTTCTGGCGCGCCAAGTACGCCGGCATCGCGGACACCGTGCTGGACGGCTACGGTGTCGACGGGATCTACATGGACCAAGCGGTCCAGTCGCTGGTGTGCTGGGACCCGACACACGGACACCCGGTCGGGGGCGGGAACTACTGGATGGGCGGTTTCCGCGCGCTCGCGACGCAGATCCGCGCGGCAGTGCAGCCGGGGCGGCCGGTGCTGCTGGCGGGGGAAGGCGCCGGCGAGCCGTGGCTGCCGGAGCTGGACCTCATGCTCACGCTCCAAGTGAGCCAGGAGCGGTATACCGACCCTGGGAGCGGCTGGGAGCCGATCCCGTTCTTTCAGGCGGTCTATCACGCGTACGGCGTGACCTACGGCAACTACTCGTCGCTCGTGATGCCGCCGTATGACGAGCTGTGGCCGCCCCAGTTCGCACCGCAGCAGCCGCTGCAGCTGCTCGACTCCCGCTTCCGCCGGCAGTTCTACCTGGAGCACGCGCGGTCCTTCGCGTGGGGGCTCCAGCCTACCATCGCGAACTTTCGCGCCTCACAGTTGGTGGACCGGCCGAAGGAGACCGCTTACATGATGCGCTTGGCGCGCATTCGCGCCCGGGCGCTGGACTATCTGTTGTACGGTACGTTTCTGCGCCCGCCGGAGCTGACCGTGCCGCTCGTCGACGTGGACCTCTCGCGCGTCTCGATCTACGCCGCGCAGCGGGGCGGGCCGACCGTCTCGGTGGCGCGGTTTCCCGCAGCGGTCGCCGGCGCATGGGCCGGACAGGACAGCGACGTCGCGATCGCCGTGGCGAGCATCGTCGACCAGCCCACGTCCGTCTCGTTCGACTTCGACCCGCGTGCCTACGGCCTCAGGGGCGGCGGGCAAATCGAGCGCATCGACGAGACGGGGCGTCGCCCGCTCGGGACGTTCTCCGGCCGCGTCGCGCCGATCAGGCTGGAGCTGCCCGCCGGCGGGGCCTATGTGCTGGAGTTCAGGCGAGGTCGCCGGGGCTGAGCGACGCCGTTCGTGGCGCCCGCCTGCATTTCCTTTTCACAGGAGGATCGTCCGATGCTGTCCGCACTTGCTCGTCGAGTCTGGGCCGCGCTCCTCGCCGTCAGCGGGCTGCTCGGCGGCGCCACGGGCGTTCTCGCCCAAAACACGATCTCGCTCCACGGCCGTGTCACGGCGACGGACGGCAAGCCGCTCGTCGCCGCGCAGGTCGCGGTGCTGAACCGGGAGACCCGCCAACAGCGCAGCGCAATCACGTCGGCGGAGGGCACTTATACCATCGTCGGGCTGCCGCCCGGCGCCTACCGCGTGCGCCTCGTCCTGCTGGGCTACCGGGCAGAGGAGCGGGACATCGAGCTGCTGGTCGGCCAGACCGCTTCGCTCGACTTCGCGCTTCAGGAGGCCGCCGTGACCGTCGAGGGGGTCGAGGTCACGCATCAAGGCGAGCCTGCGTTCGAGGTGCAGCGCCGGGACGTGTCGACCCCGGTCGTAAGCGCCGAGATCCTCAACCTGCCCCTCAACACGCGCAACACGATCAACCTGGCTGCCATCGTGCCGGGGATGAAGACCTTTGCGCCCACGGCCGGCCGGTCGCTCCCCGCCGCCGGTCCGCTGCCGGACCTGCGTTTCTGGAACTTTTACTTGGACGGGGCTGAGTGGAAGAGCTTCTTCAACGGCAACCTGGTGGGGATCCCGCAAACGGGCTCGCCCCTGCCCCAGGAGGCGATGCGCGAGTTCCGCGTCCACTTGAACCCCTACGATGCCCAATACACGCGCGGCGCGTCGTTCGTGATCAGCGCCGTGACCCAGCGCGGCACCGACGAGTTCCAGGGCTCGGTCTTCGGCTACGGCCAGAGCAACGCCCTCAAGGCGCTCGATCTGATCCAGCGGGAGCGTCGGACCGCCAACCCCGCCACCTTCGCGATTCCAGACTACACCCGCGCCCAGTTCGGCTTCAACCTGCGCGGCCCGCTCCGGCGTGATAAGCTGTTCTTCGCCGCCAGCTACGAGGGGCAAAGCATCGACGACGGCATCACCGTCGTGCCCGGACGGCCGGCCTACCAACCTGCCATCTGGGACGCCTTCGCCGGAACCTTCAAGGCGCCGACCAAGAATCACACCGGCGTGGTGCGGCTCACCGCGCTCGGCGGCGCCCACGCGCTCGACCTGGTGTGGGCCGGTCGCTACTACAACAGCGAGACGAACTTCGGCGGCACCGGTGCGCGCAACTCAGGGATCAATGCGAAGTACTGGGTCCACAGCGTA